>Ga0070730_10000301_pt1 | contig 62062 bp, 76 predicted proteins | sample Coa_R1_3_FD_66447 | JGI IMG/M metagenome (GOLD analysis project Ga0070730, IMG submission 66447) | Surface soil microbial communities from Centralia Pennsylvania, which are recovering from an underground coalmine fire - Coalmine... | ecosystem: Environmental > Terrestrial > Soil > Unclassified ... | reverse complement strand
TAAAACCATTGCGCAGGGAAGGCCGGATGCTCCCGTCGTACCTGTGTAACTTGCGTGCGTGCTTTCTTCAGTTTGCACGCAAGGCTCGCGGGTGCGGCGCGCACCCGGTCTTCCCTGCGCCCTCCTGATTTCGAGGGACGCGGAACGACGCATCACCCGGGCATGTCATGCCGCGGGAATGCGAAAGCCTGCCCTCTTTCGCTCTTTGACAGGTTGAATCCCTTTTTACGACGGCGCGACCCAACCCCCGCGAGTGCTCCGCAGCAAGCACAGACTGCAGGGCGGATTGGCCGACTGCGTCCACCGTAGCTCAACGAGCGAAGGCGGAAGGCGGAATCCGCCATTTGTTTGCTGAGAGTCGGCGGGTTACGCTGGCGCTAACCGCCCTACGGACTGAACGCGTCGTCATCTCCCACCATCCCTGACTTCATGCCCGGAGGAGAACCTTGACCACCGAACTTCGCATGTTGATTTGCAGCGTGGTGCTCGGATTTGTCCACATCATCGCCGCCTCGCATGCCGCCAGCCTGCAGCGCGGCTATCGATGGACGGCGAGCGCTCGCGATGACGCGGTGGCGCCGCTCATCGGCGTTGCCGGCCGACTCGGGCGGGCCCTGCGCAATTTCTCCGAGACGTTTCCCCTGTTCGCGGCGCTGGTCTTTGCCGCGCAGACGATAGGCCGCCACACCGCACTCACGGAATACGGCACGGTTCTCTATTTCGTGGCGCGGCTGATCTACCTGCCGCTCTACGCCTTTGGCGTGCCGCTCATCCGCTCCCTAGTCTGGAACGTCGCAGCGCTCGGCATGGGGCTGATGCTGGTGGCGCTGGTGTGGGCATAGACGCAGACCGTGAAGCTTCGCTTCACAGGCCATCTCCATTAGTGAGGATAGTGCCGCACCGAAAGCAAGCCTAGGTTCGTCCTCATCAGAAGGAGTGACGGCCATGGCTACGAACACCCTTGCTTTATCCAGGTCCGGATCAGAGTCCGGATCAACCACTGACCGCAGCGCATCGCGGGATGTCGGAGGCGCGACGCGTCCGATCGCGCGCGACGACGTCTCGGCCTGGTATGACGGCGGCGAGCGGATTCCCTATGACCCGACGCGCCGCGCCATCGGCGGCCGCGAGGGCGCGCTCCGCGTGTTCGTGCGGACCGAGGGCGACACCTCGCACGCGGTGAGCTTCCTGCCGGGATACCCGGATGGTTCGATCGGCTGGGCGAAGGTGCTGCCCCATTTGCCCGCCGCGTCCGTCATGCCGAAACTCTTCCTCGACTATGTCGGCATGGGCGACAGCGACAAGCCCTGGGATTACGCCTATTCCACGGCCGAGCGCACCGACCTCATCGAGGCGATCTGGCGTGATCTCAACGTCAGGTCCACGACGCTGGTCGCCTTCGACTTCTCCTCGCTTGTCGTTCTCGAGCATTTGCGTCGCCGGCTCGAGCGGGCCGCGCGCGGCGAGAGCGAGGGCGGACCGGAGATCCGCGGCGTCTTCATCTTCAATGGCGGGCTCTTCACCGACGGGCACTCTCACCCGTGGTTCACCACGCCGGTCCTGCGCCGCCTGCCCGAGCGGGCACGCAAGCGTCTGGGACGCTCGTTCACCCTGTTCAAGCTGACGACGAGGGTGATGTGGTCCAAACGCTATGCTCTCACGGACGCCGAGGTTCGCACGGTCCTCGACGCTCTCAACCGCCACGATGGCGCCTTCTACCTCGGCGCGGCGGCGGGCTTCGCGGCCGATCACAGGGCGCAAGGCGAGCGGCTGGACTTCGGTCGCCTCTTCATGGCCTGGCGCGAGCACTTTCCCTTCCTGGTCGGCGGCAGCGACGACGACGCGTTCGAGCATCGCCAGGTCGACCTCGCGGAGCAACGTCTTACGCGCTTCGGCCTTGCGATCGCGCGCCTTCCCGGCGGCCACTTGACAACGTGCGAAGAGCCGCGTGCGCTCGCCGAGCTCATCGCCCGCTTCGAGCGGGACAACGCGAGGTGACGATCGTAGCTACGCAGGGTGGGTTAGCGACTTGCAAGCATTCACGCCGGACGCAATTCGTAGATCACCAGCGTTTCAAGCAAGACGCGCTGTTGCCTGATGATCCGCGCCACAAATTCAGCTTGCTGCATGGCGGACTCGATGAATTTGAGATCGGCATGGGACGACAGAATAAGATACATGACACCGTCGGCGGCGAGCCGCCCGCGGGCCTGCTCGAACAGCGGCATGATATCCTTGTACCCTGGTCCGGCGCGCCAGGCCCGATCAGCGACATCCCAGGCCTTTCCGTCACACCAGGGCGGATTTGTCAGGATCGTATCGAACCGAGACGTCGGACTGATCGCCGAAAAAAAATTCGAAGCGAGGGGAAAGACGCGATGCTCGAATCCGTTGGCCCGCGCATTGGCCGCCACTGAGGCAACGGCATTGGGATTGATATCGACAGCTACGACCGTCGATGCACCGGCCCGCGCAGCCGCCAGCGCCTGCAGACCCGAGCCTGTGCACACGTCGGCGACGGTCTTGCCGGCAAGATCAAGCCCGCCAATGAACTCGGCAAAAAACGCCGGCGCGCGGTAGTAACGCGGATCGTAAACCGTTGGACGGATGGTGAGCTGAAATCCCGCGACAAGCGCCTGCCGCGTGCCCGGTCGCTTCAGCAGGACATAGTAACCTATGACGTGAAGAAGGCTGAGGACCAATCGTTTTGCGGACTCTCTTGGTGGGCCGTAAGATGGCATCGTGACGATCGCGCCTGTCGCTCAGCGAGTGAGCCATGACTATGGCCTGACAACGACCGACACTAGGCCGAGTTCCCAACAATCAGTCAAGGCGTAGGGTGGGTCCGCCAACGGGTCCGCGCTAGGCGCGGCCCGATGATAAACTCCGCTTAGCCCACCGTGATCAGCGCGATCCCACCCTACGACTCCCTCACGCTGCCTTCGCGACTTTCTCCGGCTCCGCCTGCTCCATCGCGCGCATGTAGAGATCGAGCAGGCTTTCGCGCTCGTCGCGCTCGTCCTTGTCCTGCTTTCTGAGCTTGATGATCTCCTTGAGGATCTTCACATCGAACCCTTCGGCCTTGGCTTCCGAAAACACTTCCTTCTTCTGCTCGTTGAGCTCGGCCAATTCCGAGTCCAGATTTTCGATCCGCTCGACGAACGAACGAATCTTGCCGCCGGGAATGGTGACGTCAGACATGGTGCCTCCCTCGTGAATGAGGCCGTGAAAATGACCGCAAAGAAATCACCAATGTGTTAAGCCTGCCGCTCGGGAACCCGGAGTCTTTTTTTGCGCGCATGATGAACGTCATTTCCATCCAGTCCCAGGTTGCCTACGGCCATGTCGGCAACAGCGCCGCCGTTTTTCCCTTGCAGATGCACGGCATCGATGTGATCGCGGTGCCAACGACGCTGCTCAGCAACCGGCCGGGCTATCCGACGCTGCGCGGCCGGGTGCTTGACGCAAAGTTTGTCGGCGAACTTCTGCAGGGCATCGAGGAGCGCGGCGCCGTCGATAGCGCAAGCATGATCCTGTCGGGCTATCTCGGCTCGGCGGAGATTGCGGGCGTGGTCGCGGACTTCGTCGAACGCGCCAAGGTGCGCAACCCCGCTTTGCGCTATGCTCTCGATCCCGTGCTCGGCGATCGCGACCGCGGCCTGTTCGTGCAGGCCGACATTCCGCCGCTGGTGCGCGACCGGCTGTGCGCGCTCGCCGACATCATCACACCCAATCATTTCGAATTCGAGTGGTTGTGTGGGGCAAAGGCGAGCACCATCGATCAAGTGATCGCGCAGGCGCGCGCGCTGATGGCGCGCGCTCCATCAACGATCGTGATCACGTCAGCTGAGCTTGCCGACACGAGGGATGGCGAGATCGACAGCCTTGCCGTCGAGCGGGCCCGCGCGTGGCGCGTGCGCACGCCAAAGCTGCCGATCAGCCCGAACGGCACGGGCGATCTCTTCGCCGCGCTCGCCGTCTCGGCTCGCGTTCTGGGCAAGGACACGCCGGCGGCACTGAGCCACGCCGCCTCCGCGATCTTCGCCGTGCTGGAGCGCACCGCGGCGCGCGCCACGGAAGAAATGCGCATCGTCGAGAGCGCCGAACAGCTCGTGCATCCGAAGCGCCGGTTCGAGGCGGTCCCTTACCTCGCAAAAAGTTGATTTTCTTCCCCTATTCGCGACTTGATTTTCCGTTTCTCTCGAAACGCGCGGTACTTGATTGATGTTTTGGATAGGTAAGAAGCAATGACTGATCAGTCGTCGGCTCTTGGAGCCGCAGGCCGCGCGCCATGCCGGCTTCCAATCACGACGCCGATCCCATCGATCGCACTCGCCGCTTGCGTGGTTGCCCTTTCGCTCATCGCGATACCACCTGCGCAGGCCAAGCAGGCATGCAGTGCCGCAGCCGGCTCGAGCGGCTATTGGTCCTGGCGCATGATCGACGGGCGCAAATGCTGGTACCAGGGCAAGCCGATGCTGGCGAAGTCGTCGCTGGAATGGCCTGCCGAGACGCCGGCACATGCGGAATCCGCCGCGCACGCTGCAAGCGTTGCGCCGGAGCAGCGTGGCGATCCCATGGATGCGGAGGCGTCGCTGCCGGATGGCTCCTCAACGTTCGACGCGCTCTGGCGGTCCAGGATCGAGAACCGCTAGGCGTGTGTTAGCCGCAAGGCATGGCGTTGGAAGGCGATACCTGAAAATTTGTCCTACCGCGGTGAACGCGCCGCCTGCGGGACGCGACTGTTGGCCGAGCGGCGCACGACACATCTCTGGAAATTGATTCGAATCGTCTGGATTCCCCGTAACTTCCCGATGGGGGATCATCCGGATTCTCAAGCACCCATCGGCGCTGCTATCCCTGTGCTGCGAAGCTGATTTGCCACAGGAGGCGGACGATGACTGAGGTCTATTTCCATTGCTCCGACGCCCAACATGTCTTCCTCGATCGGCGCGGTGCCGCCATGGATATCATCGAGGCACGTGAGCACGCAGAGCGAATGGTGCGCACGATGCTGATGACGCCGAGCACCGAGGATTGGCGGGAGTGGGTCCTGCACGTCACCGACGATCTCGGCGCGGAAATCTTCGCGGTGCCGTTCGCCTCCGTCCTCGGTCGACTGCACTAGGGGAGGACGCCATGCCGCTGCATCGACGTCTCACCGTGGCCATCTCGAAATGGCAAACGCTGATCGGAGTCGTGTTCAATCCCTACCGGCCCGAGCTGCACTATATGCGCGGGCCCGGCCCGAAATGGCACGCCAAGCACCGGGCCACGCAAGCCGGCCGGCTGGCTCGGCGCGCGTGACCATTTCCGTTATTTCCGGGCGCGCGGGCCGGCGCGCTCGACACACGATCCGAAGGGCTATTGCGGATCGCCATTCCCCGCCAGGATTTGCGCCGCGCCGCCGATACCGCGCCGAAAAGTCTCATCAAAGCTGAGGCCGCGAGACTGCCAGCGGTGCGGCCGCCCCTGCCAGTCCATCTGCCATTCCGTGATCCATCCAAGATCGTCGTCGCTCCAGACAAGGCGGCCGAGGAGAGCGATGTCGCCGCCTTGCTCGGCCACGACGGCGGCGAGTTTCGACGATGGCGTGCCCGTCAAGTCGGCCGCGTTGACGTTCGATCGCGCCAACGCCGCAACCGTTGGCAGCGCGATGACCATGCCGCGCAGGTCCGAGGCTGCAAGCAGCGAATCGCGCTGCAGATCTGTCGACTTGCCGTCCGACGACGTGACGATCCTCGCGTGTCCGCCCTGCTCCATCACGACAAAGACACCGAGACTCGGCCGGGGCGAAGGCCAGGGTTTGCGGCCGAGCTCTCCCAGAATCGCGTCGATCTTCGTTTCATCGAAATAGGCGATGAGATCGTAGGGCCGGTCGCGGCTGCCCTGCTCGTCGCGCTTGGGAGTGCCGGCCATCTGATCGCGATACTCATGGTCGTGAACAAACTGTCCTGCCTTCGCCTTGTAGGGCTCCAGTCGCGGATCGCCCACGAGGCTTGGGTCGGCTGACACCTTGACCAGCACCTCCTCGAGGCACGCCGCAAAGCCGGTCGTGCGGTTCTCTACCCCCTGTCCCGTCACAGCGGTCTGCGCGCGATAGAGATAATCGGCCGTGTTGGGCGAGCCGAGGCCATAAGCCTGGTGCAGCTCTGCGACAAAGATACGGTCGACAAATCGGACCAGCGCGTCGACGACCCTGTCATCGGAGATCGCATCCTGCTCCAATAGCACCACCGGTTGGATTTGACGGTCAGGAAGAAAGCCGCTCGGGGATGAGCCGCCCGCGATCACCAGATTCAAATCGCTGCCCTGCTGCGTGATATGCTGCCGCTTGATCGACAATTCCAGCATCAACTGGCGATCGAACCCCGGCAGATCCGGCTTGATGCAGCGTGGCTCCCACCACACCTTCCTTCCCCGCCGCTCAATAGCTTCGATCCTGACGTGAACGGCGCCGGCGACCCGCTCGGCGAGGTCGTTGCGTGTCTTCGGGCTCGCATCTCCCGTCAGCTCGGAGACATGGATGCAGATTGGCTCGAACAGCGAGTACCAGCGCGGCGATGCGTGGGCCGCAGGGATTGCAGCGAAATGCACCAACAGGAGGGCCGGCACGAGCGGCCGGATCATCGTTTGCCAAGTCAGGCAAAAGGACCGTTTGGGCTTCATCCGGATCCGGTACGCGCCATCGTGTGCCCCGGCCCCTTCTACCGCACTTCCGCGAGAATCTGGAGTGCGTGCGACGGATTTGCGCGCGGCGCGCGGCGCGCGGCGCTGCAAGAAAGGGCGCCCGGCATTCCCTGCGCCCTCGTTTTGAGGGTGATGCTGACGCAAAACTCGGGCAGATCGTGACGCGGGAATGCCGGGGTATGGCTAGTGACGGCGCCACAGCGCCGTTGCCCGGATCAGCGACGTGTCCGGGACGATCCCGCATATCGTAGAGTTTACCGTCGGGCGCGCATTCGCGCGACCCGATGGCTCATGCGGGCTAGAAGCACCAAGTGCCGTTGAAAATCGAGTCCGTTACGCAGCCTCGGCGGCCGCTTCCGGCGCGGGTTCGGGCGTTGGCCGCGAGCCTAGCACCGGCAGGCTCCACTCAGGCAGCAGCTTGTCGAACTCCTCCGGTTGATAGGCCTTCCCCTCGCCATCGGTGACCACGACCTTCCACCCCTCGCTCGAAAAGATCTTTGCCTTGGCGACGATGAGCAGGCGGCTCTCCCGCTCGTAATTGACTTTCTCGTTCTCGCGTTCTGCGATCATCTTGTAGGCCACGCTTGTTCCCCGTCTTCTTCGTGCCTGTTCCCACCCGCGGTGGAGCCTGCCGGCCGGCTTTGGCCGCAATTCGCCGCTCGCGTGGCGATTTGGTGAAGTGCACAGGCGCGTTCGCCACAAATGGGCGCAGGGGTTGCCCACATTTCTCGCAGCCGCTCGAAACCTGGAACTAACGATCAGGCGCTATCATCGCTCTCCGTTCGGCGCTTAACGCGCGATTAACCCTGTGTTTTGCACCTTCCTTGGGGGCACTTATGTTCAGGACGTTGATGGTTGGGGCAGTGCTTTGGCTTACGGCGAGCGCGGCTGTCGCGCATGAAGGCGAATCGGCTCCGCCGGCGCGCAAGGGCCCGCAAATGTCGCCGGCTCAGGTGGTCACGACCGAACGCGGCGCCATGTTCGTCGATCCCAAGGGCATGACGCTGTATTATTTCGACAAGGACGACAGCGGCAACAAGTCGAATTGCAACGGTAAATGCAAAGAACGCTGGATTCCGTTCACGGCGCCGGGCGACGCAGAGGCGACCGGCGACTTCACCCTGGTCAACCGCAACGACGGCAGCAAGATGTGGGCCTATCGCTTTCGCCCGCTCTACACCTCGCAGGCCGACAAGGCCCCGGGCGACGCCAACGGCGCCGTTGCGACCACCGACTGGCACATCGCCCGCCCGGCGTATTGATGGCGAAAGCCTGCGTCAGTGCAGCGCAGCAAGGGACGAAGTACCCACGACGTTCTTGAAACGCGGCGTCGAACGCAACATGATGTTGGCTGCTCGATGTCGTGAGGCGCGCGACGGTTCAAGGGAGAACAGCAGACGTGACCGACTTCAGCTCGTTGTCCAATCCGGAGCTCGACCGCCGTATCGCGATTTTGCGCGACAATATCCGCCAGCTCATGGAGCAGGCAGCCGCGCAATCAGGCGCTGCCAACGAGGAGCGCACCGCCGAGCGCATCGCAGTCCAGAACGACGAGCTGGAGGCCTTGTTGAAGGAGCAGGAGCGTCGCACGGAACAGAAATAGCGCCCTCGCCTTTGCGCGTGCACCTTGCGTCCTGCGCGCGAGGCGCGTTAGCCTCTCGAAAAACAGGGAGGCCAACCGATGCGGCACCGCGCATTCATCACGTTGACGATCGGCATGATCGCTCTTGCGGCACCCGCTCGCGCGGAACCTCGCAGCGCCTACGTAACGATGATGTTGCAAGCCTTCGCTGCCAAGGTGAAATGCCACAACACCGATGTCGTCTATCAGGATCTGGTGCAGAAGGCCCACGACATGCAGCAGCCGGACGGCACCACCGAATCCGTGCGCAAGGCCATCGCCTGGCTCCTCACCGGCGGCAAGATGGGCGAGCGCGGCGATGACGAGCTGATGCGTGAGGTCGCTATTGCGACGCAGACAACCGACTTCGACCAGAGGCGCCTGGGGATGGAAGCGTGGTGCGACACCCAGAAGACGAAGCTGGCGGGCTTCATCCGCACCACGAATTAGCGCGCGCAATTCATCCAAAGACCGCACACAGGACAAAGGCCCCGCTCGGACTCGAGCAGCGCCTTTGGGATGCGCAATGGCGCGTCAGTGGCGGTCGGTAACGAGCACGACACCCGCCGCCGGCGCGACGGGCTTGCTGGCGTCAGCGGCGACCGACGGTGCCTGGGTCGCGGTCGAGCCGGCAGGTTGGGGCTGGGCGGCAGCTGTGGCGGCCTGCTGCTCGGTGCTGGCTTGGCGGTTCCAGTCGCAGGCGACGGCCGACTGTGCGGCCAGAGCGACGGCGGCAAACATGGTAGCGGCGACAAGCGTCTTCATGGCCGGCTCCTCGGATCGAATGGAGCCTTATACCACGAACCCAGCCGCTTTCGAATGTCGTGACCCCATCACGAACGCGTAAGCCGTACAGGCGCGACCGCCGATTACTGTGCGGAACCGGCCGCAATGTCATCCAACTTTCCGAATATTCGGCCGACACGTTAAACTTACATCCGATTCGGCGGGTGATCTCCTTTGAAGCGAGGTTTTGCTGATGGCATTCTTCAGGCGTGAGCTTGGTCCGGTCGAGCGGTTCGAGAATGTCTTGCAGATCAAGCAGGCGGAGCGCGACAAGCTCGCCGGCCGGCTCGGCAGCGCCGAATCGGCGCTGATCGAGCAGCGCGCCGCCGCCGAGCGCCTTGCAGTCGCCGGCGCGAGCAACGCCAGGCTGGAAAAGGCCGAGACGAAAATGCGCGCCGATGAGGAGCGCGCCCGGACGCTGCGCACGGAACTCGCCGACCTCGACGAGCAGATCGCCTCGACCGATCGCGCCTTGAGTGACGCGAGGGCGCAACGCGACCGCGAACAGCTCGCCAACAAGATCGAGACGCTGGCTGCCGCGATCGAAGGCGCCGTCCCGGGCTTCAGCGCCGGCGCCACCGCGCTGGTCGATGCCGTCGCCAAGGGAGCGGTACAAGTCGCCGAGGCCGCGCGATTTTCGGCCAGCGTGGACGCGGTGCGGCGAGAAGTGCTCTCCGCCGCCGACCTCGTCTGCTGGGAGCTTCGCACCATTGCGGTGCGCACGCGCGCCGGCAATGCCAACGTCACCTCGGCCGCCCCCGCCGAGGCCGAGCAGGTGCCCCAGATCCAGATCGAGCGACAGATGATCTACACGCTCAATCCGCTGTTGTGGCGCGAGGGTAGCGAGGTCAAGACGGCGCCCGCGTTCGCGATGGTGCGGCTGCCGAAGGGGCTGTTGCCGCTCGCGCTGCGACATCAACATGTCGACTATCTCAACGCGCGGCGCGTTCAGACCTTGATGCACGTCCACGGCAGCGGCGAGACCAAGGCCGAGCCTTCGTCAGACGATCCGCAGCTCGTCGATCTCGACGCGCTCGCCGCTTCCGAGCAACAGAGTCCCGAGGCCGATGTGGCCTGAGGAGCCGCGATGGGCGCCGTTAACGGTTTCGGCAAAATGGGTTCGAAGCCGCAACCTCTCCACGCTCTCGCCTTGCTTTGGTCAAACCCGGCTGGCGCTGTGGCCGCCGGCAGGGATGGGTGACATTGGGCTTGCAAGGGGACGCCAATGGTTTCCACGCTGGATACCGGCGAACACGATCCGCACGACGTGCTGGAGATTTCGCCCGACGTGGTTTTGGTCGCGCGCGCCGCGGCCGATTTTCCGTCGCTCGCGCCGGAGGTGAAGGGCCATCACGACCGTGAGCCCTCCATGGGCTCCGCTGACGCGGCGGTGCCAAAGGTCGATGCGACCTTCCGCGCCTCTGATACATCCGGCGAGCGGTCTGTGCACGGCAAATGGCTGCGGAGTGCCGCGATGGCCTTCGTGTTTGCGCTTTGCAGCGCGCTCGCGGCCGCCGGTTGGGAGCGCTACGGCGACGAAGCGAGGGCGACGCTTGCAAATTACACGCCGCAGGTGGCGCTGAGCTCGTTGCTGCCAACGTCGCTGATCACCGGCAGAGCCGCGGTTGCCACGCCGGCGGATGCGCCTGCTGCGCCCGCCGCCGCGACGGACCAGGTTTCGCAACCCCCGCCCGCGCCCCAGCAGGCCGCAGACAGCAGCGCCGCGCCGGCGGCGGCCGCTGCGCCGGCTGCGCTGCCACCCGAGACGGTTCAAATGCTGCAGTCGATGGCGCGCGACGTCGCGAGCCTGAACCAGCAGCTCAGCGAGCTCAAGGCAAGCATCGCGGAGCTCAAGGCCGGCCAGGATCAGCTCAGCCATGAAATGGTGGCCAGAGAGCCGAAAGTTTCCGCGGCGAGGCCGGTCGAGCCGCGCCCGACCAAATTGGGCGCGCCGCCACGGCCGCTCGGAACGCTGGTCACGCATCGCCCGAAGCCGCCGAGCTACTACCCGCCGGCGCAGGCCGCCTATGCGCCGCCTCCGCCGTCGATGGCTGCCCCGGTGCAGATCGCACCGGCGCCACGGCCCGATCCCGATACCGTGGTGGTGCGGCCGCCCATGCCGGTGCAATGAGTTGACATCCTAGCGCAGCGGGATCGACGCGGGAGGCCGCGGCGGCGCGCTGGGTTGGGATGCGTGCGCAGGGGCGCGTTTCGCCGAAGCGGGATGTGATCGACCGCGCGGCGTCTCATCGAGCGTTTCCAGATACGACGCGAGCGCCCAGGCGGAGCCCGAATTGCTCACATAGTGCTGTTGCAGAAAGAGATAGAGCGACAGGCTGAAGCGGCCCTTGCTCAATCCGCGCGCACTGTGATGACAGGTCGCGCAACTGTCGGCAAACAGCTTCGCTCCCGATTTACCCTGGTCGAGATTTTGCGCATGCGCCGCTGCAATCATCGACAGCGCAACCGCGCCCGGCGCGAGCAAGCCACGCGCCCACAACATCACCCTCATTCTGTCCCGCAAATTGCATCCACCGTGGACGAAATATGGCGGCCAACATTGTCAAAGTGACGGCGGCTCACCGAGCAGACCGGCTCTTCCTTCCATAACTTGGCGGCGCAATTGTCGCATGCTCACGAAATCATCTTCGCGACGACCGATATCTTGCGCAACGCCGCCGCGGCGGCCCAGCTTGTCGACAACGTCACCACGAACACGATCGCGAATTTCACAAAGGCCGGCAGCGGCGGATATGAGAGGAGATATTGCAGCCAGAGCAGCGGAATGAAATGCAGGAGGTAGATGCCATAGGCCTGCCTCTGCATGGCATCGAGCGGCCAGAGCCGCGATCGCACAAAATGCAGGAAGATCGCCGGCACCGAAAACGTCATCGACGCGCAGAATGCTGCAAACGCGACTCCGTAAGCGGTGTGCCACCACAGCGGCGGCGATCTCAACGCGATCAGACCGGAATGGTGCACATAGACGAGGACAACGATCGCGCCATAGAAGGCCAGCGCGAAGCCAAGCCACACGCGCCAACGTTTTGCCGAACTTCCGCCTTCCGCCAGAAACGCCTCACGCAAGCCCGCCGCACCGGCGGCGAGGCCGCACAGAAAATAGCCGGCATAGAGCAGGATGCGGCTGGTCTGGATCACGATCGGATAGCGGCCTGCCGTGAACCAGGCAGAATCGCCGAAGGTGAGACGAAGCGGCAGGTAGATGATGATCGAGAAGGCGACGAAGAGCGCGAAGGCTGACATCGGCCGCCTATGCAACCGATCGGCGCCGCGCCCGAGCGACTCGATGATCTGCGGTGCTGTCGCCCACACGAGCGCCGCGGCCGCATCAAGGGCCAGCAGCACAAGCAGGAACCACGCCGATCCCACCGGCCAGGTGCCAACGCGAATCAGATGCCAATAGAACTCTGCGAAATCGAATTGCCCGAGATAATAGCGATAATAGGCGAGCGGCATGATCACGAGGATCGAGACGAGATAGGGCACGCCGATTCGCCAGAGGCGGCTTGCGAGATAGTTGCCGGCTCCCCTTCGTGCCAGGCTGCCATGGACGAACAGGCCCGAGATCAGGAACATGCAGGGCATGAAAAAGCTGTCACAGAACAGCACGACGCCGTCGAAACCGATCCAGCGCATGCGGTCGCCGCCGATGCCGTAATAGGTGTAGTTGATGACCGAGTGGTAAAACACCACGAGCAGCGTAATGAAGGTGCGCGCACGGTCGAGCGGAACGACGCGATCCGCCACCTTCGCACCCTGCCCGTCGCTGTCCCGCCGCATCGCCATCTGCTCTCGCGTGAGGATCGCCTGCGCGAAAATTCTAGCATGTGGTTGCAACAAAAAGAGCGGCCTTGCGGCCGCCCTCGCTTGGTCGCCACCGTCCTCGCCGGCGCATCAGGCGCGGTGAAATACCAGGGCGCGGATCTCGATGCTCTCGCGCGGCGGCGTATTTGGCGGCGTGGTCGGGTCGACGAAGGCCGTATGCGGCCCGAAGCGCGTGCGGCCATCGGTCGCGGAGTCGTAGCATTTGAGCAGCAATGCCTCGTCGGCAGTCATCTCCGGGAAATAGAACCAGCGATGGCTCGGATTGTATTTCACTGAATAGGTCTCGCCGCTGCGATTCGGATAGATCAGGTCGGAAGCGACCAGATCGTCCGGCGCGACGGTGGTGCCGTCGGCCATGGCGAGCGGCGCATCGCGCACGGGACCACGGATCGGACGCCACAGATTGATCACTTGCACGCGGCCCTTGAGCAATTCGTCCGCCTCGCCGGGCAGATGCTCGCGCACCCGGTTCGGCCCCGAAGTCAGCGTCTGGTCGACATGAACACGCGTCGCCGGCTGCCGCGCGCCGGCGCCGCGGATATCGGGAGCGCCCTCGACGCGCTTGCGCACGGTGTGATCGAAGATGAGGACGCGGTCGGCCTTCAGCGTCGCGCGCATAAAACTCTCGACCGCGGGATAATAGACGCGCTTGATCTCGGCCTCGTCGTAAAAATCCTTCACCGCGGTCGGATGGCGCACCAGCTCAAAGCCTTCACGGTCGAGCGAGAAGCTTTTGGCATGCGCGCGCCCATCGAAGATCGGGACTTGATGCGGCTCCGGCAGATTGGTCGATTTCGGCTCGCCCGGCGGCGGGTCGTAGGCATAGGTGCGCGGTTTGCCTTCCGTTGGCGCCAGGTAGTTCAGTTCGGCGGTGACGAAGGGAAGCGATTCTATTCTTGTTTCTTGCAGGCCCATTTGCCTTGTCTCCGACTGATGACGGTTCAAGGCCAAATGTTTGCCCGGTCGCTGTCAGCGGCAAGCGGCAGCGCGAAATAGCAACGTTGCTGTCGTTGCATGCCTGGCAGAAGAAAAAACCTTCCGCCGGCCAAGGGCCAGGCGGAGGGTTGTTCTCGCGAGAGATGGATCGTTCACGAGGGCGAGAGCGCTCGCGCCTTCACTGTGCGCCGACCACGACTTCGCTGATCTGGATCACCGGGGCGATGTCCGTATAGTTCGGTATATCGCCCATGATCTCCTTGCCGTGCTTGCCCATCCCGGCCTGGAAGGCCTCGAGCGAGTCGACATAGATGTGGCACATGCCGACATAGGTCGCCGGTGCCCCCGGTGCGCCGCCGGCAAGACCCTTGTCCACCGTATAGAACTTGCAGCCGTCGCCCAGGCGCTCCTTCACCAGCGGCATGTGCTTGTCGCGGTAATAGGTGTGATCGAAGCGCGCGCCTTCCTTGTTGGGATACATGACGCTGACCTTGAACATGGCGTGCTCCCTCCTGCGACGTCTTCCTCTCGTGACGCCTTCATGACCTCGCCGGTTGTGCTCCGGCCCTTGCACGGACTTTGCGTCAGCTTCGCCCGTTCCGCAACTGCGAACACGCCGCTGCCGACGACAAGGTCGTCAGCTTTGGTGCGGTCCCCGCATCATCTTCATGGCGTCCTCGATATGGCGCCACTCGCGGGCCTCGTCGCTTTCGCCCCGGCTTTCGCATAGCTGGGCTTGTTCGGCAGCCTTCGCGATCGCCTCGGCGCCATGCTTCTCAAACATTTGGCGCGCAATGGTGTGAACCTGGATTTCGGGGATCATGTCGCTCTCCCGTCGGTGTGTTGCTCGAAGCCGCGGCAATTGGCTCTGATGGCCGCTGCCCCAAGAAAACCGTCCAGGCCCGGGGTCGTTCCCGGCAATCCCGGTCCGATCGGCGCCTTTGGCGGTCGGCCGATGCGATCGATGGCTTCAGAGTTCGAGCGCGGGCGGATCGAACCAGTTGGTGAGCGACAGGCCGCCGTCCACGACGATCGACGCGCCGGTGACATAGGCCGAGATGCGGTTCGACAGCACGGCGAGCGCCATTGCCGCAAGGTCCTCCGCCTGGCCGATGCGGCCGAGCGGAATGTGCCTGGCAAGCGCGGGATCGGCGACAAAGCCGCCGGCCGCGATCGCGCCCGGCACCAGCGCGTTGACGCGGATGTTGTAGCGGCCGAGCGTCTTGGCCAATTCCTTGACCAGCATCGCCATCGCGGCCTTGGCGCTCGAATAATGCGGCAAATTGCGCGGCGTGGCGGCATGGAGGGAGGTGAGAAACAGAAACGAGCCGGGCGCCCTGGCGGCGATCAGCTTTCGGGACAGCTCGCGGCCCAAGTGAAAGCCCGCGTCTATGTTGACCGCGTGCATCTGCCGCCACGCCGCCTCGCTGACGCCAAAGGCGTGGTCGGCCTCGCGCCTGGGCGGTGAAGCCGAGTGCACGAAATGCGTGACGTGGCCAAGCGTTTTCTCCGCCTGTGCCAGCAAGGCGTCGCAGGTCGCTCGCGAGGCGAGATCGCCGACAAATGGCACCGCCAGCTCCGGCTTGCCCAAAGCCTTGATCGCGGCCGCGATGCGCTCCTCACTGATGTCGGCAAAGATCGTCCGCACGCCCTCACCCACCAGCGCCTGCGCAATGGCGCGGCCAATGCCGTTGCCGGCGCCAGTGACCAGCGCCGCCTCGCGTTCGGGATCGAATGGAGAGTCAAGCAAGCCCATCGCGTGTTCGCTCCTATGGTGCGGCGCTCAAGCTCGCGCGCTTTTGGTGCCAAAGCCTAGCCCAAGCGGTTCCCTGCGCGAAGCCATGATGGAACCCGTGGCTAAGGTCTCTTCTTCCAGCAGGACGCCGCAATTTAGACTCTGTTCTCACCGCATTGTGTGGCCACGCATCGCGTCAAATGGAGCGGAATCCGATGAGAGAGAAGATCGCGATCGCAGCTCTGGCGCTGTCACTGGTTTCGTCGCAAGCCGTTGCCGGCGAACATCGTGGCGGTGATGCCGCGCTTGGAGCCTTGTCGGGCGCCGTCGTACTCGGTCCGATCGGCGCCGTAGCAGGGGCGGTTGTTGGCTACACGGCCGGCCCAGCGATCGCGCATTCCTGGGGCTTTCGGGGCTCGCGACCGGCGCCGCGACGGGTGAGAGCGTCACGCGAGATGTCGCAAAGCCCCGACATGCGGCCTGCTGTGCAGGCGGGCCCGTCTGCGGCTGCCCCCTCGCCTGCAGCCGCGCCCGCGCCTCAAGCCGTCTCGACCGTCCGGCCCTCCCAGGGCCTGCCGCCGGTGCAGACGCTCGAGTAGAATCGAAGATCCGAAGCAAGACGAGCGGGACCCCTCAGTCAACGCTGCGGGCGAGATCGCGAAGCGTGACAGCGGAGTCAGCTCCGGCGTCGAGCCCTCACAGGAGCTTGGCGCTGACGAACAGTGCGCGCACCGCGTTGGTCGCCTGCACCGTCAGCATGGCGTTGGCGGCGGCGCGCTCCAGGAGATCGACAGCCTCATTGTGGAGAGAGCGATACTCCATCCATTCGACCGAGCTCAGAGTTGTGAGGAACTGGTAGGCCTGGCCGACGGTTGCGATCGGAACGGTCTTGCCGTTCAGGCGAATATTGAACGTTGTCCGCAACGGCGTTTCGGAGTTCGACGTCGCGCTCATATCCGGCGCAAAGAACGTCACGATTGCGAGGTCGCCCGTTGTTGGGCCTGAACGGTCGCGAGGCTAGGCACCACGACGAGACGCGAAATTTCGCCGTTGTCGTAGGCTTTCCGGAAGCGGTCATAGTCCCGGATCGAGACGCAGCCGTTGGAATCGCCCTCGGGGCCGAGCATGTAGCTGTGCGCGAGCAGCCCGGCGCGACCGAGCGTCGAGCTGCCATCGACCGGTAGCATCCGCAGCGCGCGAACGCCGTGGAACAATTGTTCGCGCGGCTTCAGTTCATAGGTTGCCGGCGGCGTCGCGCCGACCATGCGCTGATCGACGTGGTCAGGGTCGTCCCTGAGACGGCCGAGCCCCGAATGCGCTTCCAGGGTGGTTCCGTTCGGCAGGTACACGGCGTGCGCCGAGATGTCATAGACGGCGGTCTGGCCGTCATAGCCGAGCGCGGCGAGGTCCGGCCCGTGCTGGAATAGACCGCTGTTCGGCGTAAGCGAGGCAAGCGTCAGCTTGTCGGGCAGCAGATCCGACAGCCGTTGCAGCATGCTCCGGCTCTCCGGCCGCGGGGGCGGCGGCGGAGTGTCGAGCGCGACCTGCACGTCGGCTGCGGCCGGGCGCGAGCGCGGCAGCGGAATGTCGGAGGCGCCTGCCGGCTTTTCCTCCTCGGTCTCGGCGGCGACGCGCCAGTCGGAGAACAGCAATTGCTGGGCGAGCAGGCCCTTGGCGTCCCGCAGCTTGGAGTCGAACTCCGCCAACGCTGAGCGATCCAGCGGCTGCAAGGCCGGACTCGGACGGAACGATTGGGGCTGCGCCAGCGGGACGAAACGATCCTCGAACGAGGCGGCGACCGCCGTCGTGCCCATCGTGGAAGAGCTGGCTTCAGTCAGCCATGCCGCGGCGCCCAACGCCCAAGCGAGCACGGCCGCGACCAGCGCGGTCAGTTCCGATCGGCCAATGCGGCGACGCGGCAGCAGGCTGTCGACCGTCGCACCCCTATAAGCCATGACGACCCCAACTCCACCCTCGAAGGTACCCAGCCTTCGAAGAGGGATTCTTCTTACCAGCCGAACGTATTATGAGAAACCAAACTACGGCAAGATCGAGACCGAGCGGGCATAAGTCGAAAGTCTATTGTTTGCGGAGCCTTAAGCAAGCCCCGGCACGGGGTCGCGCCATGGCCAAAAATTACCACAATCGGCCGCAGAATTTGCTCCCGTTCGATCGGGAGAACTCAAGATGCGAATCGCCAAGGCGATCTTCGTGGGTTCTGTCTTCGCGGTCGCCCTGACCATGCCGGCGTTTGCGAAGCACACCGAAGCCCAGAAGACCGACGACGACCGATCATCGACCACGGCGTCCTGCCACGCCTATCAGCAGGCCGAGAACGGCTCGTGGACCCAGCTTCCCTGCCAGGAAGCCGGCGGCACGCAGACCCAGCACAGGCCGGCCGCCAAGGGCGCCGAGGAAGAGCCCCGCTGAAGCTCGCTTGCCTGCTTTTTCAGGCTGCGTCAGAGGGTTGGCGGCGCCCGCTCGGGCGTTGCCATGGCCGCATTCGCCGGCCGACGTGATCGGCGATCACGACCGGCGTGACCGTGCCAGTGTTTCCGAGGGAGGTTCGCCAAACTGCAGGCGATAGCTCGCCGAGAAATCGCCGAGATGCCAAAAGCCGAACGCAAGCGCGCAAGCCTTGATGCTGTCGGCGCCGCCCTCCAGCAGATGCTTGCGGACAAGCCAAAGCCTTCGCAGCCGCAGATAGCGGTGCAGGCTCATCCCGGTGTGGCGCTGGATCGCATCGTGAAGCGAGCGAACGGATACGCCGACCTGTCGTGCGAGCTCTTCGCTGTAGATCGGCCTTCCCAGACCTCCCGCCAATACGGCCCGCACGTCCTGGAAAATCTTGAATGTCCGCGTCGCATTGGCGCGCGCAGCCCACTTCGTTGGAGCGACATCGGCAAAGACAGCATCCGCGGCGGCGAGCAGCGATTCCCTGATCGCCGATGACACGTCTCTCGCGCTGATCGAATTGTCGAATCGCTCTGCCGCCGACAGGATATGGACCACAAGCTCGCACAGCCGCTGCAGGGCAACCCGGCTCGTTTCGAAAATGAGGAAGTTGGCGTTCGCCTGCGGCCAGCCCCGATCTGCTATCATCGGCCTGAACATGATCGCCCCGAAGCGCCTCTCGACGTGTTCAACCGCGCTGTAGGTGGCCCCGTCAGTTCCGATGAAAACGACCGATCGGTCTATCTCGATACCGTTGAAACGGATCGGGATGCCATCGTCCATCGCGAATCCAACTGCCGTGCAATCGGGCATGAGCTGCGCGTCGACGATACGCGGAAAGGCTTTCGTGAAAGTAACGTCGCACCCTTCGAGGTTCAGGATGATCTGCGCGGCGGAAATGTGCCGGACAAGCGGCGTAAAGTCGACGCTCAGGCTTCGGATCGAACTTCGAAATTGATCGATATCGCTGAAGCGAAATACCTTGGGTTTGAGGCTTGGTTTGTGGGCCTCGTTGCTCATTCCAGTATCTGCCCCGCAGCGTTGAGATATCAGAATTTGCTTATCGGCGATTTCCCTGTGGGTGATGGCTCGACATCCATACTGCCGAATTTCGATATCAATTCAGTATCTTGGGCGAGGTAACGAGCTACCTCGCGCGATCATCAATATGCAAAATTTTAACAACCGTGACGTGAACTTCCAAGACGAGAACAGAACGTTTTCTACATGGAATTGCGCCGGCTATGACTGGCACCGCCCTCGCCGATTTGAGCAGCGAAATTGATGTCTCCATTCGGGACTGCTCGCCCGCGCGCCGCGCGCGAATGTTGGCGCAGATAGCCGCTTGCTTTCTTTCCCATTCCGACCGGCTGAGCCTGGAGCAACTTGGCGTCTTCGACGATGTGATGCTTCGCCTGGCTTCGCGCGTGGATCTCGGCGCGCTGTCCGAGCTCTCCACCGTGCTCGCCGACGTTATCCCTGTACCGCACAAAACGATCCGCCGCCTGGCTTACCACGAAAACCCGGCGGTAGCGGGGCCCGTCCTGATGAGGTCAACCGCCCTGTCCGATGCCGACCTCATCGAGATCACGAACAACCGCGGCCAGCAACACCTGATCGCGATCTCGAAGCGCGCACAGCTCGGTGAAGCCGTCACCGAAGCCATCCTCCGACATGCCGGCAAGGATGCCAAGCGCCTGTTGGCCAAAAACCCGGGCGCGCGCTTCAATGGGCAGGGTTACGCGTGCCTGCTCGCGGCGACAGAGCGTGATGAGGTCATTGCGGAGTCCCTGGGATTGCGTCCGGACGTCCCGGCCGACGCACTCCAAAGCCTGCTGGCGCGGACGACAGAAGCCGTTCGCGCGCGGCTCCTGAAAGGCAGTCCTCCCGCGGCGCGCGAGAGGGTTCGTGCGGCGCTTGATGCCGTCCCCATATCGGCCGGCGCGAAGACGCCAGCTCAAAACCATGCTGAAGCCCACGCCGCGGTGGTCGCCCTCAACAAGACCGGCAAGCTGAACGACTCCACCGTCAACCGCTTTGCGATCCGGCGCGAATATCCGAACGTGATTGCCGCGCTGGTGCTGCTTTCCGGTGCCACGATCGACATCATCGCGCCGCTCATGGACGAAGAGAGCGGCGGCGGATTGATCATCGCATGCCGCGCGTCGCGCCTGAACTGGCAGACAACTCTTGCGGTTCTCAACAACCGGCGTGTGGCGCCGCTTTCAAAGGAACAGCTCGATCAGGCGCGGGAAGTATTCGAGATGCTCCTCGTCTCATCGGCCCAATACACCATCCGCTTCGAGCCGCCGAGCCTTCCCGGCGACAAATCGGCATCAAACGGTCAGGTGGCCGCTGCTGCAGGGAGGCGCTGATGAGAGGAGAGAGCCGGCGTGCGATGCGCGTCCGATTTGAGCACGCCCATCCCGTCAATCTCATGGGCGTCGACGGCACGTGGCGACGAAGCTGCGTTCTGCTCGACGTTTCCGAGAGCGGCGCCAAGCTCGAAATAGAAGGCTCACCCGAGGTCTTGCGGGCACGCGAGTTCTTCCTGCTGTTGTCGTCGACTGGCCTTGCATTCCGGCGCTGCGAACTGGTGTGGGTCGACGGGACTCAGGTCGGCGTCAAGTTCACCAGCCATGACAAGAAGCGCTCGCCACAATCAAAATGAGCGAAGACAATATTTTGATGTCCAACGGAAGCTGATTTTCAGATGCACTTGATGTCCTCGACTCCCGGATCTTCGCCGGAACAGGGTTCAAATCGATGCCGGTCCATCTGATAGCCGACACATCTGCAAGGCTTGCGAGTGTCCGGGCCGTGCTCGAGCGCAAGCACGCCGTGACGTCGGAGTTGCTGCGCGGGTTGAGCGTCCAGCGCTGCAATACGGACGTGCTCGTCGTCAAGGCAGACCTGCGCACGATCGATAATATCTGCGCGCTCAAGAAGGCTCTCGCGAGCCTGAAGACCGTCGACAAGCGCATTTTCCTGGTCGAGGACTCCGCTCACCTGTCAATTTCACAGGCCTATGCGCTGGGCGCGACGTCCGTCCTGACCGGCCCGCTCGATCCGGCGAGACTGTTGAAGGAAGTGGGTGACCTCCTGGACGGCGACACGCGGTTGATGGAGGAGAGCGGCAGCGCCGCGGCGGCCTCGTCCGGCGAGGTCGCGCTGGCTTCGATGTTCACGGCGGTCGCCAGCGGCACGCCGATCGATATCGCGGGCGCCAAGAAGGCCGGCGCAGCCATCGCGGCAGCGGTCGAGGAAAACGGGTTGGATGACTGGCTCAAGACCGTTCGGCGACATCACGAGGGCACGTATCAGCACTGCTTGCTGGTGACCGGAGTGGCCGTCGACTTCGGATTGAGCCTCGGTTGCCCGAATTGCGAGATCGAGCGGCTCTATACGTCCGCGATGTTTCACGACATCGGCAAGGCGATGATCCCGCTTGCCGTTCTCGACAAGCCGGCCCGCCTCGAGCCCGAGGAACGGGCCCTCATCGAAACGCATCCCGTCGCCGGTTTCGATGCTCTCAAGAACAACGTGAGCATTTCCGCGGAGATCCTTGATGCGGTACGCCATCACCATGAGTATCTCGACGGCAGCGGCTATCCCGACGGTTTGTGCGCCGAAAACATCCGCGACCTGGTTCGCGTCCTGACCATTGCGGACATCTTCTCCGCACTGATCGAAGCCCGACCTTACAGGGCAACCATGTCCCGCGCGGATGCTTACGACATCGTCTGCGGAATGACCGGCAAGCTGGAAAAGCCGCTCGTGGTAGCGTTCAAGCGAGTCGCGCTATCAAGATAGGGCCACGCGGGCTACGATGCTGCTCTACCCAGAGCGCTGATCTGGGCCAACGAGGTGATCGTGAATTGGTCGGTGTCGCTTATCTTGCCCGGATCGACCAAGTCTGACGCCGGATTCCGTGTCGGCTGTCAGGGTTAGACCGAAAACCGGCAAGGCGCGGCTGAATCGACGCGAATGACCCATTAGAGACATTTCGCGCGGAGTGGCCGGTCCTGCCGTCGAAGCTCTGGCGGTTAACGCCGCTGGACGTGGCCGATCTTCGACGGGGGCTCGGGTGGGACCTTGATCTGGCGCTTCTGGCTGGCGCGATCTTCGGTCACACGGCGGGGTGATCCTCCGCCGCGCCCTTACTAGGGTCAGGGGGAAATGACCGGCCCCCGCAATATCGGCTCTACAAGACCGACTGCTGGCTTCCGCTACCCAAGGCGAGTAAAATGCCTCGCACCCCATCCCGGAGATAGGCATGGCCACGGAGCGCCTGGAGCGACGGCTCACGGCCATTCTCGCCGCCGATGTCGCTGGCTACAGCAGGCTGACCAGCATGGACGAGGAGGGCACGCACGTTCAGTTGAAGGAACATCTGCGTATCCTCATCGATCCCAAGATCAGCGAACACCGCGGACACGTTGTCAAGAACACCGGCGATGGATTGTTGGCTGAGTTCAGCAGCGCCGTGGACGCCGTGCGATGCGCCCTCGACGTGCAGGGCGGCATGGCTCAACGCAACCACGCCCTGCCGCCGGAGAGGAGGATGGAATTCCGTATTGGCATCAATGTTGGTGATGTCATCATCGATCGTGGTGATATTTTCGGTGATGGAGTCAACGTAGCCGTACGTCTCGAAGGGATAGCGGAGCCCGGCGGCATCTGCATTTCGGCTCGTGTTCACGACTACGTACGAGACCAGCTCGAGATTCCCTTCGAGGACGCCGGCGAGCAACGGCTTAAGAACATTGCTAGGCCAGTGCATGCCTATGCGATCAGGACTGGGGGGCAGCCCTCGGTTGCACTAAGCAGCGCCATGTCGGCGGTACCAAGCGTGCCGCGCCTTTCGATCGTCGTACTGCCGTTTGCCAATCTCAGCAGCGATCCAGGGCAGGACTACTTCGTCGATGGCGTCACCGAAGACCTTACCACAGAGCTGTCACGACTCGCTGGTTCGTTCGTGATCGCCCACAACACTGCCTTTACCTTCAAGGGTAAGTCGGTAGACGTAAAGCAGGTCGCGCGCGAACTCGGCGTTCGCTACGTCGTTGAAGGTAACGTCCGAAAGGCGGGTCAGCACGTGCGGGTCGGTGCCCAGCTCATTGACGCCGAAACTGGTGCTCATCTCTGGGCCGATCGGTTCGATCGAGAAATCGCTGAGCTGTTTGAGCTGCAGGATGCAATCACCATCGAGCTCGCGCACGCGCTCGACGTGCAGCTTGTCGAAGCTGAGAGCCGTCGCAGCGAGCGTTCGACAAACCCGGATGCGGTAGACCTGATAATGCGCGCTCGTGCACGGCTTTACCATGGCGTGTCTCGTGCAAACACTGTCGCGGCGATTCAGCAATATAGAGCAGCGTTGCAACTCGCCCCCGACGACGTTCGGGCTCTCGCAGAGCTGGCGGACGTGCTCGCGGGTAACATCGCGAGCTTGTGGAGTGAAGCGCGCGACGAAGACTTGTGTCAGGCTAAGGCCCTTTCGGCACGTGCTCTGGCACTGGATCCGTCAGACGCATACTGCCACCATGTCGTGGGGGTCGTGCTTTCTCTACAAGGGCGCTTCCGGGAAGCTATAAACGAGTTTGAAGCAGCAATCCGGCTCAACTCGAATTTGCACTTCGCGCACAGTGGCCTTGGATCTGCGAAAGCCTCTTCGGGTCTGGGTAAGGAAGCCCTGGTGCATTTCACCGACTTCATCCGCCTCAGTCCGCGCGACCCGTTTCTGTTCCGAGGGTACAGCGGCATTGGCTGGGTTCAATTTCTGCTCGGCGATGATGTCCGAGCAATTGAGATGCTGCGCAAGGCGATTGGCTTGAGCCCTAACTATTCGCTGGCTCACCTATGTCTCGCTGCGGCTCACGGCATGCAGGGTCGCGCCGACGAGGCATGCGCTGCACTTGCCAACTATCTCGGGACCGGCCCGTCCGCTCGAACGATTTCCGAACTACAATTGCTTCGCACATCAAAAAATCCAGCTTACCTGGCGCAGTGCGAAAGAATGTACGAAGGGCTGCGTAAGGCGGGGATGCCGGAGGCATGAACGCGTCGCTCGGGAACGCGCCGCTCGGGAACCCGCCGTTGTGGCATGGAATCTGCCAAGATTAAGGCGTACCGCGTTAGCAGGCAGGAAACGCCCGCTCGTGGCCCTTCGCCGAACAAGTCCGACGATCGATGTGCGTCCCCAATCGGCAGTACGCCGGACGGACGTCGGTCTGGGGCTTCACTAAGAAGCCCGCCATTGGCGGCGGGCAAGTCTCCAGGGAGCCGCCCATGCAGCGGCAAGAGCGAGGTTAAGATGATTCGCGGAGCGCCCATGTTGCGCGGTTCACACAGTCAGCGGCCGAAGTGAGGGCGCGTGATATTCAGTCACGTGGCGCGATCTCGTAACCTATTGAATTGGATTCGCAATCGCCTGAATGCACGAAACCGGCGGCTGCCCGACGGGCAAATCGCTTTCGCAGCGCCTTCCGTTTATCAGAAGCAATGTCAAGTACCTTGGCGAAAAATAATCTTCTTCCGCTTTTCTGAAAATCATGATTATCTCCCCGCATCCCGCCTCCACAGGAGGGGCGTATCGCGATCGTCACGGACGTTGGGAGCGGGATGCGGTGGACGTGAGGTGCTCAGCGCGCATGTCGCGCGGACGAAAGCATCGCTCGCGGACGAGCGAAATCGTGCGGTCCCGACGCCCCGACGCTGGCGTCAACCCCCGGTCAAGCGATGTCGGCCTTCGGCCGACACGCCGAGAGCCCGGGGGGACGGAGGCTAACAAGCCCGGCACTCCGAGGAGAACACGTATAAGCCGTAAACCATCGCGCAGGGAATGCCGGTTGTTCCGGCTGCCCTGTTGTTGCTTGCGTGCGTAAGTGCACTCTTTCTTTGCACGCAAGGCTCGCGGGTGCGGCCTGCACCCGGCATTCCCTGTGCCCTCCTGATTTTGAGGGCGACGAACGATGCATCACTCGGGCATTTTGTGCCGCGAGAATGCGAACGTGTGTCCCCTCTGTCATTGCGGGCGCAGCGAAGCAATCCAGACCACCTCCGCGGAAATAGTCTGGATTGCTTCGTCGCGGAGCCTGTCAACGGGCCGCGCGTTCGCGCGGACCCGTTGGCTCCTCGCAATGACGAAACTTTTGATGATTGAATCCGATGAAGTGCCTTCCCTGCTTCCTCAACCGCGATTGTCGCCGACGCGAGCCTTATTTATGCTGAGAGTCCAACAACAAAGAAAACTCCAAGGGAACCTGCAAATGCCCGCTCCGCTCGATCCCGTCATTGCCGACATCATTCCGCTCTTGCCGCTCCGCGATCCCACGATCATGACGCCGCAAAGCGCGCGCGATGCCTTGCGCGCGCTCGCCGCCTCGCGCGCGGCGGTCCCGCCGCCGCCGGTCGAGAGCGTGAGCGACATCAAGCTCAAGGGTGTGGCCGGTCCGCTGAATGCGCGCCTCTACCGCAGCGGAGGAGGCAAATCGCCGACAGTGCTGTTCTTCCATGGCGGCGGCTGGGTGGCGGGCGATCTCGAAACCCATGACCGGCAGGCGCGCTGGCTTGCGATCGAGACCGGCGCGGTCGTGATCTCCGTCGATTACCGGCGTCCGCCGGAGACGCGCTTTCCCGGCGCGTTCGAGGACGCCTTCGCCGCCACGCGCGATGTTTCCGCACGCATCGCCGAATTCGGCGGCGACGCCACGCGCCTGGGCGTAGCCGGCGACAGCGCCGGCGGCAATCTCGCGGCGACATCGGCACTGGCCTGCCGCGACGCCGGCATCAAGCTCGCCGCGCAGCTTCTCGTCTATCCCGTCACCGATGCGTACGGAAACTACGCCGACGTGGCCGAGAACGCGCGCTTTCCCTCGCGCACCGACAACGCCGACGGCTACTTTTTGTCCCGCGCGGTGATGGAATGGTTTTGCGGCCATTATCTCGCTCACCGGGCCGAGGGCGCCGACTGGCGCGTGTCACCGCTCCGCGCGAAAGATCATGCCGGGCTCGCGCCAGCAATCGTCTGCACCGCCTGGTTCGATCCCTTGCGCGACGAGGGCGTGGCCTATGCCGCAGCGCTCGAAGGCGCCGACGTGGCGGTGAAGCATCATGCGGGTGAAGGCCTGATCCACGGCTATTTCGGCCTTGGCGATGCATCCGCAGTCGCCAAGGCCGAGGCACAGCGCGCGCGGGCCGATTTCAAGGCGCTGCTCGATCGAGGTGCGCGATCCTGACCGGAAGATGAACGGGTGGGCCTGTTGGCGGGAATTTATTTGCGCGACATTTGGCTGCGGGGTGCTTGATCGTAGGCGGATTCCAAGTTCCAATCCCTTGCTTATTCTTTTAGGGAGACACCCCAATGAAGCGGATCATTCTGGCTGCCATCATCGCCACCTTCGCCGCCGGCTCGGCTTTCGCGCAGGACGCCTCCTGCGACGCGAAAGCGGTCGGCAAGGACGGCAAGCCGCTTGCCGGCGCGGCAAAGACTGCGTTCATGAAGAAGTGCAACCACGACGCTTGCGAGACCAAGGCGGTCGGATCCGACGGCAAGAAGCTCGCCGGCGCCGCCAAGACCAGCTTCATGAAGAAGTGCGAAGCCGGCGGCTAGTCGCTCCGCTCCGGCCAACCAAGAAAGGCGGCCGACCGGCCGCCTTTTGTTCAGGTCCCTACCCGCAAGGGCGCCCGCAGCTTGCGCAGGCAGGCGATCACCGACAGCGCGGTGATCTTTCCGGTCCGGGGGTTTTCCGACGGGATGTTCTCGATTCCCATCGAAAAGCGCGCGGAGTCCGAATCCACCTCGATGCGATGCGTGTTGCGGGTCACCGTGGGATCGGCCCAGATCTGCACGCGCGTGCGGTCCGCGCCGATGCCGGCCAGCGACAACGCGACGGCGACATTGAGGTTCGCGGGAAAACCCTTCGCTGCTTCACGCGCCGTGCCGTCGAAAATCTTGAGCGGCTCCTTGATGTCGTCGATGTCGATGTTGTTCTCGACGAGATAGGGCGCGCCCGCCAGCCCCTGGAGGGGCTTTCGCGTGATCATCTGCACGGAATGGATGGTCCCGACCGCGGCCGCGGTCATGGCGTCGAGTCCGATCAGGGCGCCGGTCGGCACCACGATCTGGCCGCCATGCTGCCGGGCAAGCGCGACAAGGTCCTCGTTCTCGAGCAGCGCGCCGACGCTGAGCACGATCACGGTTTTGCCGCGCGACACCACCGGCGCAACGATCGAACGGACCAGCCTGCTCGGCGCGCATTCGATGACGATATCGGCGGCATCCGCAAGCCGCTCGATCGGCAAGGCTGCCGGCATCTTGCCGAGCTTGCCAAGCCATTCGCTATGCTTGTCGATGTTGGCGGCGGATACGGCCGCAAGCTCCAGCCCGTCGATGCCCTTGTCGAGCGCCGCTGCGACTTCACGGCCGATCGCGCCGAGGCCGGCAATGGCGACCCTGGCCTTCGTGTTCGAGCCGCTCCTCATCCGAGCCTAATCCCGCTTGAAGCGATAATCGAAGCGGTCGCCGTCGGCCTTGAGCAGGCCGACCGTCGGACGCGGGAAATGGATCGGCAGGATCAGCGTGTCGGTGTCGGCGACGGAGGCAAAGAATTTCCGCCGCGACACCGCCGACTGCTTCGGGTCCCAGTCCGGCCGCGCCGACCAATCGGGCTCGCGGCACTGGATCGCGTGATGCATGAGGTCGCCGGCGACCACGGCGCGCTTGCCCTTCGAGAAGATGTTGACGCAGCAATGGCAGGGCGAATGCCCCGGCGTCGGCGTCAGCGTGATCGTGTCATCGAGTGCGTAGTCGTCGTCGACGAGCAGCGCCTGCCCCGCTTCCACGATCGGCAGGCAGTTGTCGCGGAACACCGTACCGGGCGGATTGGCGCCCTTCCTGTGCTGCTCCTCCCACGCCGCGTACTCGCGCTTGTGGAAGACGTATTTGGCGTTCGGAAAGGTCGGCACCCAGCGGCCGTCGCGCAAGGTCGTATTCCAGCCGGTGTGATCGATGTGCAGATGGGTGCAGAAGACGTAATCGATCTGCTCATAGGAGACGCCGAGCGCAAACAGCTCCTTGCGCCAGCGCTCCTTGCCGGGAAAATCGAACGGCGGCGGATGTCCCTTGTCCTCGCCGGTGCAGGTATCGACAAGGATGGTGTAGCGCGGCGTGCGCACCACAAAGGTCTGGTAGGGCATGACCATCATGCCGGAGGCGACGTCGAAGAACTCCGGCTCCATGCCCTTCAGATGATGTTTGAAGATGGCATCGTCATAGGCGGGAAAGAAGTCCTGCGGCCGGCGCCACGGCCCCTCGCGTTCGATCACCGCGTCGATGGTGATGTCGCCGATCCGAAGCTGCTTCATGGTTTTCTCCCCGCTTTTTCCGGGACCCTAGCGGGCGGGCCACGCGCATTCAAGCGAGAGACTTGCAGGTCAGCTCCGCAAGCCCGGCGCCTCATGGCCGGAGCGCTCGACATATTCGGTGTAGCCGCCGCCATATTGTTGGATGCCCTCCGGCGTCAGCTCCAGCACGCGATTGGACAGGGCCGCCAGGAAATGCCGGTCATGCGACACGAACAGCATGGTGCCTTCGAACTCCGAGAGTGCGGAGATCAGCATCTCCTTGGTCGCGAGATCGAGATGGTTGGTCGGCTCGTCCAGCACCAGAAAATTCGGAGGATCGTAGAGCATCTTCGCCATGACGAGTCGCGCCTTCTCGCCGCCCGACAGCACGCGACACCTCTTCTCGACGTCGTCGCCGGAGAAGCCGAAGCAGCCGGCGAGCGCCCTGAGCGAGCCCTGGCCGGCTTGCGGAAACCCATCTTCCAGCGACTGGAACACCGTGCGCTCGCCGTCGAGCAGGTCCATGGCGTGCTGGGCGAAATAACCTATTCTGACGCTTCCGCCGATAGTCACCGTGCCGTCATCGGGCTTGGCCGCGCCTGCGACCAGTTTCAGCAGCGTCGACTTGCCGGCACCGTTGACGCCCATTACGCACCAGCGCTCGCGCCTGCGGATCATGAAATCGAAGCCGTCATAGATGGTGCGGCTGCCATAGCGCTTTTGGATGCTCTTCAGGCTCGCGACATCCTCCCCCGAGCGCGGCGCCGGCAGGAAATCGAACGCCACCGTCTGGCGCCGCCGCGGCGGCTCGACGCGCTCGATTTTCTCCAGCTTCTTGACCCGGCTCTGCACCTGCGCCGCGTGCGAGGCGCGCGCCTTGAAGCGCTCGATGAACTTGATCTCCTTGGCGAGCATCGCCTGCTGGCGCTCGAACTGCGCCTGCTGCTGCTTTTCGGCGAGCGCGCGCTGCTGCTCGTAGAATTCGTAGTTGCCCGAATAGGTGGTGAGCGAGCCACCGTCGATCTCCACCACCTTGGTGATGATGCGGTTGATGAACTCGCGGTCATGCGAGGTCAGCATCAGCGCACCGTCGTAGCTTTGCAGGAACTGCTCGAGCCAGATCAGGCTTTCAAGGTCGAGATGGTTGCTCGGCTCGTCGAGCAGCATCACGTCCGGGCGCATCAGGAGAATGCGCGCAAGCGCCACCCGCATCTTCCAGCCGCCCGAGAGCTCGCCGACATCGCCGTCCATCATCTCCTGACTGAAGCTCAAGCCCGCCAGTACCTCGCGTGCACGGGTCTCCAGCGCGTAGCCGTCGAGCTCCTCGAAGCGCGCCTGCACCTCGCCATAGCGCGCGATGATCTCGTCCATATCATCCGCGCGGTCCGGATCGGCCATCGCGGCCTCCAGCTCCTTCAGCTCGACCGCGACCTCACTGACCGCGCCTGCGCCAGCCATCACCTCGGCGACGGCGCTCCGGCCCGACATCTCGCCAACATCCTGGCTGAAATAGCCAATGGTCACGCCGCGATCGACGGCGACCTGGCCTTCGTCCGGCTGCTCCTGGCCGGTGATCATGCGGAACAGCGTGGTCTTGCCGGCCCCGTTCGGACCGACGAGACCCGCCTTCTCGCCCTTCTGGAGCGCGGCGGAGGCTTCGATGAACAGAATCTGATGGCCTTGCTGTTTGGAGATGTTGTCGAGGCGGATCATTGGCACGCGGGTGAGAGAAATCGTCGCGGCCGCTCTTAGGCGATCTGGCACCCGAGTGGAAGAGTATTTGCTTGTTCTCAGTGCCGCTTGAAAAACTGCACGGCGCGCTCGTGCTTCTCCGCCGCCGCGCGCGATTTGAAGGTACCGAGATTGCGACGCTTGCCGGTTCTGGGATCGACCTTGCGCGAATAGAGCCGGTACTGGCCCGATTGCAATTTGCGGATCATGGCAGGCCTCCTGGCGAACTTTCCTTGGCAACGATGGTGGCGCCTTGCTGTTCCCTCAAGGTCGACCGGCTTCGAATCCGAAGGCGCGAACGCGCGGACCTACCAGCACAGATCCGTCACAAAATTCCCGCGCTTGTCCTTGATCGCGATCGGGCAATCGAGCCGCTTGAGCTCCGCCTTGGCCTGCTCGTCGCCGAGATCGGCGGCGCGCTTGAAATAGGCTTTCGCGGCCTCCTTGTCCTTTGGCCCACCGCGGCCTTCTTCCGAGAACGCGCCCATCCGCTCCAGCGCGCCAGGATGGTTTTGCGCCGCCGCCTTCTCGAACAGCGCCCGGGCGCCGGCATCATCCTTCGGACCGCCGGTGCCGTCGGCGAGCATCAGCCCAAGCTGATATTGCGCCTCCGCGTTGGTCTCGGCCGCCTTGCTCAAGAGCTCGCGGGCGCGCGCGGGATCGGACGGCGCGGCACTGCCGCCAAGCGCCGCGAGATTGGTGACGCCGCGCGGATTGCCGGCCTCGGCCGCGCGCTCGAACAGTTTTCGCGCCGCCTCCTCGTCTTTGGCGACGCCGTTGCCGGTGCCATAGGCCACGCCAAGCTCGACCATGGCCGAGGTCGAGCCCTTGTCGGCCGCCTTTCGCCAGGCGGCTATCGCTTCGCTCACCTGCTGATTGGCCGCATAGGCGCGGCCGAGCTCATACATCGCCCGGCGCGAGCCGATCGCCGCCTTCTTGCAGAATTTGATGGCGGTCGCGATGTCGGATGCGGCGACCACCGGGACGCCCTTCACGTCCGCCGGCTTGTCCGGATCCGAAGCATCAGCGGCCAGGCGATCGCACAGCACGAGCTCGGCCGATTGCGCACGCGCCAGCGACGGCGCGAGCGCCAGGAACAGGGCACATGCAAGCAGATGGAGCCGGTTCACCATAGTGATGCGAGGTTGCGTTGCCGCAGGGGCAAATTCAAGGCTGCAAATTCAAGGCTCAAGCCCGCTATCCCGCAGCACCGGTGCGACGTCCGGCGAGGCAAGAAATTTCAGGAGAGCATCGGCCGGCGCGCCACTTTCTCCGACGATGCCGTCCGCCCTGCGGTGAACACCGCGGGCGTCTGCAGGCCGAGCGGGATCGGGCCGACGATTTCGACGCTCGGAACCTGCTTCAATTCGCTGAGCTGCTGCACGGCGAGGTCGGCGTCGCCGATAATGAGCCGCTCGGCGGTGAAGCCCGCGGTGATCGTAGCGCGCGCGTTGACATCGGCAGCGATGCCGAGCCGTTGGATCAGCTCGGCGAAATAGATTCCGCTGGCGCCGATCCTGGAATAGGCCACCGATCGGGCAGCGAGCAACGCGGCGCGGAGCGCAGCCTCGGTCGATATGTCGGGACGAGGCTGGCCGGCCTTGACCGCGATCCCGACATAGGATCGGGCCAGATCGATCCTGCTTGCGGGCGCAACCAAGCCTTTGGCGACAAGCTCGTCCAACCCCTCGCGGGTGAGAACGAGCACATCGGCCTTCTCGCCTTCCTGCAAGCGTTTCAACAATCCAACGGTCGGCGCGAAGTCGGCATCCAGCCTCGTTCCTGTCGCCGCCTGATAATGCCCGGCAAGCCGCTCCACCGCGCCCTTCAGGGCCAACGTCGACAACAGGCGCAGCACATTGGCCATCCATGACCCCTGTCTTAGGCCCGCCGCATCAGCGTCAATACAGCGAGAAAGGTCATCTAGCGCGCTTCAACCGCCGCGGGAAAGCGATGGAATTGCATGTCACAAAGCAATGGTCCGCCGGAGCAGCAAAGCTCAGGCGGACCATGTTCAGGCTCAGCCCAATCAGGCGGCACCCTTTATCAGGCGGCGGCCTTGGCGCCGGTCGGCACCGTGGCGATCGTCTTCAGGACCTGCGAAGCGATCTGGTAGGGGTCGCCTTGCGAGTTCGGGCGACGGTCTTCCAGATAGCCCTTGTAGCTGTTGTTGACGAAGGAGTGCGGCACGCGGATCGATGCGCCGCGGTCGGCGACTCCCCAGGAGAAGGTGTCGATCGACGCCGTCTCATGCTTGCCGGTCAAGCGCATGTGGTTGTCCGGACCGTACACGGCGATGTGGTCGGCGCGCGCGGTCTTGAAGGCGTCCATCAGCTTCTCGAAGTACTCCTTGCCGCCGACTTCGCGCATGTACTTGGTCGAGAAGTTGCAGTGCATGCCCGACCCGTTCCAGTCGGTGTCGCCGAGCGGCTTGCAGTGAAATTCGATGTCGATGCCGTATTTCTCGGTGAGGCGCAGCATCAGGTAGCGGGCCATCCACATCTGGTCAGCAGCGGTCTTGGAGCCCTTGCCGAAGATCTGGAATTCCCACTGGCCCTTCGCGACTTCCGCGTTGATGCCCTCGTGGTTGATACCTGCCGCGAGGCAGAGGTCGAGATGCTCTTCCACCAGCTTGCGGGCGACGTCGCCGACGTTCTTGTAGCCGACGCCGGTGTAGTACGGACCCTGCGGCGCAGGATAGCCCGAGGTCGGGAAGCCGAGCGGACGGCCGTCCTTGTAGAAGAAATATTCCTGCTCGAAGCCGAACCACGCGTCCGCGTCGTCCAGGATGGTGGCGCGCTTGTTGGAGGGGTGCGGGGTCTTGGCGTCAGGCATCATGACTTCGCACATGACGAGCGCGCCGTTGGTGCGCGCCGCGTCCGGATAGACGGCGACCGGCTTGAGCACGCAATCGGAGCTGTGGCCTTCGGCCTGCAACGTCGAGGAGCCGTCGAAGCCCCACAGCGGAAGCTGGTCAAGCGTCGGGAACGACGCGAATTCCTTGATCTGGGTTTTGCCGCGCAAATTCGGCGTCGGCGTGTATCCGTCGAGCCAGATGTACTCGAGCCTGTACTTCGTCATTGAGCCTCTCTGTTGATCGTCTTTCGAAGGCGGGAAGGGCCGAAAAAGCGGCATTCCCACCGCATACCCGGCTTAGTCAGCCGTTTGTCACAAAGCATGGAACGTGCCAGCCGCGTCGTCGCGCGCGGCGCGGCGGACCGGCTCGTGAGGCCCGGCTCGATTTCGGAATTGGCGGCAAAGAGGCTGCGACAAACCAGCGCGGGCTGTTCCGCAAAATGACAGCAATATTGCCGGATTCCCGCTCGATTCCGCGGCACCGGGCTCGGCGGCCACAGCTCGCGATTAATCCCGCGCCAGTCCGATCGACGCCTTTTCCGGCTGGCCGACGTCTCCAGGCAACCTTCCCTTCAGCTCAAACGTTGGTCAGGTGAAAGCTGCCTTCGGGAAGGCAGCGCCCGCGATGCCCACAAAAGAAGCAGAAAGTGATGTGTCTTTAATCACATTGCGCCGGCGGGAGTTCGAACGATATCGGGATTGGTAACCACAAGAGAACGAGTCGGGCGCACCATCAACCCAAAGCGCACCGGCCGAAGGAGCCAGGTATGAGTGCACCTTTCAACGAGGGATCTGCCAAGATCTATCAATTCCCGCCCGGGGGCCGTGCGGCTCTCGGCGGCCGCAGCTACAGCGAGGCCAAGTCGACCATCGACCGGAATACCCCCCGCATGAACGAGGTGATTTGCAGCGGAAGTTGGTATCACGAGGAAGCCATCCAGGAAGACAATCCTTCCTTCAAGCCATCGTGGGAGCACTGATGTCGCGCCCAAAATGCGCGGCGGCACGTGATTGCTGCGATCCCGCAAGCCGCGAAGATTGAACAAGGGTCGGAACGAAATCGTTTCGGCCCTTTTTCGTTGCCTGCTGTCTGCCCGCACGGATCTTTGTAGAGCAAAGCGGAACCCGCGTGCCAACCGTGCGAATGTCATTTCGCCGCCGCACCAGATGGCTTAAGCTCCGCCAATGACAGACCTCCATGCCCGTCACCTCAACCTCGAAGGCGCGAGTAACTTCCGCGACCTCGGTGGCTATCCTAGCGGCGACGGCCACCGGCTGCGCTGGCGGCAGATCTTCCGCTCCAATCACCTCGGCCATCTCACTGAGGCCGACGTCGGCGTCGTGCGGGCATTGGGGGTGAAGAGCGCGTTCGATTTTCGTGGCGTCGACGAGCGCAAGGCCGCCGAATGCGTGATTCCGGAGATCAAGGTGCATTCGCTGCCGATCGAGCCGACGGTCGTGGCCGCGCTCCGCGCGAAACTGCAGGCGCGGGCGCTGTCATCCGCGGACGCGCTGGAGATCATGCGCGAATCCTACCGCGGCTATGTCCGCACCAACACGCACAGTTTCCGCGAGCTGTTCGCCAATCTGCTCGACGAGAGCGCGCCGCTGGTGGTCCATTGCACGGCCGGCAAGGATCGCACGGGCTTTGCCGTCGCGTTGATCCTGCATGCGCTCGGGGTACCCAGTCAGGTGATCTCGCAGGATTATCTGCTCACCAATCGCTACTACCGCCGCGATCCCAATTCTGCACCCGACCTGCCCGCCGATGTCCGGCAGGCGATCGGCTCGGTGGAGTCCTCGTTCCTGGCGGCCGGTTTTGATGCCGTGAACGCCCAGTACGGCGATCTCGAAAGCTATTTCCGCGATGGGCTCGGCCTCGGCACGGTCGAGCGCACCGAGATCAAGCGGCGCTATTTGCAGGCTTAGCTCATCAACGCGAAGGCTTCGCCTTCAGGCGGCGGCTTCCAGCTCGGCATCGAGGTCGGCGATGACGTCCTCGAACGCCTGGATCGTCTGTTGGATCGCAGCGATCTGCATCAGCTCCCAGCCACTGACCGGGCCATTGCGATTTTGCAAGGCCACAACGAGGTCGCGCCGTTGCTCCTTCAGTTGAACCAGCGGCAAGCCATGGTCAGGCAGATTGCCCATCGTAATACTCCAACCCCTTTTTGGACGTCGAAGCATCACCATAACGGTCTGGTTCTGCCATCCACTTACAGAGAAGCGGAAAATTTTAGCGAAAACCGCGCTACGCCGTCGGTAAGGGCGAACCCGGAACGGGCCCGATGTCGGCGCCGATCGCGGCATCGAGCGCCAGCATTACGCAACTGGTTGCAAATTCCGTCTGATGCAGTCCGTCCGGACCAATCAGCATAGCCTGATCAATCCCGTCGTTCTTGACCCAGTGCTCCATGAGCGCAAAGCGCGGAAAAAGATTGACTCCCGCCTCCGCTGCGACGGCCGTAATCAACTTCACCATCAGCCTGGTGTCGGGCTCTTTGGCTCCGAGCAGCGCGGGAGCGTATTGCAGGTCCATGAGGATGACGTCCAGGGGCAGTCCTTTCAGCCAGCTCAAACAGGTCGCGATCGTGCCGGCGACACGGCCGGGGTCATAAAGGTCGCGGTGATAGATTGCATTGGTCCCAACCTGCCAGATTACCAGCGCCGGCGTTTCAGCAATGACATCGCTTTCGAAGCGGGCTGCCTCTTCCGGAGCCTCCTGCCCACCAATGCCGCGGTCGAGCACATCGATCATGCGGTCGGGATAGCGGCGGCGCAAAGCCAGTTCCAGACGCGGCGGAAAGGGAATGACGTCGCCCTCGCCTGCCGTCGACGACGACCCGATCGCCACGACCTTGATCTTTCGCTGCGAAAGAAGACTTGCCTTGAAGTAGCGGAGCTTGAATTCCAGCTTGGTAAGCTCCGCATGGAGAGGTGCATCAGTCATTCTGATTTTCCATCTGACGTTGCACGATCATTTCATCGCGAAGGGAACGGGCATTGCAAGTCATTTTCTATTGGCGATAGTGTGCGCTTAGCGGCCGGTCGCGGAGAGGCTCAAATGAATGGAAAAGTCATCGTCATCACCGGTGCTTTGGGTGCGCTTGGCAGAGTGGTCGTGGAAAGCGCCGTCAAGCGGGGCGCCCGTGTCGCCGGCATCGACCATGCCCCGGCGCTGACGGCCGCCACCGACGAGCGCATCGAGCTCGGCCACGTCGATCTGACGGACGCCGCGCAGGCCAAGCATGCGATCGACGCGGCAGTAGCGCACTTCGGTAAGCTCGATGCGCTGGTCAACATCGCTGGCGGCTTCATTTTCGAGACCATTGCGGACGGCGATATCAAGAGCTGGGAGCGCATGCATGCGATGAACGTGCTGACCGCGCTGAACGCTTCGCACGCCGCGATCCTGCATCTCCTCGCTTCCCCCGCGGGGCGCATCGTCAATATCGGCGCGATGGGTGCGCTGCAGGCGGGCGCCGGCATGGGCCCCTATGCCGCTTCAAAGGCCGGCGTGCATCGCCTCACCGAAGCGCTCGCGGCCGAGCACAAGGGCAAGATCACGGTCAACGCGGTGCTGCCCTCGACCATCGACACCGCCGCCAACCGCATCAGCATGCCGAAGGCGGACTTCTCGAAATGGGTGACGCCACAGGAGCTCGCCGAGGTGATCCTGTTCCTGGTCAGCGACGCCGCCAGCGCCGTGACCGGCGCACTGATCCCGGTGAGCGGACGAGTATGAAGCCTCTCAGTCCGGGATCAGCAAGCGCAAAGTCCCTTTGAAGCGGATGCTCTGCTTGCCGGCGAGCGCAATTCCCTCGCCATACGCGCTCTTGTCGTTATAGGTTCCGCTAAAGCCGATGGTCACCACCTTGCGACCCCAGACCGGACGCTCGCCAAAACTCTGCGTGTGCTCCTCGTTGGTCAATTCGCCCTTCCACCTGCCATCCGCCGATGTGTAGCTGCCATAGGCGAAAAAGAAGGAATCGCCACCTCGCATGATACCGTCACGCAACACCATGACGCCCTGATTGCCGCCCTGGACGCTGTCGAGAAACTCGATCCTGATGTGGTAGAGGCCGTTCCTGATTGTCACCGTTGTCGCGCCCAACATTGTCCCAAGGTAAGGATACCCGCTTGCCTTTGTCAGGACCATATGTCCTGCGTTTTGCGATGCGCGATCCTGCTAGACTGCCTGTACTGAGTCGCTGCCGATCGTCAGGGCCAATTTGGAAACCGCGCTTTATCTCCCGGTCAAACGCTTCCTCGAAAAGCTCGGCTTTACGGTCAAGGGCGAGATCGGCGGCTGCGACCTTGTCGCGCTGAACGGTGACGATCCGCCGATCGTGGTGATCGGCGAGTTGAAATTGTCATTCAACCTCGAACTGATCCTGCAGGCGGTCGATCGCGCGGCTGCTGCCGACGAGGTCTGGCTCGCCGCCAAGATGTCCATCAACGGCAAGGGCCGCGAAAGCGACGCGCGCTATCGTAATCTCTGCCGGCGGCTCGGCTTCGGCATGCTCGGCGTTACTGGCCGCGGCGATGTCGAGGTCCTGGTGAAGCCGCCAACGACGGCGCCGCGCCGCGATCCCCGGAAGCGCTCGCGGCTGGTCGCCGAGCACCAGCGCCGCATCGGCGATCCCGCGATGGGCGGCTCGACCCGCGCGCCGATCATGACAGCCTATCGGCAGCAGGCGCTCGCGTGCGCCTCGGCGCTGTCGGACGGACCACAGCGCGTCCGGGATTTGCGCAAGGACATTCCCGATGCCGGTAAGATCCTGCTGCACAATGTGTACGGCTGGTTCGATCGCGCCGAGCGCGGCGTCTATGAGCTGACCGACGCCGGCCGCGCCGCGCTGAGGCGCTGGCCGCAACAGCCGATGGAACGGGTAGCGCCGTGAACGAGTTGGAGATCAAGCCGGACACTGCAGCCGCTCGCTGGCAGCGCGCCGGACATCCAACTTCACAACGCGCGATCGGTGGACGGCCTGTGATTTTCGGCAGTGCATAGCTGACCTGCCACATCAAATTCATATTGCAATGCAACAAGCTGCCCACTAGGTATCGCGGACCAACGAGAGACTGTCATGAGCGAAGACTGGAATACCAAGTATGGTCCGCGGCGCGTCCGGCGCGACCCACCGACGCTGGACGAGGCGATTTTCGCGGCTATCGGCATCACCGACGACGTCGATCAACAGGCCGAGATCGCAGCATCGCTCATCGGCATGCCGTACGAGACCGTACTCGCCGAAGTGAAGAAGCAAAGCCGCGTCAACGCGCGCGCCGCCTCTACGCGCGTCATTGCCGGCGAGGCCGGCGCTCAACGTTCCGTGGTGGTCGAGCGCCGCGTCGTGCGCCGCTTTGGCAACGACAAGCGCACGGGCACCTGAAAAGCGCGCGCGCCGATTTACCCTCAGCTAATCTGGACGACAGCGAATTTGACCGGATGCGCTACGCTGCGCGTCCGCCTTCGACCATTTTCGAAAACAGCTTCCAGCAAGCTCGGTTAAAGCTCATCAACGCGCGCGCGGCGTTCAGCGGCGCGTCGATCAGCTTTGCGAATTCGGCCTGCGGCTGCGGCGTCAAATCGATGGTGCCGGTGGATTCGCCATGGCGGAATTCGAGATGCGCGCCGAATTTGTGGGCGAGCGCCCGCATCGCTTCATTGCCGGCGCCGGTGGTGACCCGTAGCCGGCGATGGCCCTTCCAGCTCGCCTCCGAAAGCAGCCGGCGGAACAGAACGCTGCCGACGCCCTGGCCCCGTACGCATTTCTCGACACTGAAGGCGATCTCCGGCAAGCCATCCTCGGATTGCTCAGGCCGATGCAACTCGGCCGCGCCGCGTACGATGCCGTTTTCCATGTAGGCCACGATGATCGTGCCGTCGTCGGTACACTTCTTGGCATAGCGCTCGATGAAGCTTTCATCGATGACGCCGTTGAAGCGGTCGCGACGGCTGTCCGGATCGAGGCGCAGCAGGTGATCGCGCAAGAGCGGCAACTCTTCCTGCTGGCTCAGGGTCCGAACGTAGCCAAAGCCCGGCCTCGGGCGATGGAAGGTGTCGTGTGGCACGTCAAATCTCCTCGTCACGAATCCCTCGAGGAGGCGTCGAATCCCTAGGCCTCAGATATTGTGCGTTGCAGCACAAAATTCAAGGCCGGGACTTTCCCGCTCACAGCCAGTTGGTTAACGGAGCGAGGTTCACAAAACCATCTGCGTCTGGGTCACGATCGCGACAAGCCTGCCGTCCTCGGTCTCAAGCCGTGTTGTCCAGACCTGGGTGCGGCGGCCGCGGTGCACGGGCGTTGCGGTGGCAACAACCGTAGTTCCCTCCTTTGCGCCACCGATGAAGTTTGTCTTGCTTTCGAGCGTGGTGGTGCCCTTGGCGTCTTCAGGGAGATTGATGACGGTCGCCGCCGCTCCGACCGAATCCGCGAAGGCCATGAGGGCACCACCGTGGACGGTCTGAAACAGCGTGCAGAGATCGGGGCGCACCAGCATCCTGGCGACGACGCGGTCCTTGTCGGCTTCGACGAAGGTCACGCCCTGCAGCTCCGCAAAAGGCATCTTCATCGACTGGATTTTCTCAAGCGGCGTCATCGGCCCTCCCTGACCTTATGTCCCCTGTCATGCGCGGGCATGACCCGCGCATCCATCGAACTTTGAGGAGAAAGTTTTGAAAGGATGGATTGCCGGGTCAAGCCCGGCAATGACCTCTCAGGTAATGGCAACCATAACCAGCACTTCTCAAGCCTTCTCCACGCCGCACCATTCCGCGATGAAGAGCGCGGTTGCCTTGGTCGACTTCCGGAGCGAATCCAGCTCGACGTATTCGTTGAAGCCGTGCATCGCCGCTCCGCTGGCGCCGAAGCAGAGGCTTGGGATGTCGTAGTTCAGCCCATAAAAGCGCGTGTCGGTGAGCGCGGTGAAGGCGCGCTCCGGCACCGCGCCGCCATAGACGGCGTCATAGGCTTTGGCGAAGGCGCTTTCCGGCTCGGCGGAATCTTTCAGATCATAGCCCTCCGACAGGAAGCCGGACCATTGAACCTCAGGCGGATTGTTGGAAAGGAAGCGATGGTCGCGCGAGGCTGCCGCGACGCAGGCCAGAATCTCGTTCTGGCAATCGGCGACCGACCAGCCCGGCAAGATCGCGATCCGGCAATCGACGTCGCACCAGGCCGGCACGCTTGAGGCCCAATCGCCGCCCTTGATGATGCCGGGATTGAAGTTGATCGGATGATTCACGTCGTTGAAGTGATGATCCGCTTTGGCGCGCTCGTTCCACTCGATCTCGAGCTTCTCCAGCGCGTGGATCAGATGATAGGCCGCCATGATCGCATTCGAGCCGGCGCCGGCCTCGAACACGTGCACGGGGAAGCCGCGCACCTTCACCCGAAACCAGATCACGCCGACCTGCGAACGGATCATCTGGCCGCCTGTCGGCTCCGGGATGAAGCAGGCATCCGCGCGATAGCCGCGCTGTAACGTCGAGAGCGCGCCGATGCCGGTGCTCTCCTCCTCGATCACGGACTGAAAGTGAATGCGCGCGGTCGGCTTGAGGCCGGCAGCCTTGATGGCATCGAGCGCGTAGAGCGCGCCGATCGTGCCCGATTTCATGTCGCAGGCACCGCGGCCGTACATCCGCTCGTCCTTGATGACAGGCGAGAACGGCGGCGTCTCCCACATGTCGAGCGGCCCGGCCGGAACGACGTCGCAGTGTCCCTGCAAGATCAGCGACTTTCCGGTGCTGGTCGTGGGCCGATAGGTGCCTACCACCGTGCGCGCTCTGGAGAAATCGTGCTCGATCGGGCCATAACCGCGCAGGTTCTTCAGATCCTCAAGATCGATGCGCCAGTCGTCGACTTCATAGCTGCGCTCGCGCAGGAGATCGCCGATCATGTCCTGGCAAGGGCCTTCGGCACCACGGGTCGAGGGAATCGCGACAAGGTCGCGCGTTGTCCTGAGCTGGGCATCGAAGCCGGCATCGACGGCGTCGACGATTCTTTGGGTGTCGCTTGCGTTCATGTTTGTGATCGTTCCTATTTTCGTGCGGATCAAAGCACACTTCGCAAGCGATGTGCAGCGTCCGATCTCCTTTCAGAATCGGAAGCCTGCCGCTACACCTGCCGCGATGATGGCCGCACGCACCCTCCTCTGCTGCCTGTTGCTGATGAGCGCGGCGCCTGCAGCGCAGGCAATGACCAACGAGGTTTCGCGCGAGCGGGACATTGTGGGGTTGCGCCTTGGCCAGCGCATCCTGGTCGATGACGGGACTTGTCCGGCCGGCGAGATCAAGGAAGTGTCCGGCGCCAAGATGACGCCGAACGGCGTCCAGCCGTCGCGCCGATGCATTTCGCGCTCGGGGCCGAAAGCGAGATAGCGGCGTCGCCAGCTACTGGCCGTCAGCAGAGACAATAAACAGGGAGACAACGAGGGCGGATCGATCGACTTACTTTGCCGGGTCAAACATGCATTGCAGCGTTGGCTTGGCGATCTTGGTGAAGGTCGGCCCGATCTCCGACTGCTTCGACGCCGGCACCCACTCGTTCTCGATGGTCGGCACGCCGGTCTCGCTGATGCCGCGGAGCAGCGCCAGCCGAAGATCGTTGTCCTCAATGACGGAGGCTGCGTGATCATGCAGGCAGCCGCAGACTTCCTCCGGATGCGCCCAGCGTCCGAGCATGTGCGGAGCACATTGCCGCACGAACTCGCTCCGCGGATCGGAAAGATGCATCGCGGCGCGTATCTGTAGCGACGCCTGAGCCTGCGCCGTGTGGTTCACGAGCAGGGTTGCGATAAGGGTCGCGGCACAAAGGCGAAAATACATGATGGTCTTAGGGGCGACTTCAACGCGCCACTAGCGCGCGGCAACGACGAGCGCGTGCGGCGCCGTCGGCACCGGCGAGCCGTTGTAGGAGAACGTTCCAATTCCGGGCAAACCCGTTTTAACCGAACCAGCCATCGAGGTACCAGCCACGACGAAGGCGAAGGCGACGATCAGGCTCAAGGTCCGCATTTGACTGTCTCCGGTTTGTCCCTGTCGGCAGTTGGCGCCGTCATTTGTTGGTCGCTTGATAACCATGAGTGGTTTCCGCAGTTCTGCGCCAAAAGCCCAAAATGGTTTCGTCGGGAAGAAATTGGTTTCGTCGCTCGCGCCTCCCACGAAACAATGCCGTGCAATCCGAATGATTTCAGCGACTTGCAGCCCGCGCACGCTGGTTCTTTAACGTTTCTTTGGTGGAAAACTGCGTCTTTGCCTGGCTCCGGGCTGAACCACCGGCGCGGCCCGGCCGACTCACCTGAATCACGCAACCTTCGGGACGGTCGCGCGTTGTCTACCCCTCAGCAAAGGATGGCAGTCATGGGCAATGACGACATCGTTGTTGGCAAGAAATCCCAAATGAGAGCCCCAAAATCTGTAATCGCCGAGAATCCGGCCAAGCGCGCGGGCGTGTCTGCGCCGACTGACGCCGGCAGCGCCAAATTGGAGCAACATTGCGGCGCCATGTCCCAACAGCGCGGCGACAGCGGCGCAATCTCGACGCCGCAGAAATTCGTTCGGCTGGTCGGTTGCCGCGAGGCCAAGGCTGGCCCTCAGGGCACGCGCTAGTCCCGGCCCTCATTGCACAAAATCCCCGCATTTCTGCACGGTGGTGTCGGCCGCGCCCCAAGGCATGATCGGCACCGTCGAGGTCGAGTTTTTCGGCGAGCCATCGATCAGCTTGTCGGAATAGACCATATAGACCAGCGTGTTGCGCTTGGCGTCGCAGCCGCGCACGATCTGCATTTTCTTGAAGAACAGCGACCGCCGCTGGCGGAACATGTCGTCGCCCTGTGCGAACTTGCTCTTGAAGCGGATCGGGCCGATCTGGCGACAGGCGAGTGAAATATCGGAAACCTGCTCCGCAAGTCCGAGCCAGCCCGTATAGCCGCCCTTTTCCGGGACAGTGAAATGGCAGGCCACCCCCTCGACATCAGGGTCGTCAACACCATAGGTTGCAAGCTTGTCGTTCGGGCTCAGCAATTTGAATACGGTCGAGCGGCGGAAGATCAAATCTGGTTCATCGCCAGCGAACGCAGCCGGCACGGACGGCGACAACAGCCAGAGAAGCGTTAAGAGGGACAGGCATTTCAGGCGTGTGTCACACGGCCTTACGGCTTGGAATGTCATGGAACTCTCCGTTGGCAAGCTTCCGCCATGTAGGTGGGCCAACGTGTGTCGGGAAGCCCGCAGGTTCGCGAGCTCCCTTTAACAAGATGTGAGGCTTTTTTGCTACGCTTTGGGCGAAAATCACGGGAATCAGAGGCGCTACGCTGGTTAACGCGGCTTGCGTCTGCGAAACTGAAGAAAACCGAATGACCAAGGATTCCAAGATGAATCGCGCGAATGCGCTTCGCCGTTCCGTGGCACCCGGAGCGCTCCTGCGTGTCATTGCCCTTGGCGGGTTTGGCGCCTTTGCCTTCAGCCTGCCAGCCGATGCGGCGAGCTACTATTGGCAATCCGAGCCCGGTTACTACAACCCACAATACCTGCCCCCACCGCCGCCGCGACGGCAACAGCACACGCGCAAGGTGCCGTCCAAAAAGGCAGTCCAGGTCAAGGACACGACTGTCCATCCGCAGATGCCGTTGATCATCAACGTCTCGATCGCCAAGCAGCGTGTGCGAGTCTACGACGCCAACGGCTTTTTCGCTGAAGCACCCGTCTCGACCGGCATGCCCGGCCACCCGACCCCGATGGGCGTATTCAGCGTCATCCAGAAGGACCGCTACCACCATTCCACCATCTACAGCGGCGCGCCGATGCCGTTCATGCAGCGCATCACCTGGGGCGGCGTTGCGCTGCATGCCGGCTATCTTCCGGGCTACCCGGCCTCGCATGGCTGCATCCGCATGCCGGAAGCCTTTGCGATCAAGATGTGGGGCTGGACCAAGATGGGCGCGCGGGTGATCGTCAGCCCGGGCGAGCTGACGCCGGCAAGCTTCGAGCATTCACTGCTGCCGACGATGAAGGTCGCGCCGCCACCGCCCGTTGCCGAGCAGCCCGACACGAACGAGCCGGTCGCCGCGAAAGCTGACAAGGGCGCGCCCGAGGCGAAACCGATCGAGGCGAAGCTCGAACTGCGCTCGACGGTTGGCCACAGCGACAGCGTCAAACCGGACCAAACGCCGTTGCGCGACGAGACCCACACCGCAGAGGCCAACGAGAGCCATTTGAATACGCCGACGATGTCGGATGCACCCTCCGCGAGCAGCGAGCCTGCGGACGAGGCCGCGCCGGCGAAGATAGACCAGCCGGCTGAGACCACCAAGGCCGACGCTCCCAACGCGGACGCTGCGAAGGCGGACACGCCGAAGGCCGATACTCCGAAACCTGATGCGGCGAAGGTGGACACAGCCAAGATGGACGCGGCCCGGCCGGACACCGCAAAGCCGGCCGAGCCCGCGAAAGCGGCGAACGATGCGGCTCCGCCCGCGGCGAACGCGAAGAAAGACGAGAGCCGTGTTGCCGATACCGACAAGCCGCCGAAGCCCGATGCCAGGCGCCGTGAAGGCCAACTCGCTGTCTTCATCAGCCGCAAGGATTCAAAGCTGTATGTCCGGCAGAACTTTGCGCCGCTGTTCGACGTACCGGTGACGATCGCACCGAGCGATCGTCCGCTCGGAACGCATGTCTTCACCGCCGTCGTCGACAAGAACGACCCTAATCTGCTGCATTGGACGGTGGTCACCGTGCCGATGTCCGCGCGTGCCGCGATGCGCGAAAGCGACGAGCCCCGCCGTCTGCGCTGGAAAAGGGGCAAGTCTGCACCGGCCAAGGTCGAGACCAAGCCCGTCCCGCTGCCGGACAGCCCGGCGGAAGCGCTAGACCGCATCACGATTCCCCCTGACGTGATGCCCCGCATTTCCGCGGCGATGACCTCCGGCGCCTCGATTGTCGTCTCCGACCAAGGCATCAACCAGGGCGAAACCGGCGAATACACCGATTTCATTATCCGCTATTGGTAAGGAGCAGCAGGCGCGGAGCTGGCAAGACACGTGACCTCTATCGTCTTGACGCAGCGGGTCGGCTTGAAGCCGACCTAAGTCCGAACCTCTGCCCCAGCCGCTTTGCTGCCCGACGCGCCGCGAGCTTTGCAGGGCTCCCGCGATCGATCTTTCGCGCATCGCGCTGCTCGCGACGCTCGCCTTCGCGCTTTCGGGCGGGCTCGCCATGCATTCGTGGATCCTGCGCAGCGAACTGGTCGGTGAGCTGCCCGTCATCGCACTCATGATTCTGATCGCGATCTCCCAACGCGCACTTGGCGATACGGCGTCTACCAGATCGCGCTCTTCGTGCTCGACATCGCTTACAACACCGGCAGTGTGATCGCGGTCGTCAATCCACTGGAGAAGATGCTGACCTTCGCCGACGTCAGCACGTCGCACGCCGCCAGCGGCTCCAATCCTTTCGCCGTGCTGTTGTTGTTGTTCGACGGGCTCGCATCGGTGTTCGCGCGCTAAGAGTTCGTGCCGCACTCCTCGGCGCGGCCGACCGTGTTCCTGACCTGGTTGAGTCTGCCCGGCATCGTGCACGTCTGGCGGCGCGGTCAGCGGCAGGCCGCGCTGCAGGCGCTCGTTCAGCGGCCAGGAACCCGGAGGCGTTGCCAGGTTCCCGTAATTAACCGGATCACCAACATATTCAGCCCTTTTGTTGAAGGCGTCGTTGCCTTGGCTTGGCGGGTCCGGCTAGGCTAGTATGAGTGGGGGAACGATTTGCTCGGACGATGGCGGCAGCGCCGCATGCGAGCGACAGAAATCTGGGAAAACTGAAATGCGTGTTGCAGCAGGATTGATGGTTGCCGTTGCGCTATGTGTGCCTTCTCTTGCCTGGTCGCAGGCTGCGGCCCAGAAAGCGGCGCCTGCCGCTGCGGCACCCGCGCCGGCTGCTGCAGCTCCCGCGGCAGCGGCAGCACCGGCTCCCGCTGCGGCGGCCCAGCCGCGCCAGCCCGCCCGCGCCGCCTGCACCAATCCGAATGCGCTCGGCGTCGGCCGTACCGTCGAGGTCGACACCACCGGCGGCCCCGGCTTCGGCTTCGAGCATTTCAAGGAGCTGGATTTCCTCAAGGACCACGAAGTGGTGCTGACCTTCGACGACGGCCCGTGGACCGAGAACACGCCGGCGGTGTTGAAAGCGCTGGCGGATGAATGCACCACCGGCATCTTCTTCGAGATCGGCAAGCACGCCACCTACTATCCTGAAATCAGCAAGCAGGTTTACGCCGCGGGCCACACGATCGGCACCCACACCTGGTCGCATGCCGACCTCAGCAACAAGAAGCTGAGTGAGGATCAGCGCAAGGAAGAGATCGAGAAAGGCATCAGCGCGGTGAAGTGGGCGCTCGGCGGCATCTCGCCGGCACCTTTCTTCCGCTTCCCCGACTTGCGCCACCCGCCGGAGATGGTCACCTATCTCGGCCAGCGCAACATCGCGATCTTCTCCTGCGACCTCGACTCCTTCGACTTCAAGGCGCGCAACGCCAAGCAGGTCGAGGATGTCATCTTCAAGAAGCTCAACAAGCAGGGCAAGGGCATCATCCTGATGCACGACTTCCACAAGCACACGGCGGAAGCCTTGCCCGAGATTCTGCGTCGCCTGAAGGCCGAGGGCTACAAGGTGGTGGCCATGCGGCCGAAGGCGCCGGTGCAGTCGCTGCCGGAATATGATGAAGCCATTCTGAAGGACAACAAGCTGCAGACGGTGAGCCAGCGCCCGGTGTCAAGCGTGATCACCGACGTGACGCAGTAAGCGGCGTTCGGCCTGCCCGGCGTGGCGGGATTTTGCATTGAAGGCTATGTCATCGTGTCGGCCGACGGCATGCTGGCCGATGCCGATCACGTGATGCCGGATGAATTGAAGTTCGAGGGCGACAAGCGGTTCTTCACCGCCGCCCTCGATCGCGCCGACCTGATCGTGCACGGCCGGCATTCCGGCGAAGACCAGCCCAATTCGCCGAAACGCAGACGATTGATTCTGACCCGACGCATTGCCGCGCTCGCCACTGATCCCGAAAATCCCAACGCCACCTTGTGGAATCCGGCCGCGGCCTCTTTCGCCGAGGCGGCCGACTTCGCCGGCGTCAGCCACGGCACGATCGCGATCATTGGCGGGCCTGTCGTGTTCGACATGTTCATGGACCGCTACGACACGTTCTGGCTGTCGCTCGCACCGCGCGTGCGGCTTCCCGGCGGCGAAGGCTGCTTCCCCGGTGTGCCAGAACGCACCCCGCAGCAAATTCTTGCGACCCACGGCCTGAAAGCCGGCGAGGGCCGGACGCTGGATGCCGCACACGAGGTCAGCGTCACGGCCTGGCGGCGTGCCTCAAGCTAGCCCGCGCGCCTACACATCCCCATACGCGGCTTCCGCGATTCTCGGTCCCCTGCCGTAACCCACCAGCATGAACAGCGCGCCGATCAGCGAGAGGTTTTTCAACGCATCCACCAGCGTCTTGCCATTGTCCGGCGGCGTCTGGTTCCAGAAGTCGTGGAAGTAGTAGGTCACGAGCCCGACGTAGATGATCAAGAGGATCGCGAAGAACCGCACGCCGAAGTTGAGCGCGATCATCAGCCCCGCGATGATCTGAAAGACCCCCGATATGATCGCCATCAGTTGCGGCAGTTGCATGCCTGTCAGTGTCTCGAGTTGCGAAGTATACGGCGCAATCACAGCGGGAATCATAACCTTGCCGGCAATGGCGTCGGCGGTCGCATGGATGTCGAATAGCTGGGTCGCCCCCGAATAGATGAACAAGGCGGCGAACAGGACTCGCCCGAAAATGATGAACGCTGGCATCGTCGGCCTCCCCGAACCGTTTTGGGCAAAGTCGCTAGAAGCGCACCGATTATGGAGCCTCCGCCCCGGCTTTTCAAACGCTCAATCACACCGCACTTGCGAACCGACATCGACGTTGCCTCAGGTGAACAGGCTCGGCTGCTGCCGGGTGGCGCGCTCCTGGGCTTCGACGGCCGCGACCGCCGTCATGTTGAGGACGCCGCGCGCCGTCACCGACGGGGTGAGGATATGCGCCGGCCGCGACGGACCGATCAGGATCGGCCCGACCGGAACGGCGTCCGCCAGCACCTTGATCACCTGGTAGGCGACATTGGCGGCATCGAGGCTCGGCATGATCATGATGTTGGCGACGCCTTCGAGGTCGGAATGCGGCAGGACCAGCTTTCGCGTGGCTTCCGACAGTGCGGTATCGCCCTGCATTTCGCCGTCGGCTTCGAGCTCCGGATGGTGCTGCTTGAACAGCGTGGCGGCGCGGCGCATCTTGCGCGAGGAGTCGGTGTCGTAGCTGCCGAAATCCGAATGTGACAGGAACGCGATCCTGGGCTTCAGATTGAAGCGCTGCACGTGCCTGGCGGCGAGCGCCGCCACCTCGCACAGCTCGTCCGCACTCGGATTGGATCGCACCTCCGTGTCGGCGATGAAATAGGCGCCCTTGCTGGTGATCAATAGGCCCAGCGCCGCGAAATCGCTGACCTCCGGCGAATGGCCGATGATCTCGCGGACATGGCGCAGATGGCTCATGTAGCGGCCCTCGACGCCGCAGATCATGGCGTCCGCCTCCCCGCGGATCACGGCCAGCGCGGCGATCACGGTGTTGTTGGTGCGCACCACCGTGCGCGCGGCATCCGGGGTGACGCCACGGCGGCCGGCGACGTCGATATAGGACTGCACGTACGAGCGGTAGCGCGGGTCGTCCTCGGGATTGACGAGGTCGAAATCCCGAGCCGGCTTGATGCTGAGCCCGAGGCGCCTGATCCGCGTCTCCACCACCGAGGGGCGGCCGACCAGGATCGGCTTCGCAAGCTTCTCCTCCAGCACCTGCTGCGTCGCGCGCAGCACGCGCTCGTCCTCGCCCTCGGCGTAGATCACGCGTACCGGCTGGGTCTTCGCCTTGGCAAAGACCGGCTTCATGACGAGCCCCGAGCGGAAGGCAAAGCGCTCGAGCAGCGCGGTGTATTCGTCGAAATTCCTGATCGGCCGGGTCGCGACGCCGGAGTCCATCGCGGCTTTCGCCACCGCCGGCGCAATGCGCTGGATCAGGCGCGGATCGAACGGACTTGGGATCAACGAGCCGGGCCCAAACCCCTGCGTTTCGGCGCTGTCGAAACCGCGCGCCACCACATCCGACGGCGGATCGCGCGCAAGCTGCGCGATCGCTTCGACCGCGGCGTGCTTCATGTCCTCGTTGATCGCGGTCGCGCCGACATCGAGCGCGCCGCGGAAGATGAAGGGGAAGCACAGGACGTTGTTGACCTGGTTCGGGAAGTCCGAGCGGCCGGTGCAGATCATGGCGTCGGGCCGCGCCGCGCGCGCCTCGTCCGGCATGATTTCCGGGTCGGGATTGGCGAGCGCCATCACCAGCGGCTTGGCGGCCATCTGCCTGACCATGTCCTGGGTCAGCACCCGCGGCGCCGAAAGACCGAGGAAGATATCGGCCCCGCCGATGACGTCGGCAAGCTTGCGCTTGTCGGTCTTTTGCGCATAGGCGCCCTTCCAGCGGTCCATCAGTGCAGGCCGCCCCTCATAGACCAGGCCCTCGATGTCGCAGACCCAGATGTTCTCGCGCTTGGCGCCAAGCGAAACCAGGAGATTGAGACAGGCGATCGCCGCGGCGCCAGCGCCGGAGCACACGATCTTCACCTCGGAGAGCGTCTTGCCGTTCAAGCGCAAGGCGTTGGTGATCGCGGCGGCCACGATGATCGCCGTGCCATGCTGGTCGTCATGGAACACCGGGATCTTCATGCGCTCCTTCAGGTGCGCCTCGATCTCGAAGCATTCCGGTCCCTTGATGTCCTCGAGATTGATGCCGCCGAAGGTCGGCTCCAGCGCCGCCACCGTCTCGACCACACGTTCGATGGTGTCGGCCTTGATCTCGATGTCGAACACGTCGATGCCGGCGAATTTCTTGAACAGCACCGCCTTGCCTTCCATGACAGGCTTCGAGGCGAGCGGGCCGATATTGCCGAGGCCGAGCACAGCCGTGCCGTTGGAGACGACCGCAACCAGATTGGCGCGGGCCGTGAGCGAGGCGGCTTCGGCAGGATTGCCAGCGATCTCGGTGCAGGCCGCGGCTACGCCAGGGGAATAGGCGAGCGCCAGGTCGCGCTGGTTGGCGAGTGGCTTGGTGGCCTGGATTTCCAGCTTTCCGGGCCTCGGCTGCCGATGGTAGGCGAGTGCCGCGTTATGCAGATCGTCGGAATAGGACATTCATTTCCCCCGGCCCCGATTGTTCCAGAGGGGCGGCTTAGTTCTGAGGCAAATTGGGCCGGATGTGAAGCATGCCCAAGTGCCCTCGCGCAACCTCTGAAACAGCTCAAATTAACCGCCCCGCCGTCATTCCGGGGCGCGCCTTTTGGCGCGAGCCCGGAATCCATACTGGTGGTTATGGATTCCGGGCTCACCGCTGAGCCTGTCATCGGGCCGCGCTTCGCGCCGACCCGCTGGCGGCGCCCCGGAATGACGACGGAGATTGGAGGCACGCAGAACTGCGCCCTCGGAAATCAGACATCTCAGCGTTCAAGGCGGTCTTTGCGCCGCGCGGAAGCGGTATAAGCTCATCACCGGAGGCGTTGGCGCGGCGATCGACTGCGCGATCGGACTGAATTGGGCGCAAGCTCGGCATAAGCGGTGAGGAATGCACGATGAAGTTGGTCCATTTCGATGATTTCAAGCTCGGCGTGTTGAAGGGCGATGCCGTGGTCGATGTCAGTGCCGAGGTCAAGGACATCCCGCATAACGGCCCGGGCGATTTGATGAACGGGCTGATCGAACGCTGGGACAGCTACAAGTCGCGGCTTGAGGCGGCGGTCACGCGCGGCACCGGGGTGCCGGTCTCTAGCGTCCGCATCCGCCCGCCGGTGCCGAGCCCACGCACGATCGACTGCATGGCGGTCAACTACATGGAAGACGGCACGCGCAGCGCGCCGGCGCCGATCAACGCCTTCCACAAATCGCCGAGCGCGATCATCGGACACGGCGACACGATGGTGCTGCCCGACGTGCCGGCCACGATCTTCGAGGGCGAGGCCGAGATAGCCGTTGTCATCGGCAGGACGTGCAGCCATGTCGGCGAAGCCGAGGCGATGAGCTACATTTTCGGCTACATGAACTTCATCGACGGTTCAGCGCGCGGCTTGCCGCCGCCAGGCAACGTGTTCTTCCAGATGAAGAGCCGTGACACATTTGCGCCGATCGGCCCCTATCTCGTCACCGCCGACGAGATCGACGATCCGCAGAAGCTACAAATCAGGCTGTGGAACAACGGCGTGTTGATGCAGAATTTCAATACCGACGATATGGGCCACAAGATCGCCACATGCATCGCCTGGCTTTCGACCATCCATACGCTGCACCCCGGCGACATCGTCGCCACCGGCACCAACCACCGAGGCCTCAACCCGTTCATGGATGGCGACACGATCGAGCTCGAAACCGAAGGGCTCGGCCGGTTGAGGTTCGGCGTGAAGGACGATCTGAAGCGCAGCTGGGCGCGCAAGACCCGCCTCCAGATGCATGAAGAGGCCAAGCAGAAGACCCCGGGCGCCTACCCGGACATCACTCCGCAACTTGCGGGCAAATACGCGAAGTAGCTGCTGCTTCCGACCTTACTTCCCTCCCCTGCCAGTCCGTAGGCGGATCGTGATCCGCCGTCCTCATCGCAAAATGGCGGATTACGCCTTCGGCTCCAATCCGCCCTACGCGACTGCGAGCGTACATGACAGCGACATGCGCGCCTTCCTGCGCGAGCGCGTGACAGATGCGCTGCCCCAGCCCGCCATTGCCGCCCGTCACCAGCGCAACCGCGCCCTTCAGGTCCATTCGCTTCTCTCCTAATAATACGAGTATCGCGGCGCCTCCCTGGGTGAGGCTGAGCCCTGCCTGCCTGTTGCGCGAGCCATAACGCCCCCAACAGTGTGCCAGGATTGTGTTGAACCTCGATCGGCATCGCAAGACTGGTGTCCACCCTCGGAGCCCACCCTAATGCTCAACCCGGTACAGGCGCCATCGCTCCGGAACGCCTTTGAGCTGGTGAACGCCGCGATCCTTGAAGCGGACTCCGGACTGCGACATCAGATCCTTGACCGCGCTCGAGACCAGGACTTCGCCGGCACGCGCTTTCGCGGCGACGCGCGCGCCAATGTGAAACGCGAGACCGACCACCTCCGCCCCGCTCACCGTGTATTCGCCCGCGTGCAGCCCGACCCTGATCTCCAGCCCCAGCGTGCGCACGGCCGCGAGGATCGCGGTCGCGCAACGGACCCCGGCAGCCGGCGCGCCGAACGTCGCCAGCAGTCCGTCCCCCGTCGTCACGACTTCCTTTCCGCGCAACGCCTTCAGCTCTCTGCGGACGGCGGCGTAATAGTGACCCATCACCTGGGTCCAACGCGAATCGCCGAGCCGCGCGGCTTTTTCGGTGGAGCGGACGATATCGACAAAGAGGATCGTGGCGAGCGCTTGCTTGAGCTCGGCGCCACCATTGGCGGTTCGGCGCCGGTTCGCGATATTTCCGGTCAGCGGTTCATAGCGATGGTTGCGTCGCCGCGCGATGGCGGCCTTTGCATAGTCCCTGGCATGCTGCACCGTGCCGCAACGAATTGTCTTGTCCCGCGGGGGAAGCGTCCAGTAGACCTTTCGCCCATCTCCGACGCCGTGGACCTCCACGGCGCCCCACTTCAGGAAAACCGTCGAGCCAACCCGTCGAACGCACCATGCCTTCGACGTGTATCCGGAAACGTTCGACTGATGGACGCCAATGCGAAGGAATTTTGGCATGAACGTGCGGCTGATCGAAGGACCGTGGGGGCCTACCTGGGGTCAAGCGTAATCATACATGCCCGCGTTGGCAAAGGACGCGGAAAACCGTGACGCCTCGCGTCGGGTCCGCCACTGTCCTGCAATTCGACCTGAAGCCGTCGCGGCCTTGGCCTGCGACGTCATTTCGGCGGGTGGCGCCTGCTCCAGTCCTGGAATTCCCGATACAACTTCTCCTTCTCGGCATCGGATGCCGGCGCCGTCCCTTGCGAAGCCAGGAAGGCCGCGAAGCGCTGTTGTTGTAGCGAGTTGTCGGCCGTGCCCGGAGCCGTGCCGCTGGCATCCTTCTCCTTCAAACGTTCAATCACCGTGTCCGCGTATGGATACCGCTGCCAGCCGGGAACCTTCGCCTGGAGGGCAATGTCCTTCCAGGCGGGGTGGAATGGCGGCTTCTTCAAACGTCCAAGGTTGGTGAACAGCGAATCGACAAAGCGGTTAACCCTTTCGGCACGGTCCGTGCCCGGCTTCCAATTATAGACGGCCAGAACCGACGGAACGGCGATGGTGTCGATCGAGCTGCCCGGAGGCAGGAAGGTCGGGTAGTCTTCCGCCTTGATGGTGGAAGGAAGGTAGTAATCGGAGAATTCTTTTGTGTAAGGCACCGGCACGAAGTGGAATCCGGGATCCGGCTTCATCTTGCTGAACAGCTCACTCGGCTTTGCCGCAACGTACACCATCGCGGCGACCTCGCCCTTGTGCAATTTTTCAAGAGCGACCGGCCCGCCAACCGGCACCGGTTGGATATCGATGCCAAGCCGTCTGAAGATCAGCGGGCCTGTGAGCGCGGCGGCAACGCCGGCACTGCCGACCGCGACTTTCTGGCCTTTCAGGTCCTGGAGGGTTTTGAATTCGTCGCGCGCGTAGATATGGATATCGGAAATGAAGAACCGCAGAAGGTAGCGAATTCGATCGTTGATGTTGGAGAGTCCGGCCTGCTTCGAATAGAAATCAAATGCATCCGCGTAGGTTATCGCGATATCCACCCCCCTCAGGTAGAGCAGGTCCGCGATGTTGGTGGTGGTGCCACGGGTGACCATGGGGATCAGGCGCATGTTATCGCCGTCGTCCATCGTCCGCGCCATTTCGCTTGCAAACCGCACGAAGCCACCGTCCGGCAAGCCGGCCGCAAGGCCGACCGTCCATTGGTTCATCCGCAACCTGATGGATGCTTCGTCCGTCGGTCCTTGCGAACGGGCCTGTGCAAATGCGGGGCTGCTCGACACCAAAACGGTGAGGAAGCAAGCCGTCAGCGCCAACAGCGCGATACCGAACAGACTTCTACGCACGATCACTAATCCCCGCTGCCCCAACGGCCCGCAAGAGGCGTCCAGCGAGCCAGCCAGGCGATGTCTGCGTTCTCAAGCCGAGGTTGCACTTCGCTGCATGTCAAACAAGGCGAATGTAGGACGGCGGCACGACGGATTGACCAGACGACGGTGTTTCTTGTCGTTCCACGCAGGTTACGGTTTCAGATAGCTCCAGCCGCTTTCCTGCAGTTCCATCAATCTGATGGCGCCTGACGGCACAAGGCTCGCCTCGGGCACGATGGTGATCGGGTGCCCCTCGCGCTTCTCCATGCCCCGCTTGGTGACGTTGCAAGCCGAGAATTTGATCCGCGAGGGGAAACTGAGCGCGGAAATCTGCTTGAGCCGGTCTTTCACGGGAGAGGTGTCTTCGCGAAACATGTTGAGACCGGGACCGTAAGCAACGATCTCGATCTCCACGTCCTCGCGCTTTGCCTTGAACTGGTCCATGATGTTGGTGGCGTTGTTCAAGGCAAGATTCATGACGGCAGGATCGTCCTGATCCACCTGAATCGCCACGCGGTGAACTTTGGTGTCGCCGGCGAAGCCGGGAGAGAATGTCGCGGCAAAGATTGCGCAGACCGCCATCATCCTGAAAACAACACGCATGACATAAACTCCATAAGGAATGAATCTCGTAGCCCTGCCCTGGCAGCGCTCAGCCTAGCGTGCCCGGCAACGACCTTGCGGTGCCGGGATCGAGCGTCGCAAAGGATGATCTTTCAATCGTGGCAATACTATTGCGTCATTGCTGCAAGAATCGAACATCCGCGCCTTTCGGCACCAGACTTGTCGATGCGTTGGTGGCTTTCATCGTCAAGAGCGGTGCACTCAACCTCGCGCCAAGGCGATTACGGATTGCACTGCGATGCCAAATCCCTACCCCTTGTCCGGCAAATTGAGCCTGATATGCAGCTCGCGCAACTGCTTCGGCGTGATTTCGCTCGGCGCCCCCATGAGCAGGTCGACGGCCTGCTGGTTCATCGGGAACAGCGAGATCTCGCGCAGCTTGGTGGTGCCGCAGAGAAGCATCACGGAGGAAGCGTCCAGTAAACCTTTCGCCCATCTCCGACGCCATGGACCTCGACGGCGCCCCGTGTGGGCCTACCTGGGGATAAAGCGTAATCATACATTCGCCGCGTGCAAAGGACTCCCAATCGAAAATTTACCGATGACGACGAAGATTGAAGGCAAGTATCCGCGATCCCGCGACGCGTTCGCGCCCGAGTGCTGCTGTCAGCGTGGCCCTCGACAATCGGGAGGGCGCAGGGAGCACCGGATGCGCGAGCGCACCCGCGGCAAGTATGCAAAGGAAAACGCCGCAGGCCGCCAGGCAGCCCGGCACTTCCCTGCGCAATGGTTTACGGCTTATACGCGATCTCCCCGGGGTGCCGGGCTTGTTAGCCCCCGTCCCCCCGGGCTCTCGGCGTGTCGGGCCGAAGGCCGACATCGCCATCCCGGGGGTTGATGCCAGCGTCGGGGCATCAGGACCACGCGATTTCGCCGTCCGTCTCAGATGCCGCTCGTCGTGCGGCACCCAAGCGCGTCCATCGCATCCCGCCCCACGTTCGTGACGACGCGTACGCCCCTCTCATCGAGGCGGGACAGGTGGAGAGAACCATGCTTTTCTGAAAAACGAAAGGGCTATATTTTTCTCGGAAGGGCTTGACATGACTTCTGATAACACGAAGACGTGATTTGCCCGTCGTGTCGATTTTGCAACAGCGCTTGCGGGATCCCGGTAAGCTTGATCCACGGGCATCAGGATCACGCGAATTCGCCGCCCGCGTCCGCCGCGTTCCGGTGGATCGAACAAAAGGCGGGAAAGGCAAAATCTCTGCTTAAAGAATCGCCCCGATGCCCTTGCGACGGATCACGTTGAGCAGCACCAGAGCCGGGCCGCTTGGGTGTTTGTCGCCGCGTTCAAGCTGTGACACGTAGCCCGCCGTCACGTTGAGGTAGCGGGCGAAAACCGCTTGGCTAAGGTTCGCCTCCTCGCGGATCGCCTTTATATCAGCACCGGTGATTTGCGCGGTCGCAGCGGCGGGGATGTCCGACGCTCCGAGATGCCGCATCGTGATCTTATCGCGGGCCGCCATTGTCAGCAGACCGCTCTTGTGCATGTCATGCGCCGTTTCCAGCAGCTCCTTTGTGAGCCGACTGGTCTTTGCCTTCTTTTTGCTTTCGTTGCCATCGTGCACCTCGATTAAAGTTCCGTCGCTCAGCGCTTGGTCGATTTTAGCGCATGAAATCTCTCTGACGAAATCTCGTTACACGCCAACCGGCATTCTGTAAGAATGCAGTACTCGAAGAATATCTGAAGAATTGAGAGCCTGTATGGAAATGCCTTCAGAACCTAAGCTCCTTCCTCCACACGGTCGGATCGCTTGCAATCGTTGCTTCGGTGCCCGCGACGTGGAGTGGGGGCGAACTACGCATGAGTTGGGCGATCATTGGAGCATCGCTAACAATCCGATGTCGTGGGGCAGTCGCTTACCGACGATCCTTGTTCTTGGCTTTTCAAAGGGCGGAAATCAGAACGACCAGATTTTGAGTACACCTCACGACGAGGTCGCCTTTAAAGGAGGACGAACCAACCTTTCCACCATCCTGGAAACGCTTGGATTGAAGGCCAAATACTGGTCTATCGACGAGCTTATTTCTTGCCGAAATGGCAAGTTTGCGTTCGGCTCGCTTGTGCGCTGTTCAGTGAAGAAGCGGGATGGCAACAAATGGCTCATGTCCGGAAAGGACATCATGTCGTCGTGTCTTCGGGATCAGAACATGGGGGCCGTAATTGACAATTGTGTTTCTGAGTTCATCGAAGAGCTTCCGGCTAGCGTTCGGCTCGTTGTCATGCTCGGCAATGATCTGAGATACGTTGAAGGTTGCTACTCGGCCATCCGCAAGGTGCGTCCGAATCTCGAAAAGATAAATGCGGTCGCGTACGCTGATGAACAGGTTACATTCGTACACACTGTTCACTTTAAAGCCCAGGGAGCACTAGTCCCAAATTGGGCAACCAGCACTCCCGGCAGATCAAAGAGGCCGGAGACGGACCAACCGCGCAAGCGAGAACTCGCTCAAGAGGCAATCACTAGAGCGATACTGCAGCCGCTCACATGGAAAAATGAGAACGGCAAACTTTATCACAGCACGAGTTCGGAAAATCGGGAGAGCATTCAAAAACATGGATTGCTTTTGAACCCTGACTGCGGAGAAGCAATACCAAGCATCACTGGAGGATTCTTCTTCTCCAGCAAGCAGCCCCTTCCCACAGAGCACATTGATGTGTGGGAGGTGAACGCGGCAGGACTGCGTCTTCAAATGGACGATACCGACATGCCGCTCGAACCAGACGATACTTGGTGGGTTCTCTATGGGCACTCTCTCATTGAACCCTGGCGGCTCAAACTCGTATCTAACTCCGACACCCAAGATCCGATTTAGGTCCGTAGCCCGTAGGGCGGATCGTGATCCGCTGTCATGGTCGCAAGGATGGCGGATTACGCCGTCGGCTCCAATCCGCCCTGTGCGCTTCAAGGTGGTCTGCGCACGAGCCGGAGTGCTTATTGGCAGACCGTCGCACAACGAATAGCTGATCTCCTGACAGCTCTCTCACCACGACGGGGGAATGGGTGGTGACGGGGAAAACGCAAGTTGGCGCGCGACCGCTAGGCGACTTCGGTGCTCAGCCCGTAGGGCGGATCGTGATCCGCCGCCTTGGTCGCAAAGATGGCGGATTACGCCGTCGGCTTCAATCCGCCCTACGCGCTGTCACCGCAACAGGGCACCTATCGGCCGGTCATGCCGGGAAAGAACACGCTATCGAAGAGATTGGCATCCTGCTGGAGGGTTTCGCGGAGGCGGATGGTTGTCTGATCGGGTGCGTCAAGCTTTGCAAGGAAGGCGATACAGGCCCGGAGCGCTCTGGTCGCGTTGTCACGGCGGGCGGGACGGAAGAGCTTTCGGCTCGGGGTAGGGCGCTTCTCAATCCAGGTGATGGATTGGTTCGCGAGCGCGGCGGGCACGAAGGGCGCGGTCACGTCTTCAGCAGGTTGGCGGCATGCTCACGGCTCCGACCCGTGCTGTCCTTCAGGCTGTCGGGTGTGCCGTCATAGGCTTCGCGCATTTCCTCGCCGAGGACGGAAAGCTCGTAATAGGCTTCCTCGATGGCATGCTCGAAAAGGTCATCGGTATAGTGGTATCCCATGGGCGGCCCTCCCTGCCTTTCTGGCGACAGCGACCGCGCATGGAACCGCTAGTCTGCGGCGGATTCTGGGCCAGGAACGGCGCCCGAGGCGCCTTCCAGCTCAGTTTGTTTTTGGCGCATGGCGTCTCCGGAAGCGACAAACCCAATTGAGAGCGCGGTCACCGTAACTCCTCCTGTTTGAGCACGGCTTACTCTTTCTTCTTCGGTGCTTGAGCCGCGCCCAAGGCGCTCAGTGCGGGCAACTCCGCCTCGATACGGTCCATCACCTGCTCGAAGTGGGTCAGGAAATGGGCAGCGATAATGATCCATTGAAGGTCAGCTTGCACATCGGGGCCACTGTCGTCGAAGTAAGCTACGTCCTCGGGATTGGTCATGCTGGCGAAGAAGCCCACTGCGCCGACGCCGTCGGGTTGGGCGATTTCAGACAGGAAGTCGTATTCCTCGGGCACGTTGGCCCGGATGTCCGTGAGCTTGCCAACCATGGTCACCACGTTCTTGGCAGTAAGTTTGGGATTGCCCACCCTCTGTATCCAGTCCTTCTTCTTGGTGGCGTGAGCCTTCTCCCTTGTAAATTGGAAAACGGCTTTCACGTCGCCCGCTGCCAACAGCACTTTAAACTCCTTCTCGAAGTCGGTGACCGTGGCAAGTCCTTCATACAACCCCCTGGCGCACAGGATCGCCGGTACGCCCCGGCCATCGAAAAACTCGGTGAGCGCCGCCTCGGTGAGCTGGAGCATCCGCCGGAGGTGGGACTGCAGGTAGACCCGTATGAGATTCGAGGCCCTGAACCCTGAACCCGGCTCGGGGATGGTGATCTGCGACACCAACCGCGTCGTGAGCCGGTCGAAGGCGGCGTTGAGGTTGTCTATCAGCTTACGGTTTGCGACACCCGGCGGGACCAGGGAAAAATCGATGAGCATATGCTAACCAAAGGTTGAAATCGTCCATATAAGCCCTACTTGGCAGAACACCATGCTAGGCGCGTTTTTCGACGATAGCGGCACCCACGCGGGCTCGCCGGTGGTAGCGATGGGGGGCCTTCTCGGCACTGACCCCCAATGGGATTACTTTGCCGAGAACTGGACCGCGTTGCTCAGGGGCCCCTACCCCGACAAACCGCCATTACCGCACTTTCACCTCACGCACTGTCGCAACGGCTTAGGTGAGTTTGCCAGTTACAGTCCGGCTGAGCGGGACCACCTCAACTACCGATTTCGGCGCATTTTCCTGGACTCTGATTTCGTCACGCTGGCGGCGGCGGTGGACAACCATGCCTGGCAGGAGCTGGTCGTTGGCGAACTCGCTGAACAACTCGGTGACCCACTTGAGTTCTGCTTCTTCAAGTGCGTCGCGATGGTGATGAAGACCATCCGCCTGCGTCGTCCTGGTGAGCCGATCTTCTTCTTTTTCGACGAGGGGACCGCTGACCGCATAGGGCCGATGGCTTCTTTGATACGATCCCAAAAACAAATTTACCCGGAGATTGAGCGCATCATCTTCGCGCCGGTCAAAAAAGTGATCGCATTGCAGGGCGCGGACATGATCGCCTATGAGACCTATCTCTATGGCAGCGAATGGCTGAAGCACGGCGAGAACGCCGTCGCTAACCACCATTTCAAAGAATATCTGAAACGTGACCTGAGCGCGGGCCTGGTTTTCGGGCGGGCTCAAATTGAGGAAATGATTGGCCGAGTGAGAGAGGTGTTGGCCAAGGCGGTGTGATTGAGTGCACCGTAACTCCCACGGCAACATTACCACTGGAGGGTCGCATGAAATACGAGGGATTCTCAGCGCAGGGATTGAGTCTGATGCACGATGCGGTTCATGCGGCCATCGCCATGGACGAGGAGGCCATGAAGAATGGGAAAACACCTCCTTGTGGAACAAACACCTACCCGGATTGGCGTGAGCACGCGGGGGGTTGGAATCGGCGATGCGTGCTAAGGGCGTCGACTTCGTTCCGGCATTCCCGAATGAAATGACCGGTGCGAGACGATGAATCACAGGCTTGGAAAGCGAAAACGCAAATTGCTCGGAAAGGCGGCTTCGTCGCCTGGAGTTATGCAGCCCGCCGCCGTTCGCTACCTGCATGGTGGCAAGGCCAACCTCAAGGTCGGCGCCTATCTGCTGCCCCCATCTGCCACGGGCATCGCTCAGAACGGCGTGGTCCCTGATCACGTTCGAAGGAAAGACCGCATCTACATCACAACAGACCCGAACACGGCCATCCTCTGGGCCACAGCCAATCGAGCGTCGCATTTCTATGAAGTCGAGCCGGAGGGCGAGCTAACCGATGACCCTGACCACAAGGGCAAGGGCATTTCATTTGAATGCGAGAAAGCAAAGATCGTTGCTGTTCACGTGATTCCGGAGGAGACGATCAAGCAAGCCCAAGCAGCGCTGTTGAACGGATAGCTCACCGTTCGATATCCTTCGAGGCACCCCTCATAAACGTATCGTCACAAGTCACGCAAAGATGCCAACATGGCGCCCTTCGACGAGCGTCCACAAATATCGTGTGACAGCGATTAGTGTTCATTCCCAACGCCGGGCCCCGACCGACGGCCTCAAAACGGCGAAAGTGCAATCATCAGTGGGGTTTTCCGGAAAATCAGGCGAGCATTATGACGATTAAGAGCATTTATAAATATCTCGGCCCCGAAGTGATCGACAAAATCTTTCAATCGCCGAACAATGTCACATTCAAATGCTCCCTGCCAAAGGACTTCAATGATCCTTACGAGCTGTTTCTTACTATTGATTTCAAACAGGAGCCTGACCTTTTAGCCTATTACGCCGACGCGATCGGCGAGCTTCCTCAATACCCAACAACCTGTTTCTCCCGATCGCCCGCGGTCATTCCGATGTGGGCTCACTACGCGCAAAACCACGAAGGCTTCGTCATTGAGGTCTCTGAAGAAAGACTTTCCGAAAAGTTGCCCGAAGTAGCTTGCGGCGACGTGAGCTATTCAGATGTACCGCCGCGAGATCTCTCCGCGTTACTCGGCATGGCTTATGGAACGAGCAAGATGCGCCATACCTATCTCTTGCGCCAAGGGGTTCTGCATTCAGCTTACTTTACCAAGACTTCTTGCTGGGCCTATGAGCAGGAGCGCAGGCTGGTCGTCCCAGAGAAGAATACTCGTGAGATCGGCACAACTAGGTTATTCGATGTTCCCAATGAGTGCGTAACCAGCATCATCTGCGGCTCACGAGCGTCTGAGGCGACCAGACTGTCCTTAATGAATAAGGCGCAGGAGATGAGCTGCCGCTACTTCGAACTTCGCATCGGCAAGAACTCTGCGACTCCTTTTTTTCTCGACGCGGCTGAACAACCTTTTGTGTTTAACATGGGAGAACTCGCCCAGTGCGATCAACACTGCGGAACATGCATGGAGCCCATCGCTCAGGAAGCAGATGAGTGCTCTTGGTGCCAGATCAACGACCAGCTTCGAATAGACGCGGCGTCACGAAACCCATTTCGAGTGTTAGACCGGTTGGGAATGCTTGAATCATACGTCGCCGGAATGGACGCCATCTCGGCAGGTAGTCGCAAGACATGAGACTAGACTAGGCGCTGCCGAGCTTATTTCTGCGGCAGATTGAGCCTGATGTGCAACTCACGCAACTGCTTCGGCGTGACTTCGCTCGGCGCCCCCATGAGCAGGTCGACGGC
>Ga0070730_10000299_pt1 | contig 62252 bp, 55 predicted proteins | sample Coa_R1_3_FD_66447 | JGI IMG/M metagenome (GOLD analysis project Ga0070730, IMG submission 66447) | Surface soil microbial communities from Centralia Pennsylvania, which are recovering from an underground coalmine fire - Coalmine... | ecosystem: Environmental > Terrestrial > Soil > Unclassified ... | reverse complement strand
GGGGGAGTCTCCGATATGACCGACACATATTCGACGATCACGCGCCGGCGCTTCATCGGCAGCAGTGCTGCTGGCATTGCCGGCCTGGTGGCGGCTCCCGCTATTCTCTCGAGCCGCGCGCGCGCCGCCGACATGACACTGACGGTGACGTCCTGGGGTGGCGACTACAACAAGTCGGTGCGCGAGGTGTTCGCCGATCCGTTCACCAAGGAAACCGGCATTCCGGTGACGCTCGTCGACAATGGCGACATGGCGAAGGTCAAGGCGCAGGTGCTTAGCAAGAATGTGCAGTGGGACGTGATCGACGCGCCCGCCGCCTTCGCGACTTCGGGCGCCCGCGATCAGCTGTGGGAGGCGATCGACAGCTCCATCGTCAAGTCGGATGGCATGATCAAGGCCGCCGAACGCGACTACATGCCGATGTATCTCTATAGCGGCGGTCTGCTGTGGGACAGCAACCGCTCTCCCGACGGCAAGCACCCCGTCGACTTCGCCGGCTTCTACGACATCGCGAAATATCCCGGCCGTCGCGTGATGCGGGCGCTCGCGTCCGAGACGCTCGAGGCGGCTCTCGTGGCCGACGGCGTCGACCCGAAGCAACTCTACCCGCTCGACGTCGAGCGCGCTTTCAAGATGCTCGACCGGATCAAGCCGCATGTCTCGAAATGGGCGAGCAGCACGCCCGAGCAGGTGACCTCGATCGTCCAGAACGAGGCCGACTTCTCCTACAGCTACTTCAATCGCGTGAAGGCGTCGCAGAAGGCGGGCGCCACGCTGGGATTCTCGTTCGAGCAGACGATCAACTCGCTCGATTATTTCGCCGTGCCGAAGGGCTCGAAGAACAAGGAGGCGGCGATGCGCTTCATCGCGTTCTGCCTGAAGCCCGACCGGCAGTTCGAATGGGCGGTGCGCGGCTATTACCTGCCGAACACCATCGCCGCCATGGACCAGGTCAAGGCCTCGCCCTCCAAGGACTATCTGCCGGACCTCAACAACGGCAAGAACGTGATCGTCGATTCCCAGTGGTGGGGCGAGAACTACACCGCGATCCAGAAGCGCTATGCGGAATGGATGATCTCGTAACGCACCGGCCCCGCACTCGATATTCCTGCTGAAAGAGACGTCTCATGTCTTCGGAAGACTTCCTCGATCACGTCCGGGCCGTGGTGGGCGAGCGCTATGTCGTGACGGACGCGTCCGAGATCGACCATTTCGCCACCGACCATCGTGGGCGCTATCACGGCACGGCGCTCGCCATCGTTCGGCCGGGCTCGACCGCGGAAGTATCGGCGGTGGTCAAGCTGTGCGCCGAGCACGGCGTTGCAGTGACGCCCCAAGGCGGCAATACCGGCCTGTGCGGCGGCGCGACGCCGCTTGCGAACCGGCCCGCCATCCTGATCCGGCTCGACCGGCTCAATCATGTGCGAGACGTCTCGGCGATCGACGATACGATTACCGTTGAAGCCGGGTGCGTGCTGGCCGACATCCAGGCGGCCGCGGCCGGCGTCGACCGGCTGTTCCCGCTCAGCCTCGGCGCCGAGGGCAGCTGCCAGATCGGCGGCAACATCTCGACCAACGCCGGCGGCATCGCCGCCTTGCGCTACGGCTCCATGCGCAGCCTGGTGCTGGGGCTCGAGGTCGTGCTGGCGGACGGCACCGTCTTCAACGGCTTGCGCCGGCTGCGCAAGGACAATGCCGGCTACGATCTGAAGCAGCTGTTCATCGGTGCGGAAGGTACGCTCGGCATCGTCACCGCGGCCGCACTGAAGCTCTCGCCCGCCATCAAGTCCCGCTGCGTCGCCATGGTGCAGATGGCGAGCGTCGAGGACGCGCTCGCCTTGTTCGAGCGGTCGCGCAAGGCGTTCGGCGAGCGGATCTCGAGCTTCGAGATCATCGGCTCGTCCTACCTGGATTTCGTGCTGCAATACGTCGCCAATACCTCAATGCCGTTCGGGCAGAAGGCGGATTGGTACGTGCTGATCGAGGCGGGCGAGGCCAACGCCGGTGCCGACCTCGCCAGTGCGATGGAAGAGCTGCTGGGCCCGGCGCTCGAGGACGGGCTGGTCAGCGACGCCATCATCGCCGGCAGTCTCGCCCAGGAGGAAGCGCTCTGGCGCCTGCGTCATGGTGTGACCGGCGAGTTCAAGATCGCCGGCAAGACCATGTCGCACGACACGTCCGTGCCGGTCTCGTGCCAGCCGGAATTCACCGCAGCGGTCGAAAAGGGCGTGCTCGCCGCCTATCCGGACGCCAATGTGATGATGGTCGGCCATATCGGCGACGGCAACATCCATGTGGTCGTGCTGTTCCCGCACGAGCGCTTCGCCGATGCGGCCGCCTTCGACGCGGCGGCCGACGAGATCGACGCGATCATCGACGACGTCGCGATCGGCCTGGGCGGCAGCATCACCGCCGAGCACGGCGTCGGCACGAGCTATCGCAAACGTCTGGCGCGGACAAAGGACCCGTTCGAGCTGGCGCTGATGCGCCGGGTCAAGGCGGCGCTCGACCCGGACGGCCTGATGAATCCGGAGAAGATCTTCCTGCCGACCGCGCACTGACGCCGGCTGCGATGGCTGCCCCAGCCCTCAATGTCGAGGATTTCCGGCGGATCGCGCGGGCGCGGCTGCCCAAGGGCATCTTCGACTATATCGATCGCGGCGCCGAGGACGAGGTCGGCCTCAGGGCGCTACGGGACGCGTTCGACCGGACGACCTTCAACCCGCGCGTCCTCGTCGACGTGTCGACGAAGGATCCGTCGGTCACGCTCCTGGGCCGCCCGCAGCCCTTGCCGCTCGTCGTGGCGCCGACTGCGGCGGCCGGGCTCGTCTGGCACCAGGGCGAGGTGGCGCTTGCCCGCGCGGCCGGAGAGGCTGGCATTCCCTTCTGCATCCCGACCGGCTCGATCACCGCCATGGAGCGGATCGCCGCCGAAAGTCGCGGCCCGCTCTGGTTTCAGCTCTACATGTGGCACGACCGGGCGCACAGCTATCAGCTGATCGACCGGGCCAAGGCGGCCGGCATCGATACGCTGGTCCTGACCGTCGACACGGTGGCGCTGCCCAATCGCGAATATAACGCGCGCAACGGGTTCGAGGTGCCGATCCGAGCCTCGCTGCGCGGCGGGATCGACATGCTGCGGCATCCCGGCTGGGTCTGGAACGTGCTCTGGCGCTATATCCGCGAGGAAGGCATCCCGACCTATCAGCATTACCCGGCCGCGTTCCGCTCGAAGATCACGCGCAAGGCAACCTGGGAGGCGGTACGGCTCGCCGACAGCCTGACCTGGAAGGATTTCGCGGCGCTCAGACGCCATTGGCCGGGCAAGCTCGTGCTGAAGGGCATACTGCGCCCTGACGATGCCGTGCGGGCACGCGACCAGGGCGCCGACGCGATCGTCGTCACCAACCACGGTGCCCGCAACCTCGACGGCGCCGTGGCGCCGATCGATGCGCTGCCGGCGATCGCCGAGGCGGTCCGCGGGACAGTCGAGATCATCGCCGACAGCGGCGTGCGCCGCGGTAGCGACGTGTTGAAGCTGCTGGCGCTCGGCGCCCGCGCCGTCATGGTCGGGCGTTCGGTGCTGTACGGCACAGCGGTCAGCGGCCAGGCCGGCGCCCGGCAGGTTCTCGACCTGCTGCGCAAGGAAATAGAGACCCATCTGGCACTGCTCGGCTGCCCGTCCCTGGCGGAGCTCGATGCCGGTTTCGTCAACCGCAAGCCCTGAAGCCCGAAGCCGGGAAGCATCATGTCAAACGCCACGCCCACCGCCGCACCGCCCAGCGTCTATCGGACCGACGCAGTCCCGCCGCTGGCGACGCAGCCGCTCGACCGGGATCGGCGGGTTTCCGTCGCGATCGTCGGCGCCGGCATCGTCGGCCTGTCGACAGCGCTGCATCTGGCGGAAGCCGGCACGGATGTCATTGTCATCGACGCCGCGGAACCCGGCTGGGGCGCGTCCGGCAACAACGGCGGCCAGCTCAATCCCGGCCTCAAGTACGATCCGGCGGTGATCGAGGCGACTTATGGCCCAGACCTTGGGCCGCGCATGGTGCGCTTCGCCTACGACACGACCAACTACACCTTCGACCTGATCCGACGCCTCGGCATCGATTGCGGCGCCCGGCAGAACGGCACCCTGCGTGCCGCCTACAGCGAGGCGGGCGTGAGCGGCATCGAGACAACAGCCCGGCAATGCCAGGAACGGGACATGCCCGTCGACCTGCTGGACGCCGTGGCGGTCGGGCGGATGACCGGCACTGACCGCTACAAGGTGGCCTTGCTCGACAAGCGCGGCGGCGACCTGCATCCGTTGAACTATACCCGCGGCCTGGCCAAGGCTGCGGCCGCCGCGGGCGCGTCGATCCACGGCCAGACACCGGCCACACATCTGCAACGCGCGGGCAGCCAATGGCGCCTCACGACGCCGCGCGCCACGATCCTCGCCGACAAGATCCTGATCGCCACGAACGGCTTCACCGATGATCTGTGGCCCGGCCTGCGCCGGACGATCGTGCCGGTGTTCAGCGCCATCGCCGCGACAGACCGCTTGCCCGACGAGATCGCGGAGGCCGTTCTGCCCGCCCGCTGCTCGACCTATGAAAGCGGTCGCATCACCGTCTATTTCCGGGTCGATCAGGCCAACCGGCTGCTGATGGGCGGCCGCGGCCCGATGCGGCCGATCACCCGGCCCGATCAGATTGCCTATCTCACGCGATACGCCGCACGCTTGTGGCCGGCGCTGGAAGCAATTCCCTGGCGCTACGGCTGGAACAGCCAACTCGCCATGACCAAGGACCATTGGCCGCATATCCACGAACCGGCCGAGAACGCGCTCGCCTATCTCGGTTGCAACGGACGGGGCGTGGCGCTCGGAACGGCAATGGGCCGCCAGCTGGCGAACCGCCTGATCCACGGCCGCGCTTTCAATCTCGACATGCCGGTCCTCTCGATGAAGCCAATCCGCTTTCATAATCTATGGCCGCTCGGCGTACGCGCCGCCGTCATGCACGGCCTGATCTGCGACCGGCTGGGGCTATAGCGTTCGACAGGGCGGCACAGGAGGGACAAGGAGCCTCGATCGGCTGACACTTACAAGCCGATCAAGCAAATGGGGGCTTCCCTCGCGATCAACTGATATATTAATATGTTTGCCGTGACCGCCGCCCTGCCCCGATCCCGCACGACCCTGTCCGACCAGGCGTACGACACGCTCAGGGCGATGATCGTGCGCGGCGAGATGGCGCCGGACGCGCGCCTGTCGGAGCCGGAGCTGATCGAGCGGCTGCGCATCGGCCGCACGCCGTTGCGCGAGGCGCTGCTACGTTTGGCCCAGGACGGGCTGGTCGCGATCTATCCACAGTCGGGCAGCTTCGTAACCCGCATCAGCCTCGCCCAGTTGGAGGAGGCGCAGTTCGTCCGCGAGCGCCTGGAATGCGGCATCATCCGCCGGGTCGCGGGCCGCGCCGACCGGCGGGCGCTCGCCGGCCTGCGCTCGCTCTTGCAGCGCCAGGAAGCGGCCGCGGGCGAGGAGGATGCCGAGCAGTTCCATCTCCTGGACGAGGAGCTGCACGAGAGCTTCTGCACCATCGCCGGCTGGCCGGACGTCTGGCGGCTCATTCACCGCAGCAAGGTCCACCTGGACCGGGTGCGCCGGCTGAGCCTGCCGCTCGAAGGCCATATGCCTCACCTGATCGAGCAGCATCGCGCTATCCTGGACGCCGTCACCGAGCGGGACGAGGATGGTGCCGAGGCGGCGATGCGCGGCCACCTGCGCGAGGTTTTCTCGACCATTCCGCTGCTCGGGCTGGATGGATCGAGCGACATTTCCGCCGGCGACGGGGCCGAGCCGCTCCGTCGCGATACGCAAATCCCGGCCCGCCGATGATCCGAGCACCGGCGCCGGGCCCATTCGAGGAGTTTTAGGCTTGGAACAGACATGGCGGTGGTTCGGTCCCGAGGACGCGATCACCCTTCCCCAGATCCGCCAGACCGGCGCCACCGGCATCGTGACGGCCTTGCATCACATCCCCTATGGCGTGGTCTGGAGCGTCGAGGAGATCGAGAAGCGCAAGGCGATGATCGAGGCGGAGGGCCTGCGCTGGAGCGTGGTCGAGAGCGTGCCGGTCGCGGAGCCGATCAAGCTCGGCGCGGGTGACCTCACGCCGCTCTATGAGAACTACCGCCAGACCCTGCGCAACCTCGCGGCCTGCGACGTCCGGACGGTCTGCTATAACTTCATGCCGATCCTGGACTGGACCCGCACGCAGCTGAACGCGCCGCTGCGCACCGGCGGCACGGCGCTGCGCTTCAACGCGTTCGAATATGCCGCCTTCGACTGCTACATGCTGGAGCGTCCCGGCGCCGAGGCGGAGCATTCGCCCGAGGTGCTGACGAAGGCGCGCGCCTGGTTCGACGCCGCGTCGGAAGCGGACAAGAAGAAGCTGCTCGACTGCATCATGTCGGGCCTGCCCGGCGCCTATGAGCGCTATGACGTGCCCGGCCTGAAGCGCGTGCTGGAGACCTATAGCGACGTGACGGCCGAGGACCTGCGCCAGAATTTCGCCCGTTTCCTGCGCGAGGTGATCCCGACGGCCGAAGAGGTCGGTGTCCGCATGGGCGTCCATCCGGACGATCCGCCGCGGCCGATCTTCGGCCTGCCGCGCATCGTCTCGACCGCGGACGACCTGACCTTCATCACCGGCGCGGTCGATTCCACCGCGAACGGCCTGACGCTCTGCACCGGCTCGCTCGGCGCCCATCCGACCAACGACCTGCCGGCGATCGCGCGCCGCTTCGCCGACCGCATCCATTTCGTCCATCTGCGCAACGTGGCGAAGGAGCCGGACGGGTCCTTCATGGAGGCCGAGCATCTGGGCGGCGACGTCGACATGGTCGCCGTCGTCACCGAGTTGCTCGAGGAGCAGAAGCGCCGCCGAGACAGCCAGGACGCGAACTGGCGCATCCCGTTCCGGCCGGACCATGGCCATGAGCTGCTGGACGACGCGGGGCGCAAGACTCATCCGGGCTATCCGCTGGTCGGGCGCCTGCGCGGCCTGGCCGAGATCCGCGGCGTCATGACCGCGGTCGCGGCGCTCAAGAAGCTTCCGGTCTAAGGACGCTTCCGGGTAGCCTTAAGCGGCAGCGCGATCCCGCGCTGCCGCCGGGCCGCCTCGCCCATCGAGAGGCGCCCCTACCAGAGGCGCCGATGAATCTTCGCATCGATATTCTGACGCTGCAGCTGTTCGTCGCCATTGTCGAAGAACAGAGCATCGCCAAGGCCGCCGAGAAGAAGCACATCGCCGTCTCGGCGGTCAGCCGGCGCATCTCCGACATGGAGGAGATGCTGCAGGTCGAGCTCCTGTACCGCCATTCCAAGGGCATCGAACCGACATCGGCCGGCTATGCGCTCTTGGAGCATGCGCGCATCGTGCTGGGCGACTTGGCCCATCTCGAAACCGAACTCGTCGGATATCGCCAGGGTACGCGCGGCCATATCCGGCTGTTCGTCAACAAGTCCGCGATCCTGGAATCGCTCGCCCAGGAACTGGGCGAATTCCTGGTGCTGCATCCGCTGGTCCGGGTCGATCTCGAAGAAAGCATCAGCCCGGACATCATCCAGGCGGTCATGGAGAACCGGGCCGACCTCGGCATCTTCGGCGGCAACATCCTGGCGCCCGAGCTTCAGGTCTTCCCCTATCGCCAGGACCGGCTGGCGGCGATCGTCCCGGCCGACCATGCCCTCGCCCGCTGCCGCAGCCTCCGCTTCAGCGAGCTCGTCGACCAGGAATTCATCAGCCTGGAGAAGGGCAGCTCGATCGACACACTCTGCGTCAAGGCCGCGGCCGAGCTCGGCCGTCAGCTGAAGCTCAGGATCCGGATCAGCGGCTTCGACGCGCTCTTTCGCCTGGTCGGCGCCCGCATGGGCGTCGGCGTCGTGCCGATGGAGATCATCGACGGGCGAACCGGCATGGACTCGCTCGTCGCCGTTCCGCTCGACGAGCCCTGGGCGCACCGGACCCTGGTCCTGGCCGTGCGCGACCGCGCCTCCCTGCCACCCGCGACGCGGCTGCTGGTCGACTACCTGCTCAGCCCCGGTGCCGGCAAGACGTGAGGCGCCATCGTCATGTGCGATGGCTCCGTGCCGAACCGCGACTCTGCATCAAATGTCGCCGCCCCCTATAATCGCCGCTTGGACTTGCGGGCCGGAGCTCGAACTATTCGGACATTGTCTTCAAGCACATAGCCGATAGGCTGCCAAACATAACCCTCGCAGACTTTCGACAAAAGAAACGGGCGGCTCGATGCGCGCAGCACTCGAAGCAACCGCTCACGGACAGGGAGGAAGATCGATGGCGATGATCCTGACGAGACGGGCAATGATCTGCGTCGCCGGGGCCGGCGGCCTCTCGTTGGCCTTCGCCGGACGAGCCCGGGCCGACGCCAAGCCCGGCCGGGTGATCTATCCGACCGCCGAGGTCGCCTATATCTCCCAGTTCGTCGCCGACCGGGCGGGCTTCTTCAAGGACGCCGGCCTCGAGTGCAAGCTGATCCAGGGCGGCAGCGGCGTGAAGATGCGCGAGATCGTGGCCTCCGGCCAGGGCGACATCGGCATCGGCGACATGTCGCACCCGATGCAGCTCATCAATCATGGCCGCCCGGCCCGGGTCTTCATGCCGGTCGACGTCCGCAACAGCGCCGTCGTCTTCATGATCAACCAGCAACTGGCCGACCAGGGCGTCAAGACGCTGCAGGATTTCGCCGCCAGCAAGCGGCCGGACGGCCACAAGCCGATCATCGGCGTCTCGTCGCTGGGCGGCACCAACCACGTCTGGGCGTCCTACTACATGGAACTCCTGAAGCTCGACGATAAGGTGACCTGGGTCGGCGTCGGCGACGTCGAGAGCATGCTGGGCTCGCTCAAGACCCGGCAGGTCGACGTGCTGGTCAATTCGACCGCGCTCCTGAAGCACGCGGCCGAGAATGGCTGGGGCAGCCTGCTGTTCGACGGGTCGAGCGAGGCGAACTGGAACCAGTATATCGGCGGCAAGGTGCCGGCGACCGCGCATTTCGCGCTGCAGGCGACGATCGAGCAGGACCGGCCGAAGATGCAGGCGATGGTGACGGCGCTGTGGCGCGCCACGCAATGGATCAAGGCCCATTCGGTCGAGGAGATCTACGGCATGGTCGAGCCTTACCTGGGCAGCACCTCGCGCGACGCCACCTCGTTCGACATCAGCCAGATGAAGGGCTTCATCGACTATACCGGCGAGATCGACCAGGCGAGCTTCGACCGGGGCGCCAAGGTCTGGTTCCGCGAGCTGACCGGCATCAAGCCGATCGCCATGACGCAGATCGTCGATCCGAGCTTTGCCCAGGCGGCGAAGCAGGCCTATCCGGCCTGATCGGATGCTGAGCGCAGCGAGGGCGCCGCGACCGGCGCCGGGGAGATCGGAGCCGGGGCAGACGCGGATCGAGGTTCGGGGGCTGGGCAAGTCGTTCCGTCTGGGTGGGACGGAGCTGGAGGCGGTCAGGGACGTCTCCTTCACCATCGCCAAGGGGGAGTTCGTGGCCTTGCTGGGCCCGTCCGGGTCCGGCAAGAGCACCGTGCTGAACATGATCGCGACGCTGTTGAAGCCGAGCGGCGGCGAGATCCTGATCGACGGCGTGCGCACGGCTCCGAACAAGGCGAGCCCGCTGGTCGGCTATGTGTTCCAGAAGGACACGCTGTTTCCGTGGCGGACGGTCGCCGACAATATCGGCTATGGGCTGGAGCTGGCCGGCGTCGCCAAGGCGGAACGGGCCGAGCGGGTCGCCGCCTGCATCGAGCAGGCGGGACTGCGCGGCTTCGCCGACGCCTATCCCTCCTCGCTCTCGGGCGGCATGCGCCAGCGCGCAGCACTGATGCGCACGCTGGTGGTCGAGCCGCAGATCCTGCTGATGGACGAGCCGTTCGGCGCACTCGACACCCACACCAAGATCGACATGCACGACGTGCTGCTGAAGATCTGGGACCGGGAAAAGCAGACGGTGCTGTTCGTCACCCACGACCTGAGCGAGGCGCTGACGCTGGCCGACCGGATCATCATGTTCTCGGCCCGGCCGGGGCGGATCAAGGAGATGTTCTCGGTCGACCTGCCGCGCCCGCGCGACGCGGTGACGCTGCGCGAGACGCCGCGCTATGCCGAGCTGTTCCAGCACGTCTGGCACTCGCTGGGCGAGGAATTCATCAAGGGGCGCGCGCCATGAAGCGCCTGCTCCGCCCGACGACGCTCTTGTGGCAGGCGGCGATCTGCGCCGCGTTCCTGGCGCTCTGGCAATGGGGCTTCGACCTGCATGGCCGCTTCCCGCGCCTGGTGCCCGACCTGCTTGACCCCTATTTCGTATCGAAGCCGTCGGAGATCGTCGACCAGTTCCTGGTGCTCGGCTGCTTCAAGACCGGCCTCGGCGCCTGGAACGGCTGGTCGAACGGCGATTTCGCCCGCTGCATGGCGAAGTTCGACAACAACCTCTGGGTCGCGACCTGGATCACGCTCAGGAACACCTTCTTCGGCTTCCTGACCGGCGTCACCAGCGGCTTCGTGCTCGGCCTTATCCTCGGCCGCTCGGACCGGCTGAGCGCCATCTTCCAGCCCTTCATCACCGCGGTGAATTCCATCCCGCGCATCGCGCTGGCGCCGATCATCGTGCTCGCCTTCGGCATCGGCGACAATTCGAAGATCGTCACCTCCTGGATCGTCGTGGTGTTCCTGGTCTTCTACAACACCTTCGCCGGCGCGCGGTCGGTCGACGAGGGCTTTATCAACGCAGCCCGGCTGCTGGGCGCCAGCGAGTGGCAGATCACGCGCAGCGTCGTCATCCCCTCGACCATGGCCTGGGTGTTCGCCTCGCTGACGCCGGCCATCTCCTTCGCGCTGATCGGCGTGATCGTCGGCGAATTCATCGGCGCGGAGCACGGCATCGGCCGGCTGATCATCGAGTCGGAGGCACGCGGCGAAGCGTCGGGCATGATGGTCGCGGTCATCATCCTGATGATCGTCGGCGTCATCCTGTCGGCGCTCATCTGGCGGCTGCAGATCTATCTGCTGCGCTGGCAACCGCAGCGGGCACAGTAGGGCCCCGGCCGGGCATCGAGAGACGAGGTGGGACATGGACCTGTTTCTGTCGGGCAAGCGCGCGCTGATCACCGGCGCCTCCAAGGGCATCGGCCACGCCACCGCGCTGCTGCTGGCCGAGGAAGGCTGCGATCTCGTCCTCGTCGCCCGGGATCCGGCCAATCTGGCCGCCGCCGCCGAGGCGGTGCGCGCCCGCCGGCAGGTCGCGGTCGAGGTCATCGCCGCCGATCTCTCCCGGCAGGCGGAGGTCGAGCGGGTCGCGGCCGCGACCGGTCCGCTCGACATCCTGGTCAACAACGCCGGCGCCATCCCGCCCGGTGACCTGCTGGCGGTGGACGATGCCAAGTGGCGTGCCGCCTGGGATCTCAAGGTCTTCGGCTTCATCAGCCTGACCCGGGCGCTCTATCCGGCCCTCAAGGAGCGAAAGGGCGTCGTGGTCAATGTGATCGGTGCAGCGGGCGAGCAGTTCGACCCGAACTATATCGCCGGCAGCGCCGGCAATGCGGCGCTGATGGCCTTCACCCGCTCGCTCGGCAAATCCGCCGTCAAGGACGGCATGCGCGTCGTCGGCATCAACCCGGGCCCGGTCGCGACCGACCGGGTCGAGATGCTGCTGCGCGCCCGGGCGGCACGCGAGTTCGGCGACGAGACGCGCTGGCAGGAATTCCACAAGTCCATGGCCTTCGGCCGCCCGGCCAAGCCGGAAGAAATCGCCGCCGCCGTCGCCTTCCTGGCCTCGCCCCGCTCCGGCTACACGACCGGCACGGTCCTGACGATCAACGGCGCTCCGGGCTAGGCCGGAACGGGAGGCATCCGATGACACGACGCGCGACGATCCGCGAGGCCCTGGCGCTTGAGACCCCGCTCGTGACGCCGCTCGCCCATGACGCGCTTTCGGCGCGGCTGATCGAGGAAGCCGGGTTCAAGGCCTTCACCATCGGTGGCTCCGCCCTGCTCGCGGCCCGCCATGCCTATCCGGACATCGGGCTGATCGGGCTCACCGACATGGTCCAGGGCATCCACGACATCGCCCGCGCCTCGACCATCCCGTTCCTGACCGATGCCGACGACGGCTATGGCGACGTGAAGAGCGTCGCCCGCACCGTCGCGGCCTATGAGGCGATCGGCGTCGGCGGGTTGCTGATCGAGGACCAGGACCGCGACCAGAAGCAGCAGCGGGCGGAAAAGGCTGCCGCCGTCGCCGACGAGGCGGTGATCGAGGCCAAGCTCAGGACCGCGCTCGCCGCCCGCACGAACCCGGAGACCTTCATCATCGGCCGCACCGACGCCTACGGCCCGCTCGGCCTCGACACGGCCATGCGCCGGGCCGAGCGGTTCTTGGGCGTCGGCGTCGACGGCATCTTCATCGCCGGGCTCAAGACCGAGGCGGACTATCGCCGGGTCGGCGCCGCCTTCAGCGGCACATTCCTGTCCGCCGCCATGTTCGAGGGCGGCGCCACGCCCTGGCTCAGCCCCGCCGATCTGGGGGCGATGGGCTTCCGCCATGTCTCGTTCCCCGCCAGCCTGATCTTTCGCGTGGTCGCGGCGATGCGCGACGGGCTGGCGGCGCTGCGCCGCCACGCCGACGGCACCGAGCCGCTCCGTCCGATGGCCGACGCCGCGTCTGCGCGCGCGGCACTCGACCAGGCGGTCCGGCTCGACCGCTGGCGCGCCATCGAGCGCGCCGCCGCCGGCGAGACCTGACGGCTGGACACCGACACGAAGCGTGCTTCCAATAATCAACAACACACGGAAGACGGGAGGATGACATGAGAAGTCCGGCAGCCTATCTGGCCCCATCCCTGGCGCTCTCGATGATGGTTGGCCTTGCCCTCGCCGCCCCGGCCCAGGCCGAAGACATCGTGGTCAGCAACTACGGCGTCTCCGCCAACGGCATGCCCTACGCGGTCGCCGAGGCGAAGGGCTATTTCAAGGAGGAAGGCGCCAACGTCACCAGCATCCTGTCCTCGGCCGGCGGCGGCACGACCTTGCGCAACATGCTGGCCGGCAACGCGCCCTTTGCCGAGGTCAATCCGAACGCCGTGGTCCAGGCCATTCAGCAGGGCGCCGACATCAAGATCATCAGCGACAATGTGCTGACCGTCGCCGAGTTCGTCTGGGCGGTGAAGCCCGACTCGCCGATCAAGTCGATCAAGGACCTGAAGGGCAAGAAATTCGGCTATACCAACCCCCGCTCGACCAGCCAGGCGCTGGCGACCATGGTGCTCGGCAGCGCCGGCCTCAAGACCGAGGATGTCGAGCTGGTCAAGACCGGCGGCTTCGGCGAGGGCGTGGCCGCGCTCGATATCGGCGTCGTCGATATCGCGCCGGTGCCGGAACCGCTCTGGTCCAAGTTCCAGTCGAAATACCGGCCGATCGCCAGGGCCAGCGAATTGCTGCCGCCGCTGGCCAACGTCGTCGGCGTCGCGATCGGCGCCCCGGCACCCGACAAGGCCAGCTTCATCCGCGCCGTCATCCGGGCGCGCCGGCGCGCCGTGACCTTCATGGAGCAGCATCCGGACGAGGCCGGCGACATCGTCGCCAAGGTCTACAACCTCGACCCGCCGGTCGCGCGCGCCGCGGTCAAGAACCTGATCACGAGCCGGACCGCCGGCGTCGAATATTGGGGCAATGGCCAGATCCACATCGACGGGCTGCAGCGCACGATCGAGGTGCAGAAGATGGTCGGCGCCATCACCGGCGACATCGACGCGAAGGCGATCGTCGATACCCAGTTCCTGCCGGACGACATCAAGGCGCTGAAGTGACCCTGGCGGCCGGGCGCCCGGGATGACCACGGGGAGGGCGGCATGAGGCCGGCGGCACTCTGCCGGATCGCCCTCCTGGTCGGGCTGGTCGGCGCGCTCGAGATCCTGTGCCTCTCGGGCGTGATCGACCGGATCACCATGCAGCCGCCGCATCGCATCCTGCTCGACCTCATCCGCATCCTCGCCTCCGGCTCGCTCGACGGCGCGATCGCGCAGACGCTCGGCAACGCGGCACTCGCCTTCGCCATCGCCCTCACCGTCGGCGTGGCGAGCGCCATCCTGCTGCATCGCGCCCGTCCGGTGCGCGAGATGCTCGACCCGCTGTTCGCGACCTACTACGCCATCCCGATCTTCGCCTTCTACCCGCTGCTCATCATCGTGTTCGGACTGGGCGACGCGCCGCAGATCTTCATCGGTGCGATGCTGGGCATCGTGGCGGTGATCGTGAACACGCTGAACGGGCTCGACCGGGTGCCGGGCGTGCTGATCAAGACCGCCCGCATCAATCGCCTGGGGCCGGTCGAGACCGCGCTCAGGGTGACCCTGCCGGCTGCCGCGCCCTACATCCTGACCGGCGCCAAGCTGGCGGTCGCCTATTCCTTCATCGGCATCATCGGCGCCGAGTTCATCATGTCGCGCGGCGGCATGGGCTACGAGATCAGCTTCGCCTACACGAATTTCGACAATGCGACGATGTATCCGCTGATCGTGCTGATCCTGCTGGTGTCGATCGCGGTCAACACCTTCCTCGCCCGCTGGGAAAAGCGGCTGATGGCGCGGCGGGGCCTGCAATGAGCCCGGCCGCCCGGGAGGCGCTCGGCAGTGCCGCGCAACTGGTCGTCGTCCTGCTCGTCTGCTGGCAGCTCATCTATTGGGCGGTCGGCGAGGTCGCGTTGCGCTCGCCGCTCGAGACGATCGCCTTCACCGCCAAGCTCGCGGGCACCAGCGCCTTCTGGGGCCATCTGGCCGAGACGGCGAAGGCGTTCGGCGTCGCCTTGCTGCTGGCGATCCTGATCGGGCTCTCGACCGGCTTCCTCCTGGGCCTGAACCGGTTCGCGAGCGAGGTGCTGGAGCCGGTGCTGATCGCGGTCTATTCGATCCCGAAGATCACGCTCTATCCGATCCTGCTCCTGATGTTCGGGCTGGGCATCGCCGCCAAGATCGCGTTCGGCGCCATCCATGGCGTCATCCCGATCGCGCTGTTCACGATCACGGCGGTGCGCAACGTCCGCCCGGTCTTCATCAAGACCGGACGGGTCATGGGCCTGCCGCCGCTCGAGCTGATCGTGAAGATCCTGGTGCCGGCCGCCCTGCCGGAGATCTTCGCCGGCCTGCGCATCGGCTTCGCGCTCACCCTGATCGGCACCTTGCTGGGCGAGATGTTCGCCTCCCAGCGCGGCTTGGGCTATCTGCTGATGAACGCGATCGGGTTGCACAACATCGACCTGATCATGGCGCTCACGTTCCTCTTGACCCTGTTCGCCGGCACCGCCAGCGGGCTGCTGCTGTTCTGGAACCGGCGAATGCAGGCGCGCGGGCGCTAGCAGAGCCTCCGCCGGCAGCCCGCCCGACCGGGCCATCCCCGCTGGACACTTGGCTGCGCCCGAGGCCGGCGCCGGACAGTTTTGCGCCCGTGCAAAATTTGTTCTTGTTTTGTTTCACGTGAAGCGGGCACTGTGCTAGGGTGATGCTCGGGTAACAAGCCGTTCCGATCAAACGATGTTTCGCGCCGGGCCGCCGTGGTGGTCAGGCCCGCCGGCGACAGACAGGCCGGTCCGCCGGACTGTCTCGCCCTGTTCCCCGGATGGGAAATGTCCCGTCCTGGGAACAGATCGTTCCCCATCTGGGAACGGTTTTTTTCCCAGGCCGGGATCACGCCGTTCCCAGGCCGGGACCAGACTGTTCCCAAGACGGGAAGCGATCGTTCCCGAGACGGGTGCAACCTGTTCCCGATCCGGGAAGCGGGCCGGGGCACGGCCGGCGCTACCTCAGGGTGATGTGGCGGGATCAGGAACGGTCGACGTCGATGACCGCCTGGGCGAACGCCTGCGGGGCTTCCTGAGGCAAGTTGTGCCCGACGCCGCCGGTGATGAGCCGGTGCGCATATTCGCCCGTGAACTTGCTGCGATAGGCCGCCGGGTCCGGGTGCGGCGCGCCGTTGGCGTCGCCTTCGAGGGTGATCGTGGGCACGGCGATGACGGGACCTGCGGCAAGTCGGTTTTCCAGGTCGTCATATTCGCGCTCGCCGTCAGCCAGGCCGAGCCGCCAGCGGTAATTGTGAATAACCACGTCGACGTGATCGGGGTTGTCGAACGCCACCGCCGAGCGATCGAATGTCGCGTCGTCGAAGTTCCACTTCGGCGAAGCAAGCCGCCAGATGAGCTTCGCGAAATCGTGCCGGTTTTTGTCGTAGCCGGCCCGGCCGCGTTCCGTCGCGAAATAGAATTGATACCACCATTCCAACTCGGCCTGCGGCGGCAGCGGGTTTTTCCCGGACGCCTGGCTGCCGATCAGATAACCACTGACCGAGACCAGCGCTTTGCAGCGCTGCGGCCAGAGCGCGGCGATGATGTCGCCCGTGCGTGCGCCCCAATCAAAGCCGGCCAGGACCGCCTTCTGGATTTTCAAGGCGTCCATCACGGCGATGATGTCGCGAGCGACCGCAGACGGTTGGCCGTTGCGGAAGGTGTCGCGCGACAGGAACCGCGTCGTCCCATAGCCGCGCAGGTAGGGCGTGATCACCCGGTACCCCTTCGCCGCCAGCAAGGGCGAGACGTCGACGAAGCTGTGGATGTCGTAGGGCCAGCCGTGCAGAAGGATGACCGCAGGACCGTCAGCGGGGCCGGCTTCGGCGTATCCAACATTCAGGACGCCGGCGTCGATCTGCTTGAGCGGGCCGAAGGGGGTGTTCGTCCCGGGCTTGATCGGAGTTGGGTTTTGCGGGACCGGATTGCTGGATTGGGCACGCGCAAACCCGGTCATGGTAAGTCCGGCGGCGGCGGCGGTCACGGCCGCGCCGCCCAAGAAGCGGCGGCGCCGATCGTCGATTTGTTCTGGCTTTTTGTTCGTATCCATTGACCGATTTCCTTGGTCTGATGCGCCTGGAGCGCGTCGGGCCTGTCCACGAGGCCTTCCTGAGCGCGCGGACTGTGTCCGCAAACGCCCTTGGCGCGATCGTTGGAGCGGCGAGCGAAGAGGGGGGCGCCCCGGCCCCTAGGGGAGAATGCCGGGGCGCCGGTTCACCGCGCGGGGTTTGGGAGGCAGGGCCGCGCGGCGATCGGGATCACGGCCGGGCGACGTGCCAGGCGCCGTTGAGGAAGCCATCGCCGGTCATGTCGCCAGGCTTCTGGTCCTTGACCCAGCCGTAGAGCGGCCGGCCCATGTAGGCCCACTGCTGAGAGCCGTCGTCGCGCGTGACGACGCTGAAGCCTCCGGCGGCCGCAGCGTCCTTCGACGCCTTCACCGGCGGCCAGTTGGCTGCGCAATCGCCGTTGCAGACCGACTTGCCCGGCTGATCCTTGCTGAAGACGTAGAGCGTCATGCCGTTGGCGTCGACGAGCAGGTCACCCGCCACGCTCTGGGCGACCCGGGGCGGCGCGGCCTCCTGCGCCAGGGCCGAGGAACTGATCGCGACGGCGGCCGCGACGACCGCACTGAGGAGAGAGACTTTCATTCAGGCATCCGATTCGGTGGAACTCGCCGGTCAGACGCTGGGCGCCGCGGTTTATTCCCCTGCCCCGATTCTTTTCCATCTGGCCGGCATGATCCCGTGTGGACCGGAACAACCCGACGTCCGGGTCATCATGCGGTGAAGCCGACTTCACCCCGTGAGGCGGATGGCGCCCGGCGCGCCCAGGCTAAAAAAATTTCATCAGGTCGGAATATTTCGAAATCCGGCGCGTCCATAGCATCGCACGCCACTCTACCGTAGTGACCGCCGATTTGCCCCCGCTCTACTGGAGGTAATTCTGCCATTTGTGAAGATCAGGAGTCGTTATGCCCAGAATAACCATGCGCCGGTGCTTTGTCGGCCTGATATTGTTTGCCGCAATGAACGCCTCGGCACACGCCGAACAGTTTCCGGTGAACGAGGTCGGTCGTGCAACGCTCAACCAGATCTTGGCGGGCGCTGCTGCAGGTCGACAGGATCGCGGCTTGTCGCCGATCGTCCGTATCGTATCGCCGCTCGCGGACTCCGCTATCGCAGGCGGCGAGTCCACTGACCGGGTCGGCAGTCCGAACGGTACCAACATGGTCGTAAATGTCGAGGTCGTCACGCGCGACCAGACGCCCATCGTCGCCCGCAATGCGACCGAGGCACCGCCGGTATTCGGCATCCGTCATGTCAATGATTTGCTGCTGGGTGTGAACAATCCAGACGTGCCCGGCCTGTACGTCTTTTTCGATGCTCCTCTGATCATGCCCGACAGGACGGTAATGCCGGCCTTCAGCAATTTCGCGTCCGCCTTCAATGTCGCGGGCTCTGACGACACGCCGGGCCCGGGGCGCACGACCTGGCTTGGTTGGCATGTCCTGGAATCGCTCCCGGCGAGCGTTCGAGAAGTGACCCTGACGGTCGCGGTCGTCGACGCCAAGGGCAGGATCGGATACGACCAGGTGCATCTCGCCGTCGACCGAACGAAGACCTCGGGCCAGGCTCTGACCCCGGCTCCGGAGACGTTCCAAGGACCAGCCGGCACGGTCGATGACGGTCAGGGCCCTGAGGTGTCGATGATCGCTCCCCGCGTGCCGACCTCGCTCGCCATCGGCCCCCAGGATTCAAGCCTCACCGCCAATGACGGTTCTCTCTTCTTCATCCAGGTCTCGGCCCTCGACCGCCGCCGCGCCGGCATTGCCGTCAGCGAGACCGGCCTGACCTCCGCCGGAACACCGCTCAACGCCGCCATTCCGACGGGTCTGATCTTCGACCCCAGCGGAATCCCCAGCGCCGGCCACCGGGGCGGCCCCAACCGGAATTATCCGGGTCTCACAGTCACGTTCGACGTGCCCCTCCGTCAGCCGAACGGCAATATCGTGCCGGCCGGCACCAATCTCGCCGGGCTCTTCGACGTGGCGGGCAGTGAGATTGACGCAAGCGGCGGCTTCCGGACCACCGCCGATTGGGTGGTCGGTGGATCCTTGGTACTCCCGGCCGGCAAACACAATGTTACGGTCGAGGCGAGCGTGACGGACAATGCCGGACATACTGGTACCGCACGGAACATCTTCTCGATCAGCGATGCGGTCAGCGGGCAAGACCTGACCCAGAACCCCGCTACCACACGGTAAGCGCCAGAGCGCGGTCGCATTGGCTGGAGGCAGCCAATGCGTGAATCCTGCTCTAACTATTTGATGAGAGACGGATTCACGGAATGAGTGGATCGCCATGCGATTCCACTCATTCCGATCCGGCTCTAGCGGGATCAGTTCGCCGGCACGTCAAGACTCGTCTGAATGCCGGCGAACTCCAGTCAGTTGTTGGAGAACCGCATGACCATCGCGACCCGCAGACCCGGGCTGGGCGCCGCTTTGGCCGCCGGAAGCATCGCCATTGCCCTGAACACCCTGGCCCTCAAGGCGGCCGACCTGATCTCCCTGCCGACGGGGAACGGGGTTCTCCTGCGTCTGATCACGCCATGGCTTGCGCCCCTGCTGCGCGGCTCTGGCGTCGCGGGCGCCTGGGCAGCCGTTGGCGGTCCCTCTGCCGAATCGCCCGGCTTTTTGACCGGCTTCCATCTCGCGGTGGGAATTCTTATGGCGATCGCCTACTGGCTCGCTTTCGAGCCCCGACTTCCAGGACGCCCCGTGGTCAAGGGGCTGCTCTATGCTCTCGCGGTCTGGCTGCTGAACGCCTTCGCGGTCCTCCCGGCAACGGGAGAAGGCATCGCAGGTGCAGCCCATTTGACGGTCGCGGGGATGATCTGGTTCGCCGCCGCCCACACGCTGTTCTTTGTGGCATTGGCGGTGCTCTGCGCTGCCTTCGGAGCCGGCCGCATAATCGGATCTGACGCGCCGCCCCAGTGGCCCGCCATTACGCGCGCACTCAGACGGTCTCACCGTTGAGCTGGTTCAGGGGGAGGGGCGATGCACCGTCGACGTTTCCTGCTCGGCGCGGGGGTGAGCGCTTTGTGTCCGCTTGGCGCATTCGTCAGCGCCACCGCCCTCGGCCGCGAGATCGAGGGGGATCTCCGCCGTTTGACCGAACCGGGGGGCGGCGACAATAGGGCGACCTTCCTGCCGGATGGGACGACACTTCTCTTCGCTTCGCTCCGCTCGGGCAAATCCCAGATCTGGTCACTGGATCTGCTGAACAGCCAAGTGCGACGGTTTCACGTCAGCGCCGCCAACGATTTTGGCCGGGTCGCGCCCAATTCCGACGGCAGCAGAATTTGCTTCAGTTCCGACCGGGGCGGGCAGAACGCCGTGTATGTGCTCGAACTCGGCAGCGGTGAGGCGCGCTGCGCTTCCGATCCGGCATTCTGGAGCTTTGGTCCGACCTGGTCGTCCCGCGATGTGATCGCCTTCTTTTCCAAGAAGGGCGGCAACGCTCTCAACATCTGGACCGTGCGGCCGGACGGCTCGTCCGCCCGCCAGATGACCAATCTGCCGGGGGAGAGCCGTCAGCCCTGGTGGTCGCCGGATGGTGGCACCCTGGCTCTGTCCGCCGACCACGCGACCGGCAGCTATGACGTGTTGCTGCTCGATGCCGATGGCGCGAACGCCCGTCCGATCACACGGCGCGGAAGCTGCGAGCAGCCGTTCTGGAGCCCGGACGGTCGGAAGATCGCGATATCGGCCAAGATCGACGACCAGCCCTATCGGATCTATGTCATGGCGGCCGACGGCTCCGACGTGCGACCGATCCGTCAGCCTCGGGACGCAGACAATGTCCACCCCGCGTGGTCTCCGGACGGCCGCAGCATCGTCTTCACATCGGGCAAGGGCGCAAGACAAGCGCTCTACAGCCTGGATGTGGCTTGATGGACCAAGCCTCACGAGATCGCCGACAACCGCTGAACCTGCACAACATCGACATCATGGTGCTTGCGTTCATGCCGACGCTCTTCGAGCGCGTCCGCTAAATCTCGCCCTCGCCGACCATGAAGTCGAAGTCGCAGCCCTCGTCCGCCGGCAGGATGCTCTTCTAGAGACGCGCCCCTGCAGCGCGCTGCAGGGGTTCTCCAACGTGGCCGTTTACCGAACAGATCCCGGTATTTATGCGCCGGGATGCTGCCAATTCTTATAGACAAACTCGATGCTGTGACCGTCGGGATCGTAGACGTTCGCGGCGTAGTAGCGCGGATCGTAGCGGGCTCGGATGCCCGGAGCGCCGTTGTCCTTGGCGCCGGCATCCATCGCCGCCTTGTAGGCGGCATCGACCTCCCCTCGCGATGAGGCGACGAAGCCGATGTGGAACGTGTCGCCCGCGACCCGTCCCTGGCGCAGCCAGAAGATCAGCCGTCCGTCCTTGCCGAAGCCCTTAAGGTCGGGATGCCCCGGCGGGCCGTCCTTCCCGTCATAGTCGATCCGCCAGGTGATGCCGACAGGGGCCAACGCCTGCTCGTAGAAGCGGATCGACTTCATCAAATCAGCGACCGGCAGGAAAACGTGGTCCAGCATGAGGGCTCCTTCGAAGGCGGTGGTCGATCGGCGCCGTGGGCCGAGCAACAGGGCGCGGATATTGCCTCAGGTCCGGATCGAGGTGAAGGCGTCCCGGACTTCCCGGAACAAGATGGTGGGTTGGTCCTGTCCCTCACCCGGCGCCGGCGAGCGTGTCCGCTAAATCTCGCCGCCACCCACCATGAAGTCGAAGTCGCAGCCCTCGTCCGCCTGCAGGATGCTCTTGTAGAACAGCCGGGCGTAGCCGCGCCGGGTCCAGGCCGGCGGCGGCGCCGCGGGCAGGGCGGCGCGGCGGCGGTCCAGTTCCGCGTCATCGACCAGCAGGTCGATGCGGCGCCCGGCGACGTCGAGGCGGATGCTGTCGCCGGTCCGGACGAGGGCGAGCGGGCCGCCGATCGCCGATTCCGGCGTGATATGCAGCACGATCGTGCCGAAGGCGGTGCCGCTCATCCGCGCGTCGGAAATGCGCACCATGTCCTTGACGCCCTGGCGGCCGAGCTTCTTCGGGATCGGCAGGTAGCCGGCCTCGGGCATGCCCGGGGCGCCGCGCGGGCCGGTGTTGCGCAGCACCAGCACGTCGTCCGGCCCGACATCGAGATCGGGCGCATCGATGCGCGCCGCCATGTCCTCGACCGATTCGAACACCACCGCCCGGCCGGTATGCTGCAAGAGCTGCGGCGAGGCGGCGGCATGCTTGATGAGCGCGCCGCGCGGCGCCAGGTTGCCGTAGAGCACGGCCATCGAGCCCTCGGGCTTGATCGGGTCCGTGACCGAGCGGATCACGTCCTGGCTCGGCACGATCTCGGCCGCGGCCGCGATCTCGCGCAGGCTGCTGCCGGTGACGGTCCTTGTGTCGAGATCGACCAGGTCGCCCAGCTGCGCCAACAGGCGCGGCAGGCCGCCGGCGTGATGGAAATGCTCCATGTAATGCGCGCCCGACGGCTTCAGGTCGACCAGCACCGGCACGTCGCGGCCGATCTGGTCGAAATCGGCGAGGTCGAGCTTGTGCTCGGTCCGGTTGGCGATGGCGGTCAGGTGGATCAGGCCATTGGTCGAGCCGCCGATCGCCTGCATGACCACGGCGGCATTGCGGAAGGCGGCGGGGGTCAGGATCTCGCTCGGCCTGGGGCCGCCCGCGACCGCCATCTCGGCGGCGCGCTTGCCGCTGGCCTCGGCCAGGCGCACGCGCTCGGCATGGGGCGCCGGGATGGTGGCGCTCATCGGCAGGCTGAGGCCCAGCGCCTCGGACACGCAGGCCATGGTGCTGGCCGTGCCCATCACCATGCAGGTGCCAACCGAAGGGGCGAGCCGGCCGTTCACCGTCTCGATCTCGGCCTCGTCGATCTCGCCGGCACGGAAGGCACTCCACAGCCGCCGGCAATCGGTGCAGGCGCCCAGCTCCTCGCCCTTGTGATGGCCGACGACCATCGGCCCGACCGGCACGACGATGGTCGGCAGGTCGACGCTCGCCGCCGCCATGATCTGGGCCGGCAGCGTCTTGTCGCAGCCGCCGATGACCACGATCGCGTCCATCGGCTGCGCGCGCAGCATCTCCTCCGTATCCATCGCCATCAGATTGCGCAGATACATCGAGGTCGGATGGGCGAAGCTCTCGTGGATCGAGATGGTCGGGAACACCATGGGCATGCCGCCGGCGTGCATGACGCCGCGCTTCACCGCCTCGATCAGCGCCGGCACGTTGCCGTGGCACGGGTTATAGTCGCTGTAGGTATTGGTGATGCCGACGATCGGCCGGTCGAGCGCGTCGTCCGAATAGCCCATGGCCTTGATGAACGCCTTGCGCAGGAACAGCGAGAAGCCCGCGTCGCCGTAGCTGGTCAATCCCTTGCGCAGCCCCTTGCCCATCCCGGACCTCCCTCACCCGCCCCGTTACAGGCAGCAGCCCACCATAGGGGCCGATGCCAAATTGTCAATTATACGGCCGAAATCCGGGCCGTACATGCGACATCTCGGACGCTCCATTGACGGATTATTGACAATATCGGATCACCATGCGGTGATTTCCGCTAACGGCAAGCCGGGAGGGGTGACATGGGCCTGCGAGGTTTCGGCCGCCTGGCCGTGCTGATCGCGGCGGTCGGGAGCCTGGCGGGGCCGGCGGCCGCGGCGACGGAGATCACCCTGTGGAGCAGCTGGCCCGACGAGCCGGCCAAGCAGGAATGGGTGACGGCGCGCGTCCATGATTTCGAGGCCGCGGACAGGCAATGCACGGTCAGGCTCGACTTCATCCCGAAGGCGGATATCTACACCCGGGTCCGGTCGGCGATGCGGACCGGCCAGGCGCCAGACATCTTCTACATGGAGCCGGACGAGCCGGAATTCATGGCCGGCGGCTTCCTGGAGCCGCTCGACCCCTATATCGACATGGCCGCGGTCGAGGATTGGGCGAAGCCGGCCTGGACCCTGAACGGCAAGCTCTACGGCCTGCCGGTCGAGGCCTATACGGTCGAGCTCTATTACAACAAGGAACTGATGAGGAAGGTCGGCGCCGAGTTGCCGGCCTCGTTCCAGATGACCGAGGCCGGCTTCGCCGATCTGGTCAGGAGGGGCGTCGCCGCCGGCATCACGCCCGTGGCGGCGGGCATCGGCGACCGGCCGTTCCCCGGCGGCCTGCTGCTGTTCGAAGCCCTGCTGCGCAAGCTCGGCCCCAACGATTACGCCAGGCTGCTGAACGGCGCGCTGTCGTTCAAGGATCCGCGCGTCGCCGCGGTCATGACCTGGGACAAGGGCCTGATCGACGCCGGTGCCTATCCGAAGCGCTTGTCGACGCTCAAGCTCGGCGAAGCCCAAGCCTATTTCTACCAGACGCCCGGCGCGCTCACCTTCCCGGATCCGAGCTGGTTCGCCGGCCATGCGTTCGCGGCGCCGGAGAGCGGCGGCATGCCCGCGGATTTCCCGCTCGGCATCATGCAGTTCCCGGCGATGGACGGCGGCCAATGCCCCGAATGCAAGACGCTGGCGATCGGCGGCAGCTTCGTCCTCTCTGCCCTGAGCAAGCACAAGGACTGCGCCGGCGCCCTGCTGAGGTCGATGGCGAATGTGGAGAACGGCACGAAATGGATCGAGCAGGCGGCACTGCAGACCGGCATCAAGTCCGATGCCGGCAAGATCCGGAGCCCCCACGCCGCCTATCTGGCCGAGCTGAGCGAGCGCGACAAGGGGGCGAAATTCTTCCTCGGCACGCCGCTCTGGTACTACCGCGGCAAATGCGCCGAGACCTATGCCCAGGTCATGAACAAGGACTTCCCGGCGGGACTGCTCAGCGTGTCGGAGGCGGCGGACCGGATGGACGCCGCCTGCCTCAGGCGCTGACGCGGGCATGACCATGAGCACGCCGCGCCAGACCTTGCGTCCGCGCGAGGATTGCTGTCGTCTATCGGCATGGAGACCAGGATGAGTGGGCGCCCCGCCGCCGACGTCGGGCCGGCATCGAGCCGCCACGACGACCAGGACGAGATCCTGAAACGGCTCGAGGAAGACATCATCTTCGGCCGGTTCGCCCCCGGCGCGCGCCTGGTCGAGGACGCGCTGATGGCGCGCTATGGCGCCACCCGGCATTTCATCCGCCAGGCGCTCGTGCAGCTGGAGCGCACCGGCATCGTCCGGCGCGAGCGGAATATCGGCGCCACGGTCAGCACCTATTCCGCGGAACAGGTGCGGCAGATCTACGAGGTGCGCGAGCTTCTGACCCGGCAGGCGGCGCTGATGATCCCGCTGCCGGCGCCCGACGACCTGATCGAGCGGCTGACCGCGATCCAGGCGTGCTATTGCCGCCATGCCGACGACGGCGACCTGCGCGGCATTCACGAGACCAATGACGCCTTTCACATCGCGCTGTTCCAGGCCTGCCGGAACCCGTACCTGGTGCGCGCGCTCAAGGACTACATGGCATTGACCCTGCCGATGCGCGCCAAGAACCTGGCCGATCCGGCCGGATTGGCGCTATCGCGCCGGCAGCACGAGATGATGATCGAGCTGCTGCGCGGCCGTGACAGCTGGGCGCTAGCGCAGCTCTGCATCGAGCACATGCAGTTCAGCAAGACCGACTACCTCGACCGCATCACGCCGCCGACGCGGCCCGACCGACCGAATTGACCAGGAGAACAACCATGCGCCTCGATGAGACCGCCCAAGGCGTCTATCCCATCGCCGTCACGCCCTTTCACCCGGACGGACGGGTCGACACCGCGTCGGTCGATCGGATGACCGATTTCTATGTCGAAAGCGGCGCCACCGGCCTCACCATCCTCGGCATCATGGGCGAGGCGCCCAAGCTCGACCAGGACGAGGCGCTGGCGATCACCCGCCAGGTCGTGACCCGGACCGACGTGCCGGTCATCGTCGGCGTGTCGGCACCCGGCTTCGCCGCCATGCGGTCGCTGGCGCGCGGCGCCATGGACCTGGGCGCCGCCGGCGTCATGATCGCGCCGCCGTCCTCGCTCCGGACCGACGACCAGATCGTCAATTACTATGCCCAGGCGGTCGAGGCGATCGGCACGGACGTGCCCTTTGTGATCCAGGATTATCCGCTGACCCTGACCGTGGTCATGACGCCGAACGTCATCCGCCGGATCGTCCAGGACCATGCCTCCTGCGTCATGCTGAAGCACGAGGACTGGCCGGGCCTGGAGAAGATCTCGACGCTCCGCGCCTTCCAGAAGGAGGGCACGCTGAAGCCGATCTCGATCCTGTGCGGCAACGGCGGCCTGTTCCTGGATTTCGAGATGGAGCGCGGCGCCGACGGCGCCATGACCGGCTATGCCTTCCCCGACATGCTGGTCGATATCGTCCGCCTGCAGCAGGAGGGCAAGCGCGATGCCGCCCACGACCTGTTCGACGCCCATCTACCGCTGCTGCGCTACGAGCAACAGCAGGGCGTCGGCCTCGCCGTGCGCAAATACGTGCTGCAGAAGCGCGGCGCCATCGCGTCCGACGCCCAGCGCAAGCCCGGCTCGGCGCTGAGCGCCACGGCACGGGCCGAGGTCGACTATCTGCTGTCGCGCGTCGCCCGCCACGACACGCGCGCCCGCCTGTAGCCCGACAGTTCGTTCCGGGGCGAAGTGATTGCTTTCGACAACCGGTCTCCCAGACCCGACATCTAGGGGGAACGAAACGGTCGAAGGAGCTTCGCATGCCCCCGGAACGGCTTCCCGATACCCCGAAGATGGATCCGCGCGAGCGCCATGTGCGCATCGCCGGTCCCCATCCCGGCCTGTCGCTGTTTCTGCGCCACCTGCCGCCGACCGCACCGACGGCGGGGCCGGACCGCCCGGTGCTCTACGTCCATGGCGGCACCTTCCCGTCGGCGCTGTCGATCGCCCATCGCTTCGACGGCCGTTCCTGGCGCGACGAGCTCTCAGCCGCCGGCTTCCATGTCTGGGGCCTGGATTTCCATGGCTTCGGCCAATTGTCCGATCCCTATCCGGAATTCCAGCTGCCGGCCGAGGCGAGCCCGCCGCTCGGCCGGGCGGACGACGCCAGCCGCCAGCTGGAGGCGGCCGTCCGCTTCATCCGCGAGCATCACGGCACCGACCGGGTTTCGCTGATCGCCCATTCCTGGGGCACGATCGTGTCCGGCCTGTTCGCCGGCCGCTGCCCGGGCCTGGTCGAGCGCATGGTGTTCTTCGGGCCGATCGCCCGGCGCGAGCCGACGGCCGCGCGCATCCAGCTGCCAGGCTGGCGGCTGATCTCGCTCGAGGACCAGTGGGACCGCTTCACCGAGACCGTCCCGCCCGGCGAGGCACCGGTCCTGCTGCGCCGCCATTTCGACGAATGGGGCGAGCGCTATCTCGACGTCGACGCCACGAGCCGCACGCGCTCGCCGGCCGCGGTCAAGGTGCCGGGCGGCGCATTCCAGGATATCTACGATGCCTGGGACGGCACGCTTGCCTACGATCCCGCCCTGGTCCGCGCGCCGGTCGCGATCATCCGCGGCGCCTGGGACAGCCTGTGCACCGACGCCGATGCCCGCTGGCTGTTCGACAGCCTGACGGCATCGCCGATCCGGCGCGACATCAAGATCAGCCGGGCAACCCATCTGCTGCATCTCGAGACGAGCCGCTACGCGCTCTACCGCGAGACGGAGGCGTTCCTCGCGATGCGCGACACCGTCCAGGCCGCGGCCTGACCCGCAACCGCCGGGAGACATCCCATGTTTGCCGTGATTTTCGAAGTCCAGCCGAAGCCGGACCGCTGGGACGAGTACCTCGGGCTCGCCAAGCTCTTGAAGCCCGAGATCGAGCGGATCGACGGGTTCATCGACAATGAGCGCTTTTCGAGCCGGCGCACCAAGGGGCGCCTGCTGTCGCTGTCGACCTGGCGCGACGAAAAGGCCGTGATCCGCTGGCGGACGCTCGCCATGCACCACCAGACCCAGGAAAAGGGCCGATTCGAGGTGTTCGAGGATTACCATCTGCGCGTCGGCGAGGTGACCGCCGACACGCGGATCCCCGCCGGCCAGGTGCTGCGCGACCAGCGCCTGGACGAGACCGAGGTCGGCACCGCCAAGGCCGTCACGATCAGCGAGTTGGCGGCCCGGGACGGGCAGCCGGCCAGCGCCGATCTCGCCGCCGACCTGGGCGTGCCGCGGCCCGGGGCGGACGGTGTGGTCGACCGGGAAATCTTCGAGAGCATCTACCAGCCGGGCAAGCTGCTGCTGCTCGTCTCCTGGCAGGACGCTGCCGCCGCCGAGCGCTGGCAAGGCCGGGCCGCGGGTGACGGAAATCTGCGCCACCGGCAAGTGCGCGTCATCCGGGACTACGGCATGGCCGACCGCCGGGAAGCCCCGCAATATTACCCGCCGGTACCCGTCCGGCCTGCGCCCGGCCGATCGGCCTGATCCAGGTGGCGCGGCGCTCCGCCGTTTGGAGTGGAGCCCGCTCCCCATTGCGCCTATCGTTGCGCCTCAAGCCGGTCGTAAAGTGCTGGCATGAGACGGGGAGCCTATATGAAGCGCAACGACCGGTTCGAGGCGTCTTTGACGGATGAGGGGCGATCGCGCCTGCTCCTCGAAGCGATTTCCGATTACGCGATCTACATGCTCGACTCGACAGGCGTGGTCACCAGCTGGAATCCCGGCGCTCGGCGCTTCAAGGGATACGAGGCGTCGGAAATCATCGGCCAGCACTTTTCGCGCTTCTACATCGAGGAGGATCGGCAGGCGGGCTTGCCCGAGCGCGCGCTGGAGACGGCGGCACGAATGGGGAGCTTCGAACAGGAGGGCTGGCGGCAGCGCAAGGACGGCAGCCGCTTCTGGGCCCATGTCATCATCGATCCGATCCGAGACCCGGCGGGCGGCATCATCGGCTATGCCAAGATCACGCGCGATCTCACCGAGCGAAAGCGGGCCGAAGAGACGCTGAAGCGCAGCGAACAGCAGTTCAAGCTCCTGGTCCAAAGCGTCACCGACTATGCGATCTACATGCTCGACCCGACGGGGCGGGTCAGCAGCTGGAACTTGGGGGCCGAGAGAATAAAGGGCTATCGCCCCGAGGAGATCATCGGCGAGCATTTTTCCCGCTTTTACACCGAGAAGGACCGGGAAAGCGGCGAGCCGGAAAAGGCGCTGGCAGCGGCCGCCCGAGACGGGAGATACGAGAGGGTCGCCTGGCGCGTCCGCAAGGACGGCACCCGCTTTCTGGCAAATATCGTCGTCGACGCGATCCGCGGCAATGACGGCACGCTCCTCGGCTTCGCCAAAATTACCCGGGACGTGACCGAACAGACGACCGTGCAGCAGGCGCTCGAACAGGCGCGGGAGGCGCTGTTTCAAGCCCAGAAGATGGAAGCCATCGGCCAGCTGACCGGCGGCGTCGCCCATGACTTCAACAACATCCTGATGGCGGTGCTGAGCGGGCTCGAACTGCTGCGCAAGCGTGTTCCCGACGATCCGAAAATCACGTCGCTCCTCGGAAATGCCGCGCGGGCGGCGGGGCGTGGTACGGCGCTGGTCCAGCGCATGCTGGCATTCGCCCGCCGTCAGGAACTCAAACCCGGCCCTGTCGATATCCCCGTCCTGCTGCGGGGGCTCACCGATCTGCTGCGGCAGACGCTAGGGCCGTTGGTGATCATCGAAACCCGTTTCCCGGATGCGCTCGACTTGGTGCAGGTCGACTCCAATCAGCTGGAACTGGCTCTGCTCAATCTCGCGATGAATGCCCGCGACGCGATGCCCGATGGCGGCCCGCTCGTGATCGAGGCGTACGGCGAGGACGTTCAGCCGGGCCACGCCCGCGGGCTCCCCCCCGGACGCTATGTGTGCATATCGGTCACCGACACCGGCGAAGGGATGGATGAGGAGACGCTGGCCCGGGCCAAGGAGCCGTTCTTCACCACCAAGGGGGTCGGCAAGGGCACCGGACTCGGACTGTCCATGGTGCATGGCTTGACCGAACAGTCGGGGGGGCGCCTGCATCTCCGTAGCCGGAAAGGCCACGGGACGACCGCCGAGCTTTGGCTGCCGGTCGCCGATGGCGTGGCCGGCGTATCCGGGCATGGCCATGAGCTGGCGGCAGATGCGCCGCCCAGCACCCGTCCTCTGGTGATTCTCGCGGTCGACGACGACAGCCTGGTCCTGCAGAGCACGGTGGCGATGCTCGAAGACCTTGGGCACACCGTCTTCGAGGCGACGTCGGGTCGCCAGGCGCTCGACATATTGCGCGTGGCCAAGACGGTCGATCTGGTCATCACCGACCAGGCGATGCCGAACATGACCGGCGTCCAACTGGCCGAAATCATTCGGGCGGAGGCGCCGGACATGCCGATCATCCTGGCGACCGGCTATGCCGAGCTGCCGGCGGGCACGGGCGCGCAGCTCCGGAAGCTGACGAAGCCGTTTCGACAGGCGGACCTCGCCCGGAGCCTGGCGGAGCTGACTTAGCGCCTGAGCGGCCGCCGAGATCTATTGGACGGGCGCCCGTCCGGCGACGACGGCCTCGTAGGCGGCCTGCAGCTGCGCCGCGACCGCCCCGATAAGTGAGCAGACTTACTTCCATCGGAAATTGCTTTCGCAAAAGTTGATGGAATGAATCCGATTTTCGGAAGTTAGCGCCATGACTGGCGAACGGTACTTTAGGTACTTGCGTTCGCGGCCAAGGCACTTCTTCCCAATCCACCAGCTCGCATGGCGGTCCACTCCATGGCGCTGCTCTCGGCGCCATGCCAATAGGGACAATAACCATGTCGCCGACAGCAGTAGTAATAGCAGCAGCACTGGCGATTGTTGCTGGCGCATCGAGCGCCCACGCCGCCCAGCCCGCCATCTCTTTGACCGAGTACGAAGAGCTTTGGTATATGAATGCATCCGCCCAGCGCGTCGCGCCAGCCGAAGCCTTTTGTTTGCCGCGGACACCCTACGTATATCTGCTCATCGACGATAACGTCTCCAACAGTAACTTACACGCCACTACGACCTGCCACATAGCAGCAAACACTCCGGTGGTCATTCCAGTAGTTACCGCCAGCGATGGAGTAACTGACACTACAAATCTTGAAATATTTCTTGCGGAACATATATATTTTCCATCTCAGTCAGTAAGCGTTGCCAATAATATTTCGTTCTCAATCAATGGAAAGCCAGAACCTATAACGGTTCAGTGGAGAGCTCCCTCGCCGTTCTTCCACGTTTCTGCTGCAGAGGGAATGTTCCCATCGCTAATCGTCGCAGATGGTTACTGGACTGTGAGGACCTTCCCTGCAGGAACCCATGTCGTGCACACCACTGGATGCATAATTCGCTCCCCTGGGGCAGCACAAACCTGCCACGACATCACCTATCAGTTGATCGTCAAGTAGTCGAACTCGGGACTGTGCATCAGCACCAAAGCGTGACCCTGACGGGAATCCGTGCAGGCTCTTGATATACAATAATAAATGCCCTGCTCGGCGGGGTCGCGATCGGCACCGATCGTGACCCCGGCCAGATCCCGTTTTTGCCCATGTTCTTAATACGTTATCTCGAACCGTCGTCCGTGAAGAACCCGCCCGAATGATCGCTCAGGCGGGTTCTTCACGGACGACAAGTTGAACATCAGCCGTAAGAGCTATCGGCGATAGCTGGAACATATTGGTAAATATGTCCATGTTTACTCGCACTTTCCCCTGCCTGGACCTATTCCTGATAGCTGGAAAGAATGTTTTCTGCATCACCCGTCAAGAGAACATACACCGCAAGGTTTGCTTGATATTCTTCCTGCAAATTTTGCGAACTTAGCCAATTATAAATTTCTTCCACCTTGTCCCAGGTGAGTCCGTAATTGAGGAAATTTCCAGCTCCTGCAATGTTTTGCTGAGAAGCTCCCGATGCACGCACCACATAATAGCGAAATGCAATCTCCCAGGCGGTGCGGATCTGAGATTCCGCATGCGTGCCAATCAATTCGATGGTCCTATTCTCGAATGAGCACTCTTTATCCGTAATATCGTAATATTTTTTCTTGAAGTCCATGTGATTATTTCCGATACGAGGAACATTCTTGATTGTCTCTGGGTAATACTTCGCCAATATGCCAAATAACTTTACCGGCTTCTTATTAGAAAGATACCCTTCAAGAATATTAGCTCGTTCAGGGGCGGCACCAAGATTTGGGAACGCCTTCAATTCTCCAATTTCTGCCTTCAAGGCAGTGACGGCATTTTCCTTCTGCAGATCCGTAACCGGAGGCTGGTTGATAAATTGGCCTATCGTGATGCCTCCGCTTTGCCCATTGGAGGTGACGTTTCCGCTTTGAATGTTGCTACCTGGAACTGGCCTCTTCTCGTTCGGCCTTTGCCAAAGGATCACGACCAAACCGACAAAAATTACCAAAAGCAGCCCCGTCACACCGCTCTTGCCCCACGATGACAAAGCTTGAGCCCATTCTATCGCGTTGGTTACCCCTGACATCATAACCGCTTCCTACCGCTGCTCCACCCTCTCTTAACACGACCACGAGTCTCGCGATAATAACCCATGCGTGTATCGGTGGTGCGCCGAACGCATTCTCGGGTATGGGTAATACGAAGGTTCACCTATCATTTTGGGAAGACCAAGGACCGAAGCCGCTCCAGGCTACCCGGCAACCGTCGAGAAACAGCTGGGCGCACGCACGCACGGGCGCGGATCGCGATCTCGGCGGCATCGGGGGCCGCCCGTTGCCCGAGGAGGGCGGCGCCATCGGCACGGCCAGCCTGCAGACCGTCATCACCAAGCGCGAGCAGTACCACTCGAACATCATCGGCCAGTCGGTGGCGATCTACCGCGAGGAAGTGCGCGAGCGCATCGCCCAGATGATGGGCTACTTCAAGTCGCACGGCGTCACCGATCCGGCGACGGCCCAGCACCAGGCGATCATCGCGATCGGCCAAGTTGTCCGGCGCCAGGCGCTCGTCATTGGCTTCGCCGACACGTTCGCCGTCGTCGGCGTCATGCGGGCGTTCTTTTCCGCCTGACCGAAAGCCGATCCAGGATACCCGGCAACCGTCGAGAAACTGCTGGGCGCCGGCGCCCACTCGGCCAATCATCCACGACCGGCGGGGACTGCGCCGCGCCAATTTATCCGCCGCTCGACCATGGGCTTCATAATCGGTTGAGTTTTATGTAACATGCTTACTCAGGATTGATGGGAAGCCCAGCTTTCGATCGGAGGAGTGATGGCAAAGGCGGCGCCGGGCCCGACATCACGACAAGCCGCACGGGGCGCCCGCCGCCCCGCCGGTCGGTCATGACCGCTGCCGCGCCGCACATCATGGTCATAGAGGATTCGCCGACCCAGGCGCTGCAGCTGCAATTCATGCTCGATAGCCAAGGGTGGGCGACGACCATGTGCGGCGACGCGGAATCGGCGCTGGAGCAGCTCGGCGGCGTCCTGCCCGACCTGGTGCTGGTCGATTACCATCTGCCGCGCATGAACGGCGACGAGTTCGTGCGGCAGATCCGCATGAATGTGCGGACCCGCGAGCTGCGCGTGCTGATGCTGACCGACAGCGACACGGCCGAGATCGAACGCAAGGGGTTCGAGAGCGGTGCCGACGCCTATGTCCCGAAATCGGCGGACACCGAGATCCTGCTGACCCGCGCGCAGGCCCTGCTGCGCGCGGCGCCTTCGATCATGGCCCATGGCGCGGCGCCCGCCTTCCGGCGCAGCCGGCTGCTCGTGGTCGACGACAGCCCGACCTATCTCTATTTCATCAAGGCCCAGCTCGAGGAGGAAGGGCACGAGGTCGTCGCGGTGTCGACCGGCCGCGAGGTCCTGCAAAAGGTCGAGGAAGAGAAGTTCGACTGCATCGTCGTCGATCTCGTCATGCCGGAGATCAGCGGCACCGAGCTTTGCGCCCATCTCGATGCCCTCCGCCGCAAGCAGGATCGGCTGTTCCAGATCGTCATCCTGACCGCCCAGGACTCGAAAGAGGACATGATGCGCGGGCTCGAGGCCGGGGCGGATGATTTCGTCGGCAAGTCGAGCGAGAGCGAGATCCTCAAGGCCAGGATCCGGGCGCTGCTGCGCCGCAAGTTCCTGCATGAGGAGAACATGCGGATCACCGGCGAATTCAAGAACAAGGAACGCGAGCTCGAGCGGGCGCGCGCCGAGAAGCAGGCGGCCGAAGTGCGCGGCGCGCTGGCCGAGGCGCTCGAACGCTCGAACGGCGAGCTCGCGGCGGCCTATCGGGAGCTCCAGGAAACCCAGGCTCAGCTCGTCCAGTCGGCCAAGATGGCCTCGCTCGGCGCGCTGGTCGCCGGCATCGCACACGAGATCAACAATCCGCTGGCCTTCGTCGCCAATCACCTGACCACGGTGACCCGCGGCGTCGAGACGCTGGTGCCGGAGATCGAAGGCCATCTTTCAGCGGGCGGCGGCCGCACGCTCGACAAGGTGCGCCAGCGGCTCGACGCCATGCGGCTCGGCGTCGACCGGGTCGAGGACCTCGTCGTCAAGCTGCGCACCTTCTCCCGGCTCGACGAGGCCGAGGTCAAGATGATCGAGATCGAGGCGAGCATCGAGTCGGTGCTGACCCTGCTGCAGCACAAGCTGACCGATCGGCTGACCGTCGTCCGGCGCTATGGCGACGTCAAATGGGTGTCCTGCTACCCGGGGCCGCTCAACCAGGTGATCATGAATGTCGTGGCCAACGCCATCGACGCGATCGAGGGCGAGGGCACGATCACGATTTCGACCGACCGGGTGGACGCGATGCTGGCGATTGCCATCAGCGATACCGGCGGCGGCATCCCGCCGGCGATCCGGGACCGCGTCTTCGAACCCTTCTTCACCACCAAGCCGGTTGGTGCTGGCACCGGGCTCGGCCTGTCGATCTCCTACGGCATCGTCCAGCGGCACGGCGGCCTGCTCGAGATCCGGAGCGAGGAGGGGCGCGGCACCGAGGTGGTGATCAAGATCCCGATCGAGCCGGAGCGGCAGACAGCATGAGCGGCGCGGGCAGCGGCGAGGCGAGGACATACGGCATGTTGGACAGCACATACCCTCCGACGATCCTGGTCGTGGACGACGAGCCGCAGGTGCTCGCCGCCATCGCCGACACGCTGGAGGATGACTTCAACGTCCTGGTCAATGCGTCGCCGCAGTCGGCGATCGAGATGCTGCGCCAGACGAGGGGCCTGTCGGTCATCATTTCCGATCAGCGCATGCCCGGCCTCAGCGGGCACGAGTTCCTCAGCCGTGCGCGCGAAGTCTCCGACGCGACGCGCATCCTGATCACCGGCTATTCGGACATGGATGCGGTCGTCGCCGCGGTCAATTCCGGGCGCATCTTCGGCTACATCTCCAAGCCCTGGGACCCTGGCAAGCTGCGGCACCTCATCCGGCAGGCCGCCGATCATTGCGAGCTGCTGCGCGCGCTGACGGAGGAGCAGCGGCTGCTCAACAACCTGATGGATAACGTGCCCGACGCGATCTATTTCAAAGACCGCGAGCGCCGGTACCTGCGTAGCAACCGCGCCCATGCCCGCGCGCTCGGGCTCGACGACCCGGCGCTCGCGATCGGCAAGCACACCGGCGACTTCCTGCCGCCGGAGCAGGCTCGGCTGCTCGCGGCCGAGGACGATCAGGTGCTGGCGACTGGTGCCGCCCAGGTCGATACGCTGATCAAGCTGCAGGCGGGGGGCGAGCCCCAATGGCTGTCGATGACGCGGGCGCCGATCCGGGACGAGAATAACGAGGTCACCGGCCTCGTCGCCATCGCCCGGGACGTCACGGCGCGCCAGCTCGCCGAGGAGGAATTGCGCGAAGCCCACGATCTCTTGGAGCGACGGGTGCAGGAGCGCACGGCCGAGCTCTCCGCCGCGGCCGAGCAACTGGCCGTCGCCCGGACGGCCGCCGAGGCCGCCAACCGGGCGAAATCGCAGTTCCTCGCGACCATGTCCCATGAGCTGCGCACGCCGCTGACCGGCCTCATCGGCTTCCCGGAGCTGATGCTCCGCAAGAAATCCGACCCCGACGAGCTCCGCCGGTTCCTCGAGCTTCAGCGCGACGCGGGCCGGGCGCTGCTGGCGCTGGTCAACGATATCCTCGATCTCTCGAAGATCGAGGCCGGCAAGCTCGAGCTGGAACAGATGCCGTTCGAGCCGCGGGCGATGCTCCTCGGCTGCAACGCGCTCTTGGCGCAGGGCGCCAAGACGAAGGGGCTGGAGCTCACGACCGAGATCGACCCCGCCGTCCCGGGCTGGCTCTGGGGCGATCCGATGCGCCTGCGCCAGATCACGCTCAATCTGCTGAGCAACGCGGTGAAATTCACCCATGCCGGCAAGGTCACGATGGCGGCCGGGTGGACCCAGCCCGCGTCCGGCGTACCGGAACTGCGCGTCACGGTGACCGACACCGGCATCGGCATCCCGACCGACCGGCTCGGGCGCCTGTTCCTGGAATTCAGCCAGGTCGATGATTCGACCAGCCGCCGCTTCGGCGGCTCGGGCCTGGGGCTCGCCATCTGCCGCCGGCTGGTCGAGCTGATGGGCGGCCGCATCGGCGTCGAGAGCACGGCCGACCAGGGCAGCATGTTCTGGTTCGAGGTGCCGGCCCCGGTCGTGCCGGAACCGGCGTCGGCAGCCGCGGAGCTGGCGTCCGGCGCGGCGGCGGGCGGCGCCGGGGCGCAGCGGATCCTGCTGGCCGAGGACAGCGCGCCGATCCAGCTCCTCGTCACCTCGGTGCTGGAAGCGGCCGGGCACCAGGTCGACGTCGTCGGCAACGGCGCCGAGGCCGTGCGCGCCGCCGCGGCCGCCACCTACGATCTCGTGCTGATGGACGTGCAGATGCCGGTCATGGACGGGCTGGCCGCGACGAAGGAGATCCGCACCTCCGAGGCGGGCGGCCTCCATGTCCCGATCGTGGCGCTCACGGCGAACGCGACCAGCGGCGAGCTGGAGCGCTGCCAGCTGGCCGGCATGGATGTCTTCCTGACCAAGCCGATCGACTTCGATCTTCTGCTGACGACCATTCAGCGCCTGAAGACCAGCGCGGCGCGGGAGTAGCGGTTCGTGGCACCGACCCAGCACCTGCTCGGCTTCACCCTCGGTCCGCGGCGCTATGCGCTGCGCCTCGCCGCCGTCGAGCGGGTGGTGCGGGTGGTCGAGATCACGCCGCTGCCGCGGGCGCCGGACATCGTGCTGGGCGTGATCAACATGCAGGGGCGCATCATCGCGGTCGTCGACGCCCGCAAGCGCTTCGGCCTGCCTGCCCGCCGGCTCACCCTCAACGATCACCTGATCGTCGCGCGCACGCCCGACCGGTCCGTGGCCCTGCTGGTCGATCGCGCCGACGATGCCGTCGAATGCGCCGCGGCGGACATAACCGCCGCCGCCGACATCCTGCCGGGCATGGACTATGTCGAGGGCGTGGCGAAGCTCGCCGACGGCACGCTGCTCATCCACGATCTCGCGACGTTCCTGTCGCTCGAAGAGGCGGCAAGCCTCGATGCGGCGTTCGACGCCGCCGCGGAGGAACCGCATGGCGCCTAGCCTGCCCGAGCCCCTGCTGGCGCAGTTCAGCGACTGCCTCGCCGCCCGGGTCGGCCTGCATTTCCCGCGGGAGCGCTGGGCGGAGCTCACGCGCGGGATCGACCTCGTCGCCGCCGATCTCGGCTTTTCCGACGCCGCGGCCTGCGTGCGCCATCTGCTGTCGGCCGATCTCACCCAGGCGCAGATCGAGGTGCTGGCGAGTCATCTCACGATCGGCGAGACCTATTTCTTCCGCGAGCCGCGCAGTTTCGACGCCTTGGCCGAACATGTGCTGCCGGACCTGATCCGCGCACGGCGGACGGAGGGCCGGTCGCTCAGGATCTGGAGCGCCGCCTGCTGCACCGGCGAGGAGGCCTACTCGATCGCCATCCTGCTCGACCGGCTGATCCCCGACCTGGCGGATTGGAACATCACCATCCTCGCCACCGACATCAATCCGCGCTTCCTGCGCCGCGCCGCCGAGGGGTGCTACAACGAATGGTCGTTCCGGGGCGTCGGGCGCGACATCAAGGACAAGTACTTCACCCGGGAAGCCGGCGGCAGCTTCCGCATCATTCCGCGCATCAAGGCCATGGTGTCGCTCGCCTATCACAATCTCGTCGAGGACCGGTTTCCGTCGATCGAGAGCAATACCAACGCGATGGACGTGGTGCTGTGCCGCAACGTGCTGATGTATTTCAGCCCCGATCGCGCCCGCGCGGTCGTGGGCTATCTGCATCGCGCCCTGCGGGACGGCGGCTGGCTGATCCCGGCCGCGGTCGACGGGGCGCCGCCGCTGTTCGCCCCCTTCGTCCTCGCCGACATCGCAGGCACAACGCTCTACCGGAAGCGGGAAGCCGCACCACCCCCGCCGGCACCGTCCGCCGAGCCGATTGTGCCGCTGCGGCCGCCGGCGCCCCGGTCCGAACCCGCCCCGGATGCGGGAAGCCGGCCGGGAGCGTACCAAACGGCGGCGGCGCTGCACGAGCAGGGGCGCTATGGCGAGGCGTCGGACCTGCTGATCGGGCATCTGGCCAGCGCCCCCAAGGACGTCCCGGCCATGCTCCTGCTGGCGCGGACCTACGCCAATCAGGGCCGCCTCGCCGAGGCGCTGCAATGGTGCACGAAGCTGGTCGCGGCCGATCGGCTGAGTGCCGGCCACCACTATCTGCTGGCCATGGTCCAGCAGGAGATGGGTGCCTTGACCGAAGCCGCCGCCTCGCTCCATCGCGCGCTCTTCCTCGATCCGCAATTCGTGCTCGCCCATTTCGCATCGGCGAACCTGGCCCGGATCGAGGGCAAGCGGCCGGAGGCGCGGAAGCATTATCGCAACACGCTCGGCCTGCTCGAAGGGCGCGCGCCGGGCGACATCCTGCCCGAATCCGAAGGGCTGACGGTCGAGCGGCTGCGCGAGATCGTGCGCCACGCCGCCGCGATGATCGACGGAGGACGGGCATGATCGATTGGGAGACGGTGCATCGGCGTCTGGCGCAGCTCGAGACGGCGCTCGATCGCGGCAACCGACGCTCCGCGCAGGGCATGCGGGACGTGCTTCGCGACCGGGCCCGGGTCCTGGCCCGGCCGGTCGCAGCCCGCCCGGTCGCCGGCGATCATGTCGAGTTCCTGGAATTCGCCGTCGCGAATGAGCGCTATGGCATCGAGACCGCCCATATCCGCGAGGTCGCGACCGTGACCGCGCTCACGCCGGTTCCCGGCACCCCGGCCTTCATCGGCGGCATCGTCACCGTGCGCGGCCAGATCCTCTCCGTCCTCGACATCGGCCGGCTGTTCGGGCTGCCGGATCCGGACGGGGCGGCGGCCGAAAAGCTCGTCGTGCTCGAAGGCGCCGGCATGCCGGTCGGGATCCTGGCGGCAGCGATCATCGGCGTGCGCGCGGTACCGCCGTCCGAGATCGAGACTTCCCTGCCGACCTTGAGCGACGGCCGCACCCGCTACCTGCGCGGCATCGACCGCACGGGCGTCGCGATCCTCGACGGGGCGGCGCTGCTCGCCGCCGAGGACATCATCGTCGGAGCTGCAGCCGAACAATAGAACCGAGCTCGAACCATCCAGCGCCCCGCACCGCGAAGCGACGGGCGCGACATGAAGGGGGATCATCATGAAACTTTCCGTCGGCGCGAAGATCTGGGCCTGTCTCGGCGGGGTGCTGCTGATCCTGCTGATCGTCGCGGCAGTTTCCTATGAGAATACCCGGAAGCTCACGGAAACCGCGACCTGGCGCGCCCATAGCTTCGAGGTGCAGGGCGGGCTGCTCGGGCTGCTGTCGGTCATGCAGGACGCCGAAACCGGCCAGCGCGGCTACCTGATCACGGGCGAGGACCGCTATCTGGAGCCCTACCAGACGGCCGCGCGCAACGTCGACCGTGCGGTCCTGGCGCTCAAGGACCTGACGAGCGACAATCCGGTCCAGCAGCGCAACATCGAAGCCCTGCGCGCGCCCGTCAAGGAGAAGATGGACGAGTTGAAGGAAACCATCGATCTGCGCCGGGGCCAGGGCTTCGAGCCCGCCCGGCAGGTCGTGCTGACCGATCGCGGCAAGCAGGTGATGGACGAGATTCGGCGGCAGCTCGCCGGGATGCAGGCGGTCGAAGCCGAATTGCTGCGCCAGCGCGAGGCGGCGATGGCGGCGAGCTCGGAGAACACGCTCTGGGTCATTCTCGGCGGCGCGGCGATCGCCGCGGTGTTCGTGCTTGGGGCCGGCACGTTCCTCGGGCGCGACACGTCGGGCCCGCTGCGCGAGATCACCGTGGTCGCGGAGCAGATCGGCGCCGGCGACCTGACCGTGAGCCCGGCCACCAACGCCCTGAGGACGGACGAGATCGGCATCCTCGCCCGGACGTTCCGCGCCATGAGCGGCAAGCTCCGGCAGCTGATCCAGGAAATCCGCGAGGGCACCAACGTGCTGGGCACGGCGGCAAGCCAGATCGTGACGATCACCGCCCAGGTCGCCTCGGGCGCGGCGGAGACCGCGACGGCGCTCGCCCAGACCAGCGCCACGATGGAAGAGGTCAAGAAGACCTCGCAGGTCTCGAGCGAGAAAGCGCTCTACGTCTCGGAAACGGCCCAGAACACCGCCCAGATCTCGAAGGGCGGCCGGCGGGCGGTCGAGCAGTCGATCGAAGGCATCACCAAGGTGCGTGAACAGATCGGCGCCATCGCCGAGGCCGTGATGCAGCTGAGCGAGCAGAGCCAGGCGATCGGCGAAATCGTCGCCTCGGTCAACGACCTGGCCGAACAGTCGAATCTGCTCGCCGTCAATGCCGCGATCGAGGCGGCGCGCGCCGGCGACCAGGGCAAGGGCTTCGTGGTCGTCGCCCAGGAGGTGAAGAGCCTGGCCGAGCAATCCAAGCAGGCGACCGCCCAGGTGCGCTCGATTCTGGGCGACATCCAGAAGGCGACGGCGACGGCCGTGCTGGCGGCCGAACAGGGCAGCAAGGCGGTCGATGCCGGGGTGAAGCAGTCGCTCGAGGCCGGCGAGGCGATCGAGCGGCTGGCCCAGAGCATCGCCACCGCGACCCAGGCCGCCACCCAGATCGTCGCGTCGAACCAGCAGCAGCAGGTCGGCATCGATCAGGTGGCGCTCGCCATGGACAATATCCGGCAGGCGAGCGTGCAGAACCTGAGCGCCACGAAGCAGGCCGAGACCGCAGCGCAGAACCTGAACGAGCTGGGTCACCGGCTGAAGGCGATGGCGGGCCAGTACAAGGCTTAAGAGCAGGATCGGCCGATGACCAGGCAGGATGAAGCGCTACTGAAGAAACTGCTCGCCATGTTCGAGGTCGAGGCGGAGGAGCATCTGGGCGCCATCGCCAAGGGGCTGCTGGCGCTCGAGCAGGGGCCGGAGCCCGAACGGCGGCAGGAGCTCGTCGAGACGACGTTTCGCGAGGTCCATACGCTGAAGGGCGCCGCCCGGGCGGTGAACCTAGGCGCGGTCGTCGATCTCTGCCACGCGCTCGAAAGCGTGTTCGCCGTCCTGAAGCGCAGCCGGATAGCACCGCCCGCCGAGCTGCTCGACCTGCTGCACCGGGGCTTCGCCCAGATCAAGGACCTGCTGCCCGGCGGCGCCCAGGCCGGCTCGCGCGAGGCGGCGGCGGCGCTCATCGGCAGTCTCGGCGCGGCGGCGAGCGGCATCGAGCCCGCCGCGGCGGCCGATCCGCCGTTCCTCGTGCCGGCGCCCGCGGCGGCGGTGCGACCGGACCCCGCACCCGCCGCACCGGCGCGGCCCGACCCGCTCCGGCAGACGGTCCGCATCTCCACCGCCAAGCTCGATGTCCTGCTGCATCAGGCGGAGGAGCTGGTCGCGGCGAAGCTCGCCGCCGCCCGCCAGGCGGCCGAACTGAGCGCGCTGGCGGCCGAGCTCGCCCACCGCAGCCGGACCCGCGACCGGGCGCGCCGGCTCGCCGATCCCGCAGAACTGGCGGAGATCGTCACGGTCGACAATCAGACGCACAAATGGCTGAACGACCGACTGGCCGGGCTCGCGGGTGCTGCCCGCGACGATCTGCGGTCGCTCGGCAAGATGGTCGACAATCTGCTGGACGGCGCCAAGCAGGTCCTGATGGTGCCGTTCTCGACCGTGCTCGAGCCGCTGCCGCCGCTCGTGCGCGATCTGTCGCGCGATCAGGGCAAGGAAGCGGAACTCGTCATCCGCGGCGAGGAGCTGGAGATCGACCGGCGCGTCCAGGAGGAGATGAAGGACGCGCTGCTGCATCTCATCCGCAATGCGATCGACCACGGTATCGAGCCGCCGGCCGAGCGCGTGCGCCGGGGCAAGTCCGTACGCGGCACGCTGTCCATTAGCATTGCCCAGCACGAATCCGGCAAGGCGGAGATCGCGATCAGCGACGACGGCGCGGGGATCGACCCGGCCGACCTGCGCCGGACCGCGCGGCAGTTGGAGCTGCTGTCGGCCGAGCAGGACGCGACGATGAGCGACGCCGACGCGCTGTCGCTGGTGTTCCGATCGGGCCTTTCGACCAGCCCGCTGGCAACGGACCTATCCGGTCGCGGGCTCGGCCTCGCCATTGTCCGGGAGAAGGCCGAGCGGCTCGGCGGCACCGTCACGGTCGAAAGCCACCTCGGCGCCGGGACGACCTTCCGCCTCGTGCTGCCGGTGACGCTGGCCTCGTTCCGCGGCGTTCTGGTCGAGGTTGCGGATACCGTCTTCATCCTGCCGACGAGCCAGGTCGAGCGGGTGGTGCGGATCTCGGCCGACGAGATCGGCACGGTGGAGAACCGTGAGACCATCCGCCTCGGCAACCGCACGCTGGGCCTGGTCTGGCTCCACGATATCCTGGGACTGCCCGGCCCGGCGGCGGGTGCCACGGATCATTGCAACATCGTCGTGCTGAGCGCAGCCGGCCAATCCGTCGCCTTCGCCGTCGACCGCATCCGCGACGAGCGCGAGGTACTGATGAAGGGGCTGGGGCGGCAGCTCCGCCGCGTGCGCCATGTCGCCGGCGCCACCGTGCTGGCCACCGGTGCCGTGGCGCTGATCCTGAACGTACGCGACCTGATGGAGGGGGCGGCGATGGCGCCGGCCCAGCCGCGCCCAGCCGCCGCCCCGCCCCGGCGCAAGTCGATCCTGATCGCCGAGGATTCGATCACGGCGCGCACGCTCTTCAAGCATGTGCTGGAAGCCGCCGGCTACCGGGTCAAGACCTCGGTCGACGGGCTCGACGCCTGGACCAACCTCACGACCGAACCGTTCGACCTGCTGGTTTCCGATATCGAAATGCCGCGCATGGGCGGCTTCGACCTGACGGCGAAGGTCCGGGGCGACCGGTCGCTCTCGGACCTGCCGGTGATCCTCATCACCTCGCTCGGCTCGGCCGCGGATCGCGAACGCGGCGTCGATGTCGGGGCGAACGCCTATATCGTCAAGGACAGTTTCGACCAGAGCAATCTCTTGAAGATCGTCGGTCACCTCATCTGAGGATGCGCAAAATTGATCAGAGTGCTGGTCGCCGAGGATTCGCCGACGCTGCGTGAATTCCTGGTGAATATCCTGAGTGCCGCGCCGGGGATCCGGGTGGTCGCGACCGCGGTCGACGGCGTGCAGGCGGTCGAGGCTGTCGCGCGGCTGAAGCCGGATGTCGTCACCATGGATATCCATATGCCGCGCCTGGACGGGTTCGAGGCAACCCGCAGGATCATGGAAAATCACCCGGTGCCGATCGTCATCGTCAGCAGCACGATGAGCGATCAGGTCGCCGCCACTTTTCGCGCGATCGAGGCGGGAGCACTCGCCTTCGTGCCACGACCGCACGGCATCGGCCATCAGGATTATGCGGCGAGCGCCGCCGAGCTGGTGCAGACGGTCCGCCTGATGGCCGAGGTCAAGGTCGTGCGGCGCTGGCGCAGGCCCGAGGCGATCAGCCGGCGGCCGGCCCCGGTCGATCGGCCGACAGCAGCGCCGAGGCTGGGGGGCAGGATCGTGGCGGTCGGCGCTTCGACCGGCGGCCCGATCGCGCTCCAGACCATTCTTGCCGGCCTATCGCCAAGCTTTCCGGCGCCGCTGCTCGTCGTCCAGCACATATCGCCGGGTTTCGTGCGCGGCTTCGTCGAGTGGCTCGGCACCTCGTCGCCCTTGCCCGTGCATCTGGCGCGGCATGGCGATCGCCCGCTGGCGGGGCATGTCTATCTGGCGCCGGACGGTATGCACATGGGCATCGCCGCCGACACCATCCGGCTCGACGACGGCCCCCCGGAAAACGGCATCCGGCCGGCGATTTCGTACCTGTTCCGCTCCGTCGGCGCGGCGTTCGGCGCCAATGCGGCGGGCGTGCTGCTGTCGGGCATGGGTGCCGACGGCGCCGCCGAGCTGAAGCGCCTCAAAGACGCGGGCGCCACGACCATCGCGCAGAGCGAGCAGAGCTCGGTCGTCCACGGCATGCCCGGCGTCGCCATCGCCATGGGCGGTGCCACCCATGTGCTCGACCCGAGCGAGATCCCCGGTCTGCTGACGCAATGGGCGCAATGACCCGGTCTAAGCGCTAGGCTAAGAACATATCTTTCTGTTTAATTTCAAATTGTTAACCTTTTCGTCGTCATGGCCGGGCTTGACCCGGCCATCCACGCGCAAGCAAGTGCTTGCGCCCATGTGGTTGGGCAAGGCGATTGCACGTCTTAACAGGGCTCCAGCGACAGCACGTGGATGCCCGGGTCAAGCCCGGGCATGACGGAGTTTTTAGTCAACAGATTGAAATTAAAAGACGAAGTAGAGATATGCATATCCCCTCGTGCCTAAGCGGGGCTGGCGAACCCCGGCCGGGGAATGACGTTCATGATCGTGCGCGTGAAGCCGCCGTCGACGGTGATCTCCTCGCCGGTAATATAGCCCGCCCGCTCGCTCGCCAGGAACACGACGGCGTTCGCGATATCCTCCGGCTCGCCGATCCGCCGCGCCGGCACGAGCGCGCGGCGCGCTTCCAGCACGCCCGGCGCATCATAGAACGGCTGAGACATGGGCGTCCGGACCAGGCCGGGGCTGACGACGTTGCTGCGGAGACCCCGCGGCCCCCATTCGGTCGCGAGCTGCTGCGACAGCATGACGACGCCCGCCTTGCTGACGCTATAGGCGCCGCTGGCGCCCTGCGGCGCGCTGCCGGCGATCGACGCGACATGGACGAGGCTGCCGGCGCCCCGCCGCAGCATCTGGCGCCCGAACGCCTGGGCGCAGAGGAAATAGCCGGTCAGGTTGACCGACAGCGTCGCCTGCCACGCCTCGGGCGAGAGCGCGTCCATCCCGCCGGCATTGAGCACGCCGGCGTTGTTGACGAGGATATCGGCCGGTCCGAAGGCCTCGAGCGCGCGGGCCGCCGCCTGCTCGATGTCGGCGGCTTGGGACAGGTCGCAGGCAATCGCCAGCGCCCGGCCGCCGCCGGCCTCGATCTCGTCCCGGACCGCCCGGCACGACACCTCATCGCGGTCGAGCAGCGCCACCGAGGCCCCGACGGCTGCAAGCGCCAGCGCGATCCCCCGTCCGATGCCGCCGGCCGCGCCGGTGACGACCGCCAGTTTCCCGCTCAGATCGATCCAGGCCATGTTCATGCTCCCCGTCTCAAAGGCGATCGTTCTGCAGCGACGGCAGGACCGCGCGGCGGATGAGGCGGTTCTCCTGGGCCACGATCAGGTCGGCCGAGGCCTGCAGATAGGCCGGCCATTCCGGATCCTGGTCCCGGGCCAGGTGACGGCGCTCGAACTCGCCCATGTCGTCGAAGCCCCAGAGATGGACGACTTGGTTGAGCGGGCCGACGGCGCTGGTAAACATGCCGAGCGGCCGGCCCAGGTAGCGGAGCTGGACCGGCATGGCCAACCGGTCGAAGATCTCCAGAAATTCGTTCATCTTCCTGAGCCGGATCGTGTAGGTCCGCAGGTCGACGATCTCTCGGTCGAAGGTCATCGCTTTTCCTTTCCCGCCGGTGATCAGGCGCGGATCAGCGGGCAGCCGCCCTCGCCCACCGGGCGGAACGCCTCCTCGGCCGACAATGTGGAAACCAACTTGTAGACATCGCCCGGGCCCTTGCTGTCCGCGGGCTTCTTGACCTCGAACAGGTAGGCCGGGTGGATCTTGCGGCCGTCGGCGCGGATGCTGCCCTGCCCGAAGCAATCATCGTCGGTCGGCATCCGCTTCATCAGCTCGACGACCTCGCGGCCCGACGCCTTGGCGCGGGCGACGCCGAGCTGCTTCACCGCCTTCAGGTAATGCAGGACGCAGGCGTAATCGCCGGCCTGGCTCATGTTCGGGAACACCTTCGCGCCCAGCTTCGGCTTGATCCGGTTCATGAAGCTGCGGGTCCGGTCGTTCAGGTCCCAATAGAAGGTCTCGGTCAGCGACAGGCCCTTGCCGGTCTGCAGGCCCATCGCGACCACGTCGGTGATGTAGCCGACCATGGCGGCCATGCGCATGCCGCTGTCCTCCAGGCCGAATTCCTGGGCCTGCTTGAGGCAGCTGACCAGCTCGTTGCCGGAGTTGCAGAAGGCGACGACGTTGGCGCCGCTGCTCTGCGCCTGGACCAGGAAGGACGAAAAGTCGGACGTCGTGCCCAGCGGATAGCGGACGGCGCCCAGAACCTCGCCGCCGGCGGCCTTGACGAACTTCGCCGCATCCGCCTCCGCCGCATGGCCAAAGGCATAATCGGCGGTGATGAAGAACCACTTGGTGCCGCCGGCCCGAACCAGCGAGGTCGCGGTCGAATGGGCCAGACACCAGGAGTCCCAGGACCAGTGCACCCAGTTGGCACTGCAGCTGGCCCCGGTCAGGTCGGAACTGCCGGCGGTCGTGATGAGGGCGGCCTTGTTCTTTTCCTCGATGATGCCGCGCGCGCCGAGCGCGATGGCGCTGTTGCCGACATTCTCGATCATGTCGACGCCGCCTTCGTCGAACCATTGGCGGATGATGGCCAGGCCGACATCGGGCTTGTTCTGGTGATCGGCGACCACGAGCTCGACCTTGATGTCCGGGTTCTGGGCCATGAACTCGTCCACCGCCTGCTGGGCAGAGGCGACCGTTGTCGGTCCTGACACGTCGCGATAGACGCCGGACATGTCGGTGATGACGCCGATGCGGATGGTCTTGGCATCCTGGGCCCGGCTGAAGCGCGCCGGCATCATCGCGGCCGCCGCCAGTGCCGATCCGATGAAGAAGCGCCGATCGATCTGCATGGTGTTTCCTCCCGATATTTTGTCTGTTGGTTCGCCCGCCGTCAGACGAGCGGCATGCCCACGTAATTCTCGGCGATCGTCCTGGCCGCGCTCGGCGAGCTCGTGACGAGGTCGAGTTCGGCGAGCTGGCGCCGCCGGTCGAACTCGCTCGCATCGTCGAAGCGATGCAGCATCGAGGTCATCCACCAGGAGAAATGCTGCGCGCGCCAGATCCGGCGCAGTGCGGTCTGCGTATAGCCGTCGAGCCCCTCGGTCGCCCCGCTGCGGTAGAAGCGTTCGAACCCGCGGGCGAGGACGAAGACGTCGGCGACCGCCAGGTTCAGGCCCTTGGCCCCGGTCGGCGGCACCGTGTGCGCGGCGTCGCCGGCGAGGAACAGGCGCCCGCTCTGCATCGGCTCGCGGACGTAGCTGCGCATGGGAACGACGTTCTTCTGGAAGATCGGCCCTTCCTTCAGCCGGAAGCCGCCGCCTTCGACCCGCGCCTGCAGCTCAGTCCAGATGCGGTCCTCGGACCATTGGTCCGGGTTCTCGGCCGGGTCGCACTGGAAATACATCCGCTGGACGCCCGGCGACCGGGTCGAGATCAGCGCGAAGCCGCGGTCATGGCGGGCGTAGATCAGTTCCTCGGCCGACGGCGGCGCTTCGGCGAGGATGCCGAACCAGGCGAACGGATAGACCCGGGAATAGTCCTGGCGCTCGCCCGCCGGCATCGCGTCGCGCGACGGACCGTAGGAGCCGTCGCAGCCGGCGATGAAATCGGCCTTGAGCGCGCAGGCTTCGCCGGCCGCGTCCGTGAAGCGGATCGTCGGGCTCGAGGCAATGTCGTCGATCCGCACGTCGGCCGCTTCGAACCGGATGTCGGCACCCGCCTCGAGCCGGGCCGCGATCAGATCCTTCAGCACCTCGTGCTGGGGATAGACCGTCACCGACCGCCCGCCTGTCAGGCCATGGAGGTCGATCCGGCGGCCCTCGCCGGCGAAGCGGAATTCGAAGCCGTGATGGTTGAAGCCCTCGCGCTTGAGGCGCTCGCCGACGCCGGTCTCGACCATCAGGTCGACCGTGTTCTGCTCCAGCACGCCGGCGCGGATCGTGGTTTCGATCTGCTCGCGGCTGCGGCGATCCAGGATCACCGTCCGGATGCCGGCGAGGTGCAGCAGATGCGACAGCATCAGCCCAGCCGGCCCGGCGCCGATGATGGCGACCTGGGTGCGAATTTCGCGGCTCATATCGGTCTCCCTGCAAGATGGCACCCGGTGAGGTAGCCGAAGGTCATGATCGGCCCGAGCGTGATGCCGGCCCCGGGATAGTTGCCGCCCATCACGCTCGCCCGGTCGTTGCCGACGGCATAGAGGCCGGGGATCGGTGCCGCCTCGCGGCCGAGCACGCGCCCCAGGGTGTCGGTCGAGAGGCCGTCGAACGTGCCGAGGTCGCCCATGATCAGCTTCAGCGCGTAGTAGGGTCCGGCACCGATTGGTGCCACGTTTGGATTGGGCTTCTGGTCGGGGTCGCCGAGATAGCGGTTGAAGGCGGTCGAGCCGCGGCCGAATGCCGGATCCTCGCCGCGCGCGGCGCCGACATTGTAGGCCCTGACCGTCTCTTCGAGCCCCTCGGCGTCGATGCCGGTCGCCCGGGCCAGTTCGGCCAGCGTCCGCCCGCTCTGGAGATAGCCGTTGCGGGTGTAGAGCTGGATCGGCACCGGCGCCGGCTTGGCGTAGCCGAGGCCGTACTTGCGGATCGTCGCGTGATCGCAGATGAGCCACGCGGCCGCCTCGCCGCTCGTCTCGCCGTCGCGGATCATGGCCGCACCCGTGTCGTGGTAGGAATTCGCCTCGTTCGTGAAGCGGCGGCCCTGGCGATTGACCGCGATGATGCCGGGCTTGTAGCGATCGACCAGATGCGGGAACACGCCGGTCTTGCCGTCGCCCATCGGCACCTTCGATACCGGCATCCAGGCGGCGGCGTTCGGAAAGCGGATCTCGAACGCGGCACCGGCAGCCTCGGCCATCTTGATGCCGTCGCCGGTGTTGCCGACCGGCGTCGGCGACAGGTGCTGGCCGCCGCGCGCCACATGCGGGTAGGCCTTGGCGATGCGGGCCACGTCATGGGGAAAGCCGCCGCAGGCCAGCACCACCGCCCGGCGGGCCATGATGGTGCGCTCGCCGGCACCATCCTGAACGACCGCACCGCGGACCTGGCCGTCGACCACGATCAGCTTGCGCGCCGCCGTGCCGGTGCGGATGGGAATGCCGAGATCGAACGCCGTCTTGGCCAGCCGCGCCGCCAGCGCGTTGCCGCTGGTGATCTGCACGCCGCGCCGGTAGAGCGCCAGGTCCTTGAGATGGTTGGCGAGCCGTCTCGCGACATAGAGCGCCGACTTCACCGAGCGCGTGGCCCGGAAGAAATGCTTCAGGTCCTCGTTCGACGAATTGAACATCATGCCGATGAAGGTGATCGTCGCCAGCGGCGGCCGCAGCCGCGCGATCTCCTTGCCGAGCCGGCGCGCGTCATAGGGCGCCGCCGTCACCGAGCGGCCGAGCTGGGCGCCGCCCTCGACGTTCGGATGGTAGTCGGGATAGCCCGACAGCACGAACTTGACCTCGGTCTCGCGCTCGAAGAACTCGACCATGCGCGGCCCGGCGTCGAGGAACGCGTCAACCGCCTTCTCGTCGAAGTAATTGCCGGTTTCGTTCCTGAGATAGGTTCGCGCGGCATCGCGGTTGTCCCGGACGCCGGCCTTCAGCGCGTGGGGATTGCCGGGGATCCACAGCACCCCGCCCGAATAGGCCGTCGTGCCGCCGAAGAATTCTTCCTTTTCGATGACGACGACGTCGAGACCGCCCTTCCGGCTGGTGATGGCGGTCGACAGCCCTCCCGCCCCCGAGCCGATAACGAGGACGTCGCATTCGAGCGAACCCGGCGCATGGTCGGTCATCTAGTCGGTTCCTCCCACTTGGGCGAAGCAGGGCGTCGCTCCCGGGCGACGCAGTTGGTGCGGCTGTACTTTTCGCACTGCACCACGGATCGTATTTTCGATCGTCGGCCTTAAGGTAGGAGCGAGAGGCCGCCGGCGACAATGGACTTTTGCCGGTTACTATTGTACTTTTCGCCGCAAAATCAGGAGGCCGCCGACCGAGGCCCCGAGGGGAGGAGATCGAGCCCGCCATGCCGAACACCAAGCCGATTCCGCGGTATTTCCTCTATGGTGAGGCGGCGAGCGAGGTCGAGCTGTTCTTCCTGCATGTCGAGGCGATCCCGACGCGCAGCGGTCCCCATGACTGGACCATCCGGGCCCACGCCCATCCCGATCACCATCAGGTCCTGATCCTGAGCAAAGGTGGCGGCACGATCCGCGTCGATGAGAGCGCTTGGACTTTTGAAGCGCCGGCGCTGGTCGTCGTCCCGGCGTTGGCGGTGCATGCCATCGAGTTTCGGCCGGGCTCCGACGGCTTCGTGATCACGGTCTCCAGTGATTTCCTGCAGGGCGCCATCGAGGGCGACGAGGATTTGGCCGCGGCGTTCTCCGGCCGCGGCCGGTGCGTCTATAACGGCGTGGCCGACGCGCCCGCACTGTTGGAGACGTTCCAGGCGATCGCGCATGAGTTCGTCTGGTCGGCACCCGGCCGGCGCATCGCCATCAAGGCCCATTTCCAGCGGATCCTGGTGGCCCTCGCCCGGCTGCAGAGCGACGTCGGGCATGACGACGGCAGCTGGCATCGCCGCGACACCGACATCGTGGTGCGCTACCGGGAACTGATCGAACGCGATTTCCGCCAGCAGCCCGGCCTCGCGGCCTTCGCGCGCACGCTCGGCGTCACGACGGCCCGCCTCAACCTCGCCTGCCGTGCCGTCATCGGCAAGACGGCCTTGACCCTGATGCACGACCGCATCGTCATCGAAGCCAAGCGCAACCTGCTCTACACCGGCATGACGGTGTCCGAGATCGCCTGGTCCGTCGGCTTCGCCGACCCGGCCTATTTCAACCGGTTCTTTTCACGCCGAACCGGTGTCGCACCCGGTGCCTTCCGCGAGGGGCACCAGCATCATTCGACGGAAAGTCCAACAGGAAGCGGGGAAAGTCCATTGATCGGCGACGGCACCTCTCCCTAGATCTCCGGAGCTAAATACCGGGAGGGATCGCCATGGGCGCGTCGAAAGTCGTGATCGTGACGGGTGCGGCCGACGGCATCGGCTGGGCGACGGCCCGCAAATTCGCAGCATCCGGCTATGCTGTCGCCATCCTCGATGTTGAGCAGGAGGCGGCCGAGGCCCGTGCCCGCGAACTGGGTGATGAGCATTGTGCGGTCCGTTGCGACGTCTCGGCCGAAGCCGACGTGCGCGCGACGGTGGCGGCGGTCGCCGACCGATACGGCCGGCTCGACGCGCTCGTGAACAATGCCGGCATCGGCGCACCCCACATCCCAACCCTCGACCAGACGGTCGAAAGCTTCGAGCGCGTGCTGCGCATCCATTTGACCGGCACCTTCGCCATGTCGCGCGAGGCGGCGCGCGTGATGATCGCGGGCGGCGGCGGTGCCATCGTCAACATCAGCTCGATTGCCGGCGTCACCGGCCTGCCGCGGCGCAACGCCTATGGCGCCGCCAAGGCCGGCATCGTCGCCATGACCCGCTCGATGGCCTGCGAATGGGCGGCGCGCGGCATCCGGGTGAACGCGGTGGCGCCGGGCTTCGTCACGACCGCGCTCGTCCAGAAGCTCGAGCGCGAGGGCTCGATCGACCGGGCGCGGCTGGAAAGCCGCATCCCGATGGGCCGGCTCGCACATCCCGAGGAAATCGCCGAAACGATCCTGTTCCTCTGTTCCTCGGCCGCGAGTTACGTGACCGGCGCCGTGCTCAGCGTCGACGGCGGCTGGGCCGCCTTCGGCGACGCGGGACCGGCATTTGCCCCGTCATCGGAGCACGATGCCGGCTGACCTGTCGGCCGTCAGGTGACCTCGGTGACCGACATCGCGGGCGCGGGCGCGGCCTCGATGCGGCGCCACAGGACGAGGCCGGGAAGGCCCAGCGCCACTTCTCGCAGCCGCTTCATCAGCGACAGGGCGATCGCAAGCTCCGGCGACAGGCCCAAGGCCTGGCAGATGACGATATAGCCGCCCTCCTGCACGCCCAAGGCGCCGGGCACGACGAAGCCGGCGGCCTTCAGCGCCTGGCCCAGGCTCTCGATGATCAGGCCGGGGCCGAAGCCGATGTCCTGGCCGAGGAAGTGCAGCGCCAGGCAGACCTCGATGCCGCCCAAGAGCCAGGAAACCATGTGCCACAGCGCCGCCATGGTCACGCGGCCCGGCGCCCGGTAGCAGTCGATCAGCGCCTGGTGCAGACCCTCGACATGGGCGGTGCCGGCCCAGCCCATCGACCGGCCGAGCCGCATCAGTGCCGTCTCGATCACGGCCGCCAGCCCTAGCCATTGCGCGCCGAGCAGGCCCACGATCGCCAGGGCGGCGACCGGCAGCGCGCCCGCGACATAGCCGGAGACGGCGCTGTCGCCGACGCTGCGCAGCAGCAGCGCCAGGCCCATGATTGTGAAGACGATCTGGGTCACGACCTGTATCGTGAGGTCAGCCACCGTGCCGGCGATGGCGGACGCCAGCTTCACGCCACGCCGCTGCAGCAGGCGCGAGACGACGAACTCGCCGCCGACCTGCGCCACCGGCAGCAGATTGTTCACCGCCTCCCGGACGAGCCGCAGCACCAGGAACGCACCGAGGTCGGGTCGATCCGGGCCTGGCCCGGCGACCGCGCGCCAACCCAGTGCCGAGAACAGCACCTGAAGCCCATGGAACGCGATCACCGCCACGATGCCGAACCAGCCGGCATTGCCGAACAGATCCAGGATCCGCCCGATCCCGTAGCTTTGCAGCAGCCATGCCGCCAGCCCGAGCCCGACCAGTCCCAGGACGAGGGCACTGATTTTCATGGACGCAAGCCCGCTCACCGGCCGCACCGGGCCAGCACCTCGCGCAGATCGCGGATCGCCGGGAACACCTCGTTGTTCCAATCGGCACCCTGGGCGTCGTGGGCGGCCTGCTCCAGTTCCATGATCTCCTTGTCCTCGCGGAAGATCCGCTCGGTGAAGAGTGTAATGAACGGCCAGGCCAACTCGATCAGGCCGGGATATCGGGGCCGCTTGACCGACAGATAGCCGAAGGCGTGGGTCGTGCGCTGATCCTTGTCGAGGGGCGTATAGCCGAGCCAGACGCTCAGCACCGGCGCGCCGTCGCCGACCCAGACCCGGAGATGCTGGTAGGGATATTCCGTGCGGATGGTCATCAGGTCGCGGTTGGCGCCTTCGGGCCGCTTGCGCACCACGCCGAGGATGGCGCTTTCCCCCAGCGTCGACGAGCCCTCGGTCCGGCTGAACGCATAGTCGACCTCGGCCCAGTCGTCGCCGTGCCGCCGGCCGAGGCAGCGGGCCTTGATCATGCCCATCTGCCGGCGGTGCAGGAACTGGTGGTTCATGTCGAACAGGTTCTCGTGCAGGAACGTGTAATGGGCGGCAACCTGGCGATTGAGTCGGCGGGTCTTGTAGGCCTTGTCCGCCTTGGCCCCGAGCGACCGCGGCAGACGCCCCTCGGCCAGGGCCGGGTTGCCGGCAAAGATGAAGATCAGATCCTCGACCTCGCGGCAGGGGTAGGCGCGCACCCCGTTCGGCAGGCGCTCCTTGCCCAGGTAGGGCACGTCGATGCAGGCACCGGCAGCGTCGTAGGCCCAGCCGTGATAGCCGCACCGGACCGTGCAGCCCTCGACCACGCCGTGGGTCAGCGGCACCTGGCGATGGGCGCAGCGGTTCTCCAGCGCGAACAGCCGGCCGTCCGCGCCCCGGATCACCGCGACCGGTTCGCCCCCATATTGACAGGCGAGCATCTTGCCGGGCCCGACCTGTTCCGACCAGGCGATCGGGTACCAATGGTCGGGATGGCAATCCGTACGCCGCAGATCGGTGCCGTGACGAGCGGGATGGGTGCTGTTCACCGCCATGCTGCTTTCCCTCCGAGCGCCCCCTGGATGGCCTCCTTGCAGGAAAATTCTAGCCCCACCGCGTTCGTTCCCTGTCGCGACCTTGTGGCTCAGGGCTTGTCCTGTACCGGCGGCGGCCCCATCAGCGCCGGACCGAAGAACAAGGCGGTCGCCAGCGTGTAGCCGAGCGAGATCATCAGCAGCTTGCCCATGCTGGCGGTGCCCGGATGGGCGGAGATCCACAGCGCCCCGAAGGCGATGCCGGTGGTGAGCGCACTGAACAGCACCGCCCTGGTCAGGCTCGAGGTCAGGAAATGCTCCATGCCCGACCGCCAGGCGATGACCAGATAGATATGGAACGCCACGCCGATGCCGAACAGCAGCGGCAGCGCGATGATGTTGGCGAAGTTGATCGGCTGGTCGATGATCACGCAGGTGCCGAGCGTCAGCAGCCCGGTCAGCATCACCGGCAGCACGGTATAGACCACGTCCACGACCCGGCGCAGGGCCGCGAACAGCAGCGCGGTGATGGCGATCAAGGACCAGAGACCCGCCTGCAGGAAGGATTTCACGATCGTCCGTCCGGATTCGACGATCGAGATCGGCCCGCCGCTGGCATCGGGCGCAACTTGGCTGACCGCCGCTGCGAAGCGCCTGATGCTCGCGTCATCGAGCGCGCCGCCCTTGGGCGAGACCTCGATGCGGGCGCGGCCGTCGGCTGCAACCCATTGCCCGACGAGTTCCGGCGGCAGCGTCTCGCGCGTCAGCGGCTGGGCGTCCAGCAGTGCCTGCAACTGTCCGAGCAGGATCTTCAGCGGCTCGACCAGGGCGGTCGCGGCCGCGGCCCGGTGGGCCGGCTCGCCGTCGGCCAGGCGATCCAGCGCCTTCGCCAACCGGTCCGCATCCTGCCCCGCCGGGCCATGATCCGTGGCGGCCGCCTTTCTGAGCGCGCCGGCGGTCTTGCGCAGGCTGGCGACCAGGGCGGCATCGTCGGGCGGCGGGGCGACCTCGGGCGGATCGAACGTCGGCGCCAGGAACTGGTTGGCATCGGCGATGGCCGCCAGCTTCGGCGCCTGGTCGTCGGGAACGAAGCTCGAAAGCGTCACCGCATGGGCCACCTCCGGCAACTTCTCGAGGCGCGCCGCAAGCGCATCGGCCGCCGCGAGCGACGGGGTCAGCACGTCGATGGTGTTGGGGTTATGGTCCGGATCGTTCCTCAGGTCGATCAGCGTCCGCATCGATTCGGAATTCGGGTTCTTCAGGTCCAGGGGATCGGAGTCGAACCGCACGAAGGGGAGCAGCCCGATGCAGACCAGCGCGACCAGGCCGTTCAGCACCAGCACCCGCTTGCGGTGACGGTGCATGATGTCGTCCAGCCGTCCCAACGTCGCGAAGCCGCCGCGCGCACTCCGCACCCGCGGCTTCAGGACGTGGATCAACGCCGGCAACAGCGTGACGCTGAGCAGGAAGGCCACGACGATGCCGACGCCGGCGATCATCCCCAGTTCGGAGACCCCGACATAGTCGGTCGGCAGGAAGGCAAAGAAGCCGGCCGCGATCGCCGCCGCCGCCAGCGCCAGCGATCCGCCGACCTCCTGCCCCGCCGCGACCAGCGCCTCGTCCCTGGTGGGAAGCCGACGGCTGTCCGCCCGATATTTGACGGCGAACTGGATGCCGAAGTCGACCCCCAGCCCGACGAACAGCGGGATGAAGGCGACCGAGATCAGGTTGAAGCGGCCGACCGTCGCCAGGCCCAGCCCGGCGGTGATGACGAGCCCGATGAGCGTCGTGCAGATGATCGCGGTCGTGACCCGCTTGGACAGCACCGCCAGCCACAACATGACCAGCACGGCCGAGATCATGAGCGTGGCCATGAGCAGGGCGCGATCGGCCAGGCTGGCGAACTCCTCGTCCGACAGCGGCACCAGGCCGGTCAGGCGCACCGTGATGCCGTGCTGCGCGTCGAGACCGGCTGCCCGCGCCGTCTCGCGGATGGCCTCGCTGGCGTCGGCGCCGGGCTCGAGCGCGGTAAAATCGAGCACCGGGCGGATGAGGACGAACCGGCGCGTCGAGGGAGCGTTGCCGCCATCGGCGAAGAGGGCCTGCCAGGAGAAGAACAGCGGCTTGCCGTCGGCGGCGGTCTGCAGGGCATCCCCCAGCGGCTTCAGCAGCTTGTCGATATCGGCCAATTTAGCCAGTCCGGCCTCGGCGCCGCTGAGCGGCGCCTCGAGCGTCGTCATCACCCCGCGCAGGCTCGGGTCGGCGGCGAGCGGACCGAGAAGGGGTTGCGCGTCGATCAGCTCGCCGGTGGTCTGCTTAACCTCGTCCTCGGACAGGAACAGGACGCCCTCGCGCTCCCAGAACGGGCCGCCGTCGGGGCGCTGGACATCGAGGATCCAATCCTTGCGCTGGGCCAGCTTCGCGGCCAGGACCGCAGCACCGTGCTCGGCCAATTCCGGCGTCCGGCCGTCGACCACGGCGATGACGTCGTGCTCCTGCCGCGGGAAGGCCTCGTCGAAGGCGCTCGCGTTCCGACGCCAGGTCAGATCGGCGGAGATGAGCTGCGACGTGTCGGTCGTCATCTTGAAGTGACCGGCCGCATAGATCCCGGCCCCGATCGCCAGCACGAGCGCAGCCGCGATCACGAGCCAGGCCCGCCCGATGCTAAACGCCACCAGCCGGGCCATGACGGACAGTTTTTCGGACAAAGTTTTCCTTCGAGCGGTACGCCTTCGACCGGCCGCGCAGAGGGCTTGCGCGTGGGCAAGGAAGACGATGAGATGACCGGCGTTCGGGCAACAGTTGCATGGGGCCCGTCCGATTGGAAGGGACATGAGCCACAACACCGCGCTCCACCGCCTCGTCCGCCCGGTCGTACGCATGGCGGTCCGCGCCCGCCTGACCCCGAACCAGGTCACGACCATGCGGCTGGCGACCGGCCTGGGCGCGGCGGTCGCCTTCGCCCAGGGTACCGATGGCGCGCTGGCCCTGGGCGGGGTGATCTTCGTCCTGTCGATGATGTTCGATCGGGTCGACGGCGAGTTGGCGCGCGTCACCAACCAGATGAGCCGGGTCGGCCATTGGTATGACCTGGCCTCGGACTGCATTTCCACCGTCGCCACCTTCATCGGGCTCGGCATCGGGGTATCGCTCACGGAGGATTCGAGCGTCCTCTGGTTCGGAGCGCTCGCCGGGCTCGGCATCGGCGCGCTGTTCTTCGAGCTCAATGTGCTGAAGGTCGCGTCGGTCAGCGGGCACGCGCTGTTCGGCGGCCGCCTGGTCGTCGATCCCGACGACGCCATGATCCTGGTGCCCGTGCTGGTCTGGTGCGATCTGGCCGAGCTCACCGTGATCATCGCCGCCGTCATCGCCCCGCTGACGGCGGTCGTCGTGGCCGCGCTCGGCATCCGCCGCCGGCGCTCCGAGTTCCTGCGGGCGGAATCCGGCGGCGGCGACCTGGGCCGGTAAGGCGCTACACCCGGAACACGTAGGTCTTGCCCGCGTCCCGCTCGATGTCGGGCGGGAACGAGGCATGCTTGTCGGCAAAGTAGCGCGCCCGGTGATCGCCCTCGCCGGCGAGATTATAGGTGAGGTACAGGATCCGCCGCGGCGCCGCGGTCAGGTTCGGCTTCGAGGCATGCGGGGCGAAGCTGTCGAAGAAGATCACGTCGCCGGGCGCGGTCGGCACCGGCTCCAGCGCCAGGCCGGCCTCGTCGAGCGGCTGCCATTCCTCGCCAATCAGCCCGTCCCGGTGCCGGCCGGCCGCCATCTCGAGGCAGCCGCTCTCGCGCGTCGCCGGGTCGAGCGTCACCATGGCGGTGACGAAGATCGGGGCATAGCGGCTCCAGCCCGCCTGCTGGTCCTGGTGCGCCTTGAAGCCGGCACCCCCGGGCATCTTGAAGTTGATCTTGTCCTTGAACAGCACGACCGGGCCGCCCATCAGCCCGCCGGTCCAGCGCGCGAGCGCGCCGTGCCGGATCAACCGGTCGAATTCCTCGTGGAACGGGCAAAAATTCTCGATCCGCTGGATCACGCGCCGCCCCAGCTCGACAAGGCTGTCCTCGTGATAGACCCAGTGACGGCCCGGCAGCTCGGGCGCCGTCTCCAGCTCGGTGGTCCAGCGCAGCAGCCGGGCGACCTCTAGCGCTCCGAAGAAGCCGCGCACCACCAGATAGCCGTCGCCCGCCAGCCGGGCGCGCTCCGCTGCGGCCGGATCCCGGTCGGCGCCAAGAGGCCTGGGCCCGCTCATCCGTCGATCTTCGGCAGCAGTGCCCGAGCCTTCACCACGTCCTCGGGAAAATCGATCTCGATCCACGGCAGGCCGCTGATATCCTCGAAGCCGAAACGATCCGCAGCACTCGCCATGATCATGTCGCGGATCGGCTCCTCATATTCCATCGCCCGGCGGCCGCCTTCGACATAATCCTCGACACGGCGCGCCAGCTCATGGGCGATGTCGGGGGCAAGCCGGAAGAACCCCACCGACTCGCCATGCCACTCGTGCGGCTCGGTCGGCCGCTTATGGAAATCGACGATGCGGCCGTCGCGCACGCACAGCTTCACCGGCTCGTCCCCGGGCTCGATCGCGCGATCGAGCAGCAGGCAGCCGGGCCAGGCGGTGCCGACCAGCCGCGCCATCAGGTGGGGATCATAGAGCACGTCGGCATCCATCAGGATGACCGGGCGGCCGCTGCGCAGCACCTCGCGGCCGGCCCAGAGCGAGACCACGCTGCCTTCGCGGAAATTGGAATTGACCACGGTGGCGACCGGCGGCCCGTCCGTGAGCGCCGCCAACGTGGCGCGCATGTGATCGGCCTTGAAGCCGATCACGACGGTAATCGCACTGATGCCGAGTCCGCGTAGAATTGCGACATGGCGGGCCAGCAGGCTCTTTCCGGCGAACTCCAGCAGGGCCTTCGGCGTGCGGGCGTGCTCCGGCTCGGTGGCGCCGAGCCGGCGGCCGGCCCCAGCGGCGAGGATCAAGGCGCAGGGTGCGACAGTGTCGGACGGGTTGGACGGCATGCCTTCATGTCTCCGGATCGGGGCAGACGACGCGGACGCGGTCCCTACTGTCGGGCAAAGCCCGCTGTTAGATCAACGATGCAGATCAACGACGCCGTGCGGGGAAGGCTAGAGTCGGAGCACGTCAGGAGAGCGGTTCGGCGTTGAGCGCGCGGCGGCTGCCCTCCGCCAGGGCGAGACCGATCTTCGCGGCCAGCTCGTCCTGGTGAAACGGCTTCTGCAGCACCCAATCTTCGCCGGCCAGGCTGTCGACGTCGGCAAAGCCGGTGACGAAGACCACCGGCAAATCCGGGCGGATGCGACGGGCGTAGCTGGCCACTTCCGTGCCGTTCAACTCCGGCATCGCAAAATCCACCACCATCACGTCGATCGAAGCATCAGCCGCCAGCAGGTCGAGCGCCTCTTTGCCGCTTTCCGCCTCGGTGACCATGAAGTCCAGGACCTGCAGCATCTCCGCAGTCACGTCGCGGACGCCGGCGTCATCGTCGACGACCAGCACGCGGATCGGCCGATGATCGAGGGGAACTGCGGCATGCGCTGGTGGCGACGGCTGTTCGGCGGCGGCGGCATCGACGCGGGGCAGATAGATCCGCACCGTCGTGCCGATGCCCAGCTTCGTGTCGATGCGGATGGTGCCGCCCAGCTGGTGAACCGTGCCATAGGCTTGGCTGAGCCCCAGGCCGGTGCCCCTGCCGGGCGGCTTGGTGGTGAAGAACGGGTCGAACGCCCGCTCCAGCACGTCTTCGGTCATGCCGGTGCCGGTGTCGCTGATCGTGATCAGGACATAGTCGCCCTGCGGCGGGTCGCCGGCGAGCGCCGGTACGCCGGCCGAGACATTGTCCGTGGCGATCGTCAGGACCCCGCCCGCTTCCATGGCGTCGCGGGCATTGATCGCCATATTCAGCAACACCAGTTCGATCTGCACGCGATCGACCAGGGCCCGCCACAGATCGCTGCTGAGGGCGAGCTCGATCCTGATCGAGTCGCCGAGCGAGCTGCCGAGCATGTCCGTCATATTGCCGATCAGCTCATTGAGATCGACCGCTTCCGGCAAGAGGCGCTGCTTGCGGGAAAAGGCCAGGAGCTGTTCCGTCAGGCTCGCGGCCCGGTCGACGGCCTTCTGGATGGCCTGGACCCGCCGTTCCGTGGTCGGTTCCTTCGTCTCGTGTTTCAGGAACTCGAGATTGCCGATCATCGTCGTCAGCAGGTTGTTGAAGTCGTGCGCGATGCCGGTGGTGAGCTTCCCGACCGCCTCGAGCTTCTGGGACTGATGCAGCAGCCCTTCGGCCTGCTCGCGCGCGAGCACGGCTTCTGCCCGTTCGGCGAGCGCCTGGGTCAGGCTCTCGTAGGTTCGGAACTGGCGCACCAGCGTCACGACGACCATTGCCGCCGCGGCCGTGCCCAGGATGCCGGCGAAGCCGATGATCGCCGCCACCGAGCGCCAGTCGGTCAGAATCTCGTCGGTCGTCCGGGTGACGTTGACCACCAGCGGATAGTCGCGCAGCGCACGGGTCGCCACGATCCGGCGATAGCCGTCGATCGAGTTCGCGACCTCGTAGACGCCGGCCTCGCGATGCACCAGCGTCTCGGTGAAGGACTTGATCTGGAAAGTCTTTCCGATCCCGTTGATCGCCGGATAGCGCGCGAGCAGGATGCCGTCGCGCCGCCACAGGCTGATGCCGCTGCCGGGGCCGAGCTGCAGGGATCGATAGAGGTCCTCGAAATAGCTGAGATTGATCGCACCGAGCACCAGGCCGATGAAGGTGCCGGACCGATCGTCGAGCCGGCGGGCGACGTAGAGCGTCCAGGTCCCGGTGCCCCGGCTTTCGACCGGCGCGCTCAGATAGGGTCCGGTCGCGGGGCCATCCCGCAACGCGCGGAAATAGTCCCGATCGGCGACGTTGATCGCCGGGATCGGAAACGACCGGGAGAAGTTGATGAGATGGCCGTCGGCCGCGATCAGGGTGATGGCGTCCAACTGCGGCACGTCGGCCGCGCGGGCCTTCAAGAGCTTGTAGGTCTCCACGCCGGCTTCGATCCGCGCGTAATCCTCGGCGGAATCGACCCCATCCGATCTTACTTGGTCGGCGACGCCCTGCAGGACCAGGTCGACGCCCTGGACCGCCCGCGCCGTCTGCTCGGCCAGGGATGAATTGAGGGTCTGGAGCTCGCGCTTGGCATCGGCGATCTCCTTGGCGCGGGTTTCGCCGATCAGGAAGATGGTGACGCACAGCAGGACGACCGCGAACAGCACGCCGCCCAGGATCAGCAGCCGCGTCGGGCGGCTGTCGCGCCAGAGCCGGGCCCACGAAGCGCCGGTCACAGCCACGTCCTCGTGCTTCGTCTCGCTGCGTCCACGCGAAGGCGCACCCGTCAGCTCCCGGGAAAACGACGGTCCGACCAGTCGGAAAGCGTGCCGTCGCCGGCGCATGAGCGATCCGGTCTTCGACGGCAGCCGCGTGAGACTCAATTCTGCGGAGTCGCAAACGTCAAGGGTTTGTTGTTTTGTCCCGGCGCGCGCCCGGTCGGGCGCCGTTCGGTCGTGCGGCCGCGGCGGCAACCCAGCCGGGCATGCCGGTTGGGGCCGCTCGCACCCGTCGTCGAACGACGGCCCTTCAGGGCACGATCGCATTGGCTGGAACCAGCCAATGCGTGAAACGTGCTCTAACTATTTGATAAGAGGCGGATTCACGGGCTGGGTGGAAGCGCTGCGCGATTCCCCCAGTCCGATCCGGTTCTACGCTCGACGACGGTTCCGGTCTTACGACTGGTGCGGATGGGCGACGTGGTGCGCGTGACCGTGGTGATGCCGAGCCTTGTGATGGGCCTTGTGGACCCGGTGGTGGGCCGGCGGGGTCTGAGCCATCGCGGCCGGAATGGCGGCGGCGAGGACGGCGAAGGCGGCGAGACCGAGCAGAAGCTTGCGCATGAAAACACTCGAAGTATGAGGTCAAATTGGCGGCGGTGATGCCGCAGGCACATAATGCCCCAATCTGGTGAATGTCTGGTTATTGAATGAGCGCTCGGCTTCCACGCCCGCTTCGCGGGGCTGCGTGCTTTGGACGGCAAAAAGCCCACAACTCGGTGGGAGTTGTGGGCTTTTGATATCTTGGTTGCGGGGGC
>Ga0070730_10000293_pt1 | contig 63504 bp, 54 predicted proteins | sample Coa_R1_3_FD_66447 | JGI IMG/M metagenome (GOLD analysis project Ga0070730, IMG submission 66447) | Surface soil microbial communities from Centralia Pennsylvania, which are recovering from an underground coalmine fire - Coalmine... | ecosystem: Environmental > Terrestrial > Soil > Unclassified ... | reverse complement strand
CTCGTACCCGTTGAAATGCGAGACTTGCACCATGTTTCCCTCGCCGCCCTTGCGTCCCGCGAAAATAACTTTTCCGCTGCCGATCGATTGCACCGGCGTGCCGACCGGAGCGCCGTAATCCGTGCCCAGGTGCGCCCGAACCGTTTTCAAAATCGGATGAAACCGCGCGTTGCTGAAATGCGAAGTGATCGCCGCGCCGAATTTCAAGGGAGATCGCAAAAACGCTTTCTGCAGCGATTTTCCGTCCGCCGTGTAATAGCCCGGCTGCCCCGCCGGATCGTGAAAAAGCAGCGCCTGATATTTTTTCCCGCCGTTGTTGTATTCCAACGCAAATATTTTTCCGTACGACGCCGTCTGCCCGTTCGCGTATTTTCTTTTTTCCATCACCACGCGAAACGTGTCGCCCTTCCGCGGGTCGGTGTAGAAATCCATGTCGTACCCGAATATCTGCGCCAGCCGCATCGCGAGCTCGGCTGTCTCTCCCGCCTCCTCCACCGCATTGAAGAGTGAATCCTCCAGCGTCCCGCTCACCGCGACGACTTCGACGCGCGAAGGAATCTCCTTTATTTCCGCCGAATAACCCGTATCTTCCGGAGTAATCCTGAGCATTCGTTCCGTATCAATCCTGTAGTCGATCTCGCGCAGACGCCCCTCGACCGAACGCCCAACCGTGATGGTGTTACCCGCCCGTACCTGGCGCAGGTTGAAGGCGCGCTGTGCCGCCGCGGACGCACCGGCGGCCTCGTCCGCGGAAAGTCCAAATTTTTGCAGCGCCGCGCGGAAATTTTCGCCGGCGCGGATGCGCTGGTCGGTGGGCACAACGGTATTTTCTCGGATGGTTGCGGCCAGATCGCGGGCGGTTCGAATCTCGCGGTTGAGATCGGCGGTGGTTTTCAGGCGCTGCTGAAATGTGTAGGCGAGCGTGGCGCCGCCGGCCAAAAGCACGCCGACCAAGATAATGATGAACCAGCGATTCACTATTCCCCCGAGACGCAATGGAGAGCGCGACATCTCAGACTAGCGCACCCTCTTGTTTAGTCTCAAGCCACAACGCCGTCAAAGGACGATTTTCTGATGTTTCCGAAAGTGCACCGGAGCGATGCAGGTCGCTCAGATCCGCAGCCGATAGTTGATTGCGCGCGCTGGCCAGCAATTTTGGGCATACTTGTCGGCATAGGAAACTTTGCTTCGCTCATGAATCGGTTTAACCGCCGTTTGCCGCGGAACGCGATTTTGAATTGGAAAGAGCTTTTGACGGTTTAATAGGAGGAGAGATGAAACGGCGCCTTTGGCTTTTTCTCGCGCTCTTATGCAGCGTGGTGTCCGGTTGCACGACGGTCTTGAGCCTTAATCCGCTCTACAAGAATGCAAAGGAGGAGAAACCGTACCTGGATCCGCGCATCGAAGGGGAATGGATTCTCGATAACTTCGAAGATGTAGACCAAAATGCGGTTGAATCGAAGCCTCCTTGCAAGGTGAAGATAGCGCAGAAAGAAAAGAACGACGATTCCTACGCAGTGGAATTTGCCTGTCCGGATTCAGATGATGGGCCACGCGATGAATCCAACTATGAGACACGGCGGTATGATCTCCGGCTGGTAAAGCTAGGTACGGCGACTTTCTTCGACGCTCAGTTCCAGGAATTGAAAAGCAAAGAAAAACACTTCGTAGTGCGAGATGTGATGGACTCGGGCATAGTCCCGGCGCATTTGCTCGGTGAAGTCTGGGCACAGCAAGATTTCGTGCGTTTCTCTCCGATGTCGTCCGAATGGATCGACAAGAATTGGCCTGAGGAACATCTGACGAAAGCCAATGATGGCAGAGTGTTCGGTGCGACCGTGGATGTATTAACGAATCCAACGGACTCCCTGCGCGCGGGAATCGCGCACAACGCCGAGTCTGCCGAGGCCTTTGGACTGCCGATGTATTTGTGCCGACCAGGCGCGGACTGCGACAAGATGGCGATTGAGGATGAACTCGCGCGGGCGCCAAACAACAAAGATGTTCTGGTTAGTGGAGGAGCATTTTACGCAAAAAGAGGTGATGCAACGAAGGCGGTCGCTTTGCAAAGACGCGTCGTCGCGGGGGAAACGGACGAAAACGAAAAGAAGGCCGCAGAGTTCGATCTAGGCTCTTATTTGTTGTTAGCAAAGGAGTTTGGCGCGGCCCGCGAGGAACTTGCCTCGGCAAAAGAGCCGAATTCCGCCCCGTCGCGCGAGGAATTGGTCGTGCGATCGTATTTCCTCGATGGCAATTATGAAGCCGTCGTGAAGGCGGCGAAAAGTGAGCCGAGTGATGCAAATCTTAGATCGGCAGACTCGATTTTACTTAAATACTTCGCGCTTTACCGAATTGGAAAAAGGAAGGACGCGGAAGCGTATTTGCGAGAGCAAGCGGCCACGTTTATCGGCCCCGCGAAGGAACACCTGTATCTGCTGGAAGCGATGGGCCGTGTTTCAGATAATTGGGACGGCCGAGACTTGAAAAGAAGCGCGTATTACAAGGCGCTCGAGAACATTCGAAAAGGTGAAATCGAAACGGCCAAAGTGCAGCTGGAGAACCTGCTAACCATGCGGCCGAAGAATGATCTGATCAGCATGGCGGCCGAAGTTGAACTGAAAAGGCTGAAATCTACGGCGAAGAAATGAGGCGATGACCAGACAAGAACAAGTTTGGTCGCACAATCACTGTTCAAATATGTTCAAGGGAAAGGCGGCAGCTTCGACGGCGCAGCCGGCGTTGTTGGGGTGGAGGTGGTCGCCGCTGTCGTAGGCGGGGAGAAGCTGGGTGGGGCGAGACGGGTCGCGCAAGACTTTGTCGAGATCGACGACGGAATCGAATTCGCCGCTACTCAGAATCCAGGAATTGACCTTCTGGCGTGTGGCTTCGCGTTCGGGCGTGTAGAAACTTTCCACGAAGCCTTCGAAGGCGGAATTTTCGAATGCCGGATTGGTGGTGCCGATGATGCGAATGCCTTTTTTGTGCGCGCGAGCGATGAGTTCGCGATAGCCGGCGATGATTTGCTCCGCGCCGACCGTTTCGCCGGCCGGCGTGAAGGGAAACCCGGGAAACAGGATGTCGTTGATGCCGAGGCCGAGCACGACATACTTCACGCCGGACTGGCCAAGCACATCGCGATCGAAACGCGCGAGGCCGGCTTCGCCGAGCGCAGGGCCAAATGGGTTGCCCGCGGCTTTCGGGCTGTCGTGCAACAGCCGGTTGCCGATGATGCCTTCGTTCAGAACGCCAACTTCCACTTTTCGTTCGGAATCTTTTTGTAAACGTTCGGCGAGGACGTCTGGCCAGCGGCCATTGGTGTCGGCGGTGGTGCCGTCGCCGTCGGTGAGAGAAGATCCGAAAGCAACGATCGAAAAGGAGCCGGGCGCGGCTTCGACGTCGACACCGGTGAGAAATGGCCAATTGTGAATGGGCTTCGCCACGGGAAAATTCGCGGCGGCGGTGGCGTCTCCGGTGGCGGGCGAAAGATAACTTGTTTGCTGGGCGAGTGCATGGACGGTTTTTGCCTCGGTGGATTGAGGCAGAAACACGCTGACGGCCAGGTCCGAGAGTGCCGGTACATCCAGTTCAACGGGATCGCTGACGGCCATCGCGCCGGCGGGAATCGTTACCGAGGCATGGCCGTGAAACTTGAGAGTGCGGTCGGAAGCGGGATCGATGTCGGCGGCGGAAGCGCGGCGGGCAATGTGCGCGGCGCCGATGAAGAGCGGCTTATCGCCATATGTATTCGAAAGTTTTATGCGGACTTTATGTCCACCGGCGCTGGTGTGAACGATGAGGCGCAGTGTCTCGTTGCGGAAAGTCTGGAGAGCGGTGGGAAGAGATGGTTGCGCGGCCGTGGCCCAAGCGCCGATCCAGACACGCGCGTTGTCCGCCTTATTGTCCGCGGCGATTGCTTGTGTGGCCAGCCCCGAAAGGGTCAGCGCAGAAATCGAGAGCGATGCCCAAAATGAAATTCTCAATGCGAAGTCCTCCAACGTTTGAAATCCGCACACCCGACCTGCGAGTTAGACGGAAGAAATGGGAGAAGGACGCTTGCCCGGGATGCAATTCGAAGGACGGGATACTGCGGCGCCGCGACTATTTCTTTGCAAGCCGGGCGCGAGCGAGTTTGAGCGCGATGTCGAGGGCGGCGTCGGCGCTGGCCTGGACGTTGGGCGCGACGCCGGCTTCGGCCCAGTCGCCGTCGGAATAAGGATTGATGGCTCTGACTTCGGGAATGCCCATGCCGAAATGGTCGTCGAGGCGATGGAAGACTCCTGCGTGCGCGGCGCCGGCGGTGGTTTCGCCAATGAGGGTGGCGCGCTTGAGCATTTTTAGGTTGTAGGAAAATTGTTCGGCGCCGGAGATGGTGCGCGAAGAAGTGAGAATAAAGACGGGCTTGCCGGCGAGATCGCTGCCGGGCACGGGAGACTGCGTCCACGATTGCGCGGAGGTAGCTTCCCGCGGGTTGTACCAATATTCGGGATGATCGAAAAGATAGGCGCCGATGAGCTGAACCATTTCGGCGGAGCCGCCGCGATTGTCGCGCAAGTCGAAGATGAGAGCGTCGGCGTGATTGACGTACGTCATCGCGGCCATGGCGGCGACGCGGCAGACGTCCGGATCGGGGAAGGAATTGAGTTTGAGATAACCGATGTTGCGCGGCAAGATTTCCACTTTTTCAAACGTGCAGTTTTGTTGCTTCATCGCTTCGCGATATTGCGGGGAAACTTCGGCGCCTTGCGCCACGGTCGGCGGCGGCAACGGCTCTTCGAAATAATCGAACGTGAGATGGCGGTCGGGCGTGACTTCGCGCAAATGCTGGGTCATAAGTGCGGCGAAGGCCGCTGGGTCCGCGACGGCGTTGTAGTCGCCGCGCTTTTCGTGCATCGCGAGGGCATCGGCCATTTTTTGCGCGGCTTCGCGATCGACATAGTGTTCTTTTACATTGGCGATTGCGCTTTCGACGATGCGACTCCGTTCCGATAAATCCGGAGTGCCGGGTTGAGCGGTGGTGCGAGCGGTATGCGAGGAAGCATAACGCGGAGCCGTCTGTCCGGATTCGGAGCGGCTGGAGCGGCTAAATTCCTGATAGTTGCGCGCGCCGGCAAATGGCGGAGCGGCGGAATTCGAAATGTTGTGCGCCTCGTTGAGCGAGACCCAGCAAGTGGTCAGCGCGACGAGCGACAGCGCTCCGCCGAATAATAACGCCGCCGGGCGCGGCGATTCGTTTTGCAAAACATAAAATGCCGGCAGGCCATTGAAGCGCGGCGGCGCAGCGGCGGCAACGCGAGGCGCGGGAACATGGAGATATTCGCGCGGGACGGAGATCGTGAAGTCAACGAACAGATCGAGCCAGAGGCGGAGACGCGGAAAAAATCCGCGTTCGTCGCGGGCGCGATCGCGAAAAAGGCGAAGCGCTTCGTCGCCATATTCCTCGCGGAAGTGGGCAGGGTACAGGCGAAGCAACCAGGCGTAGAGTTTTTCAGACATAACGCCCCCTTAGAATTTTCTTGGCGCGAGCGACGCGCAAGACGTCCGCGAGCCGTTGCGCTTCGGCACAAGCAAGTTTGCGGCCCGCGGAAGAAAGCCGATAGTAACGGCGGCGCTCGTCGCCAGTGTCTGCATCTTCCCGCGCGTCCAATTCTTCGATCAATCCGTTTTCGAGCAGCGAACGAATGGAACTATAAAGAGTGCCGGGGCCGAGGCGGATGCGGCCTTCGGTCTGCTCGGCGACCTGGCGCATGATGGCGTACCCATGGAGGTCTTCGCCGACAAGAGCGAGAAGGATTTGAAAGGCAGCGGAAGGAAGTGGATCGAGAGTGCGTTTGGGCATAAGCGCTCGATAATCGCTATATCGAAAAACGACTATAGTCCCGAGAGGGCCGGTTTGGCAAGAGGGCTCGCGCCGAAACGGATGCCGTTAGTCGGCCGGACGCGCCGGAATGCGGCGGTTGTGAAATCCGAATTGCGAAGAAAAGCTGTTTTACAAGCGCGCTGATTTTTCAGCGGCCGGAGCGGAGGTCGGCGCGAGGCTGAAGGCCGGCGAAATAATTTTGTTCGCGCAGGCGGCGGTAGATGCGGCCCGCGACGCCCGCGGCGAGAGGCCCCTTAATCAAGGAAGAGCGGCCGCGGATCAAAACGGCGAGAGCGATGCGCGGATGCGCTTCGTCGGCGTAAGAAAGAAACCATCCGACGTGCGATTGATCGTCGGAGCAAGTGCCGGTTTTTCCCGCGGGAAGTTCATCGCCACCGGAATCGAAGCTGCGCTTGCCCGTGCCATAAAGCACGGCGGCGAGCATGCCTTCGCGAAGTTCGGGAAGGAGCGGCGCGATATTCAGTTCGCGCTTGACGCGCGGTTCAAATATGGGCGCATCCTGACCGGGCACACCGGCCTGCGGATACTGCAAATAATAAAGCGTGCCGCCGTTGGCGAATGCCGCCGCAAGCGAGGCGAGCTGGAACGGAGTGACTTGAATGCCTTCGCCGAAGCTGGACATGCGCGCGACGCCGCCACGATGCGGAGGCGCCATGGGGAACGCACCTGGTTGCTCGTCGGCGAGGTTGTAGCCGGCAAGTTCGCCGAGGCCCAGCAAGCGGCCGTACTTCGAAACCGTTTCAAAACCCATGCGCTGGCCAAGCTGTTCAAAGAAAACGTTGTTCGAATGAGCCATCGCTTCCGTCAAATTCATGTATTTGCGGCGGCCGACTTTGAGCATCGTATCGCGCGTGATCACATTTTCTTCGAGCGCCGCAAGGGCGATGGTCGGCTTGATGGTGGAGCACGGAATCGCGCCGGCCGAATAGGCCATTTTTTGATTGACGACGGCGAGGATGCGGCCGGTCGTCGGCTCGACCGCGACGACGGAACCATTATATTTGCCGAGCGCGTCAACGGCGGCGGCGCGAACGATCGGATCGTCAAAATTGGTGTTGTCGCCGAGTGTGGGGTCGACGGATTTCTCGCGCGGCACATAACGATGGCGCGCGGTGCGAACACTGGGCTTCGCAACGGCGGTTGCGGCGGCCGAAGTAGGCGCTGGGACAACAAAACAAGCGGAGAGGAATAGCGCGAGTGAAGTTTTTCCGAGTCCGCTGGGTTTCAACATTTGCTTAGTGCCCCTAACTTTGATCGCATTCGCGGCGAGTCGCGTTTTTTACTTGAGTCACGCCCGGGTGTCAACGAATTTCCGTTGAGACCGCGAAGTGCCTCGCGAACCGCTACCGCAAATTGCATTCCGACTGCCAAATGCGGCGTGTTAGCAGCAAAGAACTTAGATGCCGCGAAGGGAGAGGGAGTGTAACTGAACGAAACACGCTCTCTCACTCTGAGACATAGTGTAGTGAGAAAAGGTTCCAGTGGACAATAGCGAAATGGGGCTAGTACGAGCTATGTGCTTTATTTTGAATGGCTGACCGGGAGTACAGGAAATGGAAGGGGCGGGCTGGACGGATGGCCAGAGAACGAGAAGAAAACCGGGCGCCCGCAGTTGCCGGCGCCCGGAACAATTTGCCTAAATCGCGAGCGAAGCTTAATTCTTGCTGGCGGACTGCGTCGGCGTGTCTTTATCCTGGCGCGGCGTCATCGAGACGACGGCGTATTCGCGCTCTTTTCCATCGGATTCGAGCACGCGGAGAATAAGCTTGTCTTTGTGAATGCGGAATTCGGCGACTTCGCCGATCGGCAAAAGTACGGGGTGCTTGTCGTCGGTCGGGCGAATCCGGTAAACGACGTGATCCGCCTGCAGAACGTATTCCTGGCAAAGCAGTTCCTTGGTCTTGCGGCTTTGCGAGTCCGTGCCGAGAATTTCGCCGGCGACGCTCTTGCCGCCTTTTTCCTGCGAGCCGCAGGAGCTCGAGTCCATGCGGACGAGAGTTCCCTTCTGGTAGTCATGCTCTTTTGCCACGCTGACGCCGGCAAAGAGCAAGCAAATAAACGCAAATTTCATGGCTTTCATGGGTTCGATCGTCCTTCCTCAGTTGAAAAAAATGCGAAGTGGCCCGTACAAATGGAAGCGTAACGAGCGGAAATGGGAAGAAAAATAGGACAAAAGTACCGCGTGCGCGATGAAGAAACCTGTACGAAGGGACAGGAAAGAGCGCGTCAAAACAAGAGGGGTGCTCGTTTTGGCGAGCACCCCCTTCGGACTTACGTTGCGCCCCAGATCTAGCGCGCGTTCACTGGCTTTGTTGTTGGACGCGCGGGACTTGCCGAAGCTGCGGCTGCATGAGCCGCCGGCTTTTCGCCGTGCGTCGCGCCATTGGCAACCGTGCTTCCGTTGGCGCCAGTCGGCGCGGCGTTGCTGTTGGGGCCGGGGATTTCCATCTTCTTGCGCAAAGCGTTTTCCAGTTTGTCGCGGAGGTCTGTATTTTCCTTGAGGAACGTGCGGGCGTTTTCGCGGCCCTGGCCCATGCGTTCGCCGGCGTAGCTGATCCATGTGCCGGATTTTTCAAGCACGCCTTTGTCCACGCCAAGATCGATCAGGTCGCCTTCGCGTGAAATGCCTTCGCCGTAAAGAATGTCAAATTCGGCTTCGCGGAACGGCGCGGCAACTTTGTTCTTTACCACTTTGGCGCGCGTGCGCGAGCCGACCACTTTGTCGCCGTCCTTGATGGCCTGAATGCGGCGAATGTCCACGCGCATGGACGCGTAGAATTTGAGCGCGCGGCCGCCGGTGGTGGTTTCCGGATTGCCGAACATCACGCCGATCTTTTCGCGAATCTGGTTGATGAAGACGAGGCACGTGCGCGATTTCGAAACGATCGCGGTCAGTTTGCGCAGCGCCTGCGACATCAGGCGCGCCTGCAAACCCATCGAAGGATCGCCCATGTCGCCTTCGAGTTCGGCCTTCGGAACGAGCGCGGCAACGGAGTCGACGACCACGATGTCGACGGCGTTCGAACGGATCAATTCCTGCGCGATTTCGAGCGCCTGTTCGCCGTGATCGGGCTGCGAGACGAGAAGATTGTCCACATCCACGCCGAGTCTGCGCGCGTAGATGGGATCGAGCGCATGCTCCGCGTCGATAAACGCCGCCTGCCCGCCGAGCTTCTGCGCTTCGGCAATCACCTGCAGCGTGAGCGTGGTCTTACCGCCGGATTCCGGGCCGTAAATTTCGATGACGCGTCCGCGCGGAAAGCCGCCGACGCCCAGCGCGGCATCAATCGAAAGGCATCCGGTGGGGATGACATTGACGGGCACCAGAACGTCTTTGCTGCCCAGCCGCATGATGGAGCCCTTGCCGTACGACTTTTCGATAACGGATATCGCGTTTTCCAAGTTCTTTTGCTTCTCGTCTGCCATGTCGCACCTCGATAGAGAAAATTGGGAAAATTGCCCTCAGGGGCCGAACGGGTCTGCCAGGGACTTAGCGGAAGAGGGACTTTATCACTTGTGCCACTCCCGCGCCAGGTCTTTCTGGGTGCTACCAGCGCTGGCAACGGTGCTCGGCCAGGTGCTCCTTCAAGCGGGCGATGGCCATGGCCACCCGATCCGCCAGTTGCCGTTCTTCGGAGGGAAACAGTTTGCGGAGCCGCATCAGGTTTCGCATGCGGTCGCGCGCCTCCTGGAACTCGCTTTCGAGCCTAGCATGTTCCGGGCAGCTTATGGCTAGGGTCGAAGGGGAGCACATCAGGCACCTGTTGAAAACGCCGAGGAGGAAAATAGCAAATAGGCGAACAAAAGGCAAACACTATTTTCGCTCTTTATTCGCTTCTTGGCCTTCCTTATAGCCGCGGATATATCCCTCTCAATCACCGACACTACGTCCGTGTCGGTATAGCAAGTAGGCTAGCAGAACGATGAATGCTGCAAAGACGATAGTGATGATGATCAGAAAATGTATCGGAAACTCCACGAAGGACTCCTTTTATTTGCACGAGGTATTGTCCAGAAACTACTCTGCTAGGCCAATTCGATGGCTACTTGATCGACCGGAACCGGTTCACACGACTCAATCAAGTCCTGCACGTAGAGATCAATGGCTTCGCGAACGTTCGCGAGCGCTTCCTCGTAAGTGTGGCCCCATGTGTGGCAACCCTTGAGGGCGGGGCAAGAGGCGTGCCACGCCGCGCGGCCATCTTCGAATTTGTCCGGATCGACTCTGACTTTGAAAACGTAGGATTTCATCGCCGGCGCCTTTCGCGTTGCGAGCCGCGAACTAATCACAAGCTTGCTTCGAAAACTATACCACCGGGTGGCTACGTGTAGCTGTAAAACCCGCGGCCGGATTTGCGGCCGAGCCAGCCGGCGGCAACGTATTTCTTGAGCAGCGGGCAGGCGCGATATTTCGGATCGCCGAGGCCTTCGAGCAGCACATTTAATATGTCCACGCAGACGTCGAGTCCGATGAAGTCGCCGAGTTCGAGCGGACCCATCGGATGGTTCATGCCGAGCTTCATCACGGCATCGACGGATTCGGGCGTGGCCACGCCTTCCATCACGCAATACGCGGCTTCATTAATGAGCGGCATCAGCACGCGGTTCGAAACGAAGCCGGGCGCGTCGTTCACCGCCACCGGCGTCTTGCCAAGCTTCTTCGCCAACTCCATCGTCAGGTGGAATGCCTCATCGCCGGTTTGCAGCGCGCGAATCACTTCGACCAACTGCATCACCGGCACGGGATTCATGAAGTGCATGCCGACGAAACGTTCCGGGCGCTTGGTCAGGGCCGCAAGCGCGGTCATGGCAATCGACGAAGTATTTGACGCGATGACGACGCCTTCGCGAAGGACTTTGTCCGCTTCCGTCAGAACGGCGCGCTTGATTTCCATTTTTTCCGGCACCGCTTCGACCGCGAAATCCGCCACCGCGATGGCGGACATATCCACAACGGGCTGGATGCGCGCGAACGTACTTCCCTTCTCCGCTTCGTCGATCTTTCCTTTTTTCAATTCGCGCTCGAGATTTTTGTTGATCGTTTCCATCGCACGGTCAAGAAATTTGCGTTCGACGTCGCGCAAAATCACCTTGTAACCGGCGCGCGCAAAAACGTGTGCGATGCCGTTGCCCATCGTGCCCGCGCCAAGCACGCCAACCGTTCGAATCTGTTCCATGGAAGTGTTCGCCAAGCAATGCCCCAGTGCGTCTTGAAGTGATTAAATCTACGGTGTCACAGAATGCACCGCGCGCGAAGCGAGGTCAAGGTGAGGACGGCGAAGAATTCAGAATTTCACGAATCAATTTGCGCGCTCTCTCGTCATCTTGCGGCAGCACAAAGGCTGTCCACTTTCCGTCGCTCCATTGCCACCGCGTCAGGATTTCGTGCTCGCGTAACGACGTTTCGATGAATTCTTGCAACGCAGGCCTGTCGCCCGCCCACACTTCCACGGTGGCGTCTTCGGGAGACCAGTTTTGCGGGTCGTATGGCACCGGACCTGAAAATTCACGCCTGGGAACGTACGGCGCCAGCAAAAGCTGTACTGCGTCTTGCCCGGACGCTTCCTCGATGCCAAAAGCTTCTTTCACGGCGAGCTCCGCTTTTTCGTAAAACGACGCCGGCACTCCCAGCTCATGCGGGATTTCCGTTGGAAAATGGAACAGGTGATCCGCTCGGTGTACCGTTCGGTGCGGAATGCCCGCTTCGTCCAAAATGGAGCAAAGTTCCGCGCAAATTTGCGCGTCGTCTCCGCGCCAAAACGAGCAAAAAGGATCGAGATTGGGGTCACCCGGCTCGGGCAGCGCTTCGGTCCTAACTTCAGGAATTGGCTGGTGCACCAAGAAAACGTTGCAATCCGCGCAGGAGGTGTAGCCGTGGCGATATTCAACCCCGCATTGTGGGCAGTGCAGCATGCCCGTAAGTGTACAGCAACATTGGCCTTAGCCGCATCCCAGCGCCATGCGTCTTTTTTCGCCCGCCGCTCGTATCCCTTGTAGAATGAGCGCGACACTTATAACGACCCGTACCACGACCTGGGCGGCCAGCCTCGAACAGGGGATCCGCTTTTCCAGCCTGATGACCGATGACGCCAAGCACATTGCACGCGGCCTGAAGCAGCGCGACCCCGAGCTGCTCGATCTGCTCATCGAGCAGTATCAATTCCGTTTGTTCCGCTACCTCCTGCATTTGACGGGCAGCCGCGAACGCGCCGAAGATTTTTTCCAGGAAACCTGGGTGCGCGTGCTCGAGCGCGGCGCGCAATACGACGGCCGCTGGAAATTTGAAGCATGGCTCTTCACCATCGCGCGCAACCTGGTGCTCGATTGGCACCGGCGCAAAAAACCGCAAAGTTTTGAATCGTTGCGCGGAACGGAAGAAGACGCTCCGGCGTTCGACATTCAGGATGAAAAAAATGTTACGCCGCTCGAATCGTTCTTGAACAAAGAACAGCGCGAAGGGGTTCATACGTCGCTCGGAAAAATTCCCGCCGTGTACCGCGAAGTGCTTGTGCTGCGTTTTCAGGAAGAGATGCAGCTCGACGAGATCGCGGGCGTTTTAAGCGCGCCGGTTTCGACCGTAAAATCCCGGCTCTACCGCGGATTGGAAGCCTTGCGCGGAGCGATGAGCGGAGGTGCGGCGTGAACGGCAATTTTCACACGCGCGCGATGCAGATGATCGCGCAGCAACGAATCGAGGGAATTTCCGCCGAAGAGCAAACCTGGCTCGCGGCGCATCTCGCCGAATGTGAATCCTGCTCCGCCGCGCAAATTCAGACCAAGCACGCTCTGAACGCGCTTCGCAGCCTGAATATCGAGCTTCCGACGAATCTGGCGGCGCGCACCCAACTGCGTGTGCGCCTGCGCGCCGACGAACTTCCGGCACACAACCCCGGGCGCTTCGTGCTCTGGGCCATTGCCGGAGTTTCCTGGCTGCTCGGTCTTGCCAGTGCGCCGCTGGTTTGGCGCGGCTTTGCGTGGGCTGGCGGCGAACTGGGACTGCCCAAGATTATCTGGCAGGCGGGCGTGGTGTTTTGGTGGCTTGTGCCGGGCATCGTGGCGACGGGCGCGATCTTGCTGCAGAAGTGGGCCCGCGCCGATGTTGCCGAGTGATTGATCAGCACCGAGTGGCTTTGAAGGAGAAAGTATGAGCACAACCGGACCGAGCATTGGACAAAGCTTTGGCGATTCCTGGAACGAGCGCCTGCGCATGATTCGGTTGCGGCGCAAGAAAGAGGCATTTCGCTTTTCGGATGAGTTCCGCATCGTCCCGAAATGGCTGAAAGTCCTTTGCCTCCTTTTGTATTTCATCGCGATCGGCATTGGCGTCACCGTCATGGTCCGCGTGCCGGATGCCAGACCCGCCGGCCTCCGAGATGAAGTGGAAGTATCCGTCCTGGCCATCTTAGGCATCGTCACCGCCATGTCGATTCTGATTTCGGCCAGTATCTTCATGATCAGCTACGTAAACCGCGACGCGCGCCGGCGAGGCATGAACTCCGCTCTTTGGACCTGGTTTGTGCTTATCATGCTTCCGACTTCCGTAGGCGTCATCGGCTTTGTGATTTACCTGCTGATGCGAGAGCCGCTTCCCTATCCGTGCCCGCGCTGCAACAATCTCGTCGGGGCGCGCTTTAACTTTTGCCCAAGCTGCAAATGCAACCTCCACCCTTCTTGCCCGAACTGCAAAAAAGAAATTGCGGAGACGGACAAGTTTTGCCCCTACTGCGCGAACGAATTGAAGCCAGCGGAGTTAATCCAAAGTTCGACTAGCTCGCCAGCGTGAGCCACGCCGCAAGCGTCGCGAGCTTTTCATCCTGTGTCCAGGGGGGCCCGAGCGCCTTGCCAAGTGCGGTGACGTGCCGATTCAGAAACTCCGGCCGCTTGTTCAATTTCTGCGAGGCGGCTGCCAGTACATCCCGTGCTTTCACTTCGGCCAACGGCAGTTTGGCGCGGGCGCAGGCCTTTCGGATCGATTCGCGAAACAGTTCGCCGTCGGCAGTGTGAATCAGCGCATGGGAGGCGAGGATTTTTTCGAATGCAGGAAGTTTGCGGCCGGATGCCAGAAGAAGCGCGCCGCCGCGGATGCTGAAGCCGGCCTTGCCCAGTTCTTCCCGTAACGCGCGGATTCCCTCGAACGCCAACTCCCGCGATTCTTTTTCCACACCAAGCACAAAATCTCCGGCGTCGCCGAGTGGCATTTTTTCCGCCGTATGGTAGGGCTGGCGAAAGGTGTAACTGAACGTTTTTACGAGTTGCAACTTCCGTCGCTGCAGAACGATCAGCGCGCCCTCTTCGAGCGACACCGCCACCATCGCGGCCCAGCCGGAGTGCACGCGAAACCCGATCGCCGCTCGATTCATAGTGGCTTACTGCTCGCTAAACTTCCCGAAATTCTCAATTGCCCCGGAGAGATGCATTCGAACCAATCACACCCTCCTCTCTAATTCAGGATGGACATCGATTCCCGCGGGTGCATTCGCAAAAACATGACGGTCAGATCCCTTTGCGGCACGAAATTCTTCGCTTTTGCCACAAATCGTCCGGAACCGTCTCTATGAATTTCGCCATTCCAACAAAAGCTAACATACCAAGACTTTCCAAAACTGGGTTCAGGCTTTTCGACGATCAATTCAAATTCTTTTATTGGCGTCTTCCAGAAATTCGCAGTTTTGATAACGAAATCCACCCAGATCGTATCAACATAATTGTTGGCTACCGCTCTCGCTGTCTCCGTCGGAAATGCAACGGCGTTGTCTTTATTCAGCGCCTTTAAAAGCCCTGGCTCCAGGCAAGCATTCTGAATTGGCTCTAACATTCCAAGTTCGAATTTCTTATCCTGCCCAGCGCGTGATGCCTCTCGAGCTGCTAGCGTCTGCCGCTGATTCGCACCGGGCTCTAGATCTTTCAATAAAGCATATTGAGATCCGATAACTGGACGGTATTCATGTCGAATAAGGATGGTTTTTCGAGCAGGGAATTTCTGCGTCCAGTGAAACAGGCGATTGACTGTCCATTGCGGAACACCGTCTTTGTCAAGGAGTCCGTGAGAAGCAAGCTCGCGTACTTGCTGCGTCGACAGCTTGAAATCTCCACCATCACATTTTTCCGCAGGTCCCCAGTAATCGCCGAAAGTCGCAATGTTGATGCCTAGGTTGCGAATCAGCAGCGTGTAATCAGTTCCCGCAAGCTTCGCGAGATCCTCGGTTTCGTAGTGAATTTCCTGTCCATCCACCCATAGCCTAAAATCATTGAACGTAGAGCGAGGCCCACAGTCTGAATCAAAAACGCCCATCGGTGGAACGGGAAAAGCCAACTCGGTAGTGATGTCTTGAACGGATTCATTAAGAAACTGGTATTCAACAGCCACTTTCTCCCGGCTGATTCTTAGCACCTCCTTTTCCATGGAGATGCGCGGTTCGTGTTTGAACTCGATCCCACCCGCCTTAACAGAAACCGCGGCATCGTCCGCCACCGATCTCGGTGCAAAAGAAAGCAAGCTGACACATAAAGATAGAAAAACAACATGGTAAGAGAGCCTATTTCGCATTCCAAGACTCATTTCTCCGCCGCCGGAGATATTGTTAATAACGCTCCACTGCCAGCGCCACGGCATTCCCGCCGCCGAGGCAGAGCGCCGCAATGCCGCGTTTCAAATTGCGGCGTTGCAATTCGTGGAGCAGCGTGACGAGAATGCGCGCGCCGCTTGCGCCGATCGGGTGGCCAATCGCCACCGCGCCGCCGTTCACATTCACTTTTTCCGGATTCAACTTCAGCTGCCGCGTCACCGCAATCGCCGCCACGGCGAATGCCTCGTTCAGTTCAACCAGATCGACATCCTTTTCGCGATCCCAGCCGGTTTTCTTCAGCAATTTCTCGACGGCATCCACCGGCGCCATCATCACCCATTTCGGTTCGACGCCGCTCACGGCCTGCGCAACGATTCGCGCGATCGGCCGCTTACCAAGATTTTGCGCCACGCGCTCGCTGGTTACGACAAGCGCCGCAGCGCCGTCGTTCGTCCCGGGAGCATTCCCAGCCGTCACCGTCCCGTCTTTTTTGAACGCGGGTTTTAATTTAGCGAGCGCCTCCATCGACGTATCCTCGCGCGGCGATTCGTCGTATTTCATTACAAGCGGCTCGCCTTTTTTCTGCGGCACTTCGACCGGCAAAATCTGCGACTCAAAAAAGCACGATTTGCGCGCATTCACCGCTTTCTTGTGCGACTCCACGGAAAAACGATCCTGCTCCTCGCGGCCGATCCCATATTTTTCCGCAACCAATTCGCCGGTAAGCCCCATATGAAAATTTTCGTACGCGTCCCACAATCCATCGTGAATCATCGAGTCGACCAGTTTTCCGTCGCCAAGCCGGTAACCCGTGCGCGCGCCAGGCAGCAAGTACGGACAATTGGACATGGACTCCATGCCGCCCGCCACCACGATTTCCGATTCGCCGGTTTGCACGGCTTGCGCCGCCAGCGCCACTGCCTTGAGGCCCGATCCGCACACCTTATTAATGGTCATTGCCGCCACGCGCGGATCGCAGCCGCCCTTGAGCGCCGCCTGTCGCGCCGGATTCTGGCCAAGTCCGGCCTGCACCACATTGCCGAGAATCGCTTCGTCAATCTGTTTCGCTTCGATTCCCGCGCGGCGCGCCGCCTCCGCAACCACTTTGCCGCCAAGCTCCGGCGCGGAAAATCCGGCCAGCCCGCCCTGGAATTTTCCAACGGGCGTGCGAACGGCCGACAAAATAACGGGAATCTCCATAAAGCCTCCGAAAGCGTGAAACACCATTATAGCGACTTGCGCGATGGGGTGCTTCTACGCCCGGCGCGAGCGGATTGAATCCGCTCCGCTCGTCTACGACTCATCGGCCGAGGGGCCATACAAACCGGGAACCGGAATGTTGAGCAGCCGCAGATAAACCGTGAGCTGCCCGCGGTGATGATAAAGATGATTCAGGCACATGCCGCGCAGGCACGCGAGGCGCGACATCGTAAAAATCTCCTGCCCGCCCGCAAGCAGCTTCCAGCTCAGCATAATTTCCGCGTCGCTCACGCCCGCAAGCGCCGCCCGCGCATCGGCGGCGCACTTATCAAACGCCGCCAACAGCTCTTTTTTATTGGAGATTTTCGGCGGTTCGTAAGAAGGGCCGTTCACCGGCGCGTAATCGAGCTCCCTCGTCGTGATCGTCATCGTAATCCACTCCGGCACCGTGCCCACGTGCGCCGCCAACCAGCCGAGCGTGCCGGATTTCTCATGTGGCTTCCAATTCCACTTGTCGTCGGCAACGCGCTCGAGCGTCTTCCGCGTGTTTTGCATTTCGCTGTCGAATTCACCCAACATCGATTGGCCAATGCTCATGCGTTCCTCCCAAGAATTGCTGTCGTCGCGCCGCAATATCCTAGGCGAATAAAAAGCGAATTGTCAAGAGCTTTCTGCCTCCCCTAGGCGCCACCCTCTCTTCCCCGCACATCCGGCTGCGACTTCGCTAAAATTCGATTCTATGCCCCTCCAACGCACGGACTCTTATCTGAAAGATTCCCTCGAAGTTTTTCGTTATTACAAGTCGCTCGCCGAACGCGCCATGCAGCAATGTTCCGACGAAGCGCTGTTCGTGGCAATCGACAAGGAATCGAATTCCATCGCCATCATCGTCAAACACATGGCCGGCAACATGCGCTCGCGCTGGCGCGACTTCCTCGATACCGACGGCGAAAAACCCGACCGCAATCGCGACACGGAATTCGAAACGCCGGCAACGACGCGCGCCGAGCTGATGGAACAGTGGAACGCCGGCTGGAACTGGGTTTTCGGCGCGCTTGAACCGCTCTCCGACGCCGACCTGGCAAAAACCGTTTTCATCCGCGGCGAAGCCCACTCCGTCATGCAGGCAATCAACCGCCAGGTCGCTCACTATTCCCACCACGTCGGCCAGATCGTTTTCCTCGCAAAGCACCTCAGCGCCGGCTCGTGGACTTCTCTTTCCATCCCGCGCAACCATTCGGCATCTTTCAACGCCGACGTCGCCTCCGGCAAAAAATCGCAGCGGTAGAACACGCGTCTATTCGGACGTGGGTCAGTTTGGTTTTGCCCGCCAAATGACCCGCATCAGGATGAAAATAACAGAGGAGTAGATGGCAGCGTTAATTGGTAAAGCTATCAATACATAGTCCATCTTAGTAGCAGCATGGATGCCCCGCAACAGCACACAGACGTAGAAGCCGATAAGCTGTGGCATGGCTAAAGCATCACTGCGTGTAGAATAAGCTAAGTTAAACAGCGCCGCCGAAACAGCGAAGCCGGTGACAACTGCAATCCACAGCTGCCTCTTATGGTTCCTCACACTGCGACTCCTTCGGTTGTTGCTCCAATAATGTCACGGGCTCACGCAGAGTCAAAGAGTTCGGCGATGATCTTCCCATCGCTTCAAACCGACCCAAAACTGCCTTTTCTCATGAATTGCGAGGTGCAGCCGAGAGTGTCGCGCTGCTTCGAAAGAGGACCTATGCCACCTGTCCACGTCAGCGAACTGGTTTTCGAAGTCACCTAGGAAGCCGAAGGCGGCTACTCGGCGGAGTGTCTCACCGAGCCGATCGTCACACAAAGCGATACCTGGGACGAGTTGCGGGCCAACGTCAAGGAAGCAACGGAAGCCTACTTTTTTGATGGACCCAAGCCAAAATACATCCGACTGCACTTAGTCCGTAACGGAGTTTTAGCGATGGAATGAAGTTACCGCGCGACTTGAGTGGCAAGGATTTGGTGAACGCGCCTTGCCGCCGCTGGGATTACCGTGTTGTCCACCAAGTTGGCAGTCACGTCCTCTTGTCGACAGAAACTCCACGTCAGCAACGAATCGAAATTCCAGTGCATAAAGCCCTCGCCGTCGGAACCCAGGGAAATGTCCTCCGCACCGTCGCGGAGCATAAGGGCGTTTCGCGAGACGCAATTTTGTCGTCGATAAGGTAAACGCGTCTTCGCTTCCTCTTCGCTGCAATTCGCGTTACCCTGCTTACGTGACCCGCACTTTATTTGAAATGGATCCTGCGCCGCGCGGCAGCGGCCTGGCGATGAATCCCGCGCAGAAGCGCGCCGTCGAACATCGCGACGGTCCGCTGCTCGTCATCGCGGGCGCCGGCACCGGCAAAACGCGCGTCATCACCGAGCGCATTCGCCACTTGCTGGAAACCGACGATTCCCTTTCCGGCGAGAATATTCTTGGCCTCACCTTCACCAACAAAGCCGCCGGCGAAATGAAAACGCGCGTCGTGAAATCCACCGGCGAACGCGGCAAAGACGTCACGCTGAAAACGTTTCACTCGTTTTGCGAATCGCTCCTCGCCGGCGCCGCGCCAGACCGGCTCATGCTCGACAAAGTCGATCACTGGATTCTCCTCCGCCGCAACATGGCGCGCTTGCAACTCGAAAAATACCGCCGCCTCGCCGATCCCGGCCAATTTCTCAACGACTTCGTGGAATTTTTCTCGCGCTGCCAGGACGAACTCGTGACCTCGGAAGATTACCAGCGCTACGCCGAAGATATTTCCGCGCAACTCGAAAGCGAACGCACCGCGCTCGACGACGACACCTGCAACGAGCGCCTCGAAGAAGTGCAAAAGCAGCTCGAAATCGCGCGCGCCTACCGCGCCAGCGAAGAACTGCTGCGCGAGAAAAAGCGCGTCTCGTTCGGTTCGCTCATCACCGGCGCGGTCGATCTGCTTGAAAAAGACGCCTCCCTTCGCGCCACGCTCCAGGAAAAGTTCCGCTACATTCTCGTCGACGAATTTCAAGACACCAACATCGCGCAACTCCGCCTGCTCGAACTCCTCGCCGGCAACCGCAAAAACATTTTCGCCGTCGGCGACAACGATCAAGCCATCTATCGCTTCCGCGGCGCGTCGTTCGGCAGCTTCCAGCTTTTCCTCGAACGTTTCGCGGATTGGAAACCCGGCGAAGACTCAACGCCTTTCCGCGTTTCGCTCACGGAAAACTATCGCTCCACTCCGAATATTCTTCGCGTCGCCACGCAGGTCATCGCGCAAAACGCCGTCAGCGCCGACTTTCCAAAAAAATCCTTGAACGCCAATCGAAAAGAAGGCGAAAAAATTCGCATCGCCGAACTCGAACGCGAAGAAGAGGAAGCCGCCTGGGTCGCCGGCGAATTGCAGCGTCTCCATTCCGCCGGACGCAAATGGCGCGACTTCGCCGTGCTCTATCGCCAGCACGCGCATCGCGACGAACTCGTCACCGAACTCTCTCGCCGCAAAATTCCCTTCGTCATCTCCAAACTCTCGATTCTCGATCATCCACTCGTCAAAGACGTCATCGCCTATCTGCGCCTCATCGCCACGCCATTTGACGACATCGCCTGTACGCGCGTCCTCGCCGCGCCCGCCTGGCATCTCGAGGCTTCCGATCTCGTGCGTTTCGCCGAACGCGCCAAAAAAGAAAAAAAATCCATCTACGACCTTTTGCAACTCCCGCAAGGCCGTCTTGCTTTCGACGCTTCGCATGCCGCGATCCAGGAGCTTCTCGAATTCGTCACCTCGCAGCGCAAAACCATGAAGCGCCGCACCGCTCGCGAACTTCTCGCCGACCTCCTCGAATGGCTCGAAGTTCCGCAGCGCGCCGCCGAACAAGACCGCAAATATGTTGGTCGCCTCACCGAATTCGCAAAAGAATGGGAGCCCAAGAGCGAATCGCGCGCGCTTCCCGAATTCATCGAATATCTCGATTATTATTCTCAAGCCGGCGGAAAAATCAGCCTGGAAGACGACGCACCCGGCGACGCCGTCCAGCTCATGACCGTTCACGGCGCAAAGGGCCTTGAATTTCCCCACGTTTTCCTTCTCCGCGTAAATAATAAGAAATTTCCCGCCACCGAACGTTCGCGCACGTTCGAATTTCCCGCCGCGCTCATGAAAGAAGGCGAGCCCGCCGAACAATTTCACATTCAAGAAGAGCGCCGCCTCTTTTACGTCGCGCTCACCCGCGCCGAAGAACGCTTGACACTCACCACTCTCACCGAAAAAAAAGGCAAAGTTCCCGTCTTCATCGAAGACATGCTGCTCGATCCCGAAGTCAAGCGCCGCGACATCTACATGCTCGCGCCAAAAATTCCGCCCCAAGCCGAAACGCCGCGCGAACCGCAACAATCCGACACAAATCTCTTCCCTGCCTCGTCCGCGCCACCAAAAATCTTTTCCCGCATCGCAGCCTGGGCCGAACAATTCCATCCGCCCTCGCCCGAACCCCTCACGCTCAGCCCAAGCGCCGTCGGCGGCTACCGCAGTTGTCCGCAACAATATTTATTCGGCCATTTGTGGTCTTTGCGCGAAGGGCCGCGCGCCACGCTCACCTTCGGCGCCGTGATGCACACCACCATCAAGCGTTTTATGGACCAGCTTCGCAAAGGCATCCGCCTCCCCTGGGACGACGTCGCGCGCATTTACGACGCAGAATGGAAGTCCGCCGGTTTCGAGGACGATTATCAGGAGCAAGGCTACAAAAAAGACGGCCTCGAACAGCTCCGCGTCTTCCACGCATCGGTCCTCGAAAATCCGCCGCAAATTCTCGAACAGGAAAAAGCCTTCGAACTTCCGCTTGAAAACGACGTCATCCTCACCGGCCGCATGGACCAGATCAATTCCGCCGGCGGCAACAAAAAAGACGTCGAAATCGTCGACTACAAAACCGGCAAGCCGAAAAAACCCGCCGACGCCAAAAAAGACATTCAGCTCAGCATCTATTCGCTCGCGGCAAAAGAAATCCTCGAGCTAAATCCCGTCCGCCTCGTTTTCCATTATCTGCAAAACAACGAACGCCAGGAAACCGCGCGCGATTCGAAACAGACCGACGAAGCGCAGAAAACCGTCCAGGAAGTCGCCTCGGAAATCCGCTCTGGCTCGTTTCCGCCCAATCCCGGCTTTCTCTGCAGAAATTGCGCCTATCAGCCCATCTGCCCGGCGCACGAAGAAAATCTCGCAAGCCAGTAATCCAATAGAACGCTTGCCCAATAAAAAAGGCGTCCCGACCAGGTCGAGACGCCTTTTTCTGAATCCCAATTTCCCGCGGCTACTTCTTTTTCCCGCCCTTTTTCATCTCTTCTTTCTTGGCCTTTTTCTTCATCGCGTGCCTCCTTCGATTCTTCCGGCTGGGCCGAGGCGCCGCCGCCCGTAGCCCGTTGCTCGCTTGTATACGAGCGTCCGCCGCACCAGTCAAGCAAAATCCTGCAATTCGCGCAGCGCCGCGCGCGGCGCCAACCCTCATTTTGCGATCAGCGCCGAATAATACCCTTGGCGCGTAATAATATTCAGGCCCGCACGCCGCACGCGCACTTCCACCGTGTGATAGTCCGCTCCCTTGTCGTTCCCTTGCGGCGAATACGCCAGCGTGTATTGATTCCGTGCCTGTTCCGTCACGCGCGAATAGAGCTCTTCGAGCGTATTTCGCTTCGCCGCGTAGTACACGTCGCCGCCCGTGTCGTGCGCGTACGCTTGCAGCCGCGTAAATTTCCGGTCGGCAAATCCGCTTCCCACTCCCAAGCTGTACACCGAAATGTTGTATCGCAGCAGCTCTTTCACCACCGTCTCGTAGTTGTATTTGTTGTTCTTCGCGTTCTGCCCGTCGGAAATCAGAAAAATAATCTTGCGCCGACCGCGGCCGCGATCGCTCAAAAGCTGCGCCGCTTCGTACATCGCGTCGTCCAGCGCCTTGGTCGGCTGATTCTTCAGAATTTTCGTCGATTGCGGCGTGGAAGGTCCGCCACCAATATTCTGCCCATTCACCGTCGCGCCACCCGAAAACGGATCGCCCGGCGGCGCCACGTCCGTTTCGGAATCCAGGCGCACTCGCTTCAACTCCGTCACCAGCTTGTCCTGATCCCGCGTAAATCCCTTGCCCGGGTGCATATTCACGTCGAACCGGCAGACGTACGCTTCATCGGTCAGGCTCAGCCCCGCCACAATTGCCTTCAAGCTGGACTCCACCATCACCGAATCCTTGCCCTTCAAATCGTTGTCGATCAGCACAACCGCCGACAACGGAAAAGCCTCCGCGGAAAACAACGAAATCCTTTGTTCGACGTTGTCGTCAAAAACGCGAAATTCCTCGCGCGTCAGGTCCGGCACCAGCCGCCCGCTCGAATCCTTTACCGTCACCGGCAAAATAACCGTGTTCACCGTCGTGATGATTTTCGCCGTTGTGTCGTTCTGCGCCGCCGCACCGCTGCTTTCCTTTGCCGCCGGAGCCGCCGCTCCCGCCGCCGCATCCGGCTTTGGCACCGGCGCTTGCGGCGGATTTTGCGCCCAAATCGCCGCCGCCCAAGCCAGCGTCACCGCCATCACCGCACCGCTCACCGCGCCCATCACCGGCCTTTTTCCTCGACTTTTGCCCTTTGACACGCCAAACTCCCTCTTTGCGGGTTTGCACGCCCAAACTTCTGCCGGGACAATTTGAATTTCCTTCTTCGTCACAGAATAAGGCAAAATTCAAACTGGTCCCGCCGGACTTCTACAAGGTTAGACGCATCCGAAAGCCTGCTTGGGCGCATCCCACTTTACGAATTCTTCCTGCCTTGGACTGGCGCGGCCGGAAAATCCTTAACGAGGAAAGTATACATGCCTTTTTTCTATCGAATTGCGGCCTTCGCCGCATGCGGCGCGATCTCTCTCGCAAGCCTCGCTCCTTCCGTCGATCGGCTCGCGGCGCAAGAGCCCGTTCAGTCTGGCGGCACCATCTCCTCGCAGGTTTCGCTTGTCAGCCTGTTCGCCACCGTCCGCGACAAAAACAAGCGCATCGTCACCGACCTTTCGCAAAACGACTTTCAGGTTTTCCAGGACAACGAGCCGCAGAAAGTCGCCTTCTTCAGTAAGGAAGTCACGCTCCCCGTCACCATCGGGTTGCTTATCGACACCAGCGGCAGCGAACAGAACCGCCTTCCGGCCGAGCAAGACGCCGCAACCCGCTTTCTCGAACGCGTCATGAAAAAAGGCGACGAAGCCATGGTCATCAGCTTCGATCTCGACGTCGACTTGCTCAGCGACTTCACCGACGACAAGCACATCATCGAACGCGCCATCAACAAGGCGCGGATCAACGCCGTCGGCGGCGGCGGCGTGGTCACGCCCGGAACAATTCCTTCCCACACCGGCGGCACGCACTTTTACGACGCCGTCTATCTCGCGTGCGCCGAAAAACTCGGCACCGAAGCCGGAAGAAAAGCGCTCGTCATCATTACCGACGCGGACGACCAAGGCAGCAAAGTCCGCCTCGAAGAAGCCATCGAAGCCGCGCAGAAATCCGATACCGTCGTGCACGTCTTGCTCGTCCACGACCCCGGCCAGGGCTGGCGCCCCGACGTCGCGAAAAAACTTTCCGACGAAACCGGCGGCCGCACCATCGAAGTCTCTTCCGAAAAAAGGCTCGAACAAGCCTTCGATCAGATTTCCGAAGAGCTTCGCAGCCAATACCAGATCGGCTACTACTATCCCGCCGGCAAACCCAAAGACGGCGGCTTCCGCAAAATCAAAGTCGACGTCAACAACAAAGACTTCAAAGTCCTCGCCCGCAAAGGCTTCTACGCCCCGAAGGAATAGCGGCTTCGCGAGTCTGCTATCCGGAATGTGACGGAGGGTCTTTCGACCCGTTCTATTCAATCAGTGTCGGCGGAAATCCGTCTTATGCCGTAGCCGGGCGAAACTTCCTCCCCGCCGCAATCCCCACCAGGCTCAACCCCACATGCACCATCGTCAAGGTCGACATTTTACTCCTCCGTCATCCCGCATTGCGCCAGATGCCTTTATCCATCCCGTTGTCGGCAAACGATACATCCATTTTCCGAAAATTGCAGCCGCGTACGAAAAAACCGGCAACTTACAACCAGCGCAACTCGAATTGACCACCCTCCTCAACGCGGCTAACATCTTTCGTTCGCCATGAATTCAAATGGAGAAACAACGGTGCGCGCGAAGCTGACTGCCAACGATGTGCAGCGGCATTCGAGCCGCGCCGACAAAGTTAGGAAGCAAATTCGATGAAAATGCAAAGAACCACATTCACTCTAGCCATCCTCTTTTTTTCGCTGGCGGCGCATACCGGCAGCGCGCGTTCAAAAAATACTTCCGCCGCGCTTCCGGCAGACTCCGACGCCGCCTTCCTCGGCCGGTGGGATTTGACGCTCAGAGCGCCGGATCGCGAATATCCTTCCTGGCTCGAACTCACGCGTGAAAACGGCCAGCTCAAAGCGCAAATGGTCGGTCGTTGGGGCAACGCCCGTCCCCTGCCGCACGCCGAAATCACAAACGGCCATCTCAAATTCATTTCGCCCAAGGAAGAAGAAGACCGCAAAGACGACATGGTTTTCGAAGCCACGCTCAGTGCCAATCGCCTTTCCGGCACCACCACCGGACCCGACGGCGCCGTCTGGCCCTGGACCGGCGAACGCGCGCCCTCTCTGAAACGCACCGCCACGCCAAAATGGGGCAAGCCCATCGCGCTTTTCAACGGAAAAGATCTCTCCGGCTGGACCATGTCCAAATCGAGCGCCACGACCGTCTGGAAAGTCGAAAACGGTCTCCTCATTACTCCCGGCGAAGGCCCCGAACTCATCCACAACTCCAAATTCCAAGACTTCAAGCTGCACGTCGAATTCAAAATCGACCCAGCTTCCAACAGCGGCGTCTACCTCCGCGGCCGTTACGAAGTGCAAATCGAAACCGATTCCGCCGCCGAACCGCCCAGCCATCACACCGGCGGCGTTTACGGCTTCCTCGCACCGACGCCCGAACTTCCTCGCAAATCCGGCGAATGGCAAACGTACGACATCACTCTGATCGGTCGCACCATCACCCTCGTCCAGAACGGCCAGACCGTCATCGACAACAAGGAAATTCCCGGCATCACCGGCGGCGCCCTCGACAGTCACGAAGCCCTCTCCGGCCCCATCTACCTCCAAGGCACCGAAAAAGGCCACGTCGCCTTCCGCAGCATCGTCCTCACTCCTGCCGAGTAATCGGCCGTCAAACTGCCGGTCGCTAGAAGTCTGCTCGGTCCCTCCTCGTTCGTTTGCGCCAAACCCAAGCCGCACCCGCTCCAAATTCTCGCCAGCCTACCTGCAAGCAACTTGCATCTGATATACGACCAAGTTAGTCTTATATGGCGCTTTCAAATTACTTGTCTGGAGACCTTCTTGCTTCGTCGATTCAGCTTCCTTCCCATTCCCCTTTTTCTTGCACTTTGTTTTGCTTTCTTCCCGTCCCCGCTGCGCGCGCAAGAAAAGCCTTACATCGTCACGTACGATCAATTCTTGGAAGAACCTCGCAGTCTTGAAGTCGAATATTTCTCCACCGTGGGCACGCAACGCGGCGGCAACCAGTTCCATTCCTATTGGCTCGAGCTGGAATACGGCGCAACCGCATGGTGGACGACCGAGTTTTATCTCGACGCGCAATCCACCTTCAACGACAGCACGGTCTCGACCGGCGTTCGCTGGGAGAATCGCTTCCGCCCCCTCCGCCGCGAACACTTCCTCAATCCCGTTCTCTACGTTGAATACGAGCATGTGAACGGCGCGGACAAACTGCTCAAAGAAGTCGAAGGACACGACGTTGAATCCGATTTCGCGCTGCCAAACGCCATTGCGCGCCGGGAGATCAAGAACGAACTCGAACTAAAACTCATTCTCGGCAGCAATTTCAAAGGCTGGAACATTTCGGAAAACTTTCTTTCCGTGAAGAATCTTGCCGGTGAACCTTGGGAGTTTGGCTACGCCGTCGGCGCGAGCCGCCCGCTCGCGCTCAAAGCCGCCGCGAAGCGCTGCAACTTCTGTCCACAAAATTTCGCCGCCGGCGTCGAAATATATGGCGGCCTTGGAAATACCGCGAGCTTCGGTCTGCAGGAAACGTCTCAATACCTCGCGCCAGTCGTCGCGTGGAACCTGCCGTCCGGCTGGACGCTGCGCGCTTCGCCAACCTTCGGCCTCAACGGCAACAGCCACCGGTTCCTCATCCGCTGGGGAATTGCCAAAGAGTTCTCCGGCTTTGGCGACACGCTCGGCAAATTGTTCCGAGGCCGCTCGTGAAGCCTCATTTCGTTGCTCTCGCAATCTCCGGCATCCTTCTGTCGGTTTCCTTGTGTTTCGCACAAAACAAAACAAGAACGGAAAAATCGCCGCAAACCATTCCGCACGACTATTCCGAATTGGCCAAAGCTCCAGAAAAAGCCCGTCTTCGGCCAAATCCCTTTGAAAAGGATCCCGACGCCGTCATCGCCGGCCAATTTCTTTTCGAAAATCATTGCGCGGAATGTCACGGCGAGGCAGGCGTCGGCGGCAAAAAAGCGCCCAGCTTGCGAGCGCCCGAAGTGCAAAATGCTTCTCCCGGCACATTGTTCTGGCTCCTTACGAGCGGCGTCACAAGAAAGGGCATGCCCGTCTGGTCAAAATTGCCAGAGGCGCAGCGTTGGCAAATTGTCCGCTACCTCAAGTCTTTGGGTCCCAAATCCGATTCCGCCACGGAAACGTCGAACTCCTCGAGGTTTCCTTCGTCGCCGCCGTATCTACGGCCCACAATTAATACACATCTCCGCTTCGGGCCTTCATCGCTTTAGCGTCCCAAATCGGGCGGCGGCAAAACCACCCCGTCGCCACGGCCGTTCCGCGTTTGTCCAAAATTCTTGCTTCAATTGACCGCCATGCGCGGGACGGATAACATCTTCCCTCCAGCAATCCAATGGAAGATCAGAGCATCGGCCACTACAAAATTCTCCGCAAACTGGGCGGAGGCGGCATGGGCGTTGTCTATGAAGCCGAAGACACCCGGCTCGGACGCCGCGTCGCGCTCAAATTCCTTCCCGAAGACAAGCACCATGATTCCGAGAGCCATCAGCGCTTTCTCCGCGAAGCGCGTTCCGCCTCCGCTTTGAACCATCCCGGCATCTGCACCATTTACGCCATCGAGGAACACGACGGCAAAACCTTCATCGCCATGGAACTCCTCGAAGGCAAAGCGCTCGACCAGGTCGTTCGCGCCGGCTCGCTTCCTCTGAATCGCACGCTTGAACTCGGCGTCCAGATTGCCGACGCCCTCGACGCCGCTCACAAAAAAGGCATCGTTCACCGCGACATCAAACCCGCCAACATTTTTCTCACCGACCGCGGCCAGGCAAAAATTCTCGATTTCGGTTTGGCCAAACTCGTTGCCGGCCAGGGCAACGATGCCACCATGCACGACATGGACGCGACGCACCTCACCAGTCCCGGCCTCGCCGTCGGCACCGTTGCGTACATGTCTCCCGAACAAGCCCGCGGCGAAGATCTCGACGCGCGCACCGATCTTTTTTCCCTCGGCGCCGTCCTGTATCAAGTCACCACCGGCAAGCATCCCTTCCCCGGTTCCACGTCCGCCGTCGTCTTTGAAAATATTCTGCGCAGCACGCCGCCGCCCGTCACTCTCAATCCCGAAGTCCCGCAGGAGCTCGAACGCATTCTCGGCAAGGCGCTCGAAAAAGACCGCGATTGCCGCTATCAAATCGCGGCCGAACTTCGCGCCGACCTGAAGCGCCTTCTCCGCGAAGTCGACTCCGGAAAAGTGATCACCACTTCCGTTCCCGCCGCAAGCGCCTCGTCGCTTCCGCCGGCTTCGGCGTCCGCTTTTGAGCCGGCGCCCAATCCCGGCAGCGGTTCCGTCTTGATGGAAGCGGCCAGAAAAAATAAATTCGGCGCCGCCATCGCGATTTTTATCACGCTCGCGGTTTTGCTCGCGGCCGGTTACGGTATTTTCACGTTCACCGTTCCGCACAAGGTCGCCCACGTTCCTTTCGAACATTTCTCGGTCGAAAATCTTTCAAACAACGGCCACACCGTCCTCGCCGCCATTTCTCCCGACGGCAAATATCTCGCGCTCGTTCTCGACGAAAATGGTTTGCAGGCCCTGCAGCTCCGCCACATTCAAACCGGAAGCAATACGCAAATCGTCGCGCCCGCCGCCACTCGCTATATCGGCATCACGTTTTCTCCCGACGGTAGTTATCTCTATTTTGTGCGCCGCGACGAAGCCGAACACACCATCTCGCTTTTGTACGAAGCCCCGGTGCTTGGCGGCACGCCGCGCGTCCTGATCCGCGACGTCGACAGCCCCATCGCTCTTTCTCCCGACGGCCAGCATCTCGCCTTTCTCCGCCAGGATCACGATTCGCCGCTTTTTGATTTGTTGATCGCGAAAAGCGATGGCACTCCCGAGCTCGCGCTTTTCAAGGGCCAGGCAATCGCGAGCGATAGTTACACACTTACCTGGTCGCCCGACGGAAAAACCATCGCCATCCCCATCGTGCAACCCACTCCCGACGACATCGGCGGATTCATTTCCATCGACACCAGAACGGCGGCGCGCACGAGTTTTGGAAATTCGCGCGCCAAAGTTTTTTACGATCCATCGTGGCTTTCCTCCGGCGCCGGTTTGCTCGTCACCGACGCCGAAATCTCCGCGGGAAAACTGCAGCGCCAGCTCGGCATCGTCGATTACCCGCAAGGAACGTTTCGCGCGATCACGGCGGACACGAACACGTACGTTCGGCCGAGTCTCGCGGCGAATTCGCAGAGTTTCGCCGCCACGCAGATTCAATCGCGCGTGGATTTTTCCATCGCACCGGCCGACGCTCCGGAAGAAGCGCATCCGCTCGTGCTCTCGTCGAAGCAAACCGTCTGGCGATGGGACTGGACGGTGGACGGAAAAGTGGCTCTGCCGCAAGGCGGCGAAATTCGCATCGTGGATCCGGCGGGCGGAGAATCGCTGGTCTTTTCCGATCAGAATGCGATTCCGGATCAAGTTGCGTCTTGCGGCGAAAAATATCTGGTCGTGCGCCTCATCGGGCGCGCCGGAAAGGCCGCGGCAAATTTGTGGCGCATCGACGCGACCGGCGGAAATCAGGTGCAACTCACTTCCGGAAAAAGCGAAGCCGATCCGCGCTGCTCGCCGGACGGAAAATTCATTTACTTCATCGACCGCGCCGACGGAAATCACGTGAAGCGGATTTCGATCGACGGCGGAACTCCCGAAGCGATGCTGAACGCCGGAGTCGGCTTGTTCGATCTTTCGCCCGACGGAAAATTCCTGCTGACGACGGAAGTGCGCGAGTTCGACCACAAATTGATGCTGCGCGAAGATTCGACGGAAACGAAAGCGACGCAGTATCGCGACATCGACCAGCGCGCGCAGGAAGGCGCGAAATACGCGCCGGACGGAAAATCGGTCGCGTACATCGTGCGCGAAAAAGGCGTCGACAATTTGTGGAAGCAGCCGCTCGACGGTTCGCCGCACAAACAGATGACGCATTACAAAACCGACCGCATCGGCACGTTTGGCTTTTCGCGCGACGGATTAAAACTGGCGATCGAGCGAATCCACGTTGAATCGGACGCGTTTCTTTTCCGCGATTCGCAATAATAAAATCCCGAGAAAAATTCCTTCCTTGCGGCGAAATTATTTTGGCGGCTGCGGCGCCGCGGCCGGCGGATTCGCCGCCGGCGTATTCACGGGGCCGATGCCGTTCGGCCGCGCGTAATAGCCGCGGCGCGCGCGAACCTGATAGCCATTGAATTTCGGAATTTCGATCTTGATGCGGTGATATTTTCCGTTGGGAACGAAGTTCGACGGGTTGTAGGTGATCTGATACTGATTGCGCAGCTCGTCGCCGATGTCCTGAAACGACTGATCTAAATCGTCCACGTGATACGGATAAAAAGAGCGGCCGCCGGTTTCTTCCGCGAGCCCTTGCAAGACTTTGTCGCCGTCGGTGAGGTGATATTTGCAGGTGCCGGTGGCGCGGCAATCTTTTTCCGCGGTGGTGGTCACCCACTGAATGCTGGTGCTGATGGTGTAAATCACAACGCCGGTGCGCTGCGCCATTTCAATGGCTTCCGAGCGCGTGTGATCGGAAAGATTGTCTTCGCCGTCGGAGATGAGAATCATGACGCGGCGCACGATGTCCGGCTGATCGCCGGGCGGGCGCGGCGGATTGCTCAAATGTTTTGCGCACGCTTCGTAAATGGCGTCGTAGACGGCGGTGCCGCCGCCGGCGTGCGTCTTGACGATTTGATCGCGCAACAAACCGGTGTCGCCGGTAAAGCCCTGCACCATTTGCGGCTCGTCGTCGAAGGTCATGGCAAAGGCTTGATCCTTGCCGCGGCGAAGAACGGTGTAGAGAAAATTGACGGCGGCGTCCTGCTCAAACTTGATGCGATCGCGAATGCTGTTGGACGTATCGAGCAGCAAGCCGATGCGGAGTGGAATGTCCGACTGGCGGCTGAAATACTTGATCATTTGCGGGGCATTTTCGTCGAGAAGCTTGAAATCTTCCTGCGCGAGATCGGGCACGAGTTTGTTGCGGCGGTTCAGGACGGTGGCGAGCACGTCGACGAGGTTGACGGGAACTTTAATTGTGGTCTGGCTTTGCTGCGTCTCTTGCGGATTCGACGGCGCAGGTTGCGGCTGCTGTTGCTGCGCGCTTTCCGAGACGGGCAAAGCGAAAAGGATGAAAGCGAGAAAGAGTGCTGTGATGGCCTGGCGCATGGTTAGGGATTATAGGAAGCCGGCAAGCGAGGCGTCAATTTTTACATCGCCTGCGGCGGCAGCCAATTTCTCCAAATAGAGTTTTAGATCCGGTGCGAGCGGCGCGGTGACGGCGATCGGTTTTTCCGTGCGGGGATGCGCGAACGAAAGACGCGCGGCGTGCAAAAACTGCCGGCCGAGCGCGGGCAGTTTTGTTTTGTCGACGACGAGATTCGCGGCCGCGCCATACAGCGTGTCGCCGACGACGGGATGTTTGAGGGCCGAGAAGTGCACGCGGATTTGATGCGTGCGTCCGGTGTGCAGTTGGACCTCGACGAGCGTGGCCGGGCCGAACTCTTCGAGTACGGTCCAGTCCGTGCGGGCGGCGCGCGCGTTTGCGGATTTTCCCGCCGGGCGCGCGGACATTTTGATGCGTTGTTTGGGGTCGCGCGAGATGGCCAGTTCGATGCGGCCTTTTGCGCCGGTAAGTTTTCCCTGCACGAGCGCGAGATAAATTTTTTGCATGGTGCGCGCCTGGAAAGATGCGGCGAGCCTGGCGTGCGTGAAATCGTTTTTGGCGATGACGATGGCGCCGGAAGTGTCTTTGTCCAGTCGGTGAACGATGCCGGGACGCAACGCGTCGCCGCCTTGCGAAAGAGATTGGCCGCGGCCAAGGAGCGCGTTGACGAGCGTGCCGCTGGAGTTCCCTGCTCCGGCGTGGACGGTCATGCCGGCGGGTTTGTTGATGACGATGAGGTCTTCGTCTTCGTAGAGAACGTCGAGCGGAATCGATTCGGCTTCGGCTTTGAGCGGTGGACGCGGCTCCGGCTGCACCGTGATGCGTTCGCCGCCGCGAAGTTTTTGGCTTGGCTTGGAAGGCTGGCCATTGACCTTGACGAGGCCGGAATCGATCAGTTCCTGCACGCGAGCGCGAGAAAGTTCGGCGGCGTGCGCGGTGATGAAGCGATCGAGGCGCGTGCCGGAATCGGCGGCGGAAACAAGAAGCTCGATGGGAGCGGAAGACACGCGACGATTGTAGCAAGGGCGCAGGGAGCGGGGAGAGAACACTAAAGCGGTGGTGGCGGAGCTTGCGCGAGTTCCAGAATAGGAAGAGTTTGTGTACACCCGGTTCTTCTCGTAAGAGTGGCAAATGCAGGACTTAGCGGTGAAATAGGGGGTAGAACTGCGTCGAGATGGGAGGAAAAGGTGGATTGCCACCCCCACCCCCCAGGGAGTTTGTATGAGTATCAAACGAAAGGGGTTACGAGCGGAGGCGTTTGCATGAGTAGCAAAACAAAGGGGATAGGGATTGGCGGGCGGAGCGGCGGGAGCGGGGTGGAGTTTGTGAGGCACAAGCAAGGGTAGCAAACGAAGAGTATAAAGTCAACAGTTAATTGATTGTGTAATTCGAATGGCTGTGGAAATCTGTTCGAACGGAAAGAAAAGGCAAAAGAAAGAACCCACCCTTTGCAAAATTCGGAAGCGCAAAGGATGTGGCACCCTAGAATCGCAACGCGCCGGCCGCGTCGACCTGCACTTCGTTAGCCGCACACGGCGTTTGTATTACACAGTCACCTCCTTAGAGTAGCCATGAGACTGAACAGCGCACCGCAAACTACCGTCATGGTTACATAATAGTGAAAAGCTAAGTCCCACAAATCGAACTCGGTCAGCGACACTGCTTGATTGGCATGTCCTATCATCTTTTTTGCCCGACGATAAACCTTTAAAAGATCAAATAGAGGTCCGGCAACGAAAATTGGAACCAGAAAAATAAGAAATCGAACATGCGATGACACATTAAATTCGGTTATCTTGATCACCGCCATAATCGCGATGAATTCTATACACAAAAATAAAAGAATTGCCGAAATTGAATATAAATAGAAAGTATAAGGTTTTGCGCTTCTGATGTCTCGCCCGGTTAAGTCCATCTGATTCACCTCAAAATAAATATTTGCAACACAAACATGGCGGGTGGAACATAGATTTTCTGTTCTTCTGGTTGCATGGCGAGAGTATATCATTTGGGTACTAAGCTTGAGAGGAAGCGAATTTTGGAAAGGGTGCCGCACCCTTCGGGGTTAAGGGTGCGGGTTTTGACGTTGGGTGGAAGAGATGGAAGGCAGACGCAATCCGCTGAAGAGATATTTTGGGAAAGGCGATCTGCACTTTGTGACGTTTAGTTGTTATCGACGCAGGCCTTATCTTGGTACGGAGCGGGTGCGGAATCGGTTTTTAAAGATTCTGGATGAAATTCGCGTGCGACATGATTTTGCGCTGGTGGGATATGTGGTGATGCCGGAACATGTGCATCTGTTGATGAGTGAACCGCGCGTGGGGAACCCTTCAAAGTCGCTCCAGGTATTGAAGCAGAAGGTATCGCGTGAACTGCGGAAGGAAAAACAAGACGCCGGTGGCCAAAACGAATTTGCGTTTGGCGGAGATCTGGATACGGATTCGGCGTTCTGGCAACCGCGATTCTATGACTTCAATGTGTGGAATGAGAAAAAATTTCAGGAAAAATTGGAGTACATGCACCGGAACCCGGTGGACAGAAATCTTGTGCAACATCCGAGAGATTGGCCGTGGAGCAGTTGGAGTTTTTATGAGAATGGCGGAAGTGGACCGATTCGGATTGATGTGATGAAGCCAACGCGCTGAGAAAGTCAAAACCCGCACCCTTGAAACCGAAGGGTGCGGCACCCGAGTTTACCTTTTGCCTGTTGGTTGCGGCGCTTACTGCGGTGTGGATTGCGACAAGACGCAGCGGAAGGCAAGAACCACACACTTGACACCGAAGGGTGCGGCACCCGTGTTTGACACTTGCTACAAACCGGAAACGAGTGCTGGGCTTACGTTGTACCGAAGAAGAAAAACTCTAATCGCCGCGCGCAGAAAACAGATTCACCGTGAGAGTTCCAGAGGTTCGGTCCTCGGCTTCACTGGTAATCACGCGGTGCTTCACGGCATTGTAGAAAAGAAGTGTCTTTTGACAAGGCCTTACATCTTATCGGGTGGCACCCCACAGTTGCTTAATTATTCTTTTTAGGCGGTTCCGATCGAGCGCGCCACAAGCCAGTGAACCGGCCAGCCGATCATCATTGTTATACTCACGTAAGTACGGCATTGGCGGAGTTTAACGGGGATTTCCAAGATGCAGGCGTCATCGCAGCACGACAGGACACACAGGGAAGAAGTTGTTGTTTACCACTCGGCGTATGGACTCAGGCCGGCCGTGATTGACTTTGCCGACAAACTACGTTTGGCCGGGCATACAGTTCACACTCCCGATCTATATGACGGCGAAGTGTTTACCGATCGCAATGACGTGGTCCGCAAGATCCAGGAACTCGGGTTCGATAAGCTGCTTGAGCGGGCCGTTGCGGCCGTGGAGAAGCTACCGCACACTTTGGTGTACGCCGGGTTTTCAAACGGCGGCGCTTGCGCGGAGTTGCTGGCCGCGACCCGCGGCGGAGCGCGGGGAGCAATCCTGATGCACGCACCGCTGATGGTGCGCGACCTCGGGTGGAAGGTGTGGCCGTCCAATGTCCCCGTGCAAGTGCATTTTGCCGATAAGGACCCGATAAGAAATCAAGCAGTGGTCGATGCCCTCGGGGCGAAGGTGCGTCAATCCGGGTCGAACTTCGAGCAGTTCGAATATGACGCACCGGGACACCTGTTTGCCGATCCAAACCTTCCCGCCTACGACGCGAATGCGGCTGAGTTGATGACGACGCGGGTGCTGGATTTTCTCGGTGGGATCGGAAGATTAGTGGCTGATGAGAGCACACGCGAATCCTAATTGTTGCTCACGGGCATTCTCGCAAACAATCACGACATTGTTAACCGCGCATTTTCCCTGACGCATACGGTTGGGCATGGATATTCTGTTCTTCCTCTTTGCTGGACGTGAGCATCTCGCATGACAACTTAGCTTGAGAGGGAGCAATCGTTGAAATTTGTGCGGCGCCCGGGTTGACACTTTCAAGAAATCGGAAATGTGTGACGGTCTTACGTTTCACTTACGAAGATAAAATCTGCTCGCCGCTCGGCGGAATTTGCTAGCCAGGGAAAGCAGAATACGATCAGGCCGCCGGATTGGAATCGGGCGGGGGCGCGGAGCCCCAGCGGGATTGGCAGGCCTGGCGCCATTTTTCGCGTTCTTCGGGGGACATGCCTTCCCAGCGGTCGCGCATTTTGCGGCGGAAGCCGGAGCGATTGCCACCGCCGTGATGGCTCATGCCGCCGAAGAGGATGCGGCAAAGAGCGAGGAGGCCGAACGCCTGCCAGAAGGTGATTTCTTTCCAGCCGAAAAGCGACGGCACGAGCCAATTCCAAAGATGCATGACGATTTCGCCGCCGATCCAGACGATGGCAACCATCCCGAGAATGCCCAGCGGGACGATCCAGAACAACTTTTTTTTGTTTCGCATGGTGCGCTCCTTACTTTTCGAAAAATTCGTCGTACATATTTTGCAAGCGTTCGCGGAGATGCAGGACGGCATAACGTTTGCGCGCGAGCAACGTATTGACGTTGACGCCCGATTCGGCCGCGAGCTGTTTGAAGCTGCGCCCTTCGAGTTCGTGCGCCACGAAGACTTCGCGCTGCTCGGCGGGAAGTTCGCCCAGCGCGTGCTCCAGCTCATCGAGCAGCGCATTGCGGAGGAAAAGCGCTTCGGGGCCCGCGTCGGGCGAAGGCAAAAGATCCTCGATGTGCAGCAGTTCGCCTTCGTCTCCTTCGATGGCGGCATCGCTGAAGGCTTCCGCCTTTTTCTTGCGAAAGAGATCGGTGATGCGATTGCGCGCGACGCGGAAAAGCCATCCGGTGACGTGGCCGATGGGCATGAGCAGGCGATTGGCTTCCACAAGTTCGTAGAAAACTTCCTGCACGATGTCTTCGGCGTCGGCCGGATCGGGCACGCGGCGGCGAATGAAATTGCGCAGGCGCTTGCGCTCGCCGGCGACGATCTCGGAGATTTGTCGATCCTGCTCGGTCATCGCGGCGATGCTCACGGGCCCATCCGTCCAGTTATGAAGACGGACGAGGGGCGGAAATATTGTAAGGATTTAGTGCGTTGTAAGTTTCATGGCGTGGTGCGAACGGTCGGATACGTGATGCCGAGTTGTTCGAGATAGGTTTTGTATTTGGATGGGTCGAAATAAAACTTTTTGAGTTCGGGCTGGAATTTCTGCATTTTCTCTGCGTTGAATTGGGTGGCGGGCTGGTCGGTGGGCGAAAGGAACGATTCGTAGTGAACGTCTTTGGTTTGCACGTTGCGGAAATAGTCCCAGGCTTCGGCGACGAGTTGCGGCTGCAAGAGAAAATCGAGCGCGGTGAGCGCTTGCACTTTGGCGCCGGCGGTGGAGCCTTTGTGCGCGATGGGCGTGGCCATGGCCACGGCGTTCGGCCAACTGTGGCCGGGAAGATTCGGAATATTGGCGGGGAACATGAGATAAACCATCGGGACGTTCCAGGAGATGTCGCCGACGTCGTCTGACCCGCCGCCGGTGAGGTTTTTTGCGGGTTCCTCGAGCGGCTCGACTTTTTCATTCAGGCCTTCCACTTTTGTTCCGATCTCTTTTTGCAAAGCTTTGGCGAGCGTTTGATCGGCTTCGGTCCATGCCGGCATGCCCACGGATTCGATATTTTTCTGCTGCGCTTCGGCAATCACTTTGTTGAAGAAGGGCGGCCAGGCGGAGCCGACGAGTTTGTGATCGACGGTGGTGCCGGTGCTTTTCGCGGCGGAGTCCGCAACGGTGTTTCCGAGTTCATAAAGCGATTTGATGTGCGGAAAATCCATTTCGCGGAAGTAATACCAGACGGCGGCTTCGGAAGGGACGACGTTCGGCTGATCGCCGCCATTGGTGATGACGCGATGCGAACGCTGCGCGAGGCGGAGATGTTCGCGGTTGAAATCCCAGGAGACGTCCATGAGTTCGACGGCGTCGAGCGCGCTGCGCCCGTCCCACGGCGCCATGGCGGCATGCGCGGCTTTGCCGTGGAAGAAATATTGAATCGAGACAAGGCCGCTCCAGTCGCCTTTGCCGGTGCCGTAGGACGTGGAGAAATCGCTGCTCACGTGGGAACCGAGGACGATCTCGACATCCTTGAAATATCCGGCGCGAACGTAAAACGCTTTTGTGGCGACCAGCTCTTCGGCGATGCCGGGAAAAAGTTTGATCGTGCCGGAAAGATGATATTTCTCCATCTGCTTTTTGAGGACGAGCGCGGCGGTGACGTTGACGGCCATGCCGGAATTGTGTCCTTCGCCGTGGCCGGGTGCGCCTTCAACGAGGGGAGCGTGGTACGCGACGCCGGGTTTTTGCGAAGCGCGCGGAATGCAGTCTTCGTCGGTGATGAAGGCGATGACGGGTTTTCCGCTGCCGTACGACGCGACCCAGGCGGTGGGAATGCCGGCAATTCCCTTTTCGACCTTGAAGCCGTTTTTTTCGAGAATGCCGGTGACGTATTTCGAGGTTTCGACTTCCTGGAAGCCCAGTTCGCTGAAACTGAAAATCTGATCGACCATTTGCTGCGTAAACGTCTGCAATTTTTCGGTTTCTTCGGCCGCTTCGTGCTTGAGGGCGTCCAGCGGCGGAAGCTGCTGGGCCCGCAGAAAGGGCGCTATAATAAGGAGGAAAGCGAGCGTTACGAGGCGCTTGCGCATCGGGAACCGTCCTGGGCCAAATGGGCCGTGAAATGACGCAAAAATGATGCGTAGTTTACCTCAAGCGCGGAAGAAGTGTGGGTTCGCGGCGCGTCTAAAAGAACGAGCGCGTTGACTTGAAGCCGGCGGAAATTTAAGATTCCGTCCAAGTGACCAATACGCAAGAAAGCGACGAAAAAATGGAAGGCTCTTCGAACGAGCCGCAGCGTTCCGGCAGCGGCCAAAAAGGGCTGCTTGCCATGGCGGCGGTGGTGGCGATTCTGGCGATCGCAACGGGTGTTATTTTCCTCAAACGGCCTACGACGGGGAAGGGCTTCGATGTAAACGCGATGCGCGTCGAGCGAATGACGCGGAGCGGAAAAGCTGCGGCCGTCGCAATTTCACCGGACGGCAAAAGCATCGTGTACGTTCTGCGCAGCAACGGCGAACAAAGCGTGATGCTGCAGCAAGACGGCGCCGCGGGCGAAACGCAATTGATCGCGCCGGATAACATTAATTACGGCGGGCTGGCGTTTTCTCCCGACGGCTCTTTTCTCTATTACACCGCTTCTTCGAAAGAAAACCACTTGTACAGCGCGCTTTTCAAAATGCCGGTGCATGGCGGCGCGCCGGTAAAACTTGTCGACGACATCGACACCGCCGTCAGTTTTTCGCCCGATGGAACGCAATTCGCCTTCGAACGCGGCGTGCCCGATAAACGGGAAGTGGACTTGATGATCGCGAACGCGGACGGAAGCGGCGTGAAGGCCGTGGCGAAAAAGGCGGGCCAGGTCTATTCGGCATCGCTGATTGCTCCGGCATGGTCGCCGGATGGCGCCACCATCGTATTTACGATTTATCAGGCGACGAACCGCAGAACTTTGATGGCGGTTGCGCCGGGCGGAACGGGACTGCGCGAGTTCTACCGAACGCATGACGATTTGGGAAGGCCACAGTGGCTGCCGGACGGTTCGGCGATCATTGTGCCGGTGCGCGAAGGAAAATTGGGAGATCGCGGACAACTTTGGAAAGTGGATTTCGCGTCGGGGCAGGCGGAGCGGATTTCGAACGACCAGCGCGATTACAACGCGATGTGGTTCGAACTGAATCGCGACGCAACCGAACTGGCCGCCGTCGAAACGACGATTACCGGCGACCTGTGGCTTCTGCCGAACGGCAACTCGGAAAACGCGCGGCAGTTGACGACCGACGGAACGCTTGTTATCTACGTTTCGAATTTCGGCAAGAATAAGATTATTTACGAGAACCGGGAAGGACACGTCTATACCGCCGACCTCGATGGCGGAAATGTGAAGCAAGTGAACATGGGCAACGCGGGTTTGCGCGAAGTGGCCGCGTGCGGCGACGGCAAACACATCGTGTATTCGGAGACTTCCGGCGAAACGCCGCAAATCTGGCGCGTGGATGCGGATGGTTCGCACGCCATGCAGATCACCAACGGAAAATCGGCGACGATGCCGCACTGTTCGCCCGATGGACAATGGATTATTTTCTGGAACGAAGAAGACCGCGCCTTTTTTCGCGTTTCGATTGACGGCGGCTCGGTTTCAAAAACCGATATGGCAAATCCCAGCGATCCTTATGTGCAGTTCTCGCCCGACGGTAAATCGATTACGTACACCTCGGAAACCATGCGGAATCCCCAATCGCCGTACAACGTCGTGATTGCGCCGTCGAATGGCGGGCCCGCGACCTCCACTTTTCCGATGGTGCCCGGAATGGGAATGGCGCCGCCGCAATTCTCGCCGGATGGGCACGGCCTCTGCTTCAATCTGATGCGGCAGGGCGCTTCGAACATCTGGAAGATGGAAAAACCAAACGGCGAGCTGAAGCAGATGACCCATTTTTCCTCCGGCTTGATTGCGTCGTACGCGTGGTCCGAAGACGGCAAGACGCTCTACGTCGCGCGCGCCACGCGCAGCAGTGACGTCGTGGTCTTAAAGTCACCGAAGTAGTTTTTCGCTTTGCGCCGGCGCGGCTCTGCCGGTCGCTTCCGTCACATCGCGAAGTTGCTCGAGAATCGCCGTGGAAAGCCGGCCGCGTTCGAATCGCCACGCCCAGTTCCCTTTTTGCCGGCCGGGAAAATTCATGCGCGCTTCGCCGCCGAGGCCGAGCACGTCTTGCAGCGGAACGATGGCGAGGTCGGCGCGCGATTCCATGACGGCGCCGATACATGGCCAGTGAATTTCCGCCGCATCCGTTTGTAAAAAAGTTTTCACGCGATCGAGCGTTTCCCGCTCGCCGTCTGCTCCCGAATGTTTCCCGCACTCCTGCAATTCGTGCCACCAGCCATTCGTCGTGTTGTTGTCGTGCGTGCCGGTAAACGCGACGGTGTGTTGCGTGTAGTTCGTTGGCAAGTGCGTGCCGTCGCCGCTAAATCCGAATTGCAAAACCGCCAGGCCGGGGAATCCGAATTGATTTCGCAGCGCTTCGACGGCCGGGCTGATGTCTCCCAAATTTTCAGCGACGATCGGCGCGTCGCCCAGTTCTTGCTTCACCGCTTCAAACAATCGGGCGCCCGGGCCTTCGATCCACTTGCCGCCGCGCGCGGTTTTGTCTTTTGCCGGCACCGACCAATATGCTTCGAATCCGCGAAAATGATCGACGCGAAGCAAGTCCAGATGTTCGAAAGCGAAGCGGAACCGGTCAATCCACCAGCGAAATTCCTCGTCCGCGATGCGGTTCCACTGGTACGTCGGGCTGCCCCAGCGCTGCCCGTCCGCGCTGAAATAATCGGGAGGCACGCCGCCGACCGTGCGCATGTGATGATTTTCGTCCAAATCGAAAAGCGTTGGATGGCTCCAGACGTCGGCGCTGTTGTATTCCACGTAAAACGGCAAATCGCCGAGCATCGAGATACCTCGCGCGCGACAATACTTTCGGAGCCGCGCCCATTGCCGGAAGAATTCGAATTGCACGAACGCATGGTAGCGGGCGATTTGCGCCGAAGGCTTGCGCCTCGCGTCGAATGCGTTCCAGGGCTTGTAGCGATTCGCGTGGCGCAAGGCCATGAAGTTCGCGTAAGGATCGAGCCATGCGGCGTTGCTTGCGGAAAATTCTCGAAATTCATGCGTTTCGGTGAACGCGAGAAACGCGCGCCGCAGCAGTTTGTTCTTGTAGCGCGTCACGCCGGGATAGTCCACTCGGCCGGCGGGAAATCGCGGCGCGTCCTGCAAATCTTTTTTAGACAGGTACCCGCGCTCCACAAGTTCTTCCGGGCTGATCGCCAACGGGCTGCCCGCAAACGCCGAGCAGGATTGGTACGGCGAATTAAACGGACCGGGCGGACCAAACGGCAGGATGCACCACACGCGCTGCTTCGCCTCGGCGAGTGCGTCGGCAAAATCACGGCTTTCCGGCCCGAGATCGCCGACGCCGAAACGGCCGGGAAGAGACGTCAGGTGCAGCAGAATTCCGCTCGAACGCTGCAGTTTCACGGGAGGCAATTCTCGCAGCCGATCGGGAGACCGGTTTTAGAAATTTGCAAAGGCATTTCAGGAATTTTCATGCGCGCTTCTAGAGTAACTTTTTCTTTCCGTTTCCACCAAGACTTGCGACGCGTGGCGGTGAGAACGCCAACCGTCCGTGCGAACGGAAGCCGGTGCGCGGCGATCGGCCGAGCGGCCGAGGCGGAACACAAGCAATCGGCGCCGCGTTGCCTTCCACTCGCTACATTGCGCGCTTCTTCCGAAAGCGCCGCCGCTCACACCTTCACATTCAAAATGCGCTCCGCGTTTTCGTAATAAACTTTCTTAAGAATCCCATCGGGAAGGCCGATGCCGTAGATCCGCCAGCGTCCCTGCGGAGGAATCGGCGCCGGCGCATAGTCGAAGTATTCGTCTTCCGTCTCGAGGAATCGAAAATAGATTTCATACAGTTCGTCGCCAAAAATCTGCTGCGGTGTATCCGTTCCGTTTGGAACCGCGTCCGTGCCGAAAATAATTCGATCCTGATATTTTTCAAAGAATTTGCGCGCCGTCCGCGGCTGGCGGCCGAGTTCTCCAACCCTTGCGGCCAGCTCAACCACCATGTTCGGAAATCGCTCCATGCACTCGCCGACGTACCGAAGATTCTCGGCGTTATTCCCCACGTGCAACACAACGAATTGCGTCTTCGCGTGCCGCGCGATCACGCGATTGCGCGCTTCCAGCAGCTCCGCGTTACTCGGAAAGTCTCGCCCGTGGAACGACCAGTCCGGGTGATTATTTAATTCTTCAAATCGTTCGTTGGTGCGATCCGTCGGAAGGAAAAAGGCTTCCGGATCGGAAACATGGATGGCCACGGGCATTCCAAGCGCTCCGCATGCCTCCCACATCGGATCGAATCGCGCGTCGTCGATTTTCACCAGCGGCCCTTCGGAAATATTCTCGCGCAAGTAAAGACCCAGCGTCTTGAGCACTTTTACGCCACGCGCGCCCGCATCGTGCGCACGTGCAATCTCATCGGCTTGAAACTTTCCGTACCCCGGCTGGTTGGCGCGCTCCCACGTCGGCTCGGTAAACGTCAGGAATCGGTCCGGGTGCGGACGTTGAAATCGCTCCACTGCTTCGTTCAGTCCTTTTCCCGACCCGCCCGTGAGATTCACCATGATGCGAATATTTTTTCGATTCATCACCGGCAAGAGCGATTCCGGCGTCGCCAGAAATTCCATTCCTTCGCCCACGCCCACTCCATTCACGGACTTTGCCCGTATGGAAAGATGGGTGTGAATGTCGATGACCGGGTAACGCGATCGCGGAACTTTGTTTTCCGGCACGTGCAACATGCTTTTCGGCTGAAAATCGGCAAGGTCCAGTTTCATTTTGCCGGAGCCTTCGGGAGACTTGAGTTGCGCTCCGTTGACCGGTTCGGAAAATGTTGCCGCCGCCACAAACGAACCCATCTTTTCCAGCCAGCTCCTGCGATCCATTTCGCTCATCAGTTTCTCCCTCGATAACTTCGCGGCAAGATCGGTCGTCGAAGTAACGCGTCTTTCTTTTGGCTTCTTTCTATATCGTTTGCTTTCGTATGTCAAAATCGTGGCGCGGCGCCTCGTCGCGCCCGGTGGCGTTCGCGTTGCACCAAAAATGTGCCGGCGCCGGGTGGCAATCCGCCCACGCTTGCTGATTCTCCGCGAAATTTCGAGGTGTAAGCGGAGATCAGGCGCTTTGCACCCGCGGTATCTGCATCGAACGCTTCAGGAATCGGCAATGAGTTGGAACTCGAAATACCGTTGCAAGAGCAGTAGAATGAAAACAGTTGCCAAGGATGCGCCCGTAGCTCAGTTGGATAGAGCATCTGCCTTCTAAGCAGAGGGTCGCGTGTTCGAATCACGCCGGGCGCGCCAGAAATTCCCGCAAATTTCCCGATTAGCGCTACGCCGGTTTTTGCCCGGCTTCCACCGGAAGTTTTGCCAGCTCCCATGCGGCGAGACCGCCGGCGATTTCGGCCACATTGGCAAAGCCCGCTTGTTCGAGCAGGCTGGCGGCGATGGAGGAGCGGTAACCGCCAGCGCAATAAACGATCACGGCTCGCTGCCGATCCAGTTCCTTCGCGTGTTCCACCAGGTGATTGAGCGGCATTCGAACGCTGCCGGCAATGAACTTTTGTTCGCGTTCGCGCGGCGTGCGCACGTCCACGAGCTGCGGCGCGCGCGGCGACGCCAGTAAATCCGCGGCGAGCGCCGGACTGTACCGCTCCGAACTCTTCGTCAAGTCCGGGCGCGAATCGAGACTCCGCATTCCGTCTTTCAAATAGCCCGCGACATTGTCAAAACCGATGCGGCCAAGGCGCACCGCCGATTCCGTTTCGCGTCCCGGATTCGCAACGATCACGATCGGCTTCTCGCGGTGCAAAATCGTTCCCGCCCACGTGGCGTATTGGCCGCTCAAACCGATGTTCGTGCTTCTCGCAAGGTGCGCCGCAGCAAATTCTTCCGGCTCGCGCGTATCCAGCACTTGCGCGCCCGCCGCCTGGAGCGCAAGCACATTCGTCAATTCCAGCGGCATCAGCTCGCGTTGCAACGCTTCGTCCAGCGTTGCGCGCTCTTTGCCGTTCAGCACCGCGTCGTACACAAAATACGGCGGCGCTTCCGGCTGATCGGCCGTAACCAATTCGATGAACGCCCGTTTGCTCATCGGCTGCAGCGCGTAATTGAGCTTTCGTTGTTCGCCAATCGTCGAAACCGTTTCCTTGCTGATCGCCTTTCCGCAGAGCGAACCCGCGCCGTGCGCCGGATACACGAGGCTCGCGTCCGGCAACGGGAGAATTTTATTTTGCAGAGAATCGTAAAGCAGCGCGCCCAAATCGCTTGCGGACCAGCCGAGCGCCGCGCGCAAATCCGGCCGGCCGACGTCGCCGACAAACAGCGTGTCTCCGGTCAATACCGCATGCGGTTCCGTTTCGCTTTTCGCAAGGTCGTACACCGCAATCGAAATGGATTCCGGTGTGTGGCCCGGCGTTTCGATCGCCTTCATTCGCACTTTGCCAAATTCCACCGCGCCGCCATCGCTGAGCGGCGTGAACTTGTACTCCGCGTGCGCTTTCGCGCCCAAATAAATTGTCGCGCCGAGCCGATCGCGCAACTCCAGATGGCCGGCGACAAAATCCGCGTGCAGGTGCGTCAGAAATACGTGTTTGATTTGAAGTTTATGTTCCGCCGCGAAGGAAAGATAAATGCCGATATCGCGCTGAGGGTCAACCACGGCCGCCGTCCCTGTCGTTTCGTCGCCGATCAAATACGACGCATGCGCCAGGCACGGCAAATAAAATTGCTTGAGGATCATGGCTGACCCCCTCTCGCGCGCGAAAAATTACTTCGGCTGTTTGACGGTGCGAAGATACGGCTTCAGCGTCTTGAATCCTTCCGGATATTTTTGCTTCGCCGCATCGTCGGAAACCGAAGTCGGAATGATCACGTCGTCTCCCGGCTTCCAGTTCACCGGCGTCGCCACGTTGTGTTTCGCCGTCAATTGCATCGAATCGACGACGCGCAAGACCTCGTCAAAATTGCGTCCCGTGCTCATGGGATAACTGAGCATCAGCTTGATTTTCTTGTCCGGTCCAATCACGAATACGGTGCGAACGGCCGCGTTGTCGGCCGCCGTGCGCCCTTCGCAGGATTCGCCCGCTTCCGCCGGCAGCATGTTGTACAGCTTCGCCACGTTCAGTTGCGGGTCGCCGATCATCGGGTAATTCACCTTGTGCCCTTGCGTCTCTTCGATGTCTCCGGCCCATTTCGTGTGGCTGCTCACCGGATCGACGCTCAGCCCGATGATCTTCACATTTCGCTTCTTGAATTCCGGTTCCAGCCCGGCCATGTAGCCGAGCTCGGTGGTACAGACAGGCGTGAAATCTTTCGGGTGCGAAAACAGAATCGCCCAGCTGTCGCCAATCCATTCGTGGAAGTTGACGACGCCTTGCGATGTTTCCGCCGTGAAGTTGGGTGCTGTATCGTTGATGCGTAACATGGTGTTTTTTTCCGCTCGCGCGGCTCCTTCTCCTGCTGTCATGACTTGCCTCCTGGCGCCCCGCTCTGCCTGTCAGAAAGGTGGCGCCTCACTAAAGATGAGCCCACAGTGTAGCAAGATGGCGCGAGAATCGAAAAATGTGGCCACCTCGCCGTCGCAAGCGATATGATGAGTCAATCAGGCTTCGACCGATGACCACATCTCGCATCCAAATTGACCCTTCGATCATGATGGGCAAGCCGGTTGTTCGCGGAACCAGAATCACCGTGGAACTCCTTCTCCGCAAGCTGGCGGAAGGGGCTTCTGAATCAGATATCCGACGCGACTATCCCCATATTACGACCGAAGACATTCGTGCCGCCGTGGCATATGGCGCTGCCAGCGTCGCCCACGAAGAAGTGGTGTTTCTTCCGGATCCTCAAGTCACGCCGAAATCGTAGCCTATGCAAATCCTGGCCGACGAAAGTTGCGCAAGGCCTGTCATTCAAGCCTTGCGATTAGCCGGCCATGACGTTGTATCCATCGCCGAGGTTGCTCCCGGAACGTCCGATGAAGCTGTCCTCGCACGCGCCGTCACTGAAAAGAGAATCCTTATCACTGAGGATCGCGACTTCGGGGAGTTGATCTACGCACAAGGCAATCCATCTCCCGGCGTGATACTGATTCGATTCCAAGGTCCAAGCTCGACCGCAAAGATGGCAGCTGTCGTCGAAACCGTTGCAATTCTTGGGACGCGACTCCTTGGCGCATTCGTCGTCGTCGAGCCCGGCCGCTTGCGCGTGAGTACGCGACCCGCGCCATAGTTACCATTCATCTCGCTACCAGCTGTGCATCGTGCCGTCGAGTTTGCGGTTCACCGGCAAATACGCGCGGTGATACGGATATTTAGATGCCAGCGCTTCATCGATATCTACGCCCAGCCCCGGCTTTTCCCCTGGATGCATAACGCCATCCTGGAAAGAATATGCATGCGGAAAAACGCGATCCGTCTCCTCGGTATGCCGCATGTACTCCTGAATTCCGAAATTGTGCACGCTCAAATCAAAATGCAGCGCCGCCGCCATGCACACCGGACTCATGTCCGTCGCGCCGTGGCAGCCCGTCCGCACGTGATACAGTTCGGCCAGGCTGGCAATTTTTCGCAGGTGCGAAATTCCGCCCGCATGCACCACCGCCGTCCGAATGTAGTCGATCAATTGCTCCTGAATGAGCTGCTGGCAATCGTAAATGGAATTGAACACTTCGCCGACGGCGATCGGCGTCGTCGTGTGCCGCCGGATCAGCCGGAAGCCTTCCTGCAGCTCGGCCGGCGTCGGATCTTCCAGCCAAAACAAATGATACGGCTCCAAACTTTTTCCCACGCGGGCCGCTTCATTCGGCGTCAGCCGGTGATGCACGTCGTGCAAAAGCGGAATGTCTTCGCCAAATTCTTTCCGCAGCCGCGCGAAAAGCTGCGGCACAAAATTCATGTACAGCTCGGAACTCCACACATCTTCCTGCGGCGCGTCTTTCACCGCCGGCTCGTAGTACATTTTTCCTTTCCCGACGCCGTACGTGCTCGCGATGCCGGGAATTCCGCTCTGCGCGCGAATCGCTTTGTAACCAAGCGATTGGTAATGCGCCACCGCCTTCACCGTATCTTCAATGTCCGCGCCGCTCGCGTGCCCGTACACCAGCACCGATTCGCGCGACGCCCCACCGAGCAATTGATACACCGGCACGTTCAAGGATTTGCCTTTGATGTCCCACAGCGCCATGTCGACCGCGGAGATCGCGCACATCGTCACCGGCCCGCGCCGCCAGTACGCGCCCTTGTAAAGGTATTGCCAGATGTCTTCGATCCTCCGCGCGTCGCGGCCAATCAGGAGCGGAACCACGTGATCGGTCAAATAACTCGCCACGGCAAGTTCGCGCCCGTTCACGGTCGCATCGCCGAGCCCGTACACTCCGTCTTCCGTCGTGATTTTCAGCGTCACGAAATTTCGTCCGGGGCTGCACACGATCACTTTCGCGTCGGTGATTCGCATTACGCAATTGCTCCTTCGTTGCTATAGAATCGGAACGCTTTTTGAACTTCGGTCAGGAGCGAGAACACGTGGGCCATCCTCGCCTGGAACTCGACAAAAAAACCGCAGTGGTCATCGGCGGCACGAGCGGCATCGGACTTGAAATCGCCAAAGGCCTGGCGCAAGCGGGCGCGGACGTGGTTGCCACCGGACGCCGCGTGGATTTGGTGCGCGCAGCCGCAAAAGAAATTCGCGCCATCGGCCGCCGCTCGCTCGAAGTCGCTTGCGACGTCACCGATGAATCCACCATCAAACATTTGCTCGACGCGGCAATTGCGGAATTTGGCGGCGTGCAAATTCTCGTCAACTCCGCCGGCCGCACCAAACGCACGCCAACTCTCGAACTTTCCGACGCCGAATGGAACGGCATCCTTGAAACGAATCTGACCGGCACGCTGCGCGCGTGCCGCATCGTCGGCCGGCACATGATCGAACGCGGTTACGGACGCATCATTAATATCGCGTCGCTCGCTTCGTTTGTCGCGCTCCACGAAGTTGCGGCGTACTCCGCGAGCAAAGCCGCCGTCGCTTCGCTCACAAAATCGCTCGCGATCGAATGGGCCGGAAAAGGCGTTTGCGTGAACGCCATCGCGCCCGGCGTCTTTCGCACGGAGCTGAACGCCGGCTTGCTTGACGGCACGGAACGCGGCAAGGAATTTCTCACGCGCACGCCGATGGGGCGTTTCGGCAAACTCGACGAACTGGCCGGCGCCGCCGTTTTTCTCGCGTCCGACGCGGCAAGTTACGTCACCGGCCATGTGCTTGCCGTGGACGGCGGCTTTCTTGCAAGTGGCGTGAATCGCTGAACATTGCCGAAGAATTTAGCATTTTGAGGGAGGATTCGGAAATGGCGTTTCGGCTTCGCTTGAAAATCCCGCTCGCGCTTCGGATTCGGCCGGCTCGTGGCATCGAATTGGCCATCGCGGCAATGTGCGCGCTCTTTTGCTTTGGCGGCCGCTTCGCCGCCGCGGAACCGCCAAAAGCGTTGCTCGTCTATTTCGTCGACGTCGAAGGCGGACAAGCCACGCTTTTCGTTCTGCCCGGAGGAGAATCGTTGCTCGTCGACACCGGCTGGGACGGGTTTGGCGGCCGCGACGCGGAGCGCATCGCCGCGGCCGCAAAGGACGCCGGCCTCGCCAAGATTGATTACGTTTTGATTACGCATTACCACAGCGATCACGTCGGCGGCGCCGCGCAACTGGCCGCGCGAATTCCGATCGGCGCGTTCATCGACCACGGCGAAAACTCCGATGCGAAAGACGAACCGACTTTGGCCGGCTGGCGCGCGTACCAAAAATTGCTCGCGGAAGGAAAATACAAACGCATTTCCGTGAAACCCGGCGACACGCTTCCCCTGCGCGCCGCGCAATTTGTAATCGTGAATGGCGGCGGAAAAGTTCTGGAAAAACCGCTGCCCGGTGCCGGCGAAGCAAATCAGAATTGCGCCGCGACCGCCCTTCCTCCCGCCGATCATTCCGAAAACGAATTTTCGCTGGGATTCGCGATGAATTTTGGAAAGTTGCGGCTGGTGGATCTTGGCGACCTGCCTTGGGCGAAAGAACTGGAACTCATGTGTCCCGCGAATAAACTTGGCAAAGCGGATATTTATGTGGCGACGCATCATGGATTGTTTTTCAGCGGAAGTCCGGCGCTGGTTCGCGGCATCGCGCCGCGCGTGGCCATCATGGAAAATGGCGCGAAAAAAGGCGGCAGCCCGTCGGCCTGGGACATTCTTCATTCTTCGCCCGGCCTGGCCGCGATATATCAACTGCACTGGTCGGAAGAAGGCGGCGCGGCGCACAATGCTTCGCCGGAATTTCTGGCGAATCTTGCGGGCGCGGACACGGGATATGATTTGAAACTGAGCGCCTTTCCAGACGGAAGCTTTGACGTCTTCAACGGCAGAACCGGCAAAACGGATCACTATTTGCCGCAAAGGTAAAACCTTTGTCTCCGCCGTCGTTATGGTTGCAAGCATAGGCGCGCTACGTTTCCAAAAATTCCCGCAAGAGCATGTGAAAGTGATGGACGCCGTTTTCGCGTTTGACGGAATAGCGGCCGCGGTCGTATGTGGACGACTTCAATCCTTTCTGGACGTTGGTGCAGAGCAGGATGTCTTCCTGCTGGACTTTGTCGCTGAAGGCGACGGCTTTTTCGATTCGTTCCTTCGATGATGGCGATTCGGTGTCGTGGAAAAACCACTCGAAGACGGTGAGGGTTTTGTCGTGCGAAAGCGGAACGATGAGGTTTGTGGAGAAATTGTCGGGATAAATGTTGAGCATGAGGTTGGGAAAAATCCAGAAATAGAGCGCTTCTTTTAAGTTGCCGCTGCCGGGAGCGTACGCGCGATCCGTATCGCCGCCGGGCTTCATGGCGCGAATGGGCGCGAACTGCTGCGAATAATAACGATACGTGTCGGTGCGATATTGCGCGTAGTCGATCTCTTTCATGAGGCCGGGATGGGCGATGGGAATGTGGTAGCCCTCAAGATAGTTGTCGACGTAAACCTTCCAGTTGCAATCGATGACGTACTCGCGGCGCTCGGCGAGTTTTAAGTTCTCGAAGTCGAAGCCGCGCGCTTGATTGGGAATTTCGCCGAGAACTTTTTCGAGCGGTTCGGCGTTGCCATCGAAATTGACGAAAATCAAATCGCCCCAGGTTTCGATCCGGAGCGGAACCATGCCCATGGTGCTGCGATCGAAAAATTCGACGCCCTCGACGTCGGGCGTGCCGATGAGTTTTCCTTCGAGCGTGTACGTCCAACCGTGGTATTGGCAGCGCATGACATTTTTGCAGCCGCTGCCGAGCGCGATGGGGCCGGCGCGATGGCGGCACACGTTGCTGAAGGCGCGAAGAGTTCCCTGCTTGTCGCGAATGATGAGAATCGGTTCGCCGGCGATTTCGGCGGTGAAATACGTTTCGGGATCGGCGATTGTTTTCTTTGCGCCGTTCGATTCGCCGCAAGGTTGCATCGTGGTGCCGACGAGTTGCCAGGTGCGACGAAAGATTCTTTCCTTTTCGATTTCGAGGACGGTCGGATCGGTGTAAAAGCGCGAGGCCAGGGTGAAGGCGCACTCGATCTGTTCATTGATATCTAGGCGAAGGGGCATGTCGAGGTGGAGTGGTTTGGTGTTCATGGGCAAGTACTTTAATGCAAGTGAACTGTGAATGGTGACTAGTGACTGGCCGAAGTCGCAGATGGGCTCAGGGAGGGTGAGTTGAATCGCTGGATGGTCGATCGATCGGGTCGCGCGTCCATCGTGGGATGCCTGGTTAACCATAATCACCCCCCTCCCCCCTATTTTTTGTAAGTGTTGAAAACAAAGGTACTTTAAGTCCTTTGCGCCAGAAGTGTTCATTCTGCAGGGGTTACCGGCGCATTTTTTGTAAGTGTTCATTTCAGAGGACTTACGGGATTTTGGCGGAAAACCGAGAAGGTGGGTGTTCGCCGGGAGGCACAAGGAAAGCGTCGAACAAAGCACAACGCAGCCTATCACATGATGGTTATCACGTCAATACTTATTAACATTGTCATTCGAATGGGCTGTGGAAAACAGTTCGAATGAACTGCGTGATTTGGGCAGGAAGCTAACCGTTTCTCGAGCAAACGTTCCGTCGTCCCCGATTTCCCGTCCTGATTTCCCTTCGCCGACGGAGAAACCAAAATGCGCGCTTGACGCCTAAGCGTGCGTCACCCGGCGGGGCAAGTGGAGCGATGAGCGGGCCTGGCATGGAACTCATCTACCGAAATTTTGCGGCGTGGGTTGCGAAGACCCGGTCGAGCCAGAACTTTCCGTGCACTTTGTCACGCGCGACGAAGAATGCTATATACCACGCTGCGACAGCGACAAAGCCCAAGGCGCATCTTGCGACGGCCATCCAGAAACGAAGTGGAACGCCTGAATCGGAAACAATTTGATAGCCCAAGATGCATGCGCCGGGCGAAGGCTTGACCTTGAGTAGCGGAAATAGAAAGTAAAAAAACAACGCAGCAGACGCAAGAAGCAGACCAAGCAGGGAAAGAAGTAGATCGCCTTTAACGTATTCAGTGCGCTCGATCGTCCACGCAAACTCGCCGGTGCGACGCCATTCGCTTAGAACAGGGAGGATGCCAAAGATTGGAGTGACAATGGTCATAGCCAAGAGGAAGTCGATCCAAAACGCGGCGAATCTTCGAAAAAGCCCCGGCAGAGTGGCAACAATTGCAGCAGGCTCGGCGAACATTAGAAGCAGGTAGAGTCCAGCACCGATTGCGGCTAAAAGTAGTCCAAGTGGATGGGTTCCGCCGGAAAAAAGGTACTCACCGTTTTTCCATTCTGCGGAAACACCCATAGTAGGGACGGAGCCCTTGAAACTGATAACAAGAGCGCCTGCGAACAAAATCAGCAATAACCACCGAACTTCAGCGACCTTCATAGCTCCTGGCATGACGGCAACAACTTCGATTTCGATTTGAGCTTAGCACGGAGGTTCATGGCCGAAAAAAGCAAAACGCCGATCGGAAGATCGGTCACTATAATGGCAAAGATGAATTTGAAATCGAAGAGAGGTCTCCCCACTCCGTAGCGCGGCGTGCACCCTTTTCAAGTAAAAGAGGGCGCACCCAAGAAAAAACCGCGGTACACAGGTTGGCGTTTGGGTGAAATCGAAGAGGCCGGCTTCGGAAAGCCGGACATACAAGAGCAAAACCGGGAAAAGGCTAGCGACGTGTCATCGCCGATAGCGCGGGAAACGGGTGGTGTTGCGGCGACCGGTGGGATTCGAAGAAAAACAAAAGCAGATTCCGAACCCGTCGGAAGACGACGGGTTTGGAATGACAACCAGTGTGGACGGAGGAATGCGCGCGCGACGGGGCGATTGTGGTGTGGGCAACATCGAAGAGGCCGCCCTGGAGGGACGGCGCTACACAAGAAAGAAAAAGAAAGAGGCCGGACTGAAGTCCCGGCCCTACACAGCCGGGGTTGAAGTTGAAATCGAAGAGGCCAGCTTACCGCCACGGCGGGCAGGCGGAAAGCCGTCCCTATACATTCGGCGTTGTGGCGGAAATTGGAGAGAGAGTCTGGCCGCGAGCGTGGGCTTCAATCGGGTTCGCGCTGGGCGTGAAATGTACGATACGCGAGCCAGGCGAGGGTGGCGAGCATGCCGAGCCAGCCGAGGAGGCGGGTGGTGTGGCCGATTTGGACGTCGTGGAGGAGGAGGTTCCATTGGGTGAAGAGGATTTGCCAATCGTGATCGCCGGAGCCGACGAGGGGGAGGGAAAGAGCGCGGGCGTCGGCCATGTACGTGCCGATATAGAGGAAATTTTCGAAGAACCAGAAGGCGCAGAAGGCGACGCCGGTGGTTTCGCGTTTCGCGAAGAAATAAGAAAAACAGGCGAAGGGAGCGATGAGTTCGGCGAGAGTGCCGCCGAGAATGGTGAGGGTGTAGCCGAAGGGGCTGAAGAGCGCATGGCCGGCTTCGTGGATGGCGAGATTGGCGAAATCGAGGATGAGGAAATTGGGCGCGTTGAGCGCGGCGTAGAGGAGAAAGAGAGCGTAGAAGACGAGCCAGGAGATGCCGGCAAGTTTGGAGACGGGCTTCCAATTGCCGAGATAATCGGAGGAGAGATATTCGAAGGGCGTGGGCACGAGGGAAGCGTAGCAGCGGGACGTTGAGGGGAAAAGTGCGGGAACGGGCGGAGTTTCCATTGAAGGTGGTTGTCAGTTATTGCGCCGAGTAATACGGAAGTTGTTTCTTCAGGGGCTAAAGCCCTACTTTTCCTCGCCTCACCGTGGGGGCTAAAAGCCCCCACCTCCTAAAGAACCCACTTCGTAAAGCCTGCACTTCTTAACCCTCCACGTCCTAGAGAACCATTTATGAGATGACTTCGAGCCTGTTCGTGGATGCGCACAGGATGACGAAGTAATGCTTTGCGAGGCAGTGCGAGTGGCGTTGTGTGCGGCGAACGACGGAACATTTTTACGTTGTCGCGCGTAAAGGAAGGAGGGAGGAAGGGATGATGAGAGTTGGGCGAATGGGAACGACGGCGATTGTTGCGGCAATGTGGGCGCTGACGGCGGGAGCGGTTTGCGCGCAAGAGGCGAAGGGCGCTTCGAATGCGGCCGGCGAAACGAAAAAGGCGCACGTGATGGTGCTGGGCGTCTTTCACATGGACAATCCGGGGCACGACATTTTCAATCTGCAGGTGGACGACGTGCTGACGCCGAAACGGCAAAAGGATATTGCGGAGACGATCGCGATCCTGAAGAAATTCCGCCCGACGAAAATAGCGATTGAAGCGAGTGTGGAGAGCAAAAAGGTTCCGCAGGAATACCGGGATTATCTGGACGGAAAATACACGCTGACGAGAAATGAAGTCGATCAACTGGGTTACCGGCTGGCGAAGGAGCTGGGACACGACCGCGTGTACCCGATCGACATCGGAGGAGAATTCCCTTTTGACGCGGTGCAGGAGTTTGCCAAGACAAACGGAAAACAAAAAGAGCTGGACGAATGGATGGCGGCGATACCGAAGCAGCTGGAGAAAGAGTCCGCGATTCTGAAGAACGGGACGATAACGGATTTGCTGGAATTCATGAATCGCGAGGAGCAGGTGCGCGTGGACCAGGAATACTACATGGACTTCGCGCAATTCGCGGGCGGGGGAAAGTACCCGGGACCGGATTTGCTGGCGGAGTGGTACCGGCGGAACGCGCGGATTTTTGCGAACGTGCGGAGCTTGATCCAGTCTCCGGATGAGCGCGTGCTGGTGATTTACGGCGCGGGACATTTGTACTGGCTGCAAAGAAGCGTGCTGGATTCGCGCGATTTGAAGCTGGACCGGTTTGGGGATTTTGCGGGGAAGGCGAAATGAGGTCGCGACGAGCGCGGCGGCGAGCGAAGAGAGAATGTACGTAAGACGGTGTTGCGGTGACGAGCGAGCGAGATGAAGAGCGATTGAGGCTAGGATTACATCGAAGAGGCCGGCTTCGGAAAGCCGGCCCTACAACTTCAAGACCGGGAAAGTGTTTGGCGGACACGGAAAAGCAAGACTAAGAAACTGCGTGGCGGCGATGGAAAAGAAAAATCGGGAAAAGGCGGTGCGCTAGGAAAGCGAAATCGGGAAAGGGCGCGGCGGCCATCGTTCGGCTGGTAGAGGTTTAATCTCCGCGACACGCATGATGCGGTTTAGCTTTTGATGAGGCGGAGCGCTTCGTAGGCGGCGCCGAGCTGCGGCGCGTTTTCGTCGAGGATGACGGAGACGGGCATGTTCTTGAGCAGATTTTCGAAGTGCCACTTGTCCTTGAAGGCGTTGAAGAAACGGCCTTCTTTCATTTCGTCGAGAATTTTTACGGCGATGCCGCCCGCCACGTAAACGCCACCGAGCGCGAGAACTTTGAGCGCGAGATTGCCGGCTTCGGCGCCGTAGATGTCGGTCCAAAGGTCGAGGGTTTCGACGCAAACGGGACACGTTTTTGCGAGGGCATTTTTGGTAATTTCGGGCGCGGGATCGGCGTCGGGATCGTCAAAGGCGGCGTGTTTGACGGTGGTGGAAAGAAATTCGTGGAGGGTGCGGAAGCCGCGGCCGGAGAGAATGAGTTCCCAACTGACTTGCGGGTAGCGGCGCTTCATGAAGCGGAGAAGCTCGATTTGCTGCTCGGTGTGCGGAGCGAAATCGGAATGGCCGCCTTCGGAGGGGACGACCTGATAGCGCTTGCCGTCCCAAACAAGAAGAGATTCGCCGAGGCCGGTGCCGGCGGCGAGAAGCGCGCGCGTGCCGCCGGGCTCGGGTTTGCCTTCGTTGAGCACGCAAAATTGTTTTGCATCGAGATATTCGATGCTGTGTCCCCAGGCGCCGAGGTCGTTCAACAGAACGATCTGCGCGACGCGCAATTCCTCGGAAAGAACGGCGGCGTCGATCATCCACGGAAGATTGGTGGCGCGGACGCGATTATTGATGACGGGACCGGCGATGCCGAAACCGGCGGCGAGAATTTTTTCACCGGCGAGATGCGACGCGGCCTGGCGCGCAAATTCCTTGACGATGAGATCGAACTGCGCAAAATCCTTGCTGCGAAAGCGCTGCCGGAAGACGGGCGTGAGCTTGCCGTCATTTTCACGAAAGAGCGCGAGATTGCATTTTGTACCGCCGACATCGCCCGCAAGGATCAACGTGGTCTCCTGTAGACGCTGAATCGAATTAAACCTGCAAAAATTGCACTATGGGTTGTACCACTTTCTGCCGTCGCGTTCGAGCAGATTGTCCGATTCCCGTGGACCCCAGCTGCCGGCGGCGTACTCCGGAACGACGGCGCTTTTGGCGGCGCTCCAGACGTCGAGGATTGGATCGACAAGAGACCAGGCGGCCTCGACGCTGTCGGCGCGGTCAAACAACGTGGCATCGCCGCGAACGCAATCGTTGACGAGCGTGGCGTACGCGCTGCGCGTGGCTTCGCCGAAGCCTTCGCGATAGCTGAAATTCATGGTGACGTTGCCGATGCTCATCTCCGTGCCGGGACGCTTTGCGCCGAAGGAGACGGAAATTCCTTCGTCGGGCTGGATATTGAGGACGAGGCGGTTCGGTTCGACTTCCTTGCCGCGAAAGACGACGTGCGGCGCGCGCTTGAACTGAATCATGATTTCGGTGGTGCGCTTGGCGAGACGTTTTCCGGTGCGGAGGTAAAACGGGACGCCGGCCCAGCGCCAATTGTCGATGAGAACGCGCATGGCGACGAAGGTTTCGGTGCGGGAAGCGGCGCTGACGCCGGGTTCCTGACGATAGCCGGGAAGTTTTTTGCCGTTGAATTCGCCGGGGGCGTACTGGCCGCGGATGACGGCTTGCGCGACGCCTTCGAGATCGTACGGCCGGATGGATTGCAGGACTTTCAGTTTTTCGTTGCGGACGGCGGTGGCGTCGAAAGAAGCGGGCGGTTCGACGGAGCAAAGGGACGTGAGCTGCAAGACGTGGCTCTGAATCATGTCGCGGAGGGCGCCGGCGGTTTCGTAAAAGCCGCCGCGGCGTTCGACGCCGAGCGTTTCGCCCGCGGTGATTTGCACGTGGTCGACGTAATTGCGATTCCAGAGCGGCTCGAAGATGCCGTTGCCGAAACGAAGGACGAGAAGATTTTGCACGGTGTCTTTGCCGAGATAGTGGTCGATGCGGTAGACCTGGCGCTCTTCGAAGACGCATTGCACTTTCTTGTTGAGTTCCCTGGCGGTGGCAAGGTCGCGGCCAAAGGGTTTTTCGACGATGACGCGCACCCAGGAATTGTCGTTCGCGGGTTTGGAGAGGCCGGCTTTGCCGAGCTGTTCGATGATGTCGGGATAGACTTCGGGCGGCGTCGAAAGGTAGAAGAGGCGATTGCCGCCGAGATTTTTTTCCGCTTCGAGTTCGGTGAGGCGCTTTGCGAGCGCCAAGTACGCTTGCGGATCGGAGTAGTCTCCGGGATTGTAGTGAAGATTCGAGGCGAAGGCGTCCCATTTGGCGGGATCGATGGGACCGACTTCGGAGATTCCTTTTGCGGCTTCGCCGACGGTTGCGCGGAAGCTGTCGTCGCTCATCGGCGTGCGGGCAAAGCCGATGATGGCGTAGCGCTCGCCCAAAGAATTGTGCACGGCGAGGTCGTACATGGCGGGGATGACTTTGCGTTTGGCGAGATCGCCGGATGCGCCAAATAAAATGACGGCGCAGGGATCGGTGGCACCGCCGTACGAGACTCCGGAACGCACAGATTCGGCAGCCATGCTCTCTCCTTGATCTAAACGCGCACACGAGCGACGTTGCGTAAAGCCAGAAAAACTATACCTCAACCCCGAGGTTGCGCAGATCGCACTTCAATTGCTCGGGGTTCTGAAAGTGAACGGTGTGAAAGCCGAGCTTCCGGGGACTCTCGAGGTTGAGCGGGCGATCGTCGATAAAGATACATTTTTCGGGGTTTCGCTGGGTGACTTCGAGCGCGACGCGAAAAATGGTTGGTTCGGGCTTGCGGGAATGGACGTAACACGAGCTGAAGAAGACGGAAAAGTTGCGGCGAAGGCGGAAGGCTTCGATGCGGTATTGATTGAGCTCGAGCGGTTCGTTGTTGATGGCGCCGACAAAATATTTGCCGGAAGAGGAGACGGCGTCGAGAACTTCGCGCGAGCCGGGAAGCGCGCGCGATTGCGCGAACATGAAAGCGATGAACTCTTCGCGCGTGAAGGAGCGCGGACGATAGAAGAGCGTGCGGTTGAGATATTCCTCGAGAGTGATTTGGCCGCAATCGAAGGCGGGAAAAGAGAGGTCGTGGCGGTCGGAGAAATCGGCCCAGTCGAGCTGAAACGCTTGCGCGGCTTCCTTGCGCGAGCCGCGGTCCCAGCCATTGGTCAGGATGACGCCGCCGATGTCCCAGAAGACTGTGTCAATATCGGCCAAGTGCCCCTCCGTGGCGCGGGCGGTTGAGAATTGCGACTGAGGCGCGCCCATGAAAATACACGAAATCCTAAAAGTTTGCTGGCGGGCGGTCAGTGCGGTCGGCGGCAGGATTTCAGCGCGCGCGTTATCAGGGATTCGAGCTCGGCGAGGGAGGTTGCGGGCGGACCGGCAAGGTGCAAGCGCACGATGTGGCGACGGCGCGCGACCATGGCGTCCATATCGCCCAAAGCCAGCGCCAAGCGCAGGTCGGCGAGCGTGTAGCCGGCGCCGGGGACGTCGGCGCGGTCGATCGGATCGCCGGTAAGCATCAGAGCAATGCCGCCGCGCGGGCCGCCTTTGTAACATTGGCCCAAAAGATGGAGATAGCGGGGGCCCGGCGAAGACTGGACGGGAATGCCAAGCGAGAGGCCAACCTCGGCGACGAGCGAATCAATGCGCTGCGAAACGTCCGGAGTGTCCCACAGAAAATTCAGGAACGCGCAGTAACCGCCGGCGCCGGGGAGCGCAAAAAAGGAAGCCAAGGCCTGCTCCAGATTGAGGCTGGAAAGATCGTGGCGGAGGTCGCCCTCCACGAATAAGGAGAGACTGCCTTCGACGATCCGCGCGCGGGAAGTGTCGGGATTTTTTCGTTGAGAAATTAGTTCGATGAATTTCATGGCGGCGTCGCGGCCATCGAGATAATCCGGATCGGCAAAGGGATTCAGGCCGAGCAGGCTGCACGCGAGGCTGACGGCGAGTTCCCAACGGAAAACTTCACCCGGAATGCTTTCGATATTTTTTAATGGAATGGAGAGGAAGGGGACGTGTGCAGGCGGCGGTGCGCCGAGCGATTCGTCGTTCCACTGAATATCGCAAACGGCGCAAAACTCGTCGAGAATCTTTGCATCGGCGATCTGCGAACCGGCAAACGGCAGCAGTCCCGTACCGTTTTTACACGAACTGGAACCAACCAAGTGTCCGAGCCTGCCCGCGAGAGGCGCCAATGGCGGCGGAGCGCGGAAGACGAGGCGGTAAAATCCGGATTGAACGAGGGCGGCAAGGAACGCGGCGAGCGTGGCGGCGGGATTCCGCTCGATGGGCCGATCCTTTACGCACTCATCGCGAACGGACTGAATTCCCGCGAGGATTTCCGGAAGGTCGAGTCCGCAAAATCCGGCGAGCAAGAGTCCATAATGTTGAACGCCGGAAAAGCGGCCGCGAAATCCGTGCGACTCGGTGAGCACGGCCTGAAAGCGATATTGCGTGGCGAGCGCGGCGAGATAGGAACCATCTTCCGTGATGGCAACAAAGAGCGAGCCGGGCGACGACACACCGGCGGATTTCACCTTGGCGAGAAAATAAAGAAGGAGAGCGTGCATTTCCAGATTCTTGCCGCTCTTCGAAGCGACGAGAAACAATGTGCGCGTAAAATCCAGCCGGCTTTCGAGCGCGCGCAATCCCGAGGGCTCCAGGCTGCTGACGGCGTGAAAACGGACGCCGCGCGTGGAAAGCCCGAGGGCGGGAATCAAATCCGCGGCCAGGCTCGAACTGCTGAGGGCCAGGAAAACGACATCTTGTATCCCGCGAGTGCTTAATTTGGAAGCGAGTTCGACAATCCGCGTGACGGCCGGCTCGAGGTGGCCGGAAAGGTCCAGCCAATTAAGCGTTTCGGAACCGGAATGTTTCCGCGAGCCGTTGGCTGGCCAGAGGGACAAATCTTTTTGCCAAAGGCGGGAGACGGCGCGGCTTTCCGCAAGCGCGCTCAAATTGCGCTTGTAGGCCTCGGCAACGGCGCCAAGCTGGAAGCACGGCACGGACATGGGTACATCCACTCTCTTGAGCTGGTGCGAAGCAGCGACAGTTATCCAATAAATAAACGAAAAATGCAACTGCCTGTTTAGAAGACTTCTCGCCTCCCTAGGAAATTCGCGGGAGTTGCAGTAAGGTGGATGTTTGGAGAACTTCGGAGGACTTTGATGGCGGACGATAGCTGCACTCCAGCGCCTTCCGCGGAACCGGCAGCGCCGGGGACGCGAATGGTGAACTGCATAAAATTTGGCAAAGAGCTGCCCGGATTGGATCGTGTGCCCTGGAGAGGCGAAATCGGGAAGCGCGTTTACGAAAACGTTTCGAAAGCGGCGTGGAAGCTGTGGATCGAGCATTCGAAAATGATCATGAACGAATACCGGCTGAATCCGCTCGATCCGAATTCGCAGAAAATCATGGAAGAGCAGCTGGAGCAGTTTTTTTTCGGGCCGGGCGCGAAACTGCCGGAAGGGTACGTGCCGCCGAAGGCGAAGGGCTGAGGCAGTTGGCGATTACGATCCGGCGGAGCGCATCTGGCCGGTGACGGGATGGCCGACGGGAAGCGCCGATTGGATTTTGAATTCGAGCGACGCATGCGCGGCACGAAGCGATTTCTCAGCGAGCTCCGGTTTTTCCGCGCGAGCAAAAATAAATCCCAAATAACTTGAACCTTCCGGCCACGCGGCAATCGCGTCGTGTTCGCGCGCGGTGATGAGAATGTCTTCGACGCCGCCGACGGCGCGCGCGGCATCGAGGCCGCTCACGCCTTCATAGATTCCACTGCGCGGAACCGGAATCATCATGACGCCGGACGCGAGTGTTTCGCGTTGAAATTCATCGACGGAAAATTCCGCAGCGTGGCGGAGCAACAGTTCTTCCAGGCCAATCTCATTGGGAGCGGCGGGCGATGCAAATCGCAGCGCGCGGGCGCAGAGGCCGCCGATGGGCCTCGGAGCGACTTCGAGCGGCCAGACGCCGGATTCGTGCAAGCGGAATTCAGCGTGCACCGGCCCGTGCGAAAGGCCCATGGCGAGCACGGCGCTGCGCATGCAGCGTTCGATTTCTGCCTGCACCGAGGGCGAATGGCGTGACGGAGTGACGTAAATCGTCTCTTCAAAGTAAGGGCCGGTGAGCGGATCGGGCTTGTCGAAGACGGCGAGCACGCGAAGAGCGCCATCGGTGAGCAGGCCTTCGACGGCAACCTCTTCGCCGGGAATATAGCCTTCGACAATCATGTGCTCGAGATTCGGTTCGCGCGCCGCCTGCAAATCCGGCGACTGGAGCAATTTTCCGATTCGTGCCGCCGCGGCGAGAAACTCTTCGCGATTGTTCGCTCGAATGATCCCCTGGCTGGCCGAAAGCGAAAGCGGCTTGAGCACGCAAGGATACGTGATGCCGAGCAGCGCCGGTTCCGGCGCGGGATGAACGGGCAATTTGCGAAACCAGGGCGTACGCAATCCCGCATCGCGAAAAATTTCTCGCATGCGGAGTTTGTTGCGGCACGCCTCGACGGCCAATGGGTGGTTATAAGCAATTCCGAGTCCGCGCGCGGCGAAGGCCGCGGCCACGACGGGGCGATCGCCGATCGCCAAGATGCCATCGATCGGCGTTCCGCGCATGCGCTCCATCACGTCGTGCGCCGCGATCTCCGGCGATTCGAATTTCACGGGAAGCGCGCGATCGCCCCACGGGTCTTCCAGTTGATGGCAACGGTCGGTGACGTAGATGAGTTCAACGCCAAGTGTTTTCGCGGCTTCTTCGAAGCTGCGCGTTTGATAGCCGAGTTTCGCGGCAAAGAGAAGGATTCGTTTCCCGGGCATGGCGGAGGGTGAATTCATTTCAGACAAAGCTATCCGCGGTCCGCGCCATCGGTTGTTTTTGCGGTGCGGGAGCCACGCCAAGCGAAATAAGCTGGTCCTTGGTCGGCTCGGCACAGCAATACCAGGGCTCGCTTAAAAATGGCACGCCCTTCGCCGCCGCTAACTTCAATTCCGGGACTTGCAGTTCCGCCGCTTCGTGGGCCGCTTTCCAAATCGCGGCAAACGTCTTGGCTCTTGGCCACTTGGCTGCGTCGGCAGCGGCCGCGATGGTCTGCACTTCCGCGCTGAGCGCGTCGAGCCTCGCGTCCGGATTGCTCCAGGGATAGACGAGCGATTCGGCGTCAAACGCACGCACGGTATTTCGCACGTCGCCGAGCTCGAGCAGGCGCGAGCCTTCCGGAATCAAAAGCCGGATTCCGAGCTGCACCGGCGCGACATTTTCAATCAATGCTTCCTCGCGAAGGACGTGCAACAAATCGAGGTAACTTGCAAAAGTCGTCCAGGGAGTGAACGGCACAAAGGTCGGATGCAGCGCGAGGCCCAGCTCGCGGAATTTTCCGGCCACAACCAAAAAGTCCGCGCGCGTGTGGCCTTTTTCCAGTTTCGCAAGTACCGCGTCGTCCGCGGATTCCACCGCGCTGATAATGAAAAGACATCCGGTCTCGCGGAGTTTTGAAAGCAGAGCTTCGTGCTTGCGCAAATGTTCGATCTTGATGGTCACATCGTAGGAAATGTTCGGAAATTCCTGGTGAAACTCGTCAATCAATTTCACGGCGTGGCCGATTCCGTTGAAAAAATCCGGGTCGCCGAAGGAAATGTGCTGCGCGCCGGCCGCCACCTGCCGCCGCACGTCTTCCATCACAACGTCGCGCGAGACGATGCGAAACACGCCCTTATAAACCGGAACGATCGGACAATGGCGGCACAAATGTTTGCAGCCGCGGCTCGCTTCGGTGGAACCCACGACGCGGTAGCCGCCATCGGGCAAAACAAGATGCGCGTACTTTTCGATTGCGGGCAGACCGGTGCGATCGGGAACGCGAAACGCGAGGCGGTCCATGGAAGTTACGCTGGATTCGCGCGCAACACCGTTCGCTTCACCCGCCCAGGCGGCAAGTTCGGCTTCAAATTCGCCGCCGATCAATTTTTCGACGCCGAGCGAACGCAAATACTCCGCATTCATTGGGGCATAGAGCCCGTAGCAGCAGAGCCGCGCGCGCGGATTCTTTTCACGCAATTGCGGAATCAGCCGCGCCGCCAATCGCGTTGCCGTATGCATCGGCAGATAGATGGCGATGCGGTCGGCGGCGAGAATCGCCACTTCGTCCAGCTGCTGCCGCGTCAAATCGAGGCACACAACTTCATGGCCGGCGGCACGCAACCACGCCGCGGGGGAAACCAGCCCAAACGGCTGGCGACCCAGCTCATACGTCGAAATCAAAACGACCTTCACGATGGTTCAAGTATAGCGTCACGGCGCGCACCAATCGAATCCACCTTCAGCGCGCGCGCCGTCAATTCGGTTATCATAGATGGTTCTACCTCATTCGAAAGGAAGACGAGATGACCATCTCGGCGACAAACTCCTTCAAGACGCGCGACAAACTGAACGTGGGCGCGCAGGCGTTCGATATTCAGCGGCTGGAAATTCTCGAAACGCAGGGCGTGGGGACGATCGCCAAGCTGCCGTTTTCTCTCCGCATTCTGCTCGAAAACCTTTTGCGCTGCGAGGACGGCCGCTCGGTCCGCGCCGACGACATCAAAGCGCTTGCCACGTGGACGCCGGGCTCGAAAGACAAAGAAATTGCCTTCATGCCCGCGCGCGTGCTTTTGCAGGATTTCACCGGCGTACCGGCGATCGTGGATCTTGCGGCGATGCGCGAAGCCGTCAACAAGATTG
>Ga0070730_10000292_pt1 | contig 63505 bp, 61 predicted proteins | sample Coa_R1_3_FD_66447 | JGI IMG/M metagenome (GOLD analysis project Ga0070730, IMG submission 66447) | Surface soil microbial communities from Centralia Pennsylvania, which are recovering from an underground coalmine fire - Coalmine... | ecosystem: Environmental > Terrestrial > Soil > Unclassified ... | reverse complement strand
GTTGGATCTCGGGCTCGGCCGGCGGGGCGGCGGGGCCCAGGCGCGGCGCGCCACGCGGGCCGCCGGGACCGCCCGGACGGGGCCCCGCCGGACGGGGCGCCAGCGCCGAATAGCGCACGGTATCGCCGCTCGGCGCCGGGCGCGGACCCCGGTCGTCGCTGCGCGGCGGACCACGGTCGTCGCGCATCGGGCGGCGGTCGTCGTCCTGGCGCGGCGCCCGCTGGCCGAAGTTGGTGCCTTCGAACCGGGCCGAAGGCGGCGCGGGACGATAGGTGGTGGTGCTGGCCCGGTCGTCGCGCCGGTCGGCGGAGGGCTGATAGGTGCGGGTCTGGTTGCCGCCGAGCGGGGGCGCAGCGGGACGCGGCGGGGGCGCAGCGGCCGGCGCCGCGGCGACCGGAGCCGGAGCGGCAGGAGCCGCGACGGGCGCGGGCGCCGGAACGGGCGCTTCAGCGGCCGGAGCCGGGGCGGCAGGCGCCTCGGCGGCGGGCGGCGGAGCGGGCGCGGCCGGAGCCGGCGCACGGGCGGCGGCGGCCGCCGCCTCGGTGCGGGCGCGGGCTTCGGCGGCGGCGCGTTCGGTCGCCTGACGCTCCTGGGCCAGCTCGATGGCGCGCTGGCGGGCGGCGCGTTCCTCGGCGGAGAGGCCGTCGTTCGGCGCGCCGGCGGGACGCGGGGCGGCCGGCGGCGGCGCGGGGCGCGGCTCGAACAGGCGCTTTTCGGCGGAGGAGGGCGCAGCCAGGTTGCCGCCGCCCGGAATATGGGTGCGCGCGCGCTTGGTCTCGACGACCACCGTCTTGGAACGGCCGTGACTGAAGCTCTGCTTCACCGTGCCCGCGCTGACCGAGCCGGCCCCGCGGGGCTTCAGGGTCAGGGGCGGACGCCCGCCGGGAGGCGGATTACGGCCATTGTTGTTCTCGTCGCTCATGCGCTCGCTTTACTCGTCAGCCGGCGGTCCGGCCAAAGGATCAGATTATCAAGCCCGGAACGCCCCCTCGCAGGGCCGCTCCCACTTTCTAAGGCGCCGCCTCCGCAATGCGGAAACAGCAACGACAGGACGTTTAAGTCCCGGTCGCCTCTAAGGCTCCTCGCGCCAACTCTCAGGAAGGAGCGGGCAAAAGCCCGACAACCGATAGGCGTCCTGCGCCCAACGATCGGCGGCTCGCCCCGCAAGGAAGGCGGTGTGTATCACATTCTCCGCGCCTAAGGCCAAACCCAATTCCTCGGCGTCAAACAGGCCGAAGATCGGGGTCGGCGGCGACCGTTTGCGGGTCTTGGCCGTAAGCTTGCGGCGGCCGTCCGCGGCGCCGTCGGACGCCTCGATCAGCCAGGCGGCCTTGCCCGCCTCGATGGCGGCCGCGACCTTTTCGAACCCCGACGTAAGATCGCCGGCGCGGCGCGCAAGGCCCAGCCCCGACAAAAGCCGCCGTTTCAGCAGGCTTTCCACCAGGTTGGCGAGGTCCGGCGGGGCTGCGACCTTAGCCTTGGCGGCGCGGGCGAACAGGCCCTTCTTCGCCGCCGTATCCACCGAAGCGCGGTCCGCCGCCACCCAAAGCCCGCGCCCTGGCAGCTTGCGCGCCAGGTCGGGAACGACAGCGCCGTCCGGGCCCGAGACGAAGCGGATCAGGCGCGCCTCATCCATCACCTCGCCGGTGACAATGTCGCGGCGCTCGCGGTTGGCTTCCGCAAGCGTGGCAGGTTCGGCCTTGTCAGAACGGGCCTGCACGGTCCGTCACCCTCGCGCGCTCGGCCCTCAGGCGTCGCGCGCTTCCCCTTCGAGTTCGGCTTCGGCGTAGGCCTCGGTGTCCTCGACCGCTTCCTCTTCCGGCTCGGGCTCCGGCGGCGCTTCGATCCAGCCCATCGCCACGCGGGCGCGCATGATCAGGGCTTCGGCGTCGGCAGGCTCCAGGCCGAAGGCTTCCAGGATGCCGGTCTCGCGGACCCGCTCGCCGTTCTTGGTCTCGAACCAGCCGCGCAGGTCGTCGGGCACCAGGTCGGCCAGGTCCTCGACGGTCTTCACCCCGCCTTCGCCCAGCGCCACCGCGATCGGCAGCGTCACACCCTCGATCTCCAGCAGGCCGTCCTCGACGCCGAGCTCATTGCGCTTGGCGTCATATTCGGCGGCGATCTTGTCGAGGTAGTCGGTGGCCCGCGCCTGGATCTCGGCGCCGGTGTCCTCGTCGAAGCCTTCGATGGAGGCGATTTCCGAGACGTCGACATAGGCGACGTCTTCCACGGTCGCGAAGCCTTCGGTGACCAAGAGCTGGGCGATCACCTCGTCGACGTCGAGCGCTTCCTGGAACAGCTGGGTGCGCTCGGCGAACTCGCGCTGACGGCGCTCGCTCTCCTGGCTTTCGGTCATGATGTCGATCTGCCAGCCGGTCAGTTGGCTGGCGAGGCGCACGTTCTGGCCGCGGCGGCCGATGGCCAGCGACAGCTGTTCGTCCGGCACCACCACTTCGACGCGCTCGTCCTCCTCGTCCATGACGACCTTGGAGACTTCGGCCGGCGCGAGCGCGTTGACGATGAAGGTCGCTTCGTCCGGGCTCCACTGGATGATGTCGATCTTCTCGCCCTGCAGCTCGGCCACCACCGCCTGCACGCGCGAGCCGCGCATGCCGACGCAGGCGCCGACCGGGTCGATGGAAGAGTCGTTGGAGACCACCGCCATCTTGGCGCGGCTGCCCGGATCGCGGGCCACGGCGCGGATCTCGATGACCCCGTCGTAGACCTCCGGCACTTCCTGGGCGAACAGCTTGGCCATGAAGCCGCCGTGTGCGCGGGAGAGCAGGATCTGCGGGCCCTTGGTCTCGCGGCGGACGTCGTAGATGTAGCAGCGGATGCGGTCGCCGATGTTGAAGTTCTCGCGCGGGATCGACTGGTCACGGCGGGCAATGCCCTCGCCGCGCCCGAGATCAACGACAATGTTGCCGTATTCGACGCGCTTGACGACGCCGTTGACGATCTCGCCGACGCGATCCTTGAACTCCTCGAACTGGCGCTCGCGCTCGGCCTCGCGGACCTTTCCGGTCACCACCTGGCGGGCCATCTGGGTCTGCACCCGGCCGAACTCGAACGGCGGCAAGGTCTCTTCGTAGACCTTGCCGACCACGGCGTCCTTGTCGGTGCGCTTGGCGTCGGAGAGACGCAGGATGCCGACCGGCTCTTCCGCCGGCACCTCTTCGCCGTCCTCGCCCACCACGGTCCCGTAGTTGGCGTCGTCGGCGACCACGGTGATCACCCGCCGAATCGCGACCTCGCCGGTCTTCTGGTCGATGTTGACCCGGATGTCGTGCTCGGCGCCGTAGCGGGCGCGGGCGCCCTTCTGGATCGCCTCTTCGATCGCCTCGATGACGATCTCGCGGTCGATGGACTTTTCGCGCGCGACCGCGTCGGCGATCTGCAGCAGCTCAAGCCGGTTGGCGGAAATGCCGGTGAGGCTCATGGGATTTTCCCTCTTACTCGGAAGTCGGTGATTGAGAATTGGATTCGGATTGCAGGCGCGCGGCGCGGACATCGGCGCCCCGCTTCATCAGTTCGTCGGTCAGCACCAGCTTGGCCTCGGCGATCCAGGCGAACGGGATCAGCGCGGTGTCGTCCTCGCCCTCGATATCGAAGGCCACCTGGCCCTCGTCGACGCCGGCCAACACGCCCTTGAAGCGCTTGCGGCCCTCGGCCAGGCGGTCGAGCTCGATGCGGGCCAGATGGCCCTCATAGGTCTCGAAATCGGCGAGCCGGGTCAGCGGCCGGTCGACGCCGGGGGACGAGACCTCCAGGGTATATTCCCCGGCGATCGGGTCGGCGGCGTCCATGATCTCGGAGATCGCGCGGCTCAGCCGCGCGCAGTCCTCGACGTTCATGTCCCCATCCACCGCCCGCTCGGCCATGATCTGCAGCCGCCGCACATGCTCGCCGCCCATCAGCCGCAGGCGAACGATGGCGTAGCCCGCCGCCTCGGCCACAGGGTCGAGCAGCTCCAACAGGTTCAGGTCTTCGGCGGTCTTCCCACGCATGGGCGTCAGGCCTGGCTCCGGCAAAGAAAAAAGCGGCCGGGCCGGAGCCCGCCGCTCGTAGCCGCCATACAGCGGAAACGGACGATGTTGAGGGGAATATAGAGTGCCGAGAGGGGTTTGTCAGCCCTTGTTGCGACTCGCGCAGCCGTTGACGGCTTCTCTTCGTCGCCACCATAGATAGCCTCCGCTTCGGAGGCGCTCCTTGCCTGTTCGCTGGTTACATCTATCCGACATCCACGAGAGCAAGCGTGACGGCCATCTGCGACGGCGCATGTACGCCAACATCTTAGAAGAGGTGAAGCGCCAGAACCCGCCGGACCTTGTCTTCCTGACGGGCGATCTGGCCTTCGCGGGAAAGGAAAGCGAATACCTCTCTCTTGAGTGCGATTTCATCGCGCCGCTGAAGGAGCTTCTTCCCCGCGAAACTCCGATCTTCATGGTCCCGGGGAACCACGACCTGGATCGCGAGCGCTCAACGAATCCTCGCGCTTGGTTCGAAAAACCGGGAGAGGCGGAACGCTTCCAGAGCACGGGCGACCAAGGGGCGATCTTTCGCAAAGACGTGCTGCTGCCGCGCTTTGCCGCCTATTCCGCGTTCGACCGCCGAACTTCAGCCTGGGGCTCAGCTTGGCTGGAGTCGGAGGCGGGATCGGTCTCCTGGTCACAAAAGATTGGTTCGACCCAGGTCGCCGTGGTCGGCCTGAACACGGCTTGGCTGAGCCACGACGATCACGACTGGGGAAAGCTGACGCCAGGCCGCCAGATGATCGATGCGGCGTTGTCGGCGGCCGACAAAGCCAACCCGGATTTGCTCTTCGTCCTCGGCCACCACCCGATCGAGGCGTTGGTCGGCGATGGCGACGATTCCGACGGACAACGCTTCCGCGAACGTCTCAAGCAGAAAAAGGCCATCTATCTGCACGGGCATCGTCACGCCACAGCAACTGGCCGCATCGGCTACGAAGCGCGGAGCGCCCTGACCATCCAGGCCCCCTCGGCCTACCAGGCGCATGACAAGCCGCGCTGGCGCAACGGTCTGATTTGGGCCGAGGCGCGGCCGGCAGAAGGTCGTGCGGTGCTGGAACCTCGCATCTGGAATGAGGAGACCAGCGAATACAATTGGGACATTGGGGCCGGCTACGAAGCTGATCAGATCAAGGGCCAGCAGGCGTTCGCTGTCGCTCTGCCCGGCTCCGCACCCCCGGTCTCGGTCGAGACGCCGATGTTCGCCGCTCCCGAAGGTTGGGAAATCGTCGACGGCGCCGATATTCAGAAGATCCGCGCGGACCCGCCCTCAAGGGAAATGATGGCGGCCTTTTTCGACGGCTTCAATCCGACCTGGCGTCTTGCGTTGGCCGAAAACGTCAAGCCACGCGCGATCATGGAAAGGCTCACGGCAAGGCTGCGTGTAGCGCATGGAGGCGCGAGCCGGCCAATCGTCTTGCTGCTGAGCGGCGCAGGCGGAGAAGGCAAATCGACCGCCGTGCTGCAGACCGCCGCCGACTTGCTCTGCGCTTCCGACCAGCACTGGATTTGCCTTCACAGGCATGCCGCCTTTGCCACCGCGCCACAAGATTTCCTCGCCAATCTGCCCATCCGGTCCGGCGTCGCGTGGCTGATCGCGGCCGACGATGCGGACAATATTGGCGAAGCTCTGATCCTCGCCCTCAAGTCACTTGGCCCAAGGACCGACGTGCATCTCCTGCTTGCCGCGCGCGATAGTGAGTGGCAGGCGAAGCACCTCGCGCCGGGTCGGTGGGCGCAGGTGGCCGATTTCCACGTGGAGACGCTTAGAGGCCTGAGCCTGCCAGATGCTCGGCGGATCGTCGAAGGATGGGCAGCCTGGGGCGACGACGCCATGGGTAAGCTTAAAGGCAGCGACGTAGAAACCGCATCGAAGACCTTGGTCGGGCTTGCTTACGATCTTGCGGCCCGTCCGCAGGAGGGCGCCTTGCTCGGCGCGCTGTTGGGCGCTCGTCATGGCGACGATATGCGAGGCCACGTTCGCAAGCTGCTGCTTGGATTGAGCCCTGAGCCCGTCGTCGGCAAGCGTAGCTTACGCGACATCTACGTCATGGTCGCGGCGATGCATGCCGAGAATCAACTCTATCTGACACACGCTGTGCTGGCTGGGGCAGCTGGTTGTGAGGTCAACGAGCTAGAGGCCAAGGCGCTCAGGGTGCTGAGGCGTGAGGCCATGCTCGATGCTGGCGACACCTACGTACTGACGCGCCATCGCCGGATCGCTGAGGAGGCCTGCGCGGTGTTGCGCGAGGAAAACTACGACATCGACCAGTGGTACCCTGTGCTGGCTCGGACAGCGCTTCGGAGATCCCTCGCTGGGCTACCAACGCCTGAAATTGGCGCGTGGCGGATTGAATTGCCGGAATACTTCGTCGGCGAAGAAGGTCGCTGGCCAGTCGCCCGAGAAATAGCCAAGGCGCTCTACGAGGCGGCCCCGGCAGATGTCCATAGAGCCGCAGTCTACTCATCGATCCTCCGGCGTACCGGCTGCCCGGCGCTCGCCATGCGGATGCTGAGGGACCGGATCGGAAAGCTTCCGGTCGATCGGGGCCTCTTCTACGAATGGAGCAGCGTCGCCGGCGCAATCGGCGAGGCTGGGATAGACGCATGGTCTGCCGGTAAGTCGTTGGCCGACGACAAGGAGCTCCTGAGCCCCAAACAATGCAAATTGTCATTGTCGGGCGCGGCCGCGGCATTCCGTTCGCTTTTCAAAATGCAAGCCGACCGCCGCTTTCTGGTCGCCGAGGTCGCTTGCGGGCGGCTCGGAATGGCGTTGGACGAACGAGACGACAAGGCCACCAGAATCTTCGAAGGCAGCATCAGGCTCGGAGTTCACCACGGGGTTCCCAAACTGAGTTCTGAAGTCTTGGTCGACGCAATCAGGTCGGCCGTTGTGCTTGGCTCTTATGAAATTGAAGCGCGTGAAGACCAGGCATTCTTCGAGGACGCCTTTGGCGACCCGGAGAACTTCTCCTATCGACAGCTTCTTGAGCTCACGCGGGCCGGGTAACCAGCGCGTCGGCGGTTTGTCGAGGTCATCCTCGATCTTAGTCGACGATGGCCTCGATGGCCGTGGGTGGCGCCTTCCCCCTCGAGCCGAGATGGTCCACACACCACGCGACCTCCCCTTGTGTGTCCGAAAGCCCCTCCTCATGGACCTCTCCAAGATCCCCGTCGGTGTGAACCCGCCCTATGACGTCAACGCCATCATCGAGATCCCGCAGGGGGGCGAGCCGGTGAAGTACGAGATCGACAAGGAGTCGGGGGCGCTCTTCGTCGACCGCTTCCTGCACACCGCGATGTTCTATCCGGGCAACTACGGCTTCATCCCGCACACGCTGGCCGACGACGGCGACCCGATGGACATCATGGTGGTGGGCCAGACCCCTGTCGTGCCGGGCGCGATCATCCGGGCGCGGCCGATCGGCACGCTGATGATGGTCGATGAGGCCGGGGGCGACGAGAAGGTGCTGGCGGTGCCGGTGGACGCGCTGCATCCGTTCTATACGGGCGTGGACTCGTGGCGATCGCTGCCGGGCATCCTCACCGAGCAGATCGCCCACTTCTTCCAGCACTACAAGGACCTGGAAAAGGGCAAGTCGGTGAAGATCACCGGCTGGGCCGAGCCGGAACAGACTGCCGACCTGATCCGCGCGGCGATCCAGCGCTACAAGGACGCGGGCTAAATCCGCACGAAATCCAGAAACACCGGCGCGCAGTCGCCCAGGCGCTTTTCCTCGTAGCGGGTGGTGATGTGGTCGGCCGGAGGGGCCCGCCAGTCGTCGGCGCGTTCGGCGGCCCAGCGGAAGTCCGGGCTGGCGGTGAACCGCTCAAGGCTCCAGTCCACGTAGTCGGCCCAGTCGCTGGCGAAGCGCAGGCGCCCGCCCGGCTTCAGCAGGCGTGCGAACTCCGCGACCGTCTCGGCCTGGACGATGCGGCGCTTGTTGTGGCGGCTCTTCGGCCAGGGGTCGGGGAACAGCACGAAGATCCGGTCCAGACAGGCGCTCGGCATCAGCGCCATCAGCTCGCGCGCGTCGCCGTCCAGCACGCGGACATTGGTCAACTGGGCTTCGTCGATGTGGCGCAGCGCGCTCGCCACCCCGTTCTGGAACGGCTCGGCCCCCAGGATCAAAAGCTCGGGGCGCCGTGCGGCCTGCGCGGCCATGTGCTCGCCGCCGCCGAAGCCGATCTCCAGCCAGACCTCGGCCCAATCCGGCGCCGCATCCGGCTTCAGCGTGCGCGGATCGAACGGCTCAGTCGGCGGCCGCAGGCTGGGCAGCAGGGTCTCCATCAGCGCCGCCTGCCGCGGCTTGATGGTGCGCGTCTTCAGACGGCCGTAGGAGCGCAGACGGGGCGTCTCAGGCGACATGGGCGCCGGCGTTGCGGGCTGCGTTCAAAACCTTGGTCTCCGTCGCCAGGCGGCGTCTTATAAGGGAATTATACCTCATCATAAAATACATCGCGCCATGGTTAATCATTATACATCCATTATACTATAATCGACGCGATTCTCCTGAAAAGAGAACGCAGTTGTATTGAGTCTTTTCTCCCCCATCATTGCGTCACAGCTTGGCACACGCCCTGCTGGCACGTTGGTTGCATCGCTGTCCTTGAGAGATTGGCGCACAAGACATCCCAGATGTCGCGTGGGTTCTACCCGGGGCGCCAGTATTGAAAGGATTGAGGGGGACATGATGAAGACCATTCTCCTGGCTTCGGCGGCCGTTCTGGTCATGGCCGCGCCGGCCAGCGCCGCGGTGACGTTCGACTATCTGTCGCTGACCACGGTCAACACGACGGCGGCCGCGGCGGGTAACGGATTGAACGCGGCGAGCTACACCTTCAGCAACGGGCATGCCTTTGCCGATGCGTTCAGCCTGCCGGGTTCGCCGCTGACGACGGACGCCACGGCCACCGTGACCGCGACCACCTCCCATCTGGTGGTGACGCCGGTGCACCATCCGGACACCTTCGCGCCGAGCGATATCCACCATCTGCACCCCATTCACCACCCCGACACCTTCATCACCACCACCACCACGGTGACGAACGCCGACGCGACCGCCACCGAAGGCGCGGTGGCGGCGTTCACCGACGCCGGCGACGCGACCTTCGCCTTCCTGGGCAACACCGTCGCCAACGTCTACACGGCGGGCTCGGCCGCCGACGTTTTCAACGGCGGCCAGAAGATCAGGTACGATTTCAGCATCGACCACACGTCTGTGCTGGATCTGACCTACGATCTGTCGGAGTCGTTCAACTTCCCGAACGCTCATAATTTCCTGAGCCTGACGGACCTGACGACCCACACGACCCTGTTTGCCGGCGCGCTCGGCAACAACACCGCCGGCGACCTCAATCTGCTGCTGGCGGGCAACCACCACTTCGATCTGACGGTGTTCTCGTCGCCGATGGACGATCGGGCGCTTCGGACGACCATCGGCCAGACGCTAGGGTCCCACGAGGAATTCTACAGCTGGGCGGTCAACGCGGTGCCGGAACCGGCGACCTGGGCGATGATGATCTTCGGGTTCGGCGGGGTCGGGGCGATCATGCGCCGCCGCCGCATCGCGCCCGCCATGGCCTGATCCAAGCGGCCTGAAGACAGCAAGCCGCCGCCGAGGGCTCCCTCGGCGGCGGTTTTTGTTTTGGACGCCGGACGCTCGCCCTAGGCCAGCTTCTTCAGCTCATCCACCAGGTCGGGGCGCTCCCAGGAGAAGCCGCCCTCGTTGTCCGGCTGGCGGCCGAAGTGGCCGTAGGCCGCGGTGCGCGCGTAGATCGGGCGGTTCAGCTGCAGGTGCTCGCGGATGGCGCGCGGCGTCGCGCCGCCGACCAGCTCCGGCAAGGCCAGCTCCAGCTTCGCCGGATCGATCTCGCCGGTGTTGTGCAGGTCGACGTAGAAGCTGAGCGGCTGGGCGACGCCGATCGCATAGCTGATCTGGATCGTGCACTTCCTGGCCAGGCCCGAGGCGACCACGTTCTTGGCGAGATACCGGCAGAGGTAGGCCGCCGAGCGGTCGACCTTGGTCGGGTCCTTGCCGGAGAAGGCGCCGCCGCCGTGCGGGGCCGCGCCGCCGTAGGTGTCGACGATGATCTTGCGGCCGGTCAGGCCCGCGTCGCCATCCGGCCCGCCGATCTCGAAGCGGCCGGTCGGGTTCACGTGCCACTTGGTCTTCTTGGTGATCAGGCCGTGCGGGAAGACGCCTTCCACGTAGGGGCGGATGACGCCCTCGATGCGCTTGGGCGTGGCGATGTGCAGGCCGATGCGCTTCTTGTGCTGGGTCGAGACGACGATCTGCAGCACCTCGACCGGGCGGCCGTCCTCGTAGCGCAGGGTGACCTGGCTCTTGGCGTCCGGCTCCAGCACCGGGCATTCGCCGGAGTGGCGCACCTCGGCGAGCCTCTTCAGGATATCGTGGCTGTATTGCAGGGTGGCCGGCATCAGCGCCGGGGTCTCGTCGCAGGCGTAGCCGAACATGATCCCCTGGTCGCCGGCGCCTTCGTCCTTCTTGTCGGTGGCGTCGACGCCCTGGGCGATGTGCGCCGACTGCGGGTGCAGGTGGCAGGCGTACTTGGCCTTGTGCCAGTGGAAGCCCTTCTGCTCGTAGCCGATGTCCTTGATCGCCTGTCGGACCTTCGGCTCCAGCCCCTTCACGATCTCCTTGGTCAGCGCCTTGTTGTCGTTCTTCGAGCCGCCCGCCTTGCCGGCGCGGACTTCGCCCGCCAGCACGATGCGGTTGGTGGTCACCAGGGTCTCGCAGGCGACGCGCGCCTCGGGATCGACGCTCAGGAAGGCGTCGACGACCGTGTCGGAGATGCGGTCGGCGACCTTGTCGGGATGGCCCTCGGAGACGCTTTCCGAGGTGAAGATGTAGCTGGAACGGCTCAAGGGGCTGGCTCCCGGAGGTGGCGGCGCGCGCGATCAGGTCGGCGCCGGCCCAAATAGGCGGCGAACCTATAAAGATATCTTTATGTCCCGCCAAGCGCACATTGGCGTCACCTGGTTAAGTACGGACCCCGGCAGGGATTCAGATGTCGCCGGCGTCCGGCTCGCCGGCCATGGCGCGGACCAGGTCGAGGATCTTGCGGCGCACCCTGCCCTTGGAGATCTTCGGGAAGACGCTGGCCAGTTCGATCCCTTCCGGGGTCAGCAGGAAATCCTGCAGGGTCTCGCGCGGGATGTTGGCGCCCGGCGGCCCATTCTCATCGCCCGAGGCGGCGTCGCCCAGGCCCTCGTAGAAATAGCCGATGTTGGTCGACAGCGCCCGGGCCATCTCCCACAGCTTGGACGCGCTCACCCGATTGGCGGCGCGCTCGTACTTCTGCACCTGCTGGAAGGTCAGGCCGATGGCCTCGGCCAGGCGCTCCTGGCTGATCCCCAGCTCTTTGCGACGCATTCTTATTCGCAGACCGACGTGGCGATCGATGGGATTGGGCCCCGTTTCGGGCTCGTCCGACTTGTCCAAAACTGCTCCCATCGTAACGGCGCCGGACAAGCACACCGCCGGACGTGATCTAAGGCTGGACGCGACCCTCAACTTGCGGTCTGCGAACACGATAGGCCAGGGCGATCAAGCCAGACAATAGCACCAGTCCCCAGAATGGGAGGTCACCAACGCGGGAAAATACAGTCTTTTCAATGGCAGGGGGCAGGGGTGCGTCAATAACCCCCAGCCGCCCGAGGCCCAACCGGGCGCCTGGAACGATGCGTCCGTAGGCGTCGATCACCGCCGAGACGCCGGTCGGCGTGGCGCGCACGATGGGCAGGCCTTCCTCGATGGCCCGGTAGCTGGCGATGTTCAGGTGCTGCAGCGGGCCCGACCCCTCGCCGAACCAGGCGTCGTTGGAGACATTCAGAATCCAGGCCGGCCGCAGCCCCGCCCGCGCCGCGCCCGCCCGCGTCACGCCGGGGAACAAGGCCTCGTAGCAGATCAGCACCTGCACCGCCGGCACGCCCCAGGGCGCGATCGGCTGCGACGGCGGCCCGGCGGTGAAGTCGTCGGGCATGTGGACGAGGCTGCGGAAGCCGACCTTCGAGGCCAGTTCGCCGGCCGGCATGTATTCGCCGAACGGCACCAGGTGGTGCTTGTCGTAGACGCCGGTGACCCGCAGCGCCTGCGCCTCGCGCCGGAAGGCGACCAGGGTGTTGAAGTACCGCGCCACACCGTTCGGGCCGGCCTCCGCGCGATTGGCGCCCATCAGCAGGGTCTGGCCGGGGTTGAGCGTATCGCGCAAGGCCGCGCCATAGGGCGAGCCCGGCGCGATCAGTTCGTCGATCACCGCCGGCAGCGCGCCCTCCGGCCAGATGACGATGGCCGGCTGGACCGCCGCCTTGCGGGTGCTCAGGTCGACATAGGTGTCGAAGACCATGCGCAGGTTCTCAGGCTTCCACTTGTTCTTCTGGTCGATATTGGCCTGGACCACCCGGATCACCGGCGCGCCGGGAGCCGGCTTCACCGCCGTCTCAAGCCGCCAGGCGCCGTAGCCGTAGAGCCCGGCGAGCGCGGCGAGCGCCGCGGCCAGGGTCGCGATCCTCGCCCGCGCCCGGCCCTTGTCGGCCAGCACCGCGGGCGCGGCCGCGATCGCCACGGTCAGCCAGGTCAGGCCATAGGCGCCGATCAGCGACGCAGCCTGAGACGGCGCGGTCCCGGCCGCCCAGGTCTCGCCCGGCAGGTCCCAGGGAAAGCCCGAGAAGACGTGCCCGCGCAGCCATTCGAAACCGGCCAGGCAGCCGGCGAACACCAGCACCCGCGCCGGCCCAGGGACCTTAAGCGCCCGGTAGAGCAGGCTGGCCAAGCCCCAGAACAGCGCCAGGCCCCCGGCCATCAGCACCAGCGCGAAGGGGGCCATCCAGCCCTGCTCCTTGGCGTCGACCATGAACGGCTCGGTGATCCACCAGACGCTGACGGCGAAGTAGCCGACGCCAGCCAGCCAGCCGCGGAAGAAGGCCTGGCGCAGGGGGCGCCTGGGTCCGTCCGGCGCGCCCTCGGCGTCGATCAGCGCCAGCAGCAGGGCGTAACCCAGCGGCCCGAAAATGAACCCGAACGGCGGGTGGCCCAGGCCGGCGGCGATCCCGGCGAACAGCGTCAAGGCGCGGGCGGGCCAGCCCCTGGACCAGATCATGCAGGTTCAGGCCTGCGCCGGCGCGGGCGGCGTCACGCGGCGGACGCGCAGGCGCTTCACCCGGCGCGGGTCGGCGCTCATCACCTCGATGGCGTAGCCGCCGGGATGGTCGACGATCTCACGCCGCTGCGGCACCCGGCCGGCCAGGGCATTGACGAGGCCCGCCACGGTGTCGATCTCCTCGTCGAGGTCGGGCGGGGCCAGGTCGACGCCCTCGCCGAGCGCTTCCTCCAGGTCGGCCAGCGGCGTGCGCCCATCGACGATCCAACCCGCGCCGTCCTGCGCGATCGGCGCATGCCCGTCGTCGTCGGCGTCGTCGTGCTCGTCGGAGATCTCGCCGACCAGGGTCTCCAGCAGGTCCTCCAGCGTCACCAGGCCGTCGGTGCCGCCGAACTCGTCGATGACCAGCGCCATGTGGGTCTGTTGCGCGCGCATCTGGCCCAGGAGCTCCGAGGCCCGCATCGAGGCCGGCACATAGAGCACCGGGCGCACCAGGTTGTGGCGGCCCGACAGCACCTTGTCGGTGGGCCTGGGCCTGTGGGTCTTGCGGGCCAGGAGCTTGAAGACGTCCTTGACGTGGACCACGCCCACCGGCTCGTCGAGCGTCTCCCGATAGACCGGCATGCGGCTGTGCTCGGCCTCGACGAAGCGGGCGGTGAGCTCGGCGAAAGAGCAGCTGCGGTCGATGGCCACGATGTCGGCGCGCGGCTGCATCACGTCTTCGACGCGCAGGTCCTGGAAGGCGCGGGCCTGGCTGACCAACTCGCCGGTGGCCGCGGTCGGCGGCTCGGGCGCCGTGTCCTCATCCTGGGCGGGCTTCTTGCTGCGGAAGCGGTCGAACAGGTGCAGGACGCCGCGGTTGCGGTGCGGCTCCGCGGCCCGGTCCGTCATGGACGTCGGGGCGGGCGCCTCAGCCGATGGGTCGGGGTCTGCCATTCTCTCCCTCACCGGCGGCGTAGGGATCGGGAATCCCCAGGCCCGCCAGTACGGCGCGTTCCAGGCCTTCCATCTCCTCGGCCTGCGCGCCGGTCTCGTGGTCATATCCTAGAAGGTGGAAGACCCCATGCGCCACCAGATGCTGCAGGTGGTTTTTCAGCGGCTTGCCCTGTTCCGCGGCTTCCCGGGCGCAGACGCCGTAGGCCAGCGCCACATCGCCCAGGAACCGCTCAGGGTTCTGCGGCGCGGGGAAGCTGAGCACATTGGTCGGCTTGTCCTGCTGGCGGAACCGGCGGTTCAGGTCGCGCAGGCTCTGGTCGTCGGTGAGCAGGAAGCTCACGCCCTCGCCCACCGCGCCCTCGGAGGCCAGGGTCACATCGGCGGCGGCGAGCACCAGGGCGTGCGCGTCGGCCAGGGCCTCGGTCCAGGCGGAGTCTTCGATCTCGATGTCGATCAAGGGCTGCGTCCCGGCTGGGCCTTGGCCGCGTCGGCGTCGTAGGCCCGCACGATGCGCTCCACCAGCGGGTGGCGCACCACGTCCTCGGCGGTGAAGCGGGTGACGCCGATGCCCTTGACGCCTTCCAGGAGGCCCACGGCGTGGGCCAGGCCGGAGTCGCGCAGATTGACCAGGTCGACCTGGGTCGGGTCGCCGGTCACCACCATGCGCGCGCCTTCGCCGAGCCTTGTCAGCACCATCTTCATCTGCAGGCGGGTGGCGTTCTGCGCCTCGTCGACGATGACGAAGGCATGCGCCAGCGTGCGGCCGCGCAGGAAGGCGATGGGCGCGACCTCGATCTCGCCCTTCTCGCGCCGGCGGCGCAGCTGCTCGGCGCCCAGGATGTCGGTCAGCGCCTCCCAGACCGGCGCCATGTAGGGATCGACCTTCTCGGTCAGGTCGCCCGGCAGGAAACCCAGGCGTTCGCCGGCCTCGACGGCGGGGCGCGAGACGATCAGCCGGTCGACCTCGCCGCGCAGCAGCAGGCCCGCGCCATGCGCCACCGCCAGGAAGGTCTTGCCGGTGCCGGCGGGGCCCAGGCCGAAGACCAGCTCGTTCTTGGCCAGCGCCTGCAGATACTCCGCCTGCATCGCCGTCTTGGGGGCGACCTGGCCACGGCGTCCAACCGGCAGGTTTCCGGGGCCGGCGCCGCCGGATCGCGCGTTGCCGATGGCCACGCGAACGTCGGCCTCGGCGATGTCGAGGCCCTGGTCGGCGCGCTCGGCGATCGCCTGGACCGCCTTCTTGGCCTGGGCGCGGCCCTTGGAGTCGCCGGTCAGCGAGACCCCGCCGCCGGGCGTCTCCACCAGCACGTCGAAGGCGTCCTCGATCAGGGCGGCGTGGCGCGAATGGGCCCCGGCCACCGCGCGCGCCGCCGCGTCGGACAGGGTGATGAATTCGGGGGCTCGGCTCACGCCGTTTCCAACTCCTGCGAGACCAGCGCGCCGCCCAGGCTCATCCGGGCGGCGGCCTCGATCCGAACCGGAACGATTTGGCCGATCAAGCGATCCGGCGCCGTGGCGTGGACCGCCTGCAGATAGGGGCTGCGGCCGATCAGCTGGCCAGGATGGCGCCCAGGCCGCTCGAACAGCACCGGCAGGACCTTGCCGACCTGGGCGGCGTTGAACGCGCGGGCCTGCTCGTCCAGGAGGGCATTGAGCCTGGCCAGCCGCTCGTCCTTCACCGCTTCCGCCACCTGGCCCGGCATGGCCGCGGCGGGCGTGCCCGGACGCCGCGAGTATTTGAAGCTGAAGGCCGTGGCGTGATTGACCTCGCGCACGAGGGCGAGCGTCGCCTCGAAATCGCTCTCGCGCTCGCCGGGGAAGCCGACGATGAAGTCGCCGGAGATGGCGATATCGGGCCGCGCGGCGCGGATGCGCTCGATCACGCGCAGGTAGCTTTCGGCGGTATGCGCCCGGTTCATCGCTTTGAGAATCCGGTCCGAACCGGACTGCACCGGCAGATGCAGGTACGGCATCAGCTCGGCGACCTCGCCGTGCGCGGCGATCAGCGCCTCGTCCATGTCGCGCGGATGGCTGGTGGTGTAGCGGATGCGGTCGATGCCCTGGATCGCCGCCAGCCGGCGCACGAGCGCGGCCAGGCCGCCCTCTCCCGCATAGGCGTTGACGTTCTGGCCCAGCAGGGTGATCTCGCGCACGCCCTGGGCCGCCAGGTCACGGGCCTCGGCCTCGATGGTCTCCGGGCTGCGCGACCACTCGGGGCCGCGCGTATAGGGCACCACGCAGAAGGTGCAGAACTTGTCGCAACCCTCCTGCACGGTCAGGAAGGCCGTCACCCCGCTCGCCCGGCGCGAGGTCGGCGCCAGCGCGTCGAACTTGTCTTCCGGGGCGAAATCAGCCGACAGCCGCTCGCCGCGGGCGCGGTGGCTGCGCGCGATCAGTTCGGGCAGCTGGTGATAGGCCTGCGGCCCGACCACCAGGTCCACGGCGGGCTGGCGGCGCATGATCTCCTTGCCCTCGGCCTGGGCGACGCAGCCGGCGACGGCGATGGTCATCCGCGACCCGCCCTCGGCGAGGCGTTCCTCGCGCATCTCCTTCAGCTTGCCGAGCTCGGAATAGACCTTCTCGGTGGCTTTCTCGCGGATGTGGCAGGTGTTCAGCACCACCAGGTCCGCGCCGTCCGGAGTCTCGGTCATGGCGTAGCCCAGGGGGCTGAGGACATCAGCCATCCGCTCGCTGTCATAGACGTTCATCTGACAGCCGTAGGTCTTGATGAAGAGGCGCTTGGGGGCGGACATCGCCGGGGTTATGGGGGCGCGGGCCCCCTGGCGCAAGTTCGCCTAGTCCTCGACCGGCATGCCGTAGAGCTCAAGGCGGTGGTCCACCAGCCGGTAGCCCAGGCGCTTGGCGATGGCCTCCTGCAGGGCCTCGATCTCGGCGTCGACGAACTCCACCACCTTGCCGGTCTTCATGTCGATCAGGTGGTCATGGTGCTGGTCGGGGTGCTCCTCATAGCGGGAGCGGCCGTCGCGGAAGTCGTGGCGGGTGATGATCCCGGCCTCATCGAACAGGCGCACGGTCCGGTAGACCGTGGCGATGGAGATGTGCGGATCGACCGCGTGGGCGCGGCGGTGCAGTTCCTCGACGTCGGGATGGTCGTGGGCCTCCGACAGCACGCGGGCGATCACCCGGCGCTGCTCGGTCATGCGCATGCCCTTCTCGATGCAAAGCTTCTCGATGCGGTCCGACACCGGCCTCTCCAATTCCCCCAAAACCAAGATAGGTCTAAGCGGACGCGCCGTTAAGGTCGAGGCGCATCACCAGGGCGTCGGTGAAGCCCGCCGCGCCGCGGTCGTAGTAGGATTTGCGCAGGCCGGCGCGGCGGAAGCCCAGGGCCTCGTAGAGGGCGATGGCGCCCTCGTTGTCCACCGCGACCTCCAGGAAGGCCTCGCTGGCCTGAGCCTCCCGCGCCGACGCCAGGGCCGCGCGGATCAGGGCCTGGGCGACGCCGCGCCGCCGGGCCGCCGGGGTCACGCCCACGGTCAGCACCTCCACCTCGCCGCCGGCGACGCGGCAGAGGATGACGCCGGCGGGCCGGCTATCCTCGGCCAGGAAGCCGAAGATCCCCTCGCCCTCCAGCAGGTCCTCGAACTCGTCGTCGCGCCAGGCCTTGTCGGCGAAGGCCTCGGCGTGGGCGGCCGCCATGGCGGCGCACTCGGCCGCGGTGGCGCGGATGAGCTTCATGCGGGCGCGCCCGTCCCGGCGGCGGCCGGCAGCTTGGCGTCAGGCGCGCGCAGATAGAGCGGCTTGAGCGGTCCGGGCGTGCGCCCCGCGGCCAGCCGCGCCACCTGGCGGGCGTCGGCGCCCTCGGCGGCGATCACCGCGGCGGACGGGGCGAAGTCGGCCAGCAGCGGCGCGCCGGAGCCGACCAGGGTGAAGGGCCGGCCTCGCGACAGTTCCGCCAGGCGCGCGGCGGCGACCTCGGCGGTCAGCGCATCGGGCGCCATCAGGGCGGCGCCGTCCTCGAAGGCCTGCAGGTAGAGCTGGCCGCGGCGCGCGTCGATGGCGGGGAACACGAGACCGGGCGCCTCGGCGGCCAGGGCCTCCAGCGTGCCGATCCCGACGGCGGGTTTGCCGAGCGCCAGGCTCAGCCCCTTGGCAAACGCGATGCCGACCCGCAGGCCGGTGAACGAGCCCGGCCCGACGGTGACGGCGACGCGGTCCAGGCGGTCGAAGGCCAGGCCCGCGTCCGCCATCACATCGCGGGCCATCGGCGCCAGCCGCTCCTGATGCCCGCGCGCCATGACCTCGCGCGCCGACGCGACGATGCGCGCGCCGTCCAGCACGGCGACCGAGCAGCTTGAGAGACAGGTATCCAGGCCAAGGACGATCACGCGCTCGTTCTAGAGCGTTTGTTCAACGCCCGTCACTTCCGGCACATAGTGCTTGAGCATGTTCTCCACGCCCGCCTTCAGCGTCGCCGAGGAGGACGGGCAGCCGGAGCAGGCGCCGCGCATGTTCAGATAGACCACGCCGGTCGCCACATCGAAGCGGTTGAACAGGATGTCGCCGCCGTCCTGCGCCACCGCCGGGCGGATGCGGGTGTCGAGCAGGTCCTTGATCTCGGCGACGATCTGGGCGGTTTCGCCCTCGTAGACGCCTTCGTCGTGACCGCCGGCCTGGTCGTCCGCGCCCGCGAACAGCGGCAGGCCGGAGGTGAAATGGTCCATGATCGCCGCCAGGATCGGGGCCTTCAGGTGGCTCCAGTCGTGGGCCTGCGTCTTGCCGACGGTCAGGAAGTCGGGCCCGAAGAACACCCGTTCGACGCCCTCGATGGCGAACAGCTCGGCGGCGAGCGGCGAGGCGGCGCCGGCTTCAGCGTCGCGGAAATCGCGCGTGCCCTCGCCCATGACGTCGCGGCCGGGCAGGAACTTCAGGACCTCGGGGTTCGGGGTCGGCTCGGTCTGGATGAACATGGGGAAGATGTGGCGGGCCGCGGGTGTCGTCGCAAGGTCCAATTTGAAACCACGAAATACACGAAATGCACGAAAGCGCCTCCGCGACGGGCCGGCCGCAGGCCCCTTTTCCCCGATACAGATGCCAATTCGCGGGTGAGCTGCGCTCGCGGCGGCGCGGCCCCTTTCGTGTATTTCGTGTATTTCGTGGTTTGAAACCTACGCCAGATCGGCGATCTCGGCGTCGGTGAGGTCGCCGGGCACCAGGGTCACCGGCACCTTGCGCGCGCCCCAGGTGACGCCCTCCTTGGCGAGCGAGGCGACCAGCGGGCCGGGGCCGCGCCCGCCGACCGCGGCGGCCAGCACCAGGATCTTGATGTCGGGATCGGCGCCGATCACCTCGCGCAGCGCCGCGCGGACGTTTTCGGCGTTCTTGATGATGAACTCCGGCGGCAGGCCGGTCTCGGCCTGGACGAGCGCCGCCGAGGTCTGCAGCAAGGCCTCGGCCTCTTCGCGCGCCTGGCGTTCGATCTCCTCGCGCACGCCCGACCAGTGCTCGAAATATTCCGGCTCGATGACCCGCAGGATCGCCACGTACCCGCCGGTGGAGCGCGCGCGGCGGCAGGCGAAACGCAGCGCCGCCTGGAATTCCGGCGTGTCGTCGGCGACGACCAGGAACTTGCGCTGGCTCATGGCGCGACGGTGCGGCGCCTTCCGGCTGCGCGCAAGGCTCAGCCCGCCCAGTAGCCGACGATGCGCTTGACCTCGGCCAGCGTCGGGGCGGCGACCTCGCGCGCCCGCTCGGCGCCGGCGCCCAGGATGCGGTCGATCTCGGCCGGGTCGGCCAGCAGGCGGCGCATCTCGCCCCCGATCGGGCCCATCACCGAGACCGCGAGGTCGGCGAGCTGGGGTTTGAGCTTGCCGAAGCCCTGGCCGGCGAATTCGCTCAGCACCTCCTGCGCCGAACGCCCGGCGAGCGCCGCATAGACCCCGATCAGGTTCTGCGCCTCGGGACGGCCGGCAAGGTCCTCGAGTTTTTCCGGCAGGAGTTCCGCGTCGGTCTTGGCCTTGCGGATCTTCTGCGAAATGGCGTCGGCCTCGTCGGTGAGGTTGATCCGCGAATTGTCCGAGGGGTCGGACTTGGACATCTTCACCGCCCCGTCGCGCAGGCTCATGATCCGCGCGCCCGGCCCCTGGGTCAGGGCCTCCGGCAGGGGGAAGAAGCCCGGCTGCTCGAAGTCGTGGTTGAACTTCTGGGCGATGTCCCGGGTCAGTTCCAGGTGTTGGCGCTGGTCCTCCCCCACCGGCACGTGGGTCGCCTTGTAGACCAGGATGTCGGCGGCCTGCAGGACGGGATAGGTGTAGAGCCCGACGCTGGAGCGCTCCTTGTGCTTGCCGGCCTTGTCCTTGAACTGGGTCATCCGGTCGAGCCAGCCGAGACGCGCCACGCAGTTGAACACCCAGGCGAGCTCGGCGTGAGCCGGCACGGCCGACTGGGCGAAGATGGTGGCGACCTTGGGGTCGAGGCCGGTCGCCAGATAGGCCGCGGCGATCTCGCGGACGTTGGACTTCAGCTTCTTGGGATCGGTCCATTCGGTGAGCGCGTGCAGGTCGGCGACAAAAATGAAAGTTTGCATCTCGTGCTGCAGGCGGGCGAACTTCACCAGGGCGCCGAGATAGTTCCCCAGGTGCAGGTCGCCGGTCGGCTGCACGCCGGAGAGCACGCGGGGTTTGCCCGTGAAGGGCGCGGGAGCTTGGTCGGTCATGGAACTGGCTTCTCGGAGAAAGGGCGTGAGGGCGCAAGGCCCGCGATCAATGGGTGGAGCGGCTCAGCGCCATCGCCAGAGGTTGCGCACCGGAGAAACCATGGCCGCGGAATAGTCTCCCCGGGCGGTCACGACAAGTCCTCGGGCTTGACGCGGCGGCTGCGCAGAGCGCCGCGCACTTCGCTCAGCGTCATGCCGCCGGTCCCGAACAGCAGCGCCGGATAGACCGCGCCGGCCGCCACGGCGACCAGGCCCACGGCGAACTCCTTGGCCCCGATCCGGCCCAGATGGAAATGCCCGAACAGGCCCTGGATGTGGTTTCGCCAGTGGCCGGCGGCGAACAGCAGGGCGCCCAGCGCCACATTGGCGACCAGGATGCGCAGGAGCCGCGCGATGGCTTCCGGCGCCGGACGATAGTGCGATCGGCTGGCGAGCGTCGTCGCCATCATCGCCACATTGGTCCACCAGGCCACCGTGGTCGCCGCCGCCACCCCTGGCACCCCGATCAGGTAGAAGAGCGTCACCCCGACCGCGACATTCACCCCCACCGAGACCAGGCCCAGCCGCATCGGGGTCCTGGTGTCCTGGCGGGCGAAGAAGGCGCGGTTGAACAGCTGGGCGGCGACAAAGGCCGGCACGCCCCAGCCGTAGAAGAACAGGGCGTTCGCCGTCTGGTGGGCGTCGTTCACGGTGAACTGGCCGCGCGTGTACATGCCGTCGATCAGGAAGAAGGGGATGGTCACCAGGGCGACAGCGCAAGGCAGCGCAAACGCCATGGAGAACAGCACCGCCTCGTCCATGGCGGCCCGTGCGCCCGCCTCGTCGTGCGCGTGGATCGAGCGCGACAGCTTGGGGAGCAGGGCGACGCCGATGGCCACCCCGATCAGGCCCTGGGGCAGCTGGTAGAGCCGGTCGCAGTAGAACAGCCAGGACCGCGCCCCGTTCACCTGGCTGACCAGGATGCCCGAGACGAAGACGCTGATCTGGGTGGCGCTGGCGGCGATGGCGCCGGGGACGGCCAAGCCGATCAGCTTCCTGATCTCCGGCGTCAGGCGCGGCCAGCGGACGTCGACATGGGCGCCCGATTTCCGCACGCCCCACCAGAGCAGGGCCGCCTGGCTGACGCCCGCCACGACGATGCCCCAGGAGCCGAACACCGCGGCCTGCTGCGCCGTGTGCGCCGGCAGCACCGCGACCAGGGTCCACAGATTCAGCAGCACCGGCGCGGCGCCCGACAGCACGAAGCGGTTCCGGGCGTTCAGCACGCCCGAAAGGTGCGCGTAGATCGCCATGCATGGCAGGTACGGCATGGTGATCTGGGTCAGCACCACCGCCAGCCGGAACTTCTCCGGGTTGGCGGCGAAGCCGGGCGCGATCAGATACATCAGCCACGGCATGGCGAGCTCGGCCACGACGGTGACGAAGATGCTGGCGGCGGCGAGCGTCGCCATGGCGTCGGCGGCCAGCACGTCGGCGACCTCTTCGCCGTCGGTCTCGAGGCTGCGCGAATAGGCCGGCACGAAGGCCGCGGCGAAGGCGCCCTCGCCAAAAATCCGCCGGAACAGGTTCGGGAAGGCCCAGGCGGTGTTGAAGGCGTCGGCCACGAAGGTCGCGCTGGCTCCCATGGTGTAACCGATGGCCAGGTCGCGCAGCAGGCCGGTGAACCGGCTCAGCATCGTGAAGCTGGAATAGATCAGCGACGAGCGGATCAGGCCCGAGGACTTGGCCGCCGGGGCAGGCTTGGATTCAGCGGTCACGAGGGCTCAGCGGCTGGCGATTCACGGTGGGAAACTAGCGCGGCCCGCCGCGTTTGGCGCGGGCCTTACTTGAGGACCTTGATCTTGATGTTCTGGAACCAGACCGGGTCGCCGTGCATCTGCAGCGCGATGGCGCCCGACTTGCCGGTGGCGAACTGCGGCCAGCGCTTGAACTTGGTGGCCGCGACGCGGGCTTTGAACTCGGCCGAGTTCAGGTCGTATTCGACGACCTTCACACCGTTCAGCCAGTGCTGCACCTTGCCGTGATCGACGACGATCCGCCCGTGGTTCCACTCGCCCACCGGCTTGGTCATGTCCTTCGACGGCGCAAAGAGATAGTAGGCCGCCGAGGCCTGCTCTACCGGCTGCTCGCCGTGGGCGTTGTCCAGCAGCTGGTACTCCGGACCGCTCTGGTAGGTCTCGTCGCCCACCGGGATCACGTGGTACATCACGCCTGAATTGCCCATGGGGCTGATCTTCCAGTCGAAGCTGAGGTCGAAGTTCTCGAAATTCTCCTTGGTGACGATGTCCTTGGAGACGCCCTTCGTCGGGCCGAGGGTCCCGTCGGCGACCTTCCAGCCGGCGTCCGGCGCATCGGTCTTGAAGCCCTTCCAGCCCGCGGTGGTCTTGCCGTCGAACAACAGCTTCCAGCCGCCGGCCTTTTCGGCGGGAGTCAGGGTGTTGGGCGCTTCCGCCGCGAAGGCCGAGGTCGCGAGGACCGCCAGGCAGAAACCGAGAGCGAGCGCTTTCATCCGGGGATTCCTCAAAGGCCGAGTTTCTTGAATTGCGCGTCCAGCGCCGCCTTCACCTCGGCCGAGGGGCCGGGGTCGGAGGTGCGCGGCACATTGCCGATGTAGCCGATGTCCTTGAACCCGGCGTCGGTGGTGTAATAGGCGCCGATCACCAGGTGGCGGAACTTCTTCCAAAACTTCTTGGTGTTGGGATCGGTGGACGCCGACAGCGCCGCCAGCGCCGTCGCCCGGTCGGCGGGCGAGGCCTTGTTGAGCTTCGCGCCCATGGCGTTCAGCCCGTTCATGATCACCGGCCGGTCGCGGACCTGGTCCGGATAGGGCGCGCTGACCCATTCGTCGATGAAGTCCGGCACGCCGAGCGAACTGGCCGACGGCGCGGTCGCATTGGCCGGCAGGATGTAGTCGGCGAGGAGCGCGGCGGTCTGCAGCTGCTCAGGGATCATGATCCGCGACCAGGGCGCCTTTTCCGGCTTGGTCAGCTTGGGGTCGGTGCCGTAGCCGCGGGTGACCTTCTCGCCGCCCTTCAGCGGGCCGTAGACCACCACGCCGGCGCCGACAGCGGTCGCGGCGCCGACCACGCCGATCCAGGCGAGCGCGGTGCGCCGGTCGATCTTGGAGACATAGGGCCCAGTTTCGGGGGCTTCCGGTGCGTCGCTCATAGGGCCCCCTGCTTGGCCAGAGTCGCCATGTTGTCGGCGCTGCGCCAGGCCAGCGCCAGGATCGACAGCGTCGGGTTCTTGTCGGGGCTGGAAACCATGGTCGCCCCATCCATGATGAACAGGTTCGGCACAGCCCAGGAGCGGCCGTACTGGTCGACCACCGAGTCCTTGTCGTTGTGGCCCATGCGCGCGGTGCCGATCTCGTGGATCATCTCGCCGCCCTTGGAGATGGCCTTCTTGCCGTCGGTCTCGACGTGGCCCTCGGGCTTGCCGCCCAGGATGTCGATGACCTGCAGGAAGGTCTTCACCGCATGCGCCGCCTGGTTGGTCTCGTGGTCGCCCCACTTCCAGTGGAATTTCAGGACCGGGATGCCCCACTTGTCCTTCACCACCGGATCGATCTCGCAATAGCAGTCGTCGTTGGGGATCATCTCGCCGCGGCCGTCGAAGCCGATGGTCGAGCCGAACTTCTGGCGAAGCGCGCCCCGCAGGGCGTCGCCGACCAGGCTTTCGTCGCCGCCCAGGAGGCCCGCCATGCCCATAGAGGGCATGTGGCGGCCGCCGCCGATTTCGATGTGGTAGCCGCGCGCGAAGCCCAGCTCCTTCTGCTTCTCGTAGCCCCACCAGGGAATGTAGGTGTGCTGCGTGCCCTGCCCGTCGTCGTTGGTGGGCGGCAGGCCCTCCAGCGCCGGGAACTGGCCGGTGACCCCGGTGCCGACGCTGTCCATCAGATAGCGGCCGACCATGCCGTGGGTGTTGCACAGGCCATTGGGGAAGGCCGAGGTCTTGGTGTTCAGGAGGATACGGGCCGTCTCGCCGGAGCCGGCCGCCAGGATCACCGACTTGGCTGTGACCGAGTGGTGCTCGCCGGTCTTGCGGTCGACAAAGGAGACCCCCTTGGCCTTGCCGCCCTTGTCCATGTCCACCTGGTAGACCAGCGCGTCGGTGCGGATCGTGAGGTTGCCGGTGGCCATGGCTGGCGGCAGCAGGACGGTGGTCGACTGGAAGTTCGCCCCGATGGCGCAGCCGCGGCCGCAGGGCGTGGCGAAGAGGCAGGTGTTGCGCCCCTCCATCTGGCCGGTGACCACCGCGCCGTGCATCGGGATGACCGGCACGCCCATCTTGCGGAAGGCGCGCTCGTAGAACAGCTCGAAGGCCCTGGGCGGCGCGGCCTCCATCAGACAGCCGGCCGGCGAGTCGGGCGTGTTGAGCAGGCCACGGGCCGGCGCCGCGCCGCTGACCCCGATCAGCTTTTCGGTCTTGTCGTACCAGGGGGCCACGTCGTCGTAGGTGATCGGCCAGTCGTAGCCCAGGCCGTCGCGGCTGTAGGGCTTGAAGTCGAGCGGGCCGAAGCGGAGCGCGATGCGGCCCCAGTGGTTGGTCCGGCCGCCCAGCATCCGGGGCCGCCACCAGATGAAGGGCTCCGACCCCTCGGCCACGGTGTAGGGCTCGTTGGGCACCTGCCAGCCGCCGTCGACGGTCGCGTCATAGAAGCCGAAGGGCTTGTCCGGCGTCGAGACGCCGCGCAGCGGCGCCTCGGCGTTGGTGTTGAACATCGGGGTCTCGACGCGCGGGTCGTAGTTGCGCCCAGCCTCCAGTAGCAGGACCTTCAGGCCCGACTTGGTCAGGTGATAGGCGCTCATGCCGCCGCCCGCCCCGGAGCCGACGATGATCGCGTCGTAATTGTCGGTCGCCATGGTCTAGGCTCCAATTCGCGCGGGCAGCGGCACGTAGGTTTCCAGGGTCTCGTCGGGCAGGCTCACCGCACAGCCGGTCTCGGCGGACTTGTAGAGCGCCATGACCATCTTGGTGACCTCGACGCCGTCCTCGAAGGTCTCGATCGGCGTGCGGCCATGGCGGAAGCAGTCGACCATGTGGCGGTTCTCGCCGATGTACCCGTAGGTGCCGGCCTCGTCCTCGACGATCGGCATCTGGCCCTGTTCGGCGTTCTGCTTCTCCACCAGGTCCTCGCCGCCCTCGCCGGTGATGGCGCGCGACAGGAAGACCTTCAGGCTGGGGTTCAGCGACGAGAATTCCATGGCGTATTCCGGGCCCAGCAGGGCCAGGTCGATGCGCAGGCCGGGGCCGACGTAGGACCAGGAGGTCGAGGCCTCGACGATCAGCTCCTGGCCGGTCTCGTCCTCCAGGACGATGGTGGCGCGGGCGAAGTCCTCCACCGGATGGGCCCGCATCTCGACGCCCTTGAAGTCGTGGGCCAGCGCCTTGGCGTACTTGGCCTGGGTCCACTTCAGGTAGCCCACGGAGCCCTGCACCGTCTTGACCGTCAGGCTGTCGCGCGGCGCGTCGGGCTTGGTCAGCAGGAAGCGGCCGACCTCGACGGAGTGGCACATCATGTCGCTCATCACGCCGCCGCCCTGCTTGTCGCCCTGCCAGAACCAGGGCTCGTGCGGGCCGGAGTGCTCCTCGGCGGCGCGGGCCAGGTAGGGGCGGCCCGACGCGGGGACGGCGCGGCGCCAGATCACCTCCTTGCCGCGCTCGACGGCGGAAGAGAACACCTGGTTCTCCAGATAGCCGTGGGCGAGGCCGGCGTCTTCGGCGAGGCGCAACACCTCGCGCGCCTCGGCCAGCGTGCGGCCGAGCGGCTTCTCGCAGGCGATGGCGCGGACCTTGGACTTGCCGGACTTCACCGCATCGTGGACGGCCTGCATGGCCTCCAGCCGCCGGTCGTTGGGGACCAACAGCCAGATGGCGTCCACGTCGTCGGCGAAAAGCAGGCTCTCCAGGCTGGCGTGGCCCCGGCAGGGACCGAGCTCCATCTCGTTGACCTCGGCGACGAGCGCCTCGCGGTGCTTTTGCGTCGGGCTGAAGATGCCGGTGATCTGGGCGTGGCGGACCGAGGCGAAGCTCTTGACGTGGAACTTGGCGATGAAGCCGGAGCCGATGAAGCCGATGCGCAAGGGCGGCGGCGCTTCATTTGCCTGCGCCATCTCTTCATTTCCCCCGCGAACCACTGACTTTGCGCGAACTTGGCGCCGCCCGCGAGAGAGGTCAAACCGCGTTGGCGGCGCGGCCTTCGCCGAGCGGATCGTGACAGGTGCGTCGCGGCGCAAACCGTGTAATCGATAGGCCGAGCGAGGCAGCGAGACCTGCGCGAGGGGGAGGCGAAGATGACCGTCCGCATGCAGCTTTTTGTGATGATGGTGCTGCAGCTGGCGGTCTGGGGCGCCTGGGCGCCCAAGCTGTTCCCCTACATGGGCATGCTGGGGTTCGCGCCCTGGCAGCAGAGCCTCGTCGGCAGCGCCTGGGGCATCGCCGCGGTGGCCGGCATCTTCTTCTCCAACCAGTTCGCCGACCGCAACTTCGCCGCCGAGCGGTTCATGGCCGCCAGCCACCTGATCGGCGGCCTGGCGCTGGCCGCCTGCGCCTTCCTGACCAGCTTCTGGCCGTTCTTCGCGGCCTATCTGGTGTTCAGCCTGCTCTATGTGCCGACGCTCTCGGTCTCCAACTCCATCGCCTTCGCCAACCTGAAGGACCCGGCCAAGGACTTCGGAACCGTGCGCATGGGCGGCACGGTGGGCTGGGTGCTAGTGAGCTGGCCGTTCGTCTTCCTGCTGGGCGCCAAGGCCGACGCGGCGCAGGTGCGCTGGATCTTCCTGGTGGCCGCCATCGTCTCCTTCGCGCTCGCCGCCTACAGCCTGACCCTGCCGCACACCCCGCCCAAGAAGGACGCGCAAGCCGCCGATCCGCTGGCCTGGCGCGAGGCGATCAAGCTGCTCGGCGTGCCGTTCGTGGGCGTGCTGTTCCTGGTCACCTTCATCGATAGCGTGATCCACAACGGCTATTTCGTGATGGCCGACAACTTCCTGACCAACCGCGTCGGCATCGCCGGCAACCTCTCGATGATCGTGCTGAGCCTGGGCCAGCTGGCCGAGATCGTGACCATGTTCGTGCTGGGCGGCGTGCTCGCGAAGCTGGGCTGGAAGACCACCATGATGGTGGGAATCCTCGGCCACGCTGCCCGCTTCACGGTGTTCGCCTTCTTCGCCGACAGCGTGCCGACCATCGTGGCGGTGCAGCTGCTGCACGGCGTCTGCTACGCCTTCTTCTTCGCCACGGTGTACATCTTCGTGGACGCCGCCTTCCCGAAGGACGTCAGGTCCAGCGCCCAGGGGCTGTTCAACCTCTTGATCCTGGGGATCGGCAATGTGGGCGCGAGCTTCCTCTTCCCGGCGCTGATCGCCCACTGGACCGATCCGGCGACCAAGATGGTCGACTACCGCAGCCTGTTCCTGGTCCCCGCCGGCATGGCGGTGGTGGCGATCCTGCTGCTCGCCGCCTTCTTCCGCCCGCCGGAGCGGGGGCCCGTGGCCGCGCCCGCCGTCGCCTAGCCGTGGATCGCCTCGGGCTCCGGCTCGGGCGGCGGAGGCGGCGGGCGCGTGGGCTTCGGCGGGCTGCCGAAATTCCAGCTGAAGCCCAAATAGGCCGCCTGGATGCGCGCTGTCGAAATCGACCGATCGCGCAGCTGCGGCGTGTTGATGAAATTGCGGGCGTTGAAGGTGTTGAAAGCGTCCTGGACGTTGAACACCACCGCGAACTGGTCGGTGACCTTATGCCGGTAGCCTAGGAAGGTGATGACCTGCGGATCGCTGTAGCCCTGCGGCGTCAGCCGGCGGGCGTTCATCTGGCCGCTCGCCTGGAAGACGTCCTTCGTCGTGGCGTTCCAGTTGAGGCTGAAGCGCCCACCGCCCTCGATCGCCGAGCGGTCGCCCAGGATGCCGAGCGCTGTCGCAAGCGGGAAATTCCCCGGGTCGATCTCGGCATAGTAGACGTTGGTCGAGACGTTGTAGGAGAGGTCCTTGGTCAGGTGGCCGTTGGCCACCAGCTCCAGCCCCGCGTGCTTCGAAGACGCCAGGTTCTCCTTGGTCGCCAGCAGGGCGCCGCCGCCCACGTCGCTGATCACGTCGGTGAAGTCGTTGGCCGAGACCCTGTAATAGGCGGTCGCCAGGTAGAACGTGCCGCCCGCGCGGTACTGCCAGCCCGCTTCGAAGCTGTCGGTGCGCTCCGGCTTCAGGCCCGGATTGCCGGCCCGGAAATTGAACTGGTCCTGCTCGATCCGGAAAGGATTGAGGTCTGACGGATTGGGCCGCTGGATGCGCCGGCTGTAGCTCAGCGTGATCTGCTGGCTATCGGACCAACGGTAGTTCAGGTGCAGGGTCGGATAGGCCCGCAGGTAGTTCGAGTTGTGGACGATGGCGGTGGTGACCTGATTGAGGTCCTGCTCCACGTCCTCGACGCGCAGGCCGCCCAGCACGGTCCAGTCGCCGAACGGCCGCTCGTAGGTCACGTAGCCCGAGTTGATCGTCTGCTTGTAGAGGAAGAGGTTGGTGAGCGTCGGATCGGGGCCTGCGTTCGCCGCCGCGGTCCCCCGTTCGGCGACGCTGTCGTAGCTGTTGTCGTCGATGCGCAGCTCGTAGCCGGCCTTCAGCTTGGCGTCGCCCGGCAGCGGGCGACGCATGTCGGCGCGCAGGTCGGTCAGGTCGAGCCGGTTGTGGCCGCGGATGTCCTGGAACAGGTCCGGTTCGGGCGGTTCGCTCTCGACCGCGGTGAACTCCGTCTCGCCGCGCTCGAAGGTCGTCTCGTGACTGGCGCTGGCCGAAAGTTCGTCGTCGTAGCTCGTGGTGTGGCGCCAGCTAGCGTTGGCGCCAAGGTTGTCGCGCACGCTCTTGTTCAAGCCGGACTGGTCGAACTTCTCGTTGACCAGGCCCTTGGGGTCCAGCCCCTCGAGATCCGTGAGATTGACGAGGGCCAACTCGGTCTGGTTGGCGTGGATCTCGGCGGACAGCCGGTCCTTCTTGTTGAGGTCGTAGTCCAGCCCGCCCCGCGCGTTCCACTGGTCCAGCGGCCCGCGATTGTCGATGGTCTCACGGGTGTTCGAAAGCTGATTGCCCGAGGCGTCGAACTGGCTGCGTTGGTCGACTGTCACCGGATGCTGCGGGTCGTGACGGAAGCCGGCGTCGCCGGAGAGCGTCAGCGCGTCGGAGCTGTAGGCGCCGGAAACCCCGCCGTTGCGCCGCCCGGCCGTGCCCACGTTGTAGCGCACGCTGCCGGACTCCCCGACCCGGTGCACCTTCTTCATCACCAGGTTGATGATCCCGGCCGAGCCGTCCGGCGAGAACTCCGCCGAGGGATTGGTGATCACCTCCACCCGCTCCACCGAGTCCGCCGGCAGGGACTGCAGCGCCTGGGCCGCGCTCTGGCCGCGGAACAGCGCGCTGGGCTTGCCGTCCACCAGGATGGTGACGTTGGTGTCGCCGCGCAGCGAGACATTGCCCTGCACGTCCACCTCGACCGACGGAATGTTCTTCAGCGCGTCGCTGATCGTGCCGGTGGTGGTCGCCAGGTCCTGGGCGATGCCGTAGCTGCGCCGGTCGATGGAGGAGCGGAACCCCTGCGTCGAGGCGCCGGTGACGGTGACCTCGTCTACGGTCTTGGCGGCGGGCTGAGCCTTCTTGGCCGGCGCGGCGGCAGGCTTGGCCGGGGCCTTGCCGTTGGCGGCCGGCGGCGCTGGGCTCTGCGGGGTCTGGGTCTGCGCGTGGGCGGTGGACGCCGCCGCGGCGAAGGCGGTCGCCAGCAGGACGCTTACTCGTGCTCGCACAGGGCCCCCCAGGTCGAGGGCGTGCTTCTAAGTCAGGACGGTCACAAGAGTATAACCGAACCGAAATCCTCGGCCTGTCCCCCGGGCCCAGCCGAGCTCAGCCAGGAGGCGCGCCCAGAAAGGTCGAACCAAGCCCGGATCGTGGCGGCTATGCGGCGGTGAAGCTTGTTCAACGCCGCTATTCGCCGCCGCCGAAGTCGAAGCCCGGCTCTTTCGGCTTCTTGGGTCCTGCGCCGAAGTTCCGGGTGACGCCGAAGAAGATGCCGCGGATGTGGACGTGGCCGTCGCTGTGGTCGCGCAGGATCGGCGTCGAGCTGGTCTGGCGGAATCGCACGCCCTCGAAGGGGTCTTGGATGGTGACGACGCCGAACAGCTCGTCGCTGAACTTGTGGCGATAGCCGAGGTAGGTGACCGCGAAGGGCTCGACGAAGCCCTGCGGCGTCAGCCGCTTGGCGTTGAGATTGGTGTTGGCCTGGAAGGTGTCGTTCGCCGTCGGCTGCCAGGTCAGGCTGGCGCGCCCACCGACCTCGAAGGCCGATCGCCGCCCGGCGAAGTCCAGCAGCTGCTGCAGGCCGTCGCTCTGCGCGTCGATCTCGTTCCAATAGAGGTTGGTCGAGAGGCTGTAGCTCAGGGTCTTGGTCAGATGGCCGTTGGCCACCAGCTCCAGCCCCGCCGCCTGGCTGCTGCTGAGGTTCGCCTGGGTGGTCAGCAGCGCCCCGCCAGGCTCGGCGGTCACCACGCTCGTCACCCCGTGCTCGTTGCGCCGGTAGTAGAGGGTCGCCAGGTAGAAGGTCCCCGCCGCGCGGTACTGATAGCCGGCCTCGAAGCTGTCGGTGGTCTGCGGCTGCAGGTTGGGGTTGCCGGCCTGCAAGGTCAGCGGGCCGTAGGAGACCGGGAACGGGTTGAGGTCCTCCGGCTGCGGCCGCTGCACGCGCCGCGAATAGCTCAGGCTGAGCTGCTGGGCGTCGGGGAGCTTGTAGGCGAGGTGCAGGGACGGATAGGCGCGGAAGTAGCTGGTGTCATGCGCCTCGCCGGTGGTGACCTGGTTCAGGGCCAGGTCGACGTTCTCGAGCCGAAGCCCGCCCAGCACCGTCCAGTCGCCGGCCGGCTGTTCATAGGTCAGGTAGGCCGCGGCGACGGTCTGTTTGTAGAGGAAGAGGTTGCTCTGGGTCGCGTCGGGCCGGGCGGTCGCGGCCGAGGCGCCGATCAGGCCCTCGTTGTCGTAGCGGTTGTCGTCGAGCCGCAGGTCGTAGCCGGCCTTCAGCTTGCCGTCGGCCGGCATGGGCCGGACATAGTCGGCCTTCAGCTCGCTCTGGTTCTGGGCGTTGCGGGTGGCAAGGCTGGTGAAGACCTCGGACGCCGTTGGCGCGGTGGCGATCCGGTCGAAGGACTCGGTGCGCACGTCGTCGATGTGCTCGCGCGACAGGTTGACCGTGAGCGTGTGGTCGTCGCCGCCGAAGCTTCTGCGAAAGTTCGCCTGCACCGCGCCGTCGCCCAGGCCGAAGATAATATGCCCGGGCTCGTTGAAGGCCTGGATGACGGCGCCCGTGGGGTCCTGCGCCTGGAAGATCGCCTCGGGACCCTGGTCGATGTCGATGTGGCTGAAGCGGATGTCGCCGCCGATGCGGGTATGGGCGTCCAGATCGTAGTCGGCGCTGGCGTGCGCCCCCCAGCGGTCCAGATGGCCCGAGCCCAGATTGCGGGTCTGGCTGGTGCTCAGCACGTGGCCCTGGCCGTCGAGGATCTCCCGGGTGTCCAGACCCCCGGCGCTCTGCGGGTCGTAGCGGCCGTTGATATCGCCGGACAGCGCCAGCTTCTCGGAATTGTAGGCAGCTGTGATCCCGGCCTGGCGGCGGCCATGGTTGCCAAGGCTCGCCCGCATCGAGCCCGTCGCGCCGGCCTTGCGGGTCTTCTTGCTGATCAGGTTGATGATCCCGGCGGTCCCTTCCGGCGAGAACTCGGCCGAGGGGTTGGTGATCACCTCCACCCGCTCGATGCTGTCGGCCGGCAGGGCCTGCAGGGCCTGGCCGGCGCTGGCGCCCTTGAACTGGCCCGAGGGCTTGCCGTCCAAGAGGATGGTGACGTTGCTGTCGCCGCGCAGGCTGACATTGCCCTGTGGGTCGACCTCCACCGAGGGGATGTTGCGCAGCGCGTCGCTGATCGAGCCGGTGGTGGTCTGCAGATCGCTGGCGATGCCGTAACTCTTGCGGTCGATCTCGCTGCGGAAGCCGTTTTGCGAGGCGCCGGTGACGGTGACGCTTTCGACCGTGCGCCCGGTTGCGGGCTTCGCCGGCGCCTCGGCGGGTTTCGCCGGCGCCGGATCCTGCGGCGCCTCCTGCGCCTGCGCCGCGAAGGCCGATACGGCCAGCGCCGCCGCCAGAATGCCGCTTGCTCGCTTTGCCATGAAATCCCCTCTGCCGCTTCGAGGGGATGAAACTACATTTGTAATTCAAATGAAACTACAAATGTACATTTATCGGTTCGGCGTGAAGAGCCCGTGTAGCGGGCAGTCCTTTTTCAAACCGCGGAGAGCGCAAAGATCGCAGAGGCGAGCATGATCGCGATGGCCTCGCGATTGGCGCGGCCTCTTTGCGATCTTGGCGTTCTCTGCGGTTGAATCGACAGAGCCTCCGCTGCCGCGGAGCCTCAAGGCGCGAACCCGTTCGTGGCGCCGCGCTAGCGCGCCACGCTGGCCCGCGCCCGCTGCAGGTTGCTGCGCCGGCCTTCTTCCTGGTCGGCGTTGAGCACGGCGAGCAGCGCGGTCTTCAGCGCATTGCCCTTGCGCGCGTCCGCCAGCTTCTCGCCCTTGGGCCCGGTCACGTAGAAGGCGTCGACGGCGCGCTCGCCGTAGCCGTCGATGTGGGCCGACAGCACTTGCAGGCCCGCGTCGGCGATGGTCCGCGCCAGCGCCGCCAGCAGGCCCGGCCGGTCGCGCCCGGACGCCTCGACCACGGTCGAAGTCTCCGAGGCGTCGTTGTCCAGCATCACCGCCGGCTCGATGGAGAAGGCGGCGGCGCGGCCAAGGTCGGTGGCCCGGCGGGGTTCGGTCGGCACCGCTTCGCCGCGCGCCGCGGCTTCCAGGCTTTCCACCAGCCGAGTCAGCGAGCGCGGATTGTCGGCGCCGTAAGGCTGTCCCGCGGCGTCCTGCAGATAGAAGATGTCCAGGGCCTGGCCGAAGCTGGAGGTGAACACCCGCGCGCCGACCACATTGGCGCCGGCCCCGGTGATCGCGCCCGCGAGGTCGACGAACAGCCTGCGCCGGTCGGTGGCGGCCACCACCACCTCGGCCGCATCGCGGTCGGCGCGCACCCGGCCCTCGGCCGCCGCCCCGTTCCCGGCGCGCCGGGAAAGAGCCGCGTGCGCCAGCACCTCGGCTTCCGAGAAGGCTGAGAAATAGGCGTCCTCCATGGCGTCGGCCCAGGCCTCCGACTGCGGGTCGGCCTTGGCCACCCGGACGCGGGCGTCATAGGCGGCGTTCTCGTGATAGCGCTTCAGCGCCGCGGCCGAATCCGAACCGCGGCCGCCGCGGAAGATCGCCTCGGTCGAGGCGTAGAGCTCGCGCAGCAACTGGCCCTTCCAGCCGTTCCAGACGCCGGGCCCGACGGCGCGGATATCGGCCACGGTCAGCACCAGCAGCAGGCGCAGGCGCTCGGGCGTGGCGATGATCTGGGCGAAGTCGGTGACCGTGCGTGGGTCGGAGATGTCGCGCTTCTGGGCGGTGTCGCTCATCACCAGGTGATGCTCCACCAGCCAGGCGACCAGCTCGATCTTGGCGCGGTCCAGGCCCAGCCGCTCGCAGGCCGAACGCGCCGCCCGCGCGCCCGCCTTCTCCTGGCCGCCGACCCCGCCCTTGCCGGTGTCGTGCAGCAGCATGGCCAGGAACAGCGCCTCGCGGTCGACGATCAGCGGCATGACCGCGGTCGACAGCGGATGGTCCTCGGCGAAGCGGCCGGCGGCGATGTCGGCGATGACGCCGACGGCCCGCAGGGTGTGCTCGTCCACCGTATAGGAGTGGTACATGTTGAACTGCATCTGGGCGACGATGCGCCCGAACTCCGGCAGGTAGCGGCCAAGCACGCCGGCCTCGGTCATCAGGGTCAGCGTCCGCTGCGGGTCGCGCCCGTGGGCGAGGATCGACAGGAAGACCTTGGCCGCATGCCGGTCGCGGCGGACCCCGGAGGTGATCAAGAGCAGCGAGCGCGTGGCGGCGGTGAAGGCGTCGGGGTGCAGGTCGAGATTGCGCTCGTCGGCGATCTTGAACATCCGCAGGAGATTCACCGGGTCGCGTTCGAAGATGTCGGCGTTGTCGATCGTCAGGCGCCCGGAGATCTCGTAGAAGCCCGGTTCGTCCAGCGGCTTGCGCTTTAGCCGGCGCGCCGGCAGAAGGCGCGACAGGCCCTTGGCCGGCGCCTTCACCCGCTCGGCCTCCAGCTTGGCGGCGAAGACGCGGGTCAGCGCGCCAACCTCCTTGGCGATCAGGAAGTAGCGGCGCATGAACCGCTCGACCGCCGGCGCGTCGCCCCGGTCGCCGTAGCCCATCCGCCTGGCCAGTTCCGGCTGCAGGTCGAAGGTCAGCCGCTCCTCGGGCCGGCCGGTGGCGAAGTGCAGGTGGGCGCGCACGGCCCAGAGGAAATCGAAGGCCTGGATGAACGCCCGCACCTCGCGCCGCTCGAACATCTCCAGCTGCATCACCTTCTCGATGGACTGGCCGGGATGCAGGTACTGGGCGATCCAGAACAGGGTGTTGAGGTCGCGAAGCCCGCCCTTCCCCTCCTTGATGTTGGGCTCGACCATGTAGCGGCTGGCGCCGGCGCGGGCGTGGCGCTCGTCGCGCTCCTTCAGTTTGGCGGCCACGAACTCGGCGCCGGTGCCCTTGACCACCTCGTTCTGGAAGCGGCGCACCAGCTCGCCCGCCAGCTTCTCGTCGCCGGCCAGCCGGCGGGCCTCGAGGATCGTGGTGCGGATGGTGAAGTCTTCGCGCGACAGCTTCACGCACTCTTCGACCGTCCTGGAAGCATGGCCGACTTTGAAGCCCAGGTCCCAGAGCGCGTAGAGCATATATTCGATCACGCTCTCGGCGTGGGCGGTCTGCTTGTAGGGCCGCACGAACAACAGATCGATGTCGCTGTAGGGCGCGAGCGTGCCCCGCCCATAGCCGCCCACCGCCATCAGCGCCAGCCGCTCGCCCTCGGTGGGATTGCGCGCCCGGAAGATGTGGACGGTGGTGAAGTCCCAGAGCGCGGTGATCACCTCGTCGGTGACGCCCGAGAGCAGCCGCGCGGTCTCGATGCCGCCGGCGCCGTTCTCCAGCCGCTCCTTGGCGATCATGCGGCCGCGGAACAGGGCGGCCTTTAGGATATCCAGCGCCGCCTTGCGCTGCGCCACGTCGCCCGACGCCTCCAGCGCCGCCGCCGACAGCTGGGCGCGCAGCCGCACGCCGTCGACGACATATTCCAGGCGGGTGGGTTTCAGGCGGGGCGGCATGTCGGACCGGATATAGGGGGTTTTGGCCTAGGCCGCGCCTGCCAAGTCGGCCAACACCTCCGACAGCCGCTGGGCGCCGGTCCAATGGGCGCCGCGCCAGCCGGCGGCGCGCGCCGCCGCCGCGTTCTCCGCTGTGTCGTCGATCAGCAGCAGCTCGCGGCCGGAAAACCCCGTGCGCGCCTCGACCGCGGCGTAAAACTCAGGATCGGACTTCTTGGCGCCGAGGTCGGCTGAGTAGTGCAGGGCGTCGAACTGGCCGCGCAGGCCCAGCCGGTCCCAGATGTAGGCGGCGCGCTCGTGCTCCTGCACCGTCGCCAGGTGCGCCTGGACGCCCCGCGCCCGCTCCAGGGCCAGGTCGTCTAGCAGCTGGTAGTCCAAGACCGAGTCCTTGGCGAACCAGTAGGCGGCCAGCTCGTAGGAACTGACGCCGGGCGCGATGCGCGCCAGCACCGGCCCCAGCCGCTCGTGCAGGCCGGCGTTCCCCAGCACCACCTCCGGCCAATGGACCGCGAAGAACTGCTCGGCGAGGTCGGCCTTGGAGACCCCGAGGTCCGCCTCCAGGTCGGCGGCCCAGCCCCCGAGGCGAGGGGTGATCACGACGCCATCGACGTCGACCATCAGGGCCTTGAGGCCAGCCAGCGTCGTCAAGAAATGCATCCTTCAGGATGCTTTCCGCCCATTGATCTCATGGTCAGATGCGAGCCTTGGGTCCTCGGCTTGTCAAGGACCGGCCCCTGGCCGGCCGCCATGCGGCGCGCCTCCGGCGCGTCCTTGAGAAGCCGAGGGCCCAAGGCAGGATGGCCGCCATGAGTTCTATGGCGCAGTCCGGCCGCCATCCTCTAGATCCTCCCCCAGCGCGAAGCGCGGTTGAGGGGGAGGTGGATCGCGGCGCAGCCGCGAGACGGAGGGGGTTTCACCCGCCGAGTCCGGGACAGCCGACATCCCGAGCGCCGGAGATGCAACCCCCTCAGTCCGTCTTCGCGGACAGCTCCCCCTAAGGGGAGCATCTAGGATTTCGCCGCCATCAGCCGCGAAGGCCACCCGATCCGCACCAACAGCCCGTCCGGCCCGGCGACCCCGAACTCATAGAGTCCCCACTCGCGGTGGCGCAGGACGCCGCCGGGGCGGATGATCAGGTCGTCGACCAACGCCGCGATGGCGTCCACATCCGGCGTGCGGATGAACACGCCGAAGGGGTTGTGCGCCGCCGGCACGGCCCAGGGCCCCTCGCCCGCCTGGGTCAGGTGCACCTCGCAGTCCCAGCCCTGCATGATGATGTACTGGGCGTCGCCCCCGACCCGCTCGAACCCCAGCCGCTCCCAGAACGGAATCGAGCCCGGCAGATCGTTGCTCGGCACGATGGCGAAGGCGCCGACGGTCGCGGGTATGGGCATGTTTAGCTCAACAGCCCCTTCAGCCGATAGAGCGCCTCCATCGCCTCGCGCGGGCTCATGCCGTCGGGGTCCATAACGCGGAGCGCTTCTTCCACCGGGCTGGGCCCATAGGACGGCGCCGCCTCCGCCACGGCGGCGAAGAGCGGCAGCGCGTCGAGGTTGACGGGACCGGCGGCTTCGCGCTCCAGCCGCTCCAGCACGTCGCGGGCGCGGGAGACCACCGGCGCCGGCACGCCCGCGAGCTTGGCCACCTGGACGCCGTAGCTGCGGTCGGCGGGCCCGGGTCCGGCCTCGTGCAGGAAGATCAGGTCGCCGTTCCACTCCTTGGCCTTCAGCGACAGGTTGGCGACATAGGCCAGGCGCTGCTCCAGCACCGCCAGTTCATGATAGTGGGTCGCGAACAGCGCCCGGCAGCGGTTGGTCTCGTGCAGGGCTTCCGCGCAGGCCCAGGCGATGGCCAGGCCATCGTAGGTCGCGGTGCCCCGGCCGATCTCGTCCAGGATCACGAAGGAGCGCGGCGTCGCCTGGGTGAGGATCGCGGCGGTCTCCACCATCTCGGCCATGAAGGTCGAGCGCCCGCGCGCCAGGTCGTCGCCGGCGCCCACCCGGCTGAACAGCCGGTCGACGACGCCCAGCCGCAGCCGCTTGGCCGGCACGAAGCAGCCGGCCTGGGCGAGGACGGCCAAGAGCGCGTTCTGCCGCAGGAAGGTCGACTTGCCGGCCATGTTCGGCCCGGTGACGATCGCCAGGCGAGGCCCGCCGGCGCCCGCCCCATCCAGCCGGCAGTCGTTGGGGGTGAAGGCCTCCCCCGCGCGGCGCACGGCGTTCTCCACCACCGGGTGGCGGGCCGCCTGCGCTTCGAAGGCGGTGGAGCGGTCGACGATGGGGCGGCTTGCGCCGATGTCCTGCGCCCACTCGGCGATGGCGGCGGCGACGTCGAGCCGCGCGGCGGCGTTCGCGGCGGCCTGCAGGTCGGCGGCGACGGCCGTGGCCGCGTCGCGCCAGGCCTCGAAAGTGTCGAGTTCGATGGCCAGCGCCCGCTCGGCGGCTTGCGCGATCTTCGCATCCAGCTCCGCCAGCTCGACGGTGGTGAACCGCACCTGATTGGCCAGTGTCTGGCGGTGGATGAAGGTGGCGTTGAGCGGGGCCGCGAACAGCGGCTCGGCGGCCTTGGCGGTGGTCTCCACGAAATAGCCGAGGACCGCGTTGTGGCGGATCTTCAGCCCAACCCCGCTGTCCGCCACCAGTTGGGCCTCAAGCTGCAGGATCACGCGCCGGCTGTCGTCGCGCAGGGCCCGCGCCTGATCGAGCTCCGGCCGCACGCCCGCCCCCACGAAGCCGCCATCCCGCGCCAGCGCCGGCAGGTCGGAGCCCAAGCCCTCGTCCAGCAAAGCCTTGAATTGCGCCAGCTCCGGATGCAGCCCAAGGTTGAGCGCCTCCTGCGCCTCGCCGATCTCCACAGGCGTTTCAACCAGGGTTTCCATGGTCGAAACGCAGAGCCCCGCGACCGCCTCGCCGACCGCCAGACCGTCGCGCAGGCAGCCCAGGTCGCGCGGCCCGCCCCGGCCCAGCGCCAGGCGGCTGAGCGCGCGCGCCATGTCGCCCAGGCCCTTCAAGGCCTCCCGCAGTTTCTGACGCTGCGGCCGGTGCTCGCAAAACCAGGCGACCGCATCCAGCCTGGCGTCGATGGCGGCGGGGTCGAGCAGCGGCCGCGCCAGCCGCGCCGCGAGCAGGCGCGCGCCGGGCGCGGTCACCGTGCGGTCGATGGCGGCGAGCAACGAACCCTCGCGCGATCCGGAGGTGGCCTTCTCGATCTCCAGGCTGGTCCGCGTCGCCGGGTCGATGGCCATGACGTCGGCCTCGCCGGCCCGGCGCGGGGCGGAGAGCGCGGGCAGCTTGCCGGCCTGGGTGGTCTCCAGGTGAGCGGCGATCAGGCCCAGCGCCGAGACCTCCGCGCCGCTCAGCGCCCCGAATCCGTCGAGGGTGTCCACGCCATAGAGCCGCTTCAGCCGCGCCTCCGACGCCGCCGGCTCCGCCAGCGCCTGCGGCAGCGGCTGGACGAAGCCGCCGGCCTGTTTGAGCGCCGCATTGATCGCCTCGTCGACGAACAATCGGTCGGGGACCAGGATCTCGGACGGGCCGAGCGCGGCGAGCGCCGAGGACAGCCCCGCGACGCTGGTCGCCAGACATTCCACCTCACCGGTGGACAGCTCGACGCTGGCCACCGCCGCCTGGCCGCCGCGCACGGCGATGGCGGCCAGGCGGTTTGCCCCCCTGGCGTCCAGCAGGCCTTCTTCGGTGAGCGTGCCCGGCGTCACCACGCGCACGACGTCGCGGTGCACCACCGACTTGGAGCCGCGCTTCCTGGCCTCGGCCGGGTTCTCCATCTGCTCGCAGACGGCGACCTTGAAGCCGGCGCGGATCAGCTTGGCGAGATAGGCCTCGGCGGCATGCACCGGCACGCCGCACATGGGGATCGGATGGCCGCCATGCTGCCCCCGCGCGGTGAGCGTGATGCCGAGCGCCGCGCTGGCCTTCTGCGCGTCCTCGAAGAACAGCTCGTAGAAGTCGCCCATGCGGAAGAACACCAGGGCGTCGGGCTGGCGGGTCTTGGCCTCGAAATACTGCGCCATCACCGGCGAGGCGCCGGCGGACGGGTCGGGCAGGGTGGACGGGGCCAATTCTTTTGCGACGGGGGCGTTCATGGAACGGGCGACGCTATCTGTGCAGGTGAGTCCCGTCAGCCCCTTGAACCGCGCGCGAACAAGCCCAAGCTGTGGATGGATGCCGCATCCCGTGGAGCGTCTGCGCCGTTGAGCTTCCGCCGTTGAGTTTTGTGGTCTTCCCCGCCGGCCCGTCGGACGCCGAGGAGCTCGCGCGCGTGCATGTGGCCTCCTGGCGCGAGACCTACCGGGGCCTGCTGGCCGACGCCTTCCTGGCCCGGATGAGCGAGCCCGGCTTCACCCGCCGCTTCCGCCGCCAGCTGACCGAACCCGGCCCCGGCGTCACCCTCGCCGCCGCCGACCGCTATGGGCTGGTCGGCTACGCCCAGGGCTCGGCCTCGCGGCGGGGTCTGGCGGGCGAGGCGGAGATCCAGACCCTCTATGTGCTGCGCGCGGCCCAGGGCCACGGCCTTGGCAAGCGGTTGATGGCCCAGACCGCCCGGGCGCTGGCCGCGGGCGGCGCGACCTCTCTGATGATCTCGGTGCTACGCGACAACATCCGTGCGCGGGGCTTCTACGAGCATCTGGGCGGCGAGGCCGAGGCGGCGAGGCAGGAACCGGGACCGGGCGGGCGGCTGCTCTATGAGGTCGCCTACCACTGGCGCGACATCACAGACCTGACCGCATGAGGCGCCTGACCCTGGCGCTTGCCGGCCTCGCGGCGGCCATCCCGCTTTACGCCCACGCCCAGCCGAAGCTGATGGGCTGGGCCGACCTGATGAGCCGGCCCCTGCCCAAGGCCACCGCCCGCATCGCCTACGGTCCCGACCCGCTGCAGGTCGCCGAGGTCTGGCGTCCGGACGGCAAGGGGCCGTTCCCGACAGTGCTGATGATCCACGGCGGCTGCTGGCTCTCGGGGCTGGCCAACCTGCACATCATGGACTACGCGGCCGAGGACCTGAGAAAGCGCGGCATCGCGGTCTGGAACGTCGAGTACCGCGGGGTCGACCGGACCGGCGGCGGCTATCCGGGGACCTTTCAGGACGTCAACGCCGCCGCCGACGCCCTGCTGGCGCACGCCTCGGAATATGGCCTTAGGACCAGCAGGATCGTGGTCCTGGGCCATTCGGCGGGCGGGCATCTGGCGCTCTGGCTGGCGGCGCGGGGCAAGCTCGCGGCGTCGAGTCCGCTCTATGACCCCAAGCGGCTCGACATCCTGTGGACCGTCAGCCTGGGCGGCTTGCCCGACCTCGCCACCGCCAAGGAGGGCTGCAGCGAAAAGACGGTCGCGCGGTTGTTGGCCGGCTCGGCCGCCGCCGACCCTCTGGCCGACACCTCGCCGGCCAGCCTCCTGCCGACGCCGGTCGCGCGAATGTTGATCCACGGCGGCCTCGACGAGACCTCGCCGCCGAGCCAGGGCAAGGCCTATGTCGCCAAGGCGCGCGCCGCCCACGACATCCGCGCCTGGTCGTATTCGGTCCCGGGCGAGGGCCATGTGGAGGAAATCTCGCCCGGCTCACGCACCTGGGCGGCGGTCACCCAGGGCCTCGACTCGGTGTTCCACAGCAAGGACGAGGCCTGGGTGCTGCAGCTGACGCCATCCCTCCCTTAAAGGGGGAGGGTGGCGAGCGCAGCGAGACGGGTGGGGAAGTGTGGGCCAGGGCGCGGAGTCAGCGCTTAAACGCGACTTCCCCACCCTGATCGCTTCGCGATCTGTCCCTCCCCACTAAGGGAGGGCAGGCGCGGCGTAGGTCAGGGACACGAATACGTCCTCCAGGTCCGGATCCTCGGTGGAGATGTCCTTGATGTGCAGGCCCGCGGTGCGGATGGCGGCCAGCACCTGCTCGACGCTCGACTGGCCGGTGCGGTAACTGACCGAGAAGCCGCCCGACGGCAGCAGAACGGTCTCGAAGCCCTTCAGGACCGGCGCTACGGTCTGCGGCTCCTCCGGCGTCACCAGGACCTTACGAGAATCCATGCGCGCGAGCAGCGTCGTGGTCGGTTCGCAAGCCACCACCTGGCCGCGGTTGATGATGGCGATCTGGTCGCAGAGCTCCTGGGCCTCTTCCAGGTAGTGGGTGGTCAGAACGATGGTGACGCCCTTGCGGTTCAGCTCCAGCACATAGGCCCAGAGCTGGCGGCGCAGCTCCACGTCGACACCGGCGGTGGGCTCGTCGAGGATCAGCACCGGCGGATTGTGCACCATGGCCTTGGCGACCATCAGGCGGCGCTTCATGCCGCCGGAGAGCTGGCGCACATAGGCCGATGCCTTGTCGGCGAGGCCAAGCGCGGTCAGCAGCTCCATCGAGCGGCGCTCGGATTTCGGCACGGCGTACATACCGGCCGCCACCTCCAGCGCCTCCATCGGCGTGAAGAACGGGTCGGCGGCGATCTCCTGGGGCACCACCCCGATGGCGGCGCGGGCGTCCCTCGGCCGCTCATCGATGTCGCGGCCCCAGATCGACACCGATCCGGAGGTCTTGCGGCAGAGGCCGGACAGGATGTTGATGAAGGTCGACTTGCCGGCCCCGTTCGGTCCCAGGAGGCCGAAGATCGAGCCGCGTGGGATCGCCAGGTCGATGCCCTTCAACGCCTGCATTTCCGGCGTCGTCTTGGTGGCGGCGTAGGTCTTGAAGAGACCCCTGGCCTCGATCGCGTAGTCGGGAAGGTCCATAAGCATCCAGTCGATTGACGGGTAAAGCCGCGCTCGCATACCTAGGCGCGCGGCGGCCTCTCCACAATCGGGCCGCCAACCGGGAATGACTCAAGATGGCTCGTAAAGCTCCGACCAAAGCCCCCGCGCGAGGCAAGACCAAGGTCTCGCCGCCGGCCGCCGCGGCGACACCGGGCCAGCCCCTGGCCATCCCGCCGCCGGAAATCATCACGGTGCGCTCCAAGCGCGTAGCCTGCGACGGGGTCGGCGGCGCGCTCGGCCACCCGCGGGTCTACCTGGAGATGGGCGAGGCCGACTTCGTGGAGTGCACCTACTGCGACCGCCGCTTCGTGCTGGCGTCGGGGACCGAGGGCCCGGAGAGCGAATACCTGGCGCCCGGCGTCTACGAAGGTAGCCACGGCCACTGAGCTGCTCGAGGCATCTCCATCCTGATCGTCATCCCCCGGCTTGTCCGGGGGACCCATGAACTCCGTGGATCGCGAGTGCGCGAGGCGCCGCCGCGCGCATTTCGGCTCGCGCGGAGATCATGGGTGGCCCGGACAAGCCGGGCCATAACGATCAAGGGGGAGTGAGCGAAGCCCCGCATCCATTTGGATGCTGGATAGCCCTGAAGCCCATGGTGAGATTCGAGCTGCGGCTCGGGGCTTCGTCAAGGACGAGGGCAAGGCCCTCGCCGCGTCGCGGCGGCCCTTTGGGCCGTCCTTGACCAAGTCCAGAGCCGCAGCAAACTGGCCGCCATGGACTTAAGGCGCGGTCCGTTCAGGACGAGTGACAAGCCGCCGAGCGCCCGCGATGCAGACCAGTTGCATATGCGCCGGCTTCGAACGCGTAAGCGGACAAATCTCAAAATCGCCGAACACCATGACAGCTGAGTCCGGACTGTAAGTCAGGCGCGAGTCGATCGACTTGGGCAATGTTGGCCCATCATCGTTGCCGTAGGTCCCATCGGCATTCATCACGGCCAAATATCGCGTCGAGCCGACTGGCCAGATGCGGACGGGATAGGCTCCGTTGTGATGGCTCGTCAGTCGACCATGCACCATGAGGCACCGGCCAACGACATGCGGGCTGGATCTGCAGTCGAGCCGCGAACCTGCCTGGACCGCTGGCGCTAGAATCAAAAACGATAGCCCGCACAGCGCTAGAGACGTCGCAAACACTCGGACGCCAGCTTTCATCATCCGCCCGCTACACCCGTAGCGGCATCAGGATGTACTGGACGTCCGCGTCCTGCGGATCCAGCACCAGCGCCGGATCGTTCGGGCCGCCAAACCGCAGCTCCGCCATCTCGCCACTGATCTGGTCGGTGATGTCGAGGAGGTAGCGGGCGTTGAACGAGAGCTCGAAGGGGTCGCCGTCGTAGTCGAGCTCCAGCTCTTCCACGGCCTGGCCGGCTTCCATGTTGCGAACGGTGAGCACGCACTTGCCGCCTTCCACCGCCATGCGCACCGAGCGGCTCTTCTCCGCCGAGATGGTGGCGACGCGGTCGACGGCCTGGGCGAACAGCTTGGAATCCACCAGGACGATGCGGGTGTTGTCCTTGGGGATCACCCGCGGATAATCCGGGAACGTCCCGTCGATCACCTTGGAGGTGAGCGCCGCGCCGCCGAAGTCGAAGCGGACCTTCTGGGGACTGATCTGCAGCTCGACCTGCTCGCCGGCGTCATCCAGCAGGCGGCGGGCCTCGGCGATGGTCTTGCGGGGCACGATGACGCCCGGCGCGCCGGCGGCGCCTTCCGGGGCGATCATTTCGGCGAGCGCCAGCCGGGAGCCGTCGGTGGCCACGGCGCGCAGCTTGGTCACGCCGTCCTCGACCACGGTGTGCACATAGAGGCCGTTCAGATAGTAGCGGGTTTCCTCGGCGGAGATCGCGAACTTGGTCTTGTCGATCAGCCGGATCAGGTCGCCGACGTCCACCGCCATGCGGCCCGAGAGGCCGTCGGAGGTCATCACCGGGAAGTCGCCGGCCGGCAGCACCGGCAGGTTGAAGCGGCTGCGCCCCGCCGAGACCGTCAGGCGCGGGTCCTCGCCGGTGAAGGAGAGCACCACGTCGGCGCCTTCCGGCAGCTTGCGGACGATCTCGTAGAGGGTATGGGCCGGCGCGGTGATCTGGCCGGGCTGGTCCACCTGGGCCAGGGCCTCGTCGATGATCTCCATGTCGAGGTCGGTGGCCGAGAAGGTCAGCCGGTCGCGCTCGGCCGAGAGCAGGACGTTGGACAGGATCGGGATGGTGTTGCGGCGCTCGACCGCGCTCTGCACATGCCCCAGCGCCTTCAGCAGCGCCGCCCGCTCGATCGTCAGCTTCATGTCTTTGTCCGAACCGCACCGCGCAGGCGCGATTCGCAGCCTGCGCCCCCCGACCTGGAAGGACTTGCGACATTAGCCGATTTAACGCCCCGCGAAAGGGGCGGTCAGGGCCTTATGCGCGCCCTAGGCCCGGCGATCCACAGAGCCGCCCGGATCGGTCTCGTCCTCGGCGGCGTAGGGGTTGGCGCCGGCGCCGTTCGGCTTGGCCATGGCCTCGGTCGTCCCGGACTGGGCGCTGTCCTTGGCCGCGACGGTGACCATGGCCGGGCGCACCAAGCGGCCGAGCAGTTCGTAGCCCGGCTGCATCACGTCGACCACGCCGCCGGCGGCGACATCGGAGCCCGGCACCTCGGCCATGGCCTGGTGCTGGTGCGGGTCGAATTTCTCGCCACGCAGGGGCGCCAGCCGCTTCAGCCCGTTGCGCTCGAAGGCGCCCAGCAGGGCCTTTTCGGTCATTTCGACGCCGAGCACGAAGTTCTTCACCGCCGCGTCGTCACCCGCCGCCGGCTCATGCGCCAGGGCGCGCGAGAGGTTGTCGGCCACTTCCAGGAGGTCGCGGGCGAACTTCTGGATGGCGTAGGCGCGCGCGTCGTTGGCCTCGCGCTCGGCGCGGCGCTTGGTGTTCTCCGCCTCGGCCGCATAGCGCAGCAGCTGTTCCTTCAGCGCCGCGGTCTCGGCCTGCAGCGCGATGATCTCGGCTTCGCTCGCCTGCGCGAGGAAGGCGTCGGCTTCATCAGGCTTATCGTCTTCGGGCATCCGTCTCTTCTTCTAAGCGTTCATCACCTGGCCCAGCACGCGGGCGGTATAGTCCACCAACGGGATGATCCGGGCATAGTTCAGCCGGGCCGGGCCGATCACGCCGATCGCGCCCAGCACCCGCTGCGAGCCCGTCATATAGGGCGCTGCGATCACAGCGGAACCCGAAAGCGAGAACAGCCGGGTTTCCGCCCCGATGAAAATGCGCACGCCCTGGCCCTCGCGGACCCCGTCCAGCAGGGAGATCAGCTGCTCCTTCTGCTCCAGATCCTCGAACAGCGAGCGCACGCGCTCGAGGTCTTCCTGAGCACCGGCCTCTTCCAAGAGATTGGCGCGGCCGCGGACGATCAGCGCCCGGTCCTCCGCCTCGCCGCCGCCCCAGGCGGCCAGGCCATCCTCCACCAGCCGGGCCGCCGTGGCGTCGAGTTCGGCGCGGGCGCGGTCGAGATCGGCGCGAAGGTCGGTCTTGGCTTCCACCAGGGTGCGGCCGCGCAGGCGGGCGTTGAGGAAATTCGAGGCCTCGGTAAGCGCCGAGGGCGTCACGCCGGCCGGCAGGCGGATCAGGCGGTTTTCCACGGTGCCGTCGGCGAAGACCATGATCGCCAGGGTGCGGTCGGCGCCCAGCGCCACGAACTCCACGTGTTTGACGCCCGCGTCGCGGATCGGCGTCACCACCACGCCCGCGCCGCCGGCCAGGCCCGAAAGGATGGCGCTGGCCTCGTTCAGCGCGTCCTCATAGTTGCGGCCGTGCGCGTGCAGCCGGGCCTCGATGGCCTGGCGCTCGGCCTGGCCCACGTCGCCCACCTCCAGCAGGCCGTCGACGAAGAGCCGCAAACCCGCATGTGTCGGCAGCCGGCCGGCGCTGACATGCGGCGCGCCCAGCAGGCCCAGCTGGGTCAGGTCCTGCATGGTGTTGCGGATCGAGGCCGGCGACAGCGGCAAGCCGCCCTTGGACAGCGTCCGCGAGCCCACCGGCTCACCGGTCTCCAGATAGCTCTCCACGATCCGCCGGAAGATATCCCGGGCGCGTTCGTCGAGTTCGGCCAGGGAAGGGCCGCTGGCGAAGAGGGGGCTGCTCACTTCGGTCTGAAAGGTTCTCGGGTGGCGTCCATGGACGGGACCTTGCCGATCTAGGATAAGCGCGGCGCAAGTGGGCGCAAGCCGCCCAGATTTCCAGTGCTTCTTCAGGAGTGATCGTCATGCGCCCATCCGAACGTCTCGCCGATGTGCTGCGCCCGGTGACCCTGGAGACCGGCGTCAATCGCTATGCCGAAGGCTCCTGCCTGGTGAGCTTCGGCCACACCAAGGTGCTGGTGACCGCCAGCCTGGAGGAGGGCGTGCCCGGCTTCCTGCGCGGCAAGGGCCAGGGCTGGGTCACCGCGGAATACGGCATGCTCCCCCGCGCCACCCACACCCGCGGCCGCCGCGAGGCCGCCCAGGGCAAGCAATCGGGCCGCACCCAGGAGATCCAGCGGCTGATCGGCCGCTCCATGCGGGCCATCGTAGACCTGCGCGCGCTGGGCGAACGCCAGATCTCCATCGACTGCGACGTGATCCAGGCCGACGGCGGCACGCGCACCGCCTCGGTCACCGGCGCCTGGGTCGCGCTGCGCCTGTGCACCCGCTACCTGATGGACGAGGGGCTGATCGCCGCCGACCCGATCCTCGACCAGGTGGCGGCCGTCAGTTGCGGGGTGTTCAACAACACCCCGGTGCTCGACCTCGACTACGAGGAGGACTCCAACGCCGAGGCCGACGCCAACTTCGTGCTCACCGGCTCAGGCGCGATCGTGGAGATCCAGGCCACCGGCGAGAAGCGCGGCTTCTCCGAGGGCGAGTTCGAGAGCCTCTACAGCCTGGCCAAGAAGGGCATCGGCGAACTGGTCGCCCTGCAGCGCGCGGCCACCGGCGGCTAAGGCGGGCGGCTAGACGCAAAACGGGCGGCCGATCACTCGGCCGCCCGCTCGCCGCCGCTCCTTAAGAGCAGCGCTTGTTCGTCTAAGCCCTAGAGCCCGGCCAGCAGGTGGCGGAAGGCCGCGGGCGGCATCCGGTCCAGCTCGCGCGCCAGCGGCGCGAAGAGGGCGTTCAGGGCGCGTTCGATCGAAGCGATCATCGGGGCACTCCTTTGTGCATCGCAATATTGTGCGCTGCATATAGGGACCACCCCTTGAGATTGCAAGGATTCCCAAGGCCAAGCCGATTTGCCGCACCGCAGTGCGGCAATCACGCGTCCTCGTCGTCGTCCGGCAGTTCGTCGGAGGGGCCGGGTTCGTAGAGCAGGATGTCGCCCGGTTGGCAGTCCAGTTCGCGGCAGAGGGCGGCGAGTGTCGAGAACCGCACCGCGCGGGCCTTGCCGGTCTTCAGAATCGAGAGGTTGGCGATGGTGACGCCGACCCGGTCGGCCAGTTCCGTCAGCGACATGCGGCGTTCGAGCAGCACGCGGTCGAGTTGGACGCGGATCGGCATTCTAAGGACGGCTCTCAGATCGTCAGTTCGGCTTCGCGGCGCAGACGGGCGCCCTCACGGAACACCTCGGCCAAGACGAACACGACCAGCACCGAGAACCAAGCCGTGAGATTGAAGTTGGGCTCGACCTTCTTCACCCAGGGGAGCAGCGGGCTCAGACCCCAGACGCAGTAGCGGCCGACCTCTAGGGCGGCGAGCATCAGGCCGATCAGCCGCAGACGCCGCACATTGGTGGGATGGAAGGGGTCGCCGGCGGTCAGCGTCACGAAAATCTGGCGCAGCGAATGGACGATCACCAGCACGCCGCCGATGGAGAGGCCAAACACCAGCAGCATGCCGGCGAACAGCGGCCCCCGGCTCGCCACCACCGCGGCGTTCGACGAGAGGACGTCTGGGAAAAGGTCGGGATTGAAGCTGAACAGCAGGGCGGCCAGCAGGGCCAGCGCCACGGCGCCAAGGGCGATCCACAGCGCGGCGAACACCACATCGAGGATGATCTTCAGGAAACTGGAGACCGATCCCGGTCCGAGCGCGCGCATCCGATGCCTCCGCCACATAGGACGTTGAACGCCAAAACCCGCTCCGGCTGCGCGCGCATCGGTGGCGGCAGCGGAAGCGGGTCGGACGAACCCCAAGGCGCCAAGCCTAGTGGGTCGCGGCGGAGACGGCGAGAGCCAGCATCGGCGTGGTGGCGAGCACCATGAAGACGCTGAGGAGAAGCCGGTCGTAGGTTTTCATCGTCATGATCGTAGTCCTTTGTGTTTTGCTGCGATGCAGCACAATTTGGAGCGGATTGACCGTTCCTATGGCCGCAACTTCTATTCCCGCATCGATTAGCGATCAAATTAATATCGAGTAACGATATTAAAGTTTTGCAATGCAACAGAGCGGGCCGGGTCTATGGTCCCACCGGCGTAAAGGAGCGGTGAATCGATGGCGCTGAAGCTGGAGCCCGGAACCCGCCTGGTGGTGGCCACCCACAACCCCGGCAAGGCCCGCGAACTGGCCGAAATCCTCGAGAACCGCTTCGTGCTGGTCAGCGCCGGCGACCTTGGCCTAGCCGAGCCGGACGAGACCGAGACCACCTTCGTCGGCAACGCGCTGCTCAAGGCTCGCGCGGCGGCCGAGGCCAGTGGGCTGGTGGCGCTCGCCGACGACTCCGGCCTGTCGGTCGCCGCCCTGGATGGCTCGCCCGGCATCTATTCGGCGCGTTGGGCCGGCCCGGAGAAGGACTTCACCATGGCCATGAAGAAGGTCGAGGAACGTCTGGAAGAGGCGGCCGCCCGCGACTTTTCGGCCTGGTTCACCTCGGCGCTCGCCGTCGCCTGGCCGGGCGGACCGGCGGTAGTGGTCGAGGGTCGCGTGGACGGCGTGCTGGCCTTCCCGCCGCGCGGCGACCGGGGCTTCGGCTACGATCCGATCTTCGTGCCCGATGGCCACGACCAGACCTTCGGCGAGATGGACCCGGGCGCCAAGGACGCCATGAGCCACCGGGCGCGCGCCTTCGCCAAGCTGAAGGCCGCGCTCTTGTGACGAGCCGACCTAAGCTGGGCGTCTACATCCACTGGCCCTACTGCGCGCGGATTTGCCCCTACTGCGACTTCAACGTCTTCAAGGACAGGAAGGGCGAGGAACCCGCCGCGCTGGCCCGCGCCATCGTCGCCGACCTTGAGGCGCAGGCGGCGCTGACCGGCCCGCGGGAGCTCGCCTCGATCTTCCTGGGGGGCGGCACGCCTTCACTGATGGATCCGGACTGGGCGTGGGAGATGATCGCCGCCGCCCGCAGGCTCTGGACGCCCGCCGCCGATCTGGAAGTCACCCTGGAAGCCAACCCCACCGACGCCGAGGCGCAGCGGTTCGCCGCCTTCGCCGACGCCGGCGTGAACCGCCTGTCGCTGGGCCTGCAATCGCTGGACGACGCGGCGCTCAGGTTCCTGGGCCGCAACCACGACGCCGCCACGGCGGTCCGGGCGGCGCGGGCCGCCGCGCGCGCCTTCCCCAGGCTTTCCATCGACATGATCTACGCCCGGCCCGGCCAGACGCCGACCGCCTGGGCGCAGGAACTGAAGGCCGCCATCGATCTCGGCGCCGAGCACCTCTCGCCCTACCAGCTGACCATCGAGGCCGGCACCGCCTTCGACCGCGCGGTGCGCCGTGGGCAGTTCGTCCCGCCGGACGGCGACACCGGCGCGGCGCTCTTCGACACGACCCAACAGGTGCTCGAGGCCGCCGGCTTCGACGCCTACGAGGTCTCCAACCATGCCCGGGGCGCCGCCGCCCGCTCGCGCCACAACCTGATCTACTGGCAGGGTCATGACTACGTCGGCGCGGGCCCGGGCGCGCATGGCCGGATCACGCAGGACGGCGTGCGCCAGGCGACCCACGCCGCCGCCAGACCCGCCGACTACATCGTCGGCGTCGCCCAGACCGGCCTGGGCTTCCCAGAGCGCGAGCCGCTCGACGCCCGCGAAGCCGCGCAGGAACGCCTGTTGAGCGGCCTGCGGATCGCCGAGGGCGTCCCGTTCGCCGATGTCGCCGCGCTGGGGATTGCGCCCAGCCGGATCGCCGACCTGACAGCGCTCGGCCTGCTCGCCGACGACCCGCAGCGCCTGCGCGCCACGCCCGCCGGACGCCTGGTGCTCGACCGCCTGACCGTGGAGCTGGCGACCTAGCCGCTTGCCAATCGCCGCCTGACACGCGAACCCTCGCCCATGGCCAAGGGCATCCCACCGCCGAAACTCGACGAGGCGCCGCTGACGCCCGGGCTCTATGTGATCGCCACCCCGATCGGCAATCTGCGCGACATCACGCTGCGCGCCCTCGACGTGCTCGCCGCCGCCGATCTCGTGCTGGCCGAGGACACCCGCGTGGCGGCCAAGCTGTTGCAGGCCTACGGCCTCTCGGCCAAGCTGGAACGCTACGATGAGCACGGCGCCGAACGCACGCGGCCCAAGGCCATGGCCGCGCTGGCCGACGGCAAGACCGTCGCGCTCGTCTCCGACGCCGGCACGCCGCTGGTCTCCGACCCCGGCTACAAGCTGGTCCGCGAGGCCGCCGCCGAAGGCTATCCGGTGTATCCGATCCCTGGCGCCTCGGCCCTGCTGGCGGGCCTCTCCGCCGCCGGCCTTCCCACCGACCGCTTCCTGTTCGCAGGGTTCCCGCCGCCGAAGAGCGCGGCGCGGCGCACCTTCCTGGAGGAGTTGGCGCCGGTCCGCGCCACCCTGGTGTTCTTCGAGGGCGGCTCGCGACTGGCTGCCAGCCTCGCCGACATGGCCGCCGTCCTGGGCGGCGGGCGCGAGGCGGTGGTGTGCCGCGAACTCACCAAGCTCTACGAGACCTTCTACCGCGGGCCGCTCACCGACCTCGCCGCCGACCCCAGGCTCGACGCCCCCAAGGGCGAGATCGTCATCCTGGTCGGGCCGGGCCGCGAGACCGAGGCCACGGCGGGCGACGTCGACACCGCACTCGCCGACGCCCTGCAACGCCTGCGCCCGGCCGACGCCGCCGCCGAGGTCGCCAAGGCGCTCGGCCTCTCGCGGCGCGAGGTCTATCAGCGGGCCATGCAGCTGCGGGCGGGCAAGTGACCCAGATCCGCTCCGCGCGCGGCGCGGCGGCGCGCCTGTCCGGCCGCCGCGCGGAAATCCTCGCCGCGCTCTGGCTGATGATGAAAGGCTACCGGATCCTGGGCTTCCGCCTGAAGACCCGGCAAGCCGAGATCGACCTCCTGGCCTTGCGCGGCCACACCCTCGCCGTCGTGGAGGTCAAGCGGCGCGCCAGCCTGCTGATCGCGCTTGAGACCGTCACCTTCGATCAGCGCGATCGGCTGCGCCGGGCCGGCGCCGCGCTGGCCGCCAGCCGCCCGGCGCTGAAAGGTGCGGCGGTTCGCCTCGACCTCATAGCCCTCGCGCCCGGCAAGCTTCCTAGGCATATTCCCGACGCCTGGAAGGGCGACTGACCGAGGGGGCGACAGCCGACGCCATGGGCCGCGAGGAGGCTGAATCCATATTGCTGGCCGCCGGCGGCTGCGCCGATGGGGACTTCCCGCTGCTGGAAGCGGCGATCGCGTGCGCGATCCACGAGGACCCCAGCCGCGACCCGCAGCCCACCCGCGACCTGGGCGCCACCGGGGTCGAGCGGCTGGCCCAGCGCCTGAAACAGGAAAGCGCGGAAGAGGCCATCGCCGAGACCATGGCCGGCGACCTGCGCCTGGCCGGCGACCTCTTCACCTATGAGGACCCCGACAACGCCGACATCATTGCGGTGACCGAGCGGCGCAAGGGCCTGCCGGTGGCGCTGGGCGTCTTCTACCTGCACGCCGCACGCAAGTGCGCCCTGACGGTCCAGGGCGTCGACTTCCCCGGCCACTTCCTGCTGCGCATCGAGACCGAGGAAGGCCCGCTCGCGCTGGACCCGTTCTCGGAAGGCCGCGTGGTGCTGCCCTCGGAGCTGACCAGGCGCGCCCTGCATGCGGGCCTGACGCCCAATGTCGCCGACCGGCTCGACCGGCTGATGGCGCCGGTCAGCGACCGCGCCGTGCTGCTGCGGCTGCAGAACAACGTCTTCGCCCGCGCCAGCCAGGTCCGCGACTACGCCCGCGCCGAGCGCGCCGCGCTGCGCCGCGCGCTGCTCGACCCCAGCGACCACCGCCCCTGGCTCGACGTCGCCGCGGCCCGCGAGGGCCAGGGCGCGCTCGCGGGCTCGCTGGAGGCGCTGGCGAGGGCGACGGAGCTCGACGGCGGCGCGGCGCTCGCGGCCCGGGCGGCGCGCGAGCGGGTGCGGCTGCAGCTGAACTGATGGCGGACCGCATGGCGAAGCCCGACATACTCGTGAAGGCTGTAGCTTGTCTTTTCTTAGCTTCGCTGTGCGCATGTCGCGCCAAGGTCGATCAACGTGTCTCCCAGCAAGCTGTCTCAATAAATCCCGTTTGCGCGCTCGACGTCGAGAAAGCCAGCCATTTGACCGAGCATGGCGACTTAGCCAGCGCCAGAAAATTGCGGGGTTACTACTGGGATTGCGTTAGAGAAGGATATGATCTTCCTCTAAAGAATTGGGCCTTGGTTGCCGCTCGTATCGGAGACAAGAGCGACCAAAAAGAATACATGAAAGTGCTAGCAGAGGGGCGGTTTGAAACCGAAGGAATGGAATGGGAGTCGCCAGCTAGCTGCAGCGGAGATGAGGATATTCGAACGTATCGGCCAAAATTCGAGAGGGACTTGGTCGGAGCACACAAACGGATGGCCTTCTACATTTTCTGTGAGGAAGCCGGAATCAGTCCGAACATCATGTCTCTCGCGAAGCGCACAGCGAAGATCGGCAGCGCCGCCGATAAGAGATTCTATAGTGACCTTGTAGAGGTGAAGTCCGAGCCGTCGCGGTGAAAGCTGGCGAAAGCTGGCGAAAGCTGGCGAAAGCTGGCGAAAGCTGGCGAAGGCTGGCGAAAGCTGGCGAAGGCTGGCGAAAGCTGGCGAAAGCTGGCGAAAGCCCGGCATCCTTCAGGATGCTGGATAACCCTGAACTCCATGGTTGATCGCGAGCTTGGGTCTCCCGGCAAGTCAAGGAGCGGCCCCTGGCCGCCCGCTACGCGGCGCGCCTTCGGCGCGTCCTTGAGTTGCCGGGAGACCCAAGCAAAACTGGCCGCCATGGACTTAAGGCGCAGTCCGTTCAGGGCGTCTAAACGGGCGGGGGACGCCGGTCGTCCCTACGGCCGCTCGTGCCGGGGCTGATAGAGCGCCAGGCTCCCGCCGCCCGGCAGCGTTAGCCGCGTCGTCCGTCCCCAGCCCTGCTGGCTCGCCGCCTCACAGGCGACGCCCGCCGCACTCAGCGCCGCCATCTCGGCGTCCAGGTCATCGGTCATCAGATAGAGTTCGTGGACCCCGTTCTCGTCCGCCGGATGCACCGCGGCCTCCGACGCCGGCAGGGCGAAGATCAGCCAGCCGTCGTGGACGTCGACGTATGGGAACTTCAGCACATCGCGGAAGAACGCCCGGTCGGCGGCGGCGTCCTTCGAATAGACGATGACGTGGGCTCCGTTGATCATGCCTTGGCTCCCTGCTTTCCGCGCGCGAACCTAGCGTCGAACCCGCGCGCGGCCTATGTGCCTAGACCTTGGCTGGCGGGAGCGGACGCATGTCTCTGAAGGTCGCGGTGCAGATGGATCCCATAGAGGGGATCAACATCGGGGGCGACACGACCTTCCTGATGATGGAGACCGCCCAGAACCGCGGCCACAGCCTGTTCGTCTACACGCCCGACACGCTGGCCATGGAAGACGGCCGGGTCTTCGCCCGCGGCCGCGACGTGACCGTGCAGCGGGTCGTCGGCGACCACCACGCGGCCGCCGAGGCCCGCCAGACGGAGCTCACCGAGTTCGACGTCATCCTGCTGCGCCAGGATCCGCCCTTCGACATGCACTACATCGACACCACCTTCTTCCTGCAGGTGGTCCATCCCAAGACCCTGGTGGTGAACGACCCTGTCGAGGTCAGGAACGCGCCGGAAAAACTGTTCGTCACCGAGTTCCCGGGCCTGCAGCCGCCGACGCTGATCACCTCCGACCCTCTGGCCATCGCCGACTTCCGGGCGCGGCACGGCGACATCGTCCTGAAGCCCCTGAACGGCAAGGGCGGCTCGGGCGTCACCCGCCACCTGAAGGACGACCCCAACCTCGGGACCCTCTTGGAGCTGCACGCCGAGATCGTCCGCGAGCCGGTGATCGTGCAGAAGTTCCTCCCCGCCGTGACCAAGGGCGACAAGCGCATCCTGCTGGTCGACGGCGAGCCGGCCGGCGCCATCAACCGGGTGCCGCAGAAGGGCCAGATCCGCTCCAACATGGCGGTCGGCGGCACGCCGCAACCGGTGGAGCTGACCGCCCGCGACCGCGAGATCTGCGCCGCGATCGGGCCGGAGCTGCGCCGGCGCGGCCTGCTGTTCGTCGGCATCGACGTGATCGGCGACTACCTGACCGAGATCAATGTGACCTCGCCGACCGGGGCCGTGGCGCTGAAGACCTTCAGTGGAATCGACGCCACCGAATTGCTCTGGAAACGGATTGAAGCGCTTCGCGCCACGGCTTAGGCTGTTTTCCGAAGACGCCGCGGCAAGTCACGGAATCGTCTCATCTTCCCCATAAGTTCTATTTTTGTTCTTGATCTGAGCGCGGCGCTGTGCTGCGATCTTGTGGATAACTGATGTCGGACCACTAGGTCTTGGGGCCGGGTCCTGGGCTGGGGAGCTGCGATGGCGGCGCGGGTCGTGACGGTGGCGTTTCAGGGCGTCGAGGCGCGGCGCGTCGAGGTCGAGGCCCAGTTCACCGGCGGCGAGGTCCGCTTCTACCTGGTCGGCATGGGCGACAAGGCGATCTCCGAAAGCCGCGAGCGGGTCCGCGCGGCCTTTTCGGGGCTGGGCCTGTCGCTGCCGAGCCGCCGGATCATCGTCAACCTGGCGCCCGCCGACCTCCCGAAGGAGGGCAGCCACTACGACCTCCCCATCGCGCTGGCGATCATGGCCGGGATGAACGTGATCCCGCCGGACGCGCTCGACGACTGGGCGGCTATGGGCGAGCTGTCGCTGGACGGCCGGATCACTCCGGTGGCCGGCGCGCTGCCCGCCGCCGTGGCGGCCGGGGCCATGGGGCTGGGGCTGATCTGCCCGGAGGCCTGCGGGCCGGAGGCCGCCTGGGCGGGCGACACCCGCATCCTGGCGGCGCCCTCGCTGATCGCGCTGGTCAATCACTTCCGCGGAACCCAGGTGCTTTCGCCGCCGAGCGTTGGCGTGATGCGCGATCCCGAACGCGCCCCGGACCTGCGGGAGGTGAAGGGCCAGGAGAACGCCAAGCGGGCGCTGGAGATCGCCGCGGCCGGCGGCCACAACCTGGCCTTCGTCGGCCCGCCGGGATCGGGCAAGTCGATGATGGCGGCGCGCCTGCCGGGCCTGCTGCCGCCGCTGACGCCGGAGGAGCTGCTCGAGACCTCGATGGTCCATTCGGTGGCCGGCCTGATCGCCAAGGGCGAACTCACCCGCGCCCGGCCGTTCCGCGCGCCCCACCATTCGGCCAGCATGGCGGCGCTCACCGGCGGGGGCCTGAAGGCCAAGCCCGGCGAGGTCAGCCTGGCGCACAACGGCGTGCTGTTCCTCGACGAACTGCCGGAGTTCAGCGCCCAGGCGCTCGATTCCCTGCGCCAACCGCTGGAGACCGGCGAGGTGGTCGTCGCCCGCGCCAACGCCCACGTCAAATATCCGGCTCGGGTCCAATTGGTGGCCGCGATGAATCCATGCCGCTGCGGCCTGGGCGGGCCGGGGCGCGGCGCCTGCGGCCGCGCGCCCCGCTGCCAGAGCGACTACATGGGCCGCATCTCTGGGCCCCTGATGGACCGCATCGACCTGCAGGTGGAGGTGCCGCCGGTCACCGCCGCCGATCTGGCGCTGCCGGCGCCCGCCGAGGGAACCGCCGAAGCCGCCGCCCGCGTGGCGCAGGCCCGCGGCGCCCAGGCGGCGCGCGCCGCCGATGGGGGCGAGGGCGCAGCGCTGCTGAATTCGCGCGCGGACGGCGACTGGCTGGAGACCATCGCGGCCCTCGACGCCCCGGCCAAGGCGCTGCTCACCCGCGCCGCGGAGGCCGGCGGCCTCACCGCTCGGGGCTGGACACGGACGGTTCGCCTGGCCCGCACCATCGCCGACCTGGAAGGCTCCGATGCGGTGCGCCGGGTGCATGTGGCCGAGGCGCTGATCTACCGGCGGGTCGCGCCGGGGTCGGCGGTAGGCGGCGGCGCGGTGCTGGCGGCGAACTGACGGCGGCTGGCCCGCCAGGTGTTGATCGTGCCGACGCCCACGGCGAAGAACACCCACTGGCTCAGGATCACCTGTCCCGTTGCGTAGGCCCAGGCCCTGACGCCCGGATCGACAAGCCGCGCGACATGGATAGCGACGCACAAAAGCTGGAAGGCGGCGGCCGGCAGGGGCCAGTAGCGCTCAGTGCGAAGAGCGATCCAGGTCAGCAGCAAGAGCAGGCAGGTATCGGCGGCGAAGGCGCTCCACTGCAGACCGACCCACCGCCGGTCGGACAGGAACACCGTCACCAGGGTGCTCATCATCAGGCCGCCGGCCGCGAGCTGCTCCTCGCGCCCGCCCTTCCAGAACGCGCCGCCGCAGACGATCACGGTGATCGCCAGTCCAACCCAGGGCGGTAGGGCGTAGTTGAGCGACAGCAAACGAAAAGACCCCCGGCATGTGCCGAGGGTCCAATCTGACAGACCGCCCTCGCGGGCGGAATGGGATATTAGGCCGCTTGGACGGCGCGGAGCGAACGACGGCCGATTTGCGGCTGCTCGTCCTGAGCGAACATCGGCGGCGGCTTGTTGCCGCTGCCGGGGTCGGTCATCGTCACCGCGCCCAGGCCGATCTGGGTCTGGACGAGCGAAAGCTCTTTGTGGGTCTCGACGATGGCGCGCCGGGCGTCGGCCAGAGCCATGATGGCCTGGCTGGCGCGTTCCAGCGCGTCCTGGCCGATCAGCGCCGAGGCGCCGACGCCCTTGCGCATAGCCGGCATGGCGCCGGTCAGAGCGGCGGTCTTGGTCAAGGCGTTGTCGATAGCGGTCTCGGCTTCGAACAGGGCGGCCGCGACTTGTTCGGCGATCATCCGGCGTTGCTTGAGCATGAGGTCTCTCCTGCGCGCGCCGGTCTATGGCGCTCGCTCAAATGAATTACAGGGGTATGGTTTCGGTCCGGTTTAGGCCCGGAAAAAAGTTCGCCCGAGATCCGAGAGCGCGTGGAGGCCGGCCAGCATCCCCCCGAAAGCCAGGGCGGTGAAGACCGCGATCGCCACAATCGCCGCCAGTCGGGCGGGCGCGCTCAGATCATTTCGGCCGAGCCAGCCTCCGGCTCGGTTTTGAAGTTCTCGTCCAGCAGCACCCAGGTCATGCAGAGGATTTCCCGCAGGACCATTTCCGAGGGCTTGAACGGCGCCAGCTTGCGCGTACCGGACACCAGGTGCCTGGCCATGTTCGCCTGCGCCGGCGTCGCCGCCAGATCGATAAGCTGCCGTTCCAGCTGCGCCCAGGTGAAGGTCGGAAGCGCCTCTTCCCGCGCCGCCGGCGTCGGCCAGCGCGCCTCGAAGTCGTCGATCTCCCGGCGCAGCCGAAGCGCCTTGCCAATCACCGCCCGGTTGTCGAAGTTCTGCCAGTCGCCCATGGGCCACCCCCTCTGTTGCCGGCTCATCCGGCCAGAGGTTAATGGCTTCGTCTGTCCTGATCGCGTCCTGTCCTGATCCGATCAGGACATGGTTAACGGCCCCGTCGCCGTCGAGCTGGCGCGCGATCCGCGCCGCGGCGTAGCGATCCTCGACGCCCAGCTTGCGGCGCGCCCGGTCGCAGTAGGTGTCGACGGAAGTTTTCGACATGCCGAGTTCGCGGGCGATCTGCTTCGAAGACAGGTGCTGATCGACCAGCCGCAGGCATTCGCGTTCGCGCGGCGTGAGCAGCCCCACCGGATCTTCGGCGATGATGTCTCGTGCGGCCATAGCGACGCCAGTTAACGATGACTTGGGCCCCGCGTCTACTTTAACGCGTAGGTTGAAGGTTAATCGGCTACACTGTGTCGCATAGGAGCCCGCCGCGATGGACACCGCCGACCCCAGTCGCACCACCACCCTCGAACTGATGATCGGGGCCCGGATGCGCACGCGGCGACGGCAACTGGGGCTCTCGCAGACCGACTTGGCGGAGCGCTTGGGGGTCTCCTTCCAGCAGGTGCAGAAATACGAGCGGGGGGCGAATCGGGTGGCGGCCTCGACCCTGCTCACCGCCGCCCAGGTGCTGGGCACCTCCATTTCCTGGCTGGTGGGCGAGGAGGTTTCCGGCCGCGACGACGACGAGGACGTGTTCCGCGCGCTGGCGCGACCGGGCGCGCTTGAGGTGCTGCAGGCCTTCAACGCCATTTCCGATCCGAAAGTCCGCGCCGCCCTACTTGCACTCGCCAAGGAAATGACCGCGCCGGACGGGGACCTACAGCGGCGCTTGACCGATCTTTAAGGCGTTCCCGGTTATCGGAACCGGATGCGCAGAACTCCTCCGAGCCTGTCCAAGCGACCCGCGCGTCCTCTGGCCCAGCGCCGGCCGCGCCGGGCGCAGATCAGCGCCGAGCAGCTGGCCTCGCTCAGCCACGAGTTCCGCACGCCGCTGAACGGCGTGCTCGGCATGTCGCGGCTGCTGGAGGGCACCAGGCTCACCGCCGAGCAACGCGCCTACGCCGCCGCCATCCGCGATTCCGGCGAACACCTGCTGACGCTGGTCAACGACGTGCTGGATTTCGCCAAGCTGGGCGCGGGCAAGGTCGACCTGCATCTGGGCGAGGTGGAGGTCGAGGCGCTGTTGCGCGGCGTCTGCGAGCTGCTGTCGCCCAGGGCCCGCGAAAAGGGCGTCGAGATCGCCTGGGCGGCGCCGGCCGACCTTGGCGCGATCCGCGCCGACGAGGGCCGCCTGCGCCAGATCCTGCTCAATTTCGCCGGCAACGCCGTCAAGTTCACGGAAGCCGGCGGCGTCTTGGTCAGCGTCGCCCGCACCGAGACCGGCCGGCTGCGCTTCACCGTCGACGACACCGGCCCCGGCGTCTGCGCGGCGCAGCAGGAACGCATCTTCGAGGCCTTCGCCCAGGCCGACCCGAGCCACGCCCACCTGGGCGGCGCGGGCCTGGGCCTGGCCATCGCACGGCGCCTGGCGCTGGCCATGGACGGCGACGTCGGCGTCGAGGACCGCAAGGACTGCGGCGCACGGTTCTGGTTCGAGGCCGCCTTCCGCGCCAGCGCCCCGGCCGCGGCGCCCGGCGCCAGCCTCGCCGGCCGCAAGATCGGCCTGGTCTCGGCCAATCCCATCGTGCGCGACGCCGCGGCCCAGCAGATCGCCGCCTGCGGCGGCGCAGCGGTGCTTGCCGCCGACCTCGACGACCTGATCGCCCGCACGCAGTTCGGCGACGTGCTGCTGGTCGACCATGCGCTGGCGACCGGCTCGCGCCTGCTGCGCCGCCCGCCGGAGCGCCGCGCCATCATCATGCTGGCCCCCGAAGAGCGCGCCTTGATCGGCCGTTACCGCCGCTCGGGCTTCGCGGGCTATCTGATCAAGCCGCTGCGCCGCGCCTCCCTCGCCGAGCGGGTGCTGGTGGCTGCGGGAGCCGAACAGGCGCCAGGCGCCGCCGAAGACGAACGCATCGCCACCGCGGCTGCGCCCGGCAAACGGGTGCTGCTGGTGGAGGACAATCCGATCAACGCCCTGCTGGCGCGTGCGCTGCTCACCCGCGAGGGCTGCGCCATCGACCACGCCGTCAGCGGCGAGGAGGCTATCGCCGCGGTCAAGGTCGGCGCCTATGACCTGATCCTGATGGACATGCGGATGCCGGGCCTGACCGGCGTCGAGACGGCTCGGGCGCTGCGGGCTCTCGGCGTCGAGACCCCGATCGTGGCGCTGACCGCCAACGCCTTCGAGGACGACCGCCACGCCTGCCTGACCGCCGGCATGAACGATTTCCTGGTCAAGCCGATGTCGCCGGACGCGCTGCGGGCCATGCTCACCCGCTGGACCGGGCCCGGCTGGACGGAAGCCGCGAGGCGCTCCAAGGTCGGCTAGAGCCGGGCGGGCGCCGGCGAATCGCCGGAGCCTTTGATGAGCACGGACACTGCCACCGCACCGCGCCCGAAACGCACAGCGATGGATGTGCTGCGCGAACTGCGGCAGCCCAAGGTCGCGGTGATGCTGGCCCTGGGTTTCGCGTCCGGCCTCCCCTTCCTGCTCACCCAGAACACCCTCGGCTACTGGCTGCGTGACGAGGGGATCAGCCTCAAGGTCATCGGCTTCGCCTCCTGGGCGGGGCTCGCCTATGTGCTCAAGCCGTTTTGGTCGCCGGTTGTGGACCGGGTGGATGTCCCCCTGCTCGGGCGGTTCGGACGCCGGCGGGGCTGGATGCTGCTCGCCCAGCTGGTCATCGCCGCCGGCCTGGTCGCCATGGCGCTGACGGGCCCCAAGGCGGGGCTGACGACCATCGTCGGCTTCGCGGTGATGGTCGCCTTCGCCTCAGCCACCCAGGACATCGTCATCGACGCCTGGCGGATCGAGGCGTCGGACGGACCTGACGAAATGGGCCTGCTCTCCGCAGCGGCCAACATCGGCTACCGGATCGCGATCCTGATCGCCGACGCCGCGATCATCGCCGGCGCCCAGCACTTCGGATGGCCGGCCTCCTACGTCGCCATGGCGGTGCTGATGGGAATCGGCGTCGCCGCCAGCCTGTTCGCCTTCGAACCCGCCCGGGCCGAGGCCGTGATGCAGGCGCAGGCGCCGCTGTGGACCCCGCGCGGCTTCTTCGATGCGGTGATCGGGCCGTTCGTCCAGTTCTTCGCCGCACACAAGGCGCTGGGCCTGCTGATGCTGCTGGCCATCGCCGCCTACCGCCTGCCCGACTTCCTGATGGGGCCGATGTACAACCCCTTCTACCACGACCTCGGGCTCTCCAAGGATGTCGTGGCGGTGGTCCGCGGCGCCACCGGCTTGCCCGGCGCCTTCATCGGCACCGTCGCCTCTGGCCTGTTCGCCGTGCGGTTCGGCCTGTTCCGGACGCTCATTACCGGCTCGGTCCTGCAGGGTCTCGGCACCGCCTCCTTCGCCCTGCTCACGATCAACCACGACATCGGTGTTTTCACCGGCGTCATGGCGCTCGACCAGTTCGCCCAGTCCTTCGCCGGCGTGGCGCTGATCGCCTACATGTCGAGCCTGACGGGCCTGGGCTACACCGCGACCCAATACGCCCTGCTGTCCTCGACCTACGCGTTCCTCGGCAAGTTCCTGAAGGGCTTCTCCGGCCAGGTGGTCGACGGGCTGTCGCACACCCAGGGCCTGATGGGGGCCTACGCCACCGCCTGGATCGGGACGGGTCTGACCGCGATCCCGCCGATCCTGCTGGTTCTGTTGCTGGCGCATCGCAGCCGGCTGGCGGCGCCCTCGGCCTAGGCCGTCAGGCAGACCACCTGGGCGACGCGCAGATTGCGCCGCAGGTCATCGGCCATGCGGCCATAGTTGTCGGCGCCGATCGGCTGGCCGGCCGCGTCGGGGAACCGCTGGCCGGCGGCCTTCAGCGCCCGCGCCGTGGTCTCCGGCGAGGTGGTGTAGATGCGTCCGCGCCGGGGCGCCTCGGCGATGGTGACGCCGACCACGCGGCCCCGGTCGTCCAGCGCCGGGGCGCCGGAAAGCCCGCCCAGCGTGCCCTTCAGCCCATCGGTGCGGCCGGTCTCCGCCCAGACCAGCACCGGTTCGGTGCGCGCGCCGCGCCCCTGCACCACCAGGTTCTCGCGGCCCAAGAGGCGCGAGCTCGCCTCGCCCGGCCGCCCCTGCGGGAAGCCCATGTGGAAGGCCCGCTCGCCCCGCCGCAGCCGTTGGCCAAGGCCCAGCGGCAGGGCCGGCGCGCCGCCGTCGGTGGTCAGGATCGCCGTCTCGGCGCCGGGGTCGATGCGCACGCTCGCGGCGACGCCTCGGCCCGGCGCGACGACGATGGCGGCCTGGGCGCAGCCTTCGACCACGTGGCGGGCGGTCACCCAGACGCCGCCCGGCGAGATCGAAAAGGCGGTGCCGGCGCCCGCCTCGGTCTTGTTTGACACTTCGACCACGACCGAAGGATCGAAGGGCGAGGCTGGACCCAAGGCCGCGCCCTCGGCTTCTGGGGTCGGCGGCGGGGCCGGCGGCGCGTCGGCGCGTTCCTGCCGGCCGACCGCGGCCAACAGCAGGGCCACCACCACCACGGCGTAGATCAGCCAGTCGGGCAGCCTCGGGAAATGCATTCTTTAAGCGTCCGCTCCGGTCAGCCGGAGACAGCGGCGGCGAGGATCAGCGCGGTGGCGAGCTTGGCGCCCACCAGCATGGAGGCCGCGGCCATCTCGTCGTCCTGGATGCGTTTGGGCAGGCCGTGCAGGATCAGGTCCACCACCCGGAAGATCAAAAGCTGCACCAGCGTGATCGCCACGCCCCACAGCGCCAGGTCCACCAGCCCCGTCGAGGCCTTCAGCGACACCGCCAGCGGTATGGCGAGCCCCACCAGCACCCCGCCCAGGGACACGGCCGCGGCGGTGTTGCCGTCGCGGATCAGGGTGATCTCCTTGTGCGGGGTCAGCATGACGTAGAGCGCCGCGGCGGCGAACAGGATCACCACCGTCACGCCGGCGTGCAGCAGGGTGACCGGG
>Ga0070730_10000291_pt1 | contig 63544 bp, 54 predicted proteins | sample Coa_R1_3_FD_66447 | JGI IMG/M metagenome (GOLD analysis project Ga0070730, IMG submission 66447) | Surface soil microbial communities from Centralia Pennsylvania, which are recovering from an underground coalmine fire - Coalmine... | ecosystem: Environmental > Terrestrial > Soil > Unclassified ... | reverse complement strand
AGTGGCGTCGATCTCTGGCTGAACAACCCCGTTCGCCCCTATGAGGCCAGCGGCACCAGCGGCCAGAAAGCCTCGCTCAATGGCGTGCCCAATTGCAGCATTCTCGACGGCTGGTGGGTCGAAGGCTATAATGGCAAGAACGGCTGGGCTTTTGGCGAGCAGCGCGAGTATCAAAACGCCGAGCTTCAAGCGGAGGCCGACGCGCTGGCGCTTTACGCGGTGTTGGAGCAAGAGATCATCCCACTCTTCTTTGACCGCGATGCCCAGGGCATTCCGCAGGGCTGGCTGCGTGTGATGAAAGAAGCGATCTGCACCTGCGCTCCCCAGTTCAGCATGCGACGCATGGTGAAAGAGTATACTGAGCGCTTCTATGTGCCCGGCGAGCGGCAAGAACAGCGCATCATGCAGGATAAGGCTAGCCTGGCGCGATTACTGGCCGCCTGGAAACAGAAAGTTATCCAGACATGGCCGCAGGTGGGCATCTGGGCCAATGGCCCCAAGGAGGGCCAGATCGCTATCGGCCAATCCTTCGATGTTACCGCATATGTGCGCCTGGGCGACCTCCGCCCGGAAGAGATGCTCGTAGAAGTGGTCTACGGGCAGGATGAGGATGGACATCTGCGCGGCTCCATCGTCCAGCGGATGGAACCAGATGGGCAAGAGCAGGATAGGAGTTATCGTTATCGCGCCCGTATTCTCCCCCAAAGTGGCGGCAGCTTTGTCTATGGAGTGCGCCTGTTGCCTGCGCATCCCGCGCTGCTTGATCGCCACGAGATGGGTCTGGTATCCTGGGCGTAGCCTTGCCTGGTAGCATGGCTCGTTTGGCCCATTGGCCGGAGACGTGCTACTCCACGTCTCCAGTGCTTTATCTTTATGCTTTCTCTGCGCTAGCGCGCTGCTGCCTGGCAGCCTCTTGACGGCGCGTCTGGATGAAATTGAGTAATAACGAGACTACCAGAAAGGCGACCAGCGTCAGTTCAACCGGGCTAAAACGAATGCGCGTCTTATTCATTACCATTCTCCTCTGATGCTGCTTTGAGGATGAAATCTCCCTGTGGTTCAGGACACAGGGAGAAACACGCTTCGATAGGTTTCCTGATGAAGCGCGTCTATTCAGCAGCAGGAGTGTATCATTTCTTCACAGCGAGCGAAAGAGGCGGAATGGAGCCTATCGAGCGCCTGCTCAGAACAGCGCGCGCTTTACCTGCCCGCGACGCGCTTTCTTTTTTTCGCGGGAGATCTCTTTCCGCCGTTGACGTCTGGCTTTCTCGGCATCCTTGATCGTCTTCTGGGCTGCTTCCCGCCCTTCCCCCACCTGAGAGCGCAATTTATGCAGGCTGCGCTCTATTTCTGTCATGCGCTCGACGCTATACGTATACGCTTCTCGAATCAAGAGATTCGCTTGCTGCCTGCCCACGCCCACAATCTCATCGAATTGCTGACGACTGAGCGAACTGATCCGGTCATCGCGCAAGGTCTCCTGTGCCTCCTGGCGGGCGGTTTCAACAATCAGCCTGCCTTCGCTCTGGGCCAGGCTGAGAACTTCATCGCGCGACCCTCCCGGCTGTGGCTCCCGCCGAGCGCGCTCAACTTGCTCGCGGGCGGCGCGTAGCAACTGCACCATCAGATCTCGATCAACTGCGCGCCTATTCGCAAACGGTATCCAGGGACTCGCGCGCACATGGTTCTCAAGGACATCAAGTGTATCAAAGACATCCATCGTAGCAAGCTCCTCTGTTGCCAGCCCACTCTCAGCACGCGCTTGCGGGCTGCCGGGCCAATCTGCGCAGGCACGTCTTCGCGGGTATCCTGCACAAAGTGCGCCAGAGAGGGGCCAGGCTAGACCAGCCGCCAGATGGTTTCGCCTGGCGCTTCCTGCTGCGTCACCCGACCTTCCGCTGCTAACTTCAGCAGGTGCGCGCGCACCGATTCTCCAGCAAAGCCATGCAGGCGCGGGTCTACATCGGCATAGATTCGTTGGACCATCTCTGGAATGCGCTCCAGCCCCGCCTCAAGCGCATCGAGAATCTGCTGCTCGCGCAACAAGCGGTGGTCGATGTATTCCTGGAGTTTTGCGTGCGGCGCAGTGATAAACGGCCCGTGTCCAGGAAGGATGAGCGCCAGATCAAGCGTGAGCAGGCGGCGCAGCGAAGCCAGATAGGCGCCGACATTCCCCTCCGGGGGCAGGATGACGACCGTGCCAACGCCAGCCACTAGATCGCCCGCAAACAGCAGACGCGCGTCTTCCAGTAAGAAGCACACATGATCGAAGCGATGCCCAGGGGTATGAATGACCCGTAGCCGGTCAGCGCCACACTCGATGGTCTGCTGATCTGAGAGTTCCTGGTCGGCGACGGACGTGCCATCACGGCTCCAGGCCAGGATGGGTGCGCCTGTCTTGCGCGCCAGGGTCTGCGCGCCCTCATAATGGTCCACATGCCCATGTGTAATCAAAATCCCCTGTATGCCTCCCCATGCCCGCGCTGCGTCCGCCAACGTATCGAGATGGCCCTCGTCCTGTGGGCCTGGATCGATTACATAGCAGCCCTGCGGGCTGCCACCAACCAGAAATGAATTGGTTCCTGGGCCGGTCAGCAACGAGGGATTGGGCGCGAGAAACAGCCTGACGTAATCAGGGAGAGCCGGTGTGGCTGAATTGGGAGTTGCCGCTGCCATCGTTCGCGCCTCTATTCTTCCATCTCATCGTAGGCCGGCTCACCGGGGAGGCGGATGACAATACTGCCATCGCGCAGCGCAGCGCGAGGCTGAATGACGGGTATTGATTGATGGCGCAGACGCTCCTCCGCAGCGCCAATGCTTGTGAACTCGCTGAGCGCCTGCAATTGGTGGATGGTCGCAAAAACGAGCGGAAAGGTTCCCTGCTGGTATTGGGCCAACGCCTCGGCTGGCTGAATCCACGTTCCGGCGGTGGTTTCCAGTTGGTCGTGTGCAGCCTGCTGCTCCTCAGGCGCGGCAGCGATAAAGAAGAACGTATCAAACCGCTTGGGCATGGCGCCGGGCGTGATCCAGTGGGCAAAGTAGGTCAGCCGATCTGTTGCCAGCGTCAACCCCTCTTCCTGGGCAATAGCAGCCAGGGTCGTCTCATTCTGCTGAAGGCGGCGGCGATATTTGGCAAAAATGGCAGCCTGCCCACTGGTGATCGCCAGTATCTGTCCATCCTGGACGGCCAGCAAGACTCCGGCTTCCTCAAAGAGTTCTCGAATGGCGGCGGCGCGGAGTCCGGCGCCAAGCGTCGTTTCACCCAGATAGTCGCCGGTGGGAGGAATACACAGATCGAGGACCGTTTCCGCCTCGAGGTCGCCAGGCTTCACCGAGCCACCCGGAAAGACATAGACATCGGGCACAAATTCGCTGCGCACATGGCGCCGCACCATAAAGGTCTCGATGCCCCCTTGTGGACGTTCACGCAATAAGACAATTGCAGCGGCTGGACGCGGTTGTACAGACATGAATGCTCCTGCTTCGTCAACGATCCCACATCGGCTGATGTGGGGCTTCGGTCTGGTCTTACCGCCGGATGAGCATAGCAGCCCATGCTCAACTGGCGGACAAAGAGTGTCTCGCGGCTCAAACCTTGCTTTCCTCACAAAAGTATACTACAAGGGCGCGCTCTCAGCAGGATGCGCAGGTGAGACGGGGCTTTTGGTATACTACACAGATAAAAGAGCAGGCCCTAAACTCATTACATCAGGAGGGTACGCGCGTGGAACTAGGACTTGAGGGAAAGATCGTTCTTGTCACTGGCGCCAGTCGTGGCATCGGGCGCGCGATTGCCAACGCCTTTGCGAGCGAGGGGTGCTATCTCGTCATCGCCGCGCGCGGGCAAGAGGCGCTGGAAAGCGTTGCCCAGGAGCTACGCGCCAGGGGCGTGCAGGCGCTGGCGGTACCCGCCGATCTGACCCTAGCAGAAGATTGCAAGCGTCTGATCGCCCAGGCGCTGCAACGCTTCGGGCGCATCGACGTGCTGGTGCAGAATGCTGGCGGCGCAGCCGGAGCCGGATTCCTGGACACCACCGACGAGCAGTGGCTACAAGCGGTCAATCTGAACATCATAGCAACCGCTCGCCTCTGTCGCCTGGTCATCGCTCACATGCGCGATCAAGGCGGAGGCAGCATCATCACCATCTCATCGATCTATGGCCGCGAAGCTGGGGGCAGAACAGTGTACAACGCGGTCAAAGCCTCGGTCATCAGCCTCACCAAAGCACTGGCCCGCGAGTTTGCGCGCGACCATATTCGCATCAATAGCGTGGCGCCCGGCTCGATTCTTTTCCCAGGAAGCTCCTGGGACCGTCGTCAGCAGGCCGACCCGGCGGCCATCGCCGCGTTTGTGAACGATGAGCTTCCCCTGGGCCGCTTTGGTCGCCCAGAAGAGATTGCCAACGCGGTCGTCTTCCTGGCTTCTGACCTCTCCAGCCTGGTGGATGGCGCGTGCCTGAATGTAGACGGCGGGCAATCGCGCTCCAACATCTAGCCGCCTTGCGCCAGGCCCATGTTTAGCTTTCGGCATCCGCCTGCTGAGGTGAGGCGCCCGCCATGAGCAGACCCAGGCGCTCTTCAGAAACCTCTGGAGGCTCAATACCGACGATACGCCCCTCGTACATCACGGCGATACGATCAGAGAGTGAGCGAATTTCATCGAGTTCAGCCGAGACCAACAAGATCGCTACGCCAGCATCGCGCTGGGCGACCAGCCGACGATGGATAAACTCAATCGCGCCAATATCTACACCGCGCGTTGGCTGTGAAGCCACGAGAACCTTCGGCTCGGAAGACAGTTCGCGCGCGACAATGATTTTCTGCTGATTGCCCCCAGAGAGCGCCTTCACCAGAGTTGATGATCCAGGGGCACGAATATCAAACTCTCGAATCAGGCGAACTGCCCAGCCTACAATCTGCTTTAAGCGCAGCAGGATACCCTTGATCGAGAAGAGCGCCCAGCGCTGACGGCCCAGGATCATATTATTGTCGATACTGTAGCCCAGAACCAGCCCACTGCCGCGCCGATCTTCGGGGATATGGGCCATCCCAGCCCGGCGTACCTGCTGGGCGCTGAGATTGGTAATGTCCTGATCCCCCAACTGCACCTTGCCACCTGTTGCCCGGCGCAACCCGGTAATCACCTCCACCAGTTCAGACTGCCCATTGCCTTCGACGCCCGCAATCCCCAGAATCTCCCCAGCGCGCACCTCAAACGAGACACCACGCAGGGCCGCCAGACCACGTTCAGAATCAGCCGTTATATGCTCAACGCGCAACAACAATTCCCCAGGCTTCGCAGGAGCCTTATCGACGCGCAGCAGCACCTCACGGCCAACCATCAGGCGCGCAATCTCCTCCTGCGAAGTCTCGCGTGTAATCAGATTGCCCACGACGCGCCCGCGACGCAAGACTGTCACGCGATCTGACAATGCTAGCACCTCACGAAGCTTGTGGGTAATGAAGATGATCGTCTTGCCCTGGGCCACCAGCCCACGCAGCACGACAAAGAGTTCATCCGTCTCTTGCGGTGTCAGGACGCCCGTCGGCTCATCCATGATGAGAATGCGCGCGCCACGATAGAGGACTTTGAGAATCTCGACCCGTTGCTGCTGGCCGACAGAGAGCTGGCCGGTAATAGCATCAGAATCAACATGCAGGCCATACTGCTTGATTAACGCCGCAATCCGGTTACGCGCTTCCTGCCCCTGATAGCGGCTAAAGACGCCGCCTGGCTCATAGCCCAGGACAATATTCTCGGCTACCGTCAGCGGCGGAATGAGCATAAAGTGCTGGTGGACCATCCCGATGCCCAGGCGGATGGCATCGCGTGGCCCAGTAATATGCGCCGGGCGCCCGTCAATAGCGATCTCACCACTCGTGGGCTTAATCAGCCCATAGAGGATGTTCATGAGCGTCGTTTTGCCCGCGCCATTCTCTCCCACGAGGGCATGAATCTCCCCCTGGCGCACCTCCAGATTCACATCAGCGTTGGCGACTACACCCGGCCAGGCTTTATGGACATGGCGCATCTCGACGGCAAGCGGGGACTCGTTTACGCCCGGTTGCTGGACCTCAGTCAATTCCTGCATAGACCGTTTATCTCCTACTCTCCGCCAGGCTCATAGGGAATGCCATCCGCTGCAGGCGCCGTAGCACGCCCCACCAGACCAACCAGAGCTAAGATCGTCAGCAAATAGGGAACCATCGCCACCAGGGAGGATTCGTGCAGCGGGGTATCAATGATGCCAATTCCCGTCAGGGGAAGCAGACTAAGGCGGTTTTGGAGCGCTTCGCCCAGACCGAAGATCAGGCAGGCGAGAGCCGTTCCCCAGGGCTTCCATTTGCCGAAGATCATGGCCGCCAGGGCGATGAAACCGGCTCCCTCAGTAATATCAGGGTTAAAAATCTGGGCAACCCCTAACGCCAAAAACGCCCCAGCTAAGCCGGAGAGCAACCCGCTTGTCACTACACAGCAATACCGAACTAGCCGCACATTAATGCCAGCCGTATCTGCCGCCTGGGGATGTTCGCCCACCGAGCGAATACGCAAGCCAATATTGGTATGAAAGAGCAGGTATTGCATCGCCAGCAGGATAATAATGGCAACATAAAAGATCACATTTTGTTGCAGGAAGACCGATCCGACAAAGGGTATCTGACTCAGACCAGGGATATAAAGCGCCGGGAGCGTCAGGGGTCTGGGGAGCGCCGGAACCCCATTCCCATTGGTAAAGAGGGGCAGCAGAAAGCCTGTCAGGCCCAGCGCAGCAATATTAATGGCAACACCACTGACGATCTGGTTGGCCTTGAACTGAATGGAGAAAAAGGCGTGAACCAGCGCCATGATCCCACCCGTGAGAATAGCCGCCAGCACGGCAATGATAACGCTCTGGGTACTCAGCACAATAATGGCCGAGAAGAACGCGCCGGTGAGCATCATCCCTTCCATCGCAATATTCGTGACGCCGCTGCGCTCAGAGATCACGCCGCCCAACGCGGGCAACAGGAGCAATGCCCCAAACTGCAAGGCCGGGTGCCAGAGATTATCCGAGATGAAGAGCTGAAAAAGCTGCGATAAAAACACGCTTCCCCTCCTTACGACATTGAACCTGATGGATCATCACCCACCGCCTCTGGTTCACTGCTCAGCGGAGTCTGTGTCACCGTAGCAGCGAGGGTCTCCGCTGTGGGAAAGGCTTCAACCAGCAGCGGAGGACTGCTGCCCTGTTTGAGCCGCCTGCCAATAAACCACATGCCAATCGTCAGCAAAAGGATAAGAATGCCCGCGACATAGAACAGGAGCAAAAGGGTAAAGAGAGGATCAATATCCACGCTATAAATCGCGCCCACTGGGGCATCCAGCGGCACGACGCTCTGGAGCGAGATAAGCGAGACAACCACATAGCCGACGAAGGCGCCAGCCGCAACGACATCTACCAGAGCAAGCGACCAGAGCATGAGCGGTGGGAGCCGCGCCATCCCCGAACGGACCCCGGCCCACAAGGCGCCAAGCAGACGAACTATGCTGGTGCGGAACTGGGGAATGATCTGTCCAGCAATGACAAACAGGACCAGGGCCTGAAACGCGAACTGTATCAACTCTACATGCACTGAGTAGCTGGAAGGCAACGCAGCAACGGCATTGCTCGCCAGACGTCCAGAGTCGGCTTGCATCAAGCCAGCCCCCTGGGTGAGCGCCGCAAAGAGGCCCCCAGCGAGCAAGACCCCGATAGGCCCATTCAAGCCAAGCAACGACACCGAGATCGCATCAAAGCCGGTGGTGTCCGTCTTAAATGTCGTATCGTTGATGGCCTGGAGCAAGTCAGGCCCCATCACAATCACTGCCCCCGCCACGCCAGCAAAGGCTCCAGCAATCGTCATAGTCACAGTGATATTCCGACGAACGTTAATCCCGGCATAGCGCGCGGCCTTCTGACTTTGCCCCACTGCGCGAATCTCATACCCCAGGGTAGTGCGCTTCATAATAAACCAGTAGACCACGACTCCAGCCAGCGCAATGAATAGCCCCACATTTGCCAGATAGCTTCCCTCGTCCGCAAATGTTCCAGGATGAATCTGGTTGATAAGATGCGAGAGCAAGGGAAGCGCTGCGCCTGGCCCCATTTGCATCGTCTTGGGCTGGCTGGCTACTCTGATGCTGCCAATACCAGGAAGGCAATCGTTGGTACACTCAATCAGATAGGCGCTTAAGTAATAGGCCACAAAGTTGAGCATAATGGTCGTGACGACCTCATGCGCACCCCGCCAGGCTTTCAGTATGCCTACAATCCCTCCCCAGATTGCCCCACCCACCAGCCCGGCCAGCAAGACGCCAGGGGCCAACACCCACGCGGGAGCCGAAGCAAACTTGATGCCTACGATGACGCCCAATGTCCCTCCAATAGCGATCTGCCCTCCAGCGCCAATGTTGAATAAGCCAGCGCGAAAAGCAATCGCCACGGAGAACCCTGCCAGCACGAGCGGAGCCATCTTATCCAGGGTATCGGCTATGTTGACCGGACCCCCAAAAGCTCCAGCCAGGAGCAGGCTATAAGCGCTCGACGTAATATAGAAACGATCAGAAATACCAAGCGCCCCAGGAGCCGTAAACATAATGAGTAGACTCCCTATCAGCGTCATCATGAGGATGCCAACTAAGATAGCGCTGAGAGATGGCGTCACGCGCAGCGCAAATTGGCGAGCGCGCTCACCAAATCCGGGAGCGGGAAGTTCCTGATGATCTGCTGGCCGCTCAAGTGTTGGCACTGCCATGACATCCTCCTCATGAAGCATCTGTAGAGATATGCCTAGCGGAGCATAAACAGAAGATACGATCCAGGCGGGTTTAGCTATCATCCCATGCGTAACAAAGCACGACCACTATTTCCTTGTAAGACAGGTGGGCCGCTTTGCAGTGGCCCACCTGTGGGTTAGCCTTCAGACGTTACCGCCTCATCCTCACTACGCTCACTTCGCTGGTCACTTTTTTCTTACGCAGGAATCTGCTCAGGCGGCGTCACCTGTCCAGATTTGATCTGCTGGATGTACTGGTTCAGCAACGGCTGCACATCCGCAGGCACCGCGCTGCTGAGCGGCGCAGCGCCCACGCCATCATTGCTGAGATCAAACTTCGCAAAATTGAGCGGATCGGAGGGATACTGGTTACTCTCTGTGTCCTTGATGATGGTATAGACCGCCACATCGACACGCTTTTGAGCGCTGGTGATAATGCTGTCAGGATGCAGATAGCCCTGATCGGTATCAACACCAATGCCGTAAACGCCATCCGTCTCCGCCGCGTTCAGCGCGCCAACGCCGCAGCCGCCCGCCACCTGGAAGATGATGTCCGCCTTATCCTGCTTGATCTGGGCGTCTGCCTGGTCCTGGCACTTCGTTGGATCGGTGAAGTCGTTGGAGTAGGAAATGATGACCTTCACCGTGGGGTCAACCTGCTGGGCGCAGTACTTGTACCCGGCAATATAGCGGTCCACCGGCGGAATGGAGATGCCACCCACCGCGCCAATGGTGTTGGCGCCCAGCAGCTTGGGCGCCTCCGCCTTGCCATCCATCTCCATCTTGCCAGCCACGACGCCTACCAGGCAGCCGGCTTGCTGCTCTTTGAAGTAGAGCGGCGTCACATTCTTGATGGTCGTGTCGCAGTCTCCATTAGCATCGCTTGCTGCGCACGAATCCACCAGGGCGAACTTCTTGTTGGGGAAGGTTTTGGCGACCTGATCCATCGCCTGCGCCATCAAGAAACCGACTCCAATGACCAGATCGTTGGACTGAGCCGCCTGAGTCAGATTCTTGATGTAGTCGTTCTGGCTCTGAGTCTGAATGATAGAGTCCGTGAAGTGGAACTGTTGCTCAGCTTGTTCATAGCCCATATGCGCAAGCTGATTGAAGCCACGATCATTCAGACCACCAATGTCTGTCACCAGACCGACCTGAAATTGGGCTTTTGCTGTGCTGGTGCTGGTACTCGTGCCATTGCCAGTGTTGTTACTGCCACATGCTGATAGCACCAGTAACACAATAAGCATGGGCATTCCTAGCAGGGCTAGTTTGAAACGAGATTTACCCATCTGCGCTCTCCCTCTTGCCGGTATCTGTGTCATCTTCTTGCTTGCAAGGAGTAGGCATGCTGCATTGAAAGCGTCCTGCTGGGCCAGACATGGAAGTAGTATCGGGAAAAGACAGGAGACCTTGACCTGACAGGATCGAGTCAGCTTAGCCTGCTTGCCTTTTTTACCGGCGGCATTAGTATAGCAGGTCGCTCTTGTGAACGCAAGTTCTTGATAGACCAGTTTTCACATTTCGCGCAAAAGCCATCGAGCGACCAGGGGCTTTCTCTGCCCATCGCCAGTGGCAGCGCCAGCGTGATACACTACAGGGAACGATTGAGGAGGATGTATGGTGAGATCATTGATCAGAGCATCCGAGAGCGGCTGGGTACTTCAAAATGCGTGCCTGGAGCTACGCCTGAGCGCAAATAGCGCTCTCTCGTTGCGCTCTCTCGCTGACCAGACAACCTGGCTCAACGGACTTCCTGGCGTCGTCATCCGCACAACGCCTGCCACACCCCAACTTCTTTCTCCCTCAGCCCAGGCTGCCAGCGCCAGCGCCAGTGACCCCGACTATGCCGATCAGCATGGCAGGGGGGTGCGCCTGACACTGGAAGCGCCGCTGCCGGGGCCAGCATTGCGCCTGACCACCATTGCTACCCTCTACGACGCGCTCCCGTGCGCCAGGCTCCAGGTAGGCGTGCAAAATACTTCAGCGCAGCCGATCACTATAGAGCAACTCCTGCCCATCTTCGCTGATTGGGCAGACCTGACGGGCAATGGACGCAGACCTACCAGGCCAGACGCCGATCGTCCTCCGCTCAGCATCAGCGGTCAGACAGATGGCTGGGCAATCTATCAGCACGGCTGGCAATCATGGAGCTACACCGGGGCATTGGCACGGGGCCGGTCTGGCAGGAAACCTCGCAGTCACAGTCTGCGCGCGATGAATCAGCCTTTCTATAGCAACGCCGATCAGGTGTTCCACTCGTGGGATCAAAAAACGATCAGCGAGACAGTCGCTCTTGTCGGCTTTCCACAAAGCGCTCCCGCGCTTCTTGTTGGATTTATGCGCGCTATCGAACAGGGGGGCCAGATCGCGCTTGATAGGCGGGAAGGCCATCTGGCGGCAATCTCCCATGCTGAAGGAGCGCAGCTTGAGCCAGATGAGGCATGCTGGTCAGAGCCTCTTTTAATCGGCTTTGGGGCCGAGGATACATTGCTGGACGCCTACGCAGGCATGGTCGCGCGCGAGATGGGCGCGCGCGGGGGTCAGCAGGCGCCGACTGGCTGGTGTAGCTGGTACTACTACTTTACGCGCGTGACGGAACGCGATATTCTCGACAACCTTCACGCGCTGAGCGAGCGCAAAGAAGACCTCCCTCTGCACGTGGTCCAGATCGACGATGGCTACCAGACAGCAGTTGGGGATTGGACTTCGATCAATGAGAAATTTCCCGGTGGCATGCAGCATCTGGCAACGGCCATCCGCGAACAGGGGTTTCAACCAGGACTCTGGATGGCTCCGTTCACCGCCACTGCTAACAGCCAGCTTGCTCAAAACCAACCCGACTGGCTCCTGCGAGACACGAGTGGCCGACCAGCCTTTGGCGGAAAGAACTGGGGCAGCGCGATGTACGGCCTGGATTGCACCCACCCGCAAGTCAAAGACTGGCTGCAACGGCTCTTTGCTCTCCTCGTGGAGACCTGGGGCTACACCTACCTCAAGCTAGACTTTCTCTATTGCGCCGCTCTGCCTGGCGTGCGGCGCCAGCCCCAGTTGACCAGCGTCCAGGCGCTGCGGGAGGGATTGCACACGATCCGCGCAAGCGTTGGCGAGGAAGTCTTTCTGCTGGGCTGCGGCTGCCCATTGCTTCCGGCGGTTGGTCTGGTAGACGCCATGCGCATTAGCCCAGATGTCGCGCCCCAGTGGCTCCCGCGCTTTCATGGGTGGCCTGTGCCCAGCAGTGAGCGCTCCAGTATGCCCTCAGCCGCAAACGCGATGCGCAACAGCCTGAACCGCGCCTGGATGCACCCGACGCTCTGGGTCAATGACCCCGATTGCCTGCTCATCCGCGACACTGACAGTAAGCTCACCAGAGATGAAATCCACACACTCGCCAGTGTAATCGGCCTGACCGGCGGAATGCTGGTCCTCTCCGATCCCATGCGCCGACTCAGGGAAGAGCGCTGGTCTTTGGCAACCCTGCTGATGCCGCCGCTCGATCAAGCGGCCCAGCCTCGCTCCTGGCTGGAGGAATCCTGGCCCAGCATCATTACCCTGAACATTGCGCGCCCCTGGGGCGCATGCACCCTGGCCGGACTCTTTAACTGGACCGACCAGCCGACGACCATTCAGATGAGCCTGACTTCCCTGGGTCTTCCTGACGGACGCTTTCATGTCTGCGAGTTTTGGTCTCAGCGCTACTTCGGCATCGTCAGCCACGCGCTTCAGATTGATCTGCCTGCTCATGGCTCGGCAGTCCTGACCGTTCAACCGGCGCTTGATCGCCCGACGCTGCTTTCCACCGATTTTCATCTCGGCCAGGGAGCCGTTGAAGTTCAACGCTTCGAGTTTGCTGAAGGCGAGCGCAGCTTGCGCTGGGAAATCAAACTGGGACGCCGGGCAGCAGGAAGTACGCGCATCTTTCTGCCTTCACTCTGGCGGCCAGGGGCGCTTACAACTTCAGCGCCAGAGGCGGCGCTGCGGGTTGGCTCCCAGCCCGGCGAATATCACATTCAGGCAACCATCCACTATAGCGCAACCTTTGCCCTCGCCCTGGAGGCCAGCTAGTATGGGCGCTACCAACCAATCACCCTCATCACAAGAAAGGGGCCGCATTGACGCGCTTTACCAGATCGCCTTCTTGCGCCAGTATGCCCGGCAAATCGCCGCTATCAACGCAACGGAAACGCCGCACATCGAGATTATTACCCCTGCTGCCAGGGCAGTCGCAACAGGGCCGCTCCTGCTCTTGCCAGGCTCGTATAACCCGCCCACCACCGCTCACCTGGCGCTGGCAGAGTCCAGCCTGCGCGCCATTCCTGGCTCCAGCCTATACCTGGCGCTGGGCACTATGATCATCAACAAAGAAGACACTGAGCGCGCAACTTTGCTTGATCGCCTGGCGCTCCTCGATCTGATCGCCCGGCGCAGCGAGCGACTCGGCGTTGCGCTGACGAATCGGGGTCTGTATGTTGAGCAGGCGAGGGCTGCGCGCATTGCGTTTCCAAAGGCAAGCAAGCTACTATTTGTCATCGGATTTGATAAGATCGAGCAAATCTTCGATACGCGCTACTATCAGCATCGGGAAGCGGCGCTCAAAGAACTGTTCGCGCTCGCCAGCTTTCTAGTCGCGCCTCGCGCAAGCCATGCTGCTGCCGATGTCGCAGCGATCCTGAGTCAGCCAGGCAATCAACGGTTTCAATCGTTCGTGCATGTTTTGCCTTTCCCGGCAGATTATCGGGAGATTGCCTCCAGCCAGGTTCGCGCCGTGCTACAGACAGATTCCTTCGATCTGACCTCCTCGCCACTGGCCCAACTGCTTCCCCCAGAAGCGCTGTTTTTTTGCATCGAGACAGGCTGCTACTCTCCCCCACAGCCCTTACCGGATGGTGAACTGATAGATCGCTATGGCATCCGCACAGCACTGATCGCGCGCATGCTGGATTTGCCCAACGATGAGCAATCGGCCATCGACCTCCAGCGGCTCTTTCTCCTTGGCGTCAGCGCCACCTCCCAGGGGCGCACCCTGCGACGCTGGCTGACTCAGCCAGAAGGACCCAGCGCGCAGATCGATCTGCGCGCTTTGTAGCGAGGGATGGTCACAGGCAGTTTTATTGCCGCTGCCCGATGGGGCAGATCGGCTGAAAGGGGCAGCTTCGACACTTGCTGGGAAGCTGGCGCGCCAGCATGGGAGGATGCTGATCGTCGCAATGTTCCATCTCCAGCAGGCGACGTGCCACCTTGCGCTTCAGCGCATCCGTATAGGCGATGGTAAAGTCCCGGTGCGCGTAGCGCAACACTCCATAGGTCGGGGGCTGGTCATAGAGGTCTTCCAGAATCACCAGATAGACCGCCAGTTGCATGACATGATTGCGCTGTGGCTCTTCGGCGTCGGTATTGAGCTTCAGTTCGACTGGAATGGGGACGCCCTCTGGTGAGAGAATGACATAATCCGGCTTGCCGGAGAGAGGATAGCTGGTGGCAAGCAGCGGCGCGCCGGAGCCATCGGCATCCTGATACACGATCTTCCCCTCTGGCAGCCCCAGTCGGGACTGCTCCGCTTTCTGGGCAGAGCGGGGCGTCCGCCGCCGGGAGCGGTACTCATTCAACAGGAGAACCAGCAGCGCCACAATAGCCACGACGGCAAGGCAAATCAGCGTGACGCCTGCTGAGCTGTTCCCTGGCATGTGCGCGGCCCCTTTCACAGCAGTCAGGTGTGCCGACCTGGTCAGGAATAGCGCAACCATCAGCGCAACCAGAGCAGCAGTCCAAAGCCAATCAAGATCAGCGTGAGCAACACCAGCCCAACCACCAGAACGGTGAAAGCGCGCGGCACAGGCGTCACTATTGTGTACTCCTCAGGCGACGGCGCCTGTCGCTGCATCGCGTGAGCCGTATGTTGCGCCCTTCCCTCGGCAAAGAGGCGCGCCCGCTTGATGAGGCGCTCAATCACCTGATACTCAGGAAGCGCCGCCGCTGCGGACTCATACTCATCTTCTAGCTCTTCCAGACGGTGGGCCAGTTCTTCCTGATCAGCCTGCGCCACCTCACTGACCTCTTCATACCACCAGGCCAACGGACAATACTCAAACTGGGCCAGATCGCTTGCCGAAAAAATGCGTTGCTGCTCCATCACTCATTCCTCGTACCGGCAACAGAGGGAGCAAGGCGCAGCACGAGCGATTGACGCCACTCCCCGCTCCTCATTATATGGCAAGGAAGTATCGTTGCGTATTGCGGTACGGCAAAGGTCATTGGAACAACGAAGGAGCGTGTATGCTCTTCTGAGAAGTGGATTTTTCTATGAGGAGAGCGTATGGCGCATCTTCAGCGCCACCTGCAACGAAAGGCGCGTATCGGCATCCTCCAGATCGGCACGCAAGACCTCTTGAATCCGCTCGAGCCGATAGAGCAGCGAGTTGCGATGCAAATGCAGCCGACGGGCCGCTTCGCTCAGATTGCCATTACAGACAAAATAGGTCTCCAGCGTCTCGACCAGTTCATTGCCGGTGCGGTGGTCGTACTCTAGCAGCGGACCTAACACCTCAGCATAAAAGGCGCGCACATCCTCATAGTCGCGCAGGTGAAAGAGCAGGCGATAAATCCCAAGTTCGCCAAAATAAGTCACCGGCTGGCGCCCCAAAAGCTGACGTCCAATCAGCGCCGCCTGGCGGGCCTCCTGATAACGCCTAGCGAACTCTTCGGGTTCAACCGCCAGGCGGCCCACTCCCAGGTTCACCCCCTCCTGGGCACGCCAAGGCTCGATGCGAGCCAGCAAATCATGCAACCGACTTTTGCAGCGCGCCAGCGATTCATCGCGTCTGGCCTCATCATCAGTGGGGATGAGCAACACCAGTTCAGGGGGCCGCATCCGCGCCCAGGCGCCCGGGAAGAACCGTTCGGCCTCCGCCATCAGCCGACGCGCCCAGAGCGGAACTTCTAAAGCCACCTCCCCAGCATCGGCGCCATACTGAGAGACCTGCCGCTCCGGACGCGCCTCAGCGACAAGTACAATGACGGGCTTACCCAGGTCATATCCAAGCTGCCGGGCACGCGCCAATGCCTGTGCGTAATCCCCTGTTGTTCCGGCCAGCAGCTCATCAAATACATCCCCATACAGCCGTTGCTGAACCTCTGCCAACTCCTCCACACGCGCCAGTTCCAGGGCAATCAGCGGCGCAACCTGTGCCAGAACCAGCCGGTCCAGGCTATCACCCTGTTCAGAACTATCAACCAGCGAGAAGTAGCTTGCGATCCCATAGCTCAGCCGAATGGGTGTAACGAGCCGCGACAGCCCCAACGCGCCCCATTTCTGGCGCTCAATCAGCGGATGCAGCCCCCGCTGACCCTGAGCCTCAGCCGAACCAGCGAAAGTGTGAGCAAAGAGGCTCCGCGCCGGATGGAAGGCGATCTGCCGCCCCAGCTCTCCTAGATCAGCCCAGGCAAGCTCGCCAGGAGCAGCGGCATGGAGTATCCTGGCATCTGCATCCTCCAGAAGAACCACCTTCTGGAGAGACGCGGCGAGGCGCTCGATCATTACCCGAACGCCAGCGCGCCCCAGGCCCAGCGCCAAAAGCTCTTGATAGACCTCATTAGCCTGCTGCTCAATGCCGCCGCGCTGATGAACGACAAAAGCAATAATATCGCGCTCAACATCCAGCAAAAGTGGCTGAAGAGGTAGGGCAATGAAGGGCAGCGAGCGCTCATCGGCCAGCGCAATCGCCTGCCAGGCATCTGCGGAAAAGCGCTGCTCTTCCAGGCCAGCAACGGCAACACCAGCCACCGCAGCCTCATCCAGACTCTGCACGACTTTTGCCAGCGTCAGTGAGCCATCCACTTCCTGCAAAGCGCTCAGAGACGAGAGCGAGAGCAGCGCCAGCTCGCCTCCCTGCAATTCCTCAAAGGCGGGCGGGTGTGTGCGCATGGTTGCCGCCCAGGCCACTTGACGCTGCACGCCTGCTGCGCCACCGAGGAGCCTGGCGTTCGGTGGCAGAACCCCTGCTAGCAGGCTGCTCACACTTGCCATAGCCGTTCTCACAAACAGACACATGCCACATGAGCGCTGTATCTTCGTTCATGTGACATGCCTTGCATAACAAGGTCTGAAACGCGCGGGCAGATCAATCAGCGCCCGGCAACAACTTAACGGCGCGGCAAGCTCCCAGAAGGCGACCGCTGCTGTTGCTTCTGCTTCTCCTCATACTTCTTGCGCTTGATACGATGCTTCTTCCACGCCACACGCTTGGCTTTATTCATCACTTCCTCCTTCGCTCTTATTCCATATCGCCAGTATCGGTTTCCTCAAAATCAATTTCGGGAATGTCTTCCGGCTCGTTCTCACTTTCCCCAATATACTCACCATCCTCATTGAAATCCTCCTCATCATCCCGCTCATAGCGCAACACACTGTCCTTAATGTAGGGGCGAATCGTCTCTCCAGCCCCCTGGGCTGGGAAACTCACGCGCCCAAGCATATTGGGGTGCTGATAGCTCTCCCGAACAATGATGCGCACCTGACGCTCACCCAGGTCGGTAATGGCAGCAGCATACTGGTTGCCGCCCTCCATGAAATTGATAAGCCGATTTGCTAGCCGAGGTTCCACCTGGCCGATCTCCTCCCCGCGCGCATTGCGCATATGGAGAGTACGCCCATCCACATGGAAATAGACCTGATCGCCTGAAGTGAGCTTCGCCAATACTTCAGCCGGAGCGAGGTTCATCAGCCTGGTAAAGCCCGTCTTGCCGGTCTCTTCAATAAATAAGCGGGGATCAATCCGCTCAGCCGCCGTCGGTGGCACGTGGTTGTCAGCTTCATTGCTCAAGTGGGAAAGGCGCGCCAGATTCTTCCGTGCAATGGTATTAGCTGGGTTAATCGCCAGGGCCTCTGCATAGGCTTTCTTGGCCTCGGCGTATTGCCCAATTTCACTCAACGCCTTCCCCAATCGATTGAGCGCCTCCGGATCATGCGGGAACTGGCTGAGCAGTGTCCTGTTGGTAGCCACCGCCTCTTCCCATTGGCTCTGCAAGGCAAGCTTAATGGCCTGATCGATCAGTTGCTTGCGCAGCCGCATTTTCTCTTCAGATTGAAATTGCGCTTGGGTCATCCGCAGTGGCCCTCCTCCAAAACGAGTCGGTTCCTGGCATGTTGGTGCGTACTTGCCAACTCCATCCTCCCATAGATTCCAGAATAAAGCAACCGTATGCCTGTTACATGTAGGGGCATTTCCCAGCAATGAGACGCTCATATGCTGAGACAGTTTTGTTATTATACCGCGACAGCGCAACCTTGCAAGGACCAGGCAGTTGCGCGTTCAATCCGCACCGGGACAACTTCCCCTTGCGCCAGCCTGAACCGCCCGTCTACCTCTCCATCCGTCCAAAAGACGAGCTTATTGGTGCGGGTCCGCCCTTTCCATTGCTTGAGGCCGTGCTGCTCCACCTGCTCCTCAAGCAAAACCTCCTCAACACGGCCCACATAGGGCGCGTTCAGGTCGCGCGCAATGCCCTCCTGCAATTCCTCCACCAGATGCAGACGGCGCTTCTTCTCGTCCAGCGGCACATCATCTGCCCACTTATCCGCCAGGGTACCGGGGCGAGGCGAATAGGCCGCCACATGCACCACATCAAAATGAATCTCTTCAAGCAGGTCAAGCGTATGCTGAAACGCTTCTGCCGTCTCGCCGCAGAAACCCACAATCACATCGGTTGACAGCGAAACCCCCGGCCACCACTCGCGCAGCTTCTTAATGAGCGCGCGATATTCTTCCAGCGTGTAGCCGCGCCGCATTCGCTGCAACATGGTATCATCGCCGGACTGCACCGGAATGTTCACATGTTCGCAGACCTTGGGCAAAGCAGCCATCTGGCGAATCATTTTGTCGGTCATATGCCTGGGATACGAGGTCATGAAGCGGATACGCTCCAGGCTCTCAATCCTGCTGAGGTCGGCCATCAGGTCGGCCAGATCGGCCTGCTGATCTGGCAGGTCCAGACCATACGCCTCAACCGTCTGCCCCAGCAGGGTCAATTCACGCGCGCCGGAAGTCACGAGGCGGCGCGCCTCTTCCATCACTTCAGCCAGCGGACGACTTCGCTCGCGTCCCCGCCGGTAAGGCACGATACAATACGAGCAGACTTTATTGCAGCCAAGAATGACTGGCAGCCAGGCCGTTGCCCCCTTGTTCGGGGACACCTGGAGCGGATAATGCGCCTCGCGTTCTCCGGGGCGCATCGGCGCTGCCATTGGCAGAACGGTCCTGGCCCGGCTTATGTGCGTGGCAAAAGCGGGCTGCACGCGCTCAATATCGACACATCCATCGCCCGTTGCCAGCGGCGTCCAACGCTCCTCCAGGAACTGAGGCAGCACATCGGCATGCTCCACTTTAAAGAAGAGATCGACCATTGGGTAACGCTGCTTGAGGGTTTCCACCGTCTTCTGGTTGCCGATCATACAGCCCATCATCCCGACCAGCAGATCAGCGCGCTTCTCTTTGGCATGCCCCAGCAGTGAAAGTTGGCCGTGCGCGCGCTGTTCAGGCGCAGCGCGCACGCTACAAGTATTGAGGATGACCAGATTGGCCTGCTCCATTGAGGGCGCTTCTTCCCAGCCAAGCCCATCGAGCATCGCGGAGACTCGCTGTGAATCGGCCTGATTCATCTGGCAGCCAACGGTCCAGATATGGTATTTTCCTCGCGCAATGTTCATTGATCCCCCTCGCGACCTCGGCGTGGAAACCAGGCCAGGTTCACGTGTTGAGAGCGCCTCGCTACTACCTGGCAGAAAACGAGCCTATCCCCTGATTGGCCCGCTACACCACAAGATCAACCTCTCTTGAGTAAGATATTATACCGCGCTGAGACAGGCTTGGGAAAGGTCTCGGCAAAAGAAAGCGAGGATGGTAGAGTCAGAAACTCTCCTGGCGCCCAGCGTTCTTGATCTTCAGCCCCTGCGTCGGGCGCTTGCGATGCAACTCATTCAGGCTCCCGGAGCGATAGCCCTGGAGATCAAGCGTCACATAGGCATAGCCTATCGCTCGCAAGCCCTCAACCACCTGACGATTGATCTCTTCTTCGATCAGACGTGGGAAATCAGAGCGGCTCACCTCAATGCGCGCAATCGTATCGTGGTGGCGCACGCGCACCTGCCGGAAGCCCAAGGTATGCAAGAGGCGCTCGGCGCGCCCCACTTTTTGCAGCGCCTCTATCGTCACTGGCGTCCCATACGGGATACGCGAAGAGTAACAGGCCAGGGCGGGCTTATCCCACACCGGCACACCCAGATAGCGCGCAATCGCTCGAATCTCTTCTTTCTGAAGGCCGACCTCTTGCAGCGGCCCGCGCACGCTAAACTCGCGCGCCGCGCGTTGCCCAGGCCGAAAATCGCCCAGATCATCCTGATTGATGCCATAGGCAATCGTCTGTATCCCTAGTTGCTGCGCCAGCGGAGTCAGCCTGGTAAAGAGTTCCGTCTTGCAGTGATAGCACCGATCCAGGCCATTCGACACATAACGCTCGTTTTCCATCTCATGCGTCTCGATCTGGATCACGCGCGCGCCCAGCGCCTCGGCGTTGCGCAGCGCCTCGGCAGTCTCCTCATCGGCATAGGCCGGTGAGGTAGCAATCACCCCTATTGCGCGCTCGCCAAGCACATCGGTGGCAACTTTCAGTAGCAGCGCGCTATCGACCCCGCCAGAATAAGCGACAAGCAGCGAACCAAGGTCGGCAAGGAGAGTGCGGAGGCGCTGATATTTTTGCTCAATCTCAGGCGGCAGACCATCACGTACTGGCGCTGCTGGATTGATTGAAACCGCTGACATAGTGTACTCCTGACCAAAAGCTAAAAGGCATCCCCTGACTCTCTATTGTATCACGCCAGGAGCGGTTTCCTCAGCATGTTTGCAATTAAGAAGCCGACGTGCGTAGCATACGGGCAATCTTGCGCGGGGGGTCAACAAACCAACTCCAGGCGCACTGCCCCACCAATGCGGCTATAGGAAGGCGCTCCGGCGGGGTTTCTTGCCCACCAGCTGCCGTCGTTTTCGCCAGAAAGGCGGCGCGAAACTCCTCAGCGGTCTTCCCGGCAAAGGTTGTGTACCCGCTGCCGATATGCTGCCAGAAATGGGCATCGCTTCCCCCTATCTGCGTCAGTCCCCAACCCGCATTGAGCTTCAGCACCTCCTGCCGCTGCGTGCGATTGGCAGGTGATGGATTATACACCTCAATCCCATCAATGGCAAAACCCCGCGCCAGCAACTCCTCAATCTTTTTGCGGCTCAAGCTTGGCACCAGTCGCCCCAGCGGGTGCGGAACGACCACCAGCCCCCCCTGCTCCTTGATCGCATCAATGCTCGCCTCTACCGAACGCAGCATCTTGACCGGGCGCTGCACGAACAGACCCAACAAATGCCCCTGGCGTGTCGTCACCTCAATACCTGTTATCAAGCCCAGCGAACTTCCCGACGTTGCCAACAGATCGGCCACCCGTTTGGCACCTTCGAGATGGTCATGGTCGGTAATGGCAATCACATCCAGCCGCCGCCGCTCAGCCTCGGCAATGACTCTGGCCGGGCTGGCTGTGCCATCGCCCAGATTCGTGTGCATATGAATATCAGCGCGCCCCTGTAGCCCAGGAGGCATAGACGATCCAGTCTCCAAAATAACTCCTCATCTTGCCGTCTTGCTGTACCCGGCGCGAGCGCCTCCCTCGCCAAGAAGCGATTCGCTTCCTGGGCAGGCTTTAACGACGGGAGAGTTGATGTCCACAGCGCGTGCAGAAACTGCGGCTGAGCAGATTTTGACTGCCGCAAACAGTACAGGTGATCGTTGAGATACCAGCCTCTAGGGCTGTTCCCGGCAGGCGAACGCCACATTTTGTACAAAACTTACTGACCGGCGCATTGGGCGCCTGACACGCCGGGCAAATCTGCGCCCAGGCGCCTACTTTCGAGAGGTTTGCAGAGCGCCCCTGGCCCGCCGGGGAGACGGTGACAAGACGAGGCTCGACGCCGCTCAAGCTCAGCCCACACCGTCGGCAGAAGCGCATCTGCGTTTTGCTGATCGTCCGGCAGTGCGGGCAAACCAATGCTGTAATTTGCTGGGCGCCCCACGCCTCGCCTGCAAACTGGCCTGGCGTCTCTCCAACTCCAAGGGGGCCACTGCCGTTTGCGGCCTGTTCCAGGGCTGCCGCCAGGTCAGTGGCAGCACGAAAGCGCTGCGCAGGGTCTTTTGCCAATGCGCGCAGAACGGCTGCCTGCACTGTCACCGAGATATGCGGATTAAATAGGGTTGGTGGAGGTGTTGGCTCGTAAATATGGGCATGGGCCAGGGCCGTATAATTATTCGCTTGAAAGGGTGTGCGCCCGGTCAGCATCTCATAGACCATGACACCGAGCGCATAGATGTCACTGCGGGGATCAACGCTGGCGCCGCGACATTGCTCAGGCGACATGTATTCTGGCGTACCTACACCGGCCCCAGGGCGCGTCAGATGATGCTCCGCGCTTTCCATCACCTTGGCAATCCCAAAATCACTGAGAACCGCGCGCCCATCTCCATCAAGCAACACATTCACCGGCTTGACATCGCGGTGGATAATCGAGCGCTCGTGCGCATAGTGGAGCGCCTCGGATATCTGGCGGACCACCGGCAGTGTCTCAGACAGCTCCATCTGATGGTCCATGCGACTTTTCAGCGTGCCACCACTCATATAAGCCATGACAATATACAGACGCCCATCTTGCTCACCAGCGTCGTGGACAGTCACAATACTGGGATGCGAGAGACGCGCCATCGCCTGGGCCTCGCGCTTAAATCGGTTGACAAAATTGGGATCGGCGGCATAGTAGCTGGGCAGCACCTTGATCGCCACAATACGATCCAGATGCTCCTGATAGCCTTTATAAACTCGCGCCATGCCACCCTGGCCGAGCGGCTCTTGAATGACATAGTGCCCAATCCGTGCGCCGATTAAATCATCCTTCACACGCGATCCTCACCTGTTCAGGCCGACTCTTTTGAAAACACCTCTGGAAGAGCGGCGCTCAGCAGAGGAGACGCGGAGATAGTCCGCATCTCCTCATCAGAGGGGACACACATCATCCAATGGCGCTCACCGTCAGTGATGCACGAACGCCAGGATGGTTTGACCAAGCTGAATCTCATCACCCTCTTGCAAGGCGCATTCACTGACACGCTGACCGTTGACGCTGGTACCATTGGCGCTATTCTCGTCGCGCAGCAGATAGCCGCCCATCTCGTCACGGTAGATCGTAGCATGCAACCGCGAGACAGCCAGGTCTTCCAGGAAGATGTCACTATCCCGACTGCGCCCGATGCTAATATGCTCTTTGCGCACATCATAGGTACGACCTGGCTCTTTGCCTTGCCGCACGACCACAGCCGGGATACGCCCGGCTCCGGCATCTTTGCGCATCACGACAGTCTTGTCACCTTCGCCCATACCGCCTGCCGCCGGGGGGGCATACGCCGTAGCATCTGGGCTGACTTGAGCGATCTGGCGCATATCTGGCGCGCGCCGTTCTGCTGGAGCCTCCACCTGGCCCGGAGCCGCTGCCATCTGTGGCGCGGGCGCCTGCCAGGCTGGCGCAGCCGGTTCAGCCGTGGACTGCCAGGACGGCGCTGGCGCAGGTCGGGCAGTTGGACGCTCAAAATCGCGCTCGCTCCAGTTGTCGCCAGATACAGGAGGCTGGCTCATTCCTCTGGCGCCTGTTGGCTCTATCGGGCGGCTGGAGGCTTCCTTTGGCGCCGGGGGCACCTGCCCCCATTCATCTACCGCCCCCGCGCCCTGCCAGGAAGGCTCAGCAGGGGCACGACCTGCCTGTTCCCACTGGGGCTGTGCAGGCGGCTGGCTGCGTTGGCCGCTGCGTAGCGCCGTTTGCTCAGGTTCAGGAGATCGCCAACCAGGCGCTTCCCACGACGACGCCTCTTGCCTGGGTTCAGCCTGCCAGGCTGGCGCCTCAGGCTCGCCCCACCCACTCCCTGGGTGGGGGGCGCCGGCAATGGGGCGACTCACGTTCCGCCCGCCCCACTCGACGCCAGCTTCCGGGGCTGGCTGAGGCTGACCAGGCATACTTCTCTGACTAATCGGGCGGCTGCTCCCTGGTTGGACTGGCCGGGCCACCTGAGGCGCCTGCCCCCATTGATCAGCAGGTCCACTCCCTTCCCATTCAGCGCCTCCCTGGCCCCAGTTTCCTTGCTTCCATTCCCCCTCTGGCTGACCGACAGGCTCTGGCCCTCTGCGGGGCGCGCCATGTGGATCAACTCTCTGATCTTCTGGCTGTCCCATGCCGCGTGCTGTTGCTCCTGGAGCCTGGCTCCATTGCTCCTGACTGCGCCCACCCATAGGAGCTGCCTGCCCCCACTGATCGTTCTCGCGGCCTGGCGGATAAGAGGCTGCTGCTCCCTGGCCCCATTGATCGTCCTCACGACCTCGCGGGTGAGAGGCCCCTGGCCGCTGGCCCCATTGATCGTTCTGGCGGTCCTGTGCAGCCGACATTGCTGGCCCCTGGCCCCACTGAGCGGCGTCCCGGCCCATCGCGGGAGATGCTGGAGCTTGCCCCCACTGGTCGTTCTCGCGGCCCATTGAAGGAGGGGATGCAGGCTTCTTCTGGCTCCATTGGTCGTTCTCGCGGCCCACTGAAGCCGCCGCACCCTGCCCCCACTGATTTGCATTCTGCCCACCCGCAGACGCCTGGCCCGCGCTCCACCCCCACGACTCTTGCTCTCGCGGTTCCATCTGGCCCTGTGCCCCCTGATCTGGGCCATTGCGCCCCATCTGCGGCGCAGGAGGCGTCCACTCATCGGTGCCAACCCACTGGCCGCCGCGTGGCGCAGCTTGTCCCTGGGGTTCCCACTGGCTATCGCGTGGCTCATAGCCATTCGCCTGTCCCCATTCTGCTGGGGCATCGCGTCCAGCAGGCCCACGCCTGCCTCCCATCGGCTGGCGGTCGCCAGCCGCATTCGCGCCATTGCCCTGCTCCCAGGGCAGCATCTGATCGCGCGGATCATATCCCTTGTCAGTCTGGTTGGCAGCCGCACGCGGCGCTGGCCTCCAGGCTTCCTGTTCTTCTTCCACTTCCGGAGCCAGTTCAGCCTTCTTTGAGCCGCCGCGCAAGACCATAATCAAGACGATTAAGACAGCGACAACAACAACAGCAGCCGCGCCCAGGAGTACAGTAGGTTGTTGAATCAAGCTTCCGACATTGAGCGCCAGAACCGATCCGCTCTTTGGCGCCCAGGCCAGCATAAAGCCAGGATTTCCCGATCCCATATCTGCTATCCCCCTCCGGTGGTTTACTCGCAAGAACGCGCTATAACGCTTTGAAATAACATCTATCCCCTCCTATCCCCACTCTCCCTACTCCATCCACTACCGCCTCAAAAGCAGCGCTTTGGAACCTCCAAGGTAGCTGGAGCAGGCCATTCTTTCAATTATCGCGCAGGTTAAAGCGTAACTCAATATTCCCCGCTCGCAAAATATCGCCTTCAGCTAATTCACGCTCCTCATTTGGCCGCAAGGGCACGCCATTGAGCCGGGTGACATTGAGCGCCCGCAAGTCCTCCACAAAAAATCGACCATCATGTTGCAAAACACGGGCCTGACGCCGCGACACCATCCGATCAGTATCTAAAGCCGACAGGTCCACTTCTGGATAAATTTGACGGTGTGGGTCACTGCGTCCAATGATCGCCTGCGGTCCCGTTAGCTGGATAATTTGCCCGGTGGGCAGCAACGTGAGCCTTGGTTTCAACAGAGGCCTAGAGTCAGGTGACTGAGCGCCAGATGGCACAGAGGGCTTTGGCCCAGGGTAATCGGCCACAACAGGAGGAGGACTGTACGCATCGGCCATCTGCATCGCCCCTGTTGATTGAGCGCGCGGCGGACTATCAAAACCAGGAACGAGCCGCTTCAACTCTTCCAGCGCGTGGATAAAATCGTTTGGCGTTTGGAAGCGGTTAGCAGGCGACTTCGCCATCGCCTTCTGAAAGAAGGTATCAAAGGCGGAGGGCAACTCTGGAACAAACCCACAGGCGGAAGGGATGGGGTTACGCACATGCTTAACCACAACATCCACCGCATTGGTCCCATCATAGGGCACCTGGCTGGTCAACATCTCAAACAGCACACAGGCCAATGAATACAGATCAGAGCGAATATCAGCATTGCGGCTATCATCGGCCTGCTCTGGGGCCACATAATAGGGCGTCCCCATGAAGACATTCGAGCCTGTCAGCGTCACAGATTCCTGGGCACGCGCCATCCCAAAATCCGTCAATTTAATCACGTTTTTGGTCGTGACCAGAATATTCTGGGGCTTGATGTCACGATGAACGACCTTCTTCTGTGTATAGGCGGCGTTCAAACCCTCAGCCGCCTGCAAGGCTGCATCCAACGCCCGCAGCGGGCTAAACGGCGCTTCAGCCAGGATTTGTTCTTTCAGCGTCGAGCCATCGATGTAATCCATCACAATATAATGGGCGTCTCCATCATCACCATACTCTACCGGGCGCACAATATGGGGATCGGTCAACACCATCAGAATCTGGGCCTCGCGGTGGAAGCGCTCCAAAAACTCGCCCTGATTGGCAATTTCTGGCCGCAACACCTTGATAGCAAAGATCCGATTGCTCCCCAGATCACGACTCACATAAACCGTCGCCATGCTTCCGCTGCCGCGCACATCGATCAATTTGTATTGCCCATTTTTGCTCTTGATTGTGCGGCCCAGCATTGTGCGTCTCCCCCTCGATCTCTGTCGCTTAGTATTGCGCTCTCGCCCCAAGGCGAGAAGCACCGTTAATTCTCTCACTCGCGTCATTATATCAATCAAGGCTACTAGGCGCAACAGGAAGCACACAAGGATCAGGCATCATTCATCGAGCTGCCGCTGATAGACCAGAAAGAACCCTGCATCTTCCGTCTGATACCCCGTACCCGCCAGCGCATCACGGAGCAGGAGCAGATCAGGGACGCTGACCTCCACACGCTCCAGTCCCTGCTGGGCCGCCAACTCCCGCAAGCCATACGCCAGGCGTCCAACCCCCTCGCTCGTCCCGTCCAGATATTCTATCAGCAACACCTTTTCAGCAGCGCCCTGGGGGCCACAAATGGCTATAGCCTGAAAGTCATCCCATTGCTTCAGGGCCAACACACTGCCCGTAGACAGTCGCTCTTGTAACACCTCTTTGGTCAGCGCCCGCGTCCGATCTCCCCAGTCCCCATAGATGAGTCCCCCCGTCGCAGGAGAGACACCGGAGCGATCAAGAAAAGCCAGCAGCGCCCCGAGGTCTGCTGGCCCGGCAACAGATGGGAGCGGGGCGCCACGAAGCCGTTCCGCAGGCGCCCCATAATGGACATATGTCCCCACCTGCTTAAAACCGCCTTGCTCCAGCAGACGCTGCGCAACCACATTATCAAACCGTGTTGCCAGGCGGGCGACGCTGGCGCCCATCTTTTGCGCTTCACGCAGCGCCTGCTCGTTCAAGCGCCCGGCAATGCCGTGCCCCCGCACAGCAGGGTCCACCCGCATCCCCTCCAGCCAACACTCGTCTGGGGTAACCATCTGCATATGCGCCACAGCCACCGGGCGCTCCTGCCAGACAGCCACCAGCAGCCTGCCAGAAGAATCTGCCAGCCATTCATCCCACACCTTAGGGATATAATCGCCCCAATCCCAGGTATGCGCGCAAAAGGCCAGCACCGCCTCTTTATCCTCCGGCTCAGCCTGACGAATGATCATATCCTCCATCGAGACTCTCCTTAGAAGCGAGCAGCCACTTGCAATCTGAACCGAACACCAGTTGGGGACACGGCGCTAATACAGCATGGGCGCCTGCCGCGTGGCAGCCCTCCCCTCTTTCAGCGGGGAACGCCCCTGCGCGCAAGCGCCCATGCTCAATGCGTAACTCAGCACCAGAAACCGCCGGGCAAAACTAGACTAACGGCGACGGTGAATTCGGCGTTGGCGGAGGGATACGGGGAACCCTATCGCCATCAGACAGATCCAGCCCAGCCTGCGACACCGTATCGAGTTCAACACCAGTATCAGCCAGAATAGCCATGAGTTGCTTGTTATCGATGACCTCATGTCGGCGCAGTTCCTGCGCGATACGATCAAGCGTTGGGCGATACCTCGTGAGCATAGCTCTGACCTGCCTATAGGCGTCTTCTACGATGTCATGCACCTCTTCATCAATGATCTTCGCCGTCTCTTCGCTATACTCACGATTGCCAAACTCGCCGCTCCCAATGCCCGAAAATGGGCTGGTTCGGTCACTATAGGAAATAGTTCCTAGCTTTTCACTCATGCCCCAGCGCATTACCATCTGGCGCGCGATGCCCGTAACCACCTGGAGATCGTTCTCAGCGCCCGTCGTGATTGAACCCAGCGCCACCTCCTCCGACGCGCGCCCACCCAAAGCCATCATAATGCGCGCCTGAAGGTACTCTCGTGAGTAGTTATAGCGATCATCCAATGGCGTTGATTGCGTCACACCCAGCGCCTGGCCGCGTGGCACAATAGTCACTTTCGTCACAGGATCAGAGTGCGGCGTAATCAGGCCGACCAGCGCGTGACCACCCTCATGGTAGGCCACCACGCGCAAGTCTTCCTCGCTAAGAACCAGCGGGCGCTCGGCGCCAAGCTGAATCTTATCCAGCGCTTCATTGAAGCAGGCCATATTGACGCGATCCAGGTTGCGCCGTGCCGCCAGCAGCGCCGCTTCATTCACCAAATTTGCCAGGTCAGCGCCCACCATGCCGGTAGTCATGCGCGCAAGCTGCGTCAGGTCCACATCGGAAGCCAGAGGCACGCCGCGGGAATGGATCTCCAGGATCGCCCGTCGGCCCTTCCAATCGGGCCGATCAACCGTCACACGACGATCAAACCGCCCAGGCCGCAGCAGCGCCTGATCAAGTCCATCTGGACGGTTTGTGGCGGCAACGACCACCACCGCCTGATGGGTATCAAAGCCATCCATCTCAACGAGCAACTGGTTCAGTGTCTGCTCGCGCTCGTCGTTGGTTGTCAGACTCGTGCCACGCTGGCGGCCCACCGCATCGATCTCGTCGATAAAGACGATACAGGGCGCGCTCTTTTTCGCCTGGTCAAAGAGATCGCGGACCCGGCTCGCGCCGACGCCAACTAGCACCTCCACAAACTCCGAGCCTGACATTGAGTAGAACGGCACGCCGGCTTCGCCCGCCACCGCGCGCGCAAGCAACGTTTTACCAGTTCCTGGTGGGCCAACCAGCAAGACGCCTTTAGGAATCTTGCCGCCCAGCCGCTGGAACTTACTCGGCGTCTTCAAGAACTCGACGACCTCTTGCAGCTCGTACTTCGCCTCATCCACGCCCGCCACATCGGCAAAGGTCGTACTAGGGCGATCCTCCATAATCAGCTTGGCGCGGCTCTTTCCAAAATTGAAGACGTTCTGTTGCCCAGAACTCGCCCGGCGCAGCAGCAGGAAGATCAAGCCAATAAAGAGCAGCCAGGGCACCACGTTAATCAGGATCGACAGCCAGAAGTTATTATCGCTGCTGGACTTCACGTTATAGTCAATCTGATTTGCGGCAGCCTTCTGGTTGAGCGTTGCCATCAGGGACTGGTCATCGGTCGGAAGGGTCGTCTGGAACTTCGTATTGGTGGTGTTATCAGAACACTTCACCGGCTGGCGAAAGTCCCCGGTCGCCTGATCGCTCTGAATGGTCACATCCTTGACATTCCCCGTCTGAAGCTGCTGATAAAAGCTGCCATAATCGACGGTGCAGGCTCCAGAAGTACTCGGCCCGCTAAAGAAAAAGGCAGCTATCTGCCACAGAATCAGCCCAACCACAATTAACAGGAGCCAGCGCCAGACAAGCCAGCGGCCACGAGGCGGCTGACCGTTCGGATTGCTCCCAGGCCGATTGCCATTTGGAACGCCAAATGGATTGGTGGGATCAGTTGGCCGATTGGGACCGTTGGGATTCGGCGAACCATTTGGCCCACGGACCTGATTGGCTCGATAGACACGAGATGGAATGATATGCATACGCCTGGTACCTACTTTCCCGGCAGAACACTCACTACTCGCTGGCCGGGCGACCAGCTTGTAATAGCAGCGATTTGCTCACTCTTCCTCATCTACGGAAAAAGGGGGCAAATGTTGTACCTGCTATCACAGCGTAAAGGTTGATGTCAGCGCTCTAGTAAGGATTACCAGGTCCAGCAGAGAACTGGATTACCAGCCCTCTTCAGGACCAGCCGCAGTACAAGACTGCTCTCACTCAATTATAGCGCATCGCGGGGGGTCTTTGCACAGGAGGCGCAGCAAGCAAACCGGCGCGCTCTTTCCCTATCTCCCCCTAAGCACAAAAAAGGGACAGAACGAACTACCACTAGAGGCAGCCTCTGTCCCTCGGCTGGATTGCTGCGTTCCAATGCTGCTAACAGCAGATAGCGATCAATAGGCCGCCTAAATGCCCATGACGCCGATTAACTCTTTAACCGCATCAACCGATTTCTGGAGCGCAGCCCGCTCCTCGTCGGTGAGTTCAATCTGGATCACTTCCTCGACGCCTTTCGCTCCCAGCTTGGCTGGTACGCCAACAAAGAGGTCTTTGACGCCATACTCGCCCTGCAAATGCACTGCACACGGCAGAATCATCTTCTTATCCAGCACGATGGAATCAATCATCTGCGCCACTGCCGCCGATGGCGCGTAGAACGCGCTGCCGCTGCCCAGCAAATTGACGATCTCGGCCCCGCCATCGCGCGTGCGCTGAACAATCTGGGCCAGGCGCTCCGCCGGAATCAGTTTGGAAACGGGCACGCCCGCAACCGTCGTAAAGCGCACCAGCGGAACCATCGTATCGCCGTGCCCACCCAGCACATAGGCCGAGACATCCCGCACCGAGACATGCAGCTCCTGCGCAATGAAGGTGCGGAAGCGCGCCGTATCCAGCACGCCAGCCATACCCAGCACGCGCTCTCTGGGGAAGCCGCTGACCTTATACGCCAGTTGCGCCATCGCATCGAGCGGATTCGTGACGACGATCAGAATACTATTAGGCGAGCGGCTCACAATCTCTTGCGTCACCTGTGTCACGATCTCTTGATTCTTGCGCAAGAGGTCATCGCGGCTCATTCCCGGTTTGCGCGGCAGGCCAGAGGTAATCACGACAATATCCGACCCGGCAGTTTCGTCGTAGCCATTGCTGCCAATAACCAGTGAATCATAGCCCACGACCGGCCCGGCTTCCAGCAGGTCCAGCGCCTTGCCCATTGGCATATTCGGGATGACATCCACCAGCGCCACATCAGCATAATCGCGCTCGGCGATGCGCTGGCCCAGCGTTGCGCCCACCATACCGGCCCCAACGACGGTTATCTTCTTTCGCATCTGTCATGTCCTCTTCATCAAACAGTGGAGATAGAAAGTGGCAACTGAAGCCGCCGTTCTCGATTGTATCATACCTTCTCTGGCATGCGTGTAAAGCGAGCGTCCTCAAGGTCAAGAAAGCGATCACTCTTTTTTGCGACGCCAGACGAGACGCTGCAATTGCGATGCTGCCGTCTTGAAGAGATCGCTGCTGGTGGAATCTGTCTCGGCAGCTTCCTCAGAGGAAGCGCCAGGCCCCTCCGGCGGAGCAGGGGGCAGTTTTTCAGTCAGCCTGGGCTGTGGACGCGGGGCACGCTCTGACGGAGGATGGGCAGGTGGTTCGGCTGATTGCCCCATCGCTTGACGCAAAGGCGGCAGCGTGATGGGGGGCTGCGAAGGATCGCGCGGCCTCCCCACCCCGGCGGACCAGGGGCGCGAAGGGGGCTGTGGGGGTGACGCTGCATGTATCGGCGGGGTCGCCGATTTCCATTCTGTATGAGCATCAGCCTGCTGGGAAGCGGGCAGACTTGGCGGCTTGCGTTCGAGGTGCGCATCCATCTGTATGGGCAGGCGTAGATTCAGTGGTTTGCGCTCCGAGTGTGTACTTGGCTGCACCAATAGCTTGCGCTCCGGGTGAGCATCAGGCTGTGAGCCAGGGGGGTTCGGCGCTTTGCGCTCTGTATGGAGATCAGCCTGGAGCGTCGCTGCCCCGATACTTTGGGAGGATGACCCTTTGCGCTCCGGCTCCGCGTATGCAGCCGAGGCAGCCCAGCGCCGCAGTTCCGCCTCAAATTCCCCGGCGCTGTTATAGCGGCGCTCTCGATCACGCTCCATTGCTTTCAGCAGGATGCCTTCCAAATCCGTCGGGACGGTCGGTTCCAGGGTGCTGGGGCCTTCCAGCGGTCCAGAGATGATCGCGTGACTCAGTTCTGCCAGGCTCTTTCCGCGAAAGGGACGCTGGCCGGTCATCATCTCATAGAGAGCCACTCCCAGCGCATACACATCAGCGCGCCCATCCAGTTGACGACCCAACAACTGCTCTGGCGAGACATAGTAGAGGCTCCCAACAACGGTTCCCACGCGCGTGATGGTATTCACACCGGCCACCCGTGCCAGCCCAAAATCCACTACCTTCACTTTGCCCCAGCGATCCAGCATCATGTTTTCTGGCTTGATGTCCCGATGGACCATCCGCGCCTCGCTATGGGCATACTCAAGTGCTGAGGCCACCTGCATCACGATCTCCACCGCCTGCTCCACTGGCAGCTTCCCGCTTTGCTTCAGAAGCTGGGTCACGGTCGGGCCAGAGATATATTCCATCGCAAAGTAGAGCAGATTCTCGGAGCGACCAGCATCATAGACCTGGACAATATTGGGGTGGTTGAGCGAAGCCACCAGGCGCGCCTCGCGGATAAAGCGGGTGACAAACGACTCATCGCTGACCAGGCTCTCCAGCAGTACCTTCACCGCAACCACTCGATCAAGTGTCACCTGACGTCCACGATAGACAATACCCATCGCGCCGCGTCCAATCTCTTCCTCCAGTTCATAGACGCCCAGACGCTTCCCTGGAAATGGTGGCACGTTCTTCCCCCTACACCAGCGATATGATAGCCGTATCGCCTGACATTATAAGCCAGCCCTACAGCCCTCTACTTCGTGTAACGAAGACCCCCTCCTTCTGTCACATGGGAAGTGTACTTCATTCAGGCAGCCGGATTTACGCTATGTCCCTGCTTTTGGCTGCTCGCTGCGCAGGCGCTCGATGATCGCCGTGTCCATACTGGTGCTTTGCCTGGCCGTTGGGAACGCCCGGTTGTGTACATCCGCCATATACGCCGTCGCCGCGTCAAGGATGATCTTGCCCATCTCGGCATAATGTCGGGCGTGTTTGGGCGTAAAATCCGGGAAGAGGCCCAGCAGATCGTGGATCACCTGCACCTCGCCATCGCAGTGCGGACCAGCGCCAATGCCAATCGTCGGCACGCTCACCCGCTCGGTAATCAGCGCGGCCAGTTCCGTCGGCACCAACTCCAGCACGATGCTGAAGACTCCCGCCTGCTCCAGCGCCGCCGCGTCTTCCAGAATGGCGCGCGCAGCTGCCTCCGTCTTGCCTTGCACCTTAAAGCCGCCCGTCGCATTCACCGACTGCGGCGTCAGGCCCAGATGGCCCATCACCGGAATGCCCGCCTCCACCAGCGCGTGAACCGTCTCGGCGACGCGCCTGCCCCCCTCCAGCTTCACCGCCTGTACGCCAGCCTCTTTCATCGCCCGGCCAGCGTTGCGCATCGTCTCCTCGCGGCTCACCTGAAACGTCAGGAAGGGCAGATCGGCAACCACCATCGCCTTTTTCGTCCCGCGTACCACCGCCTGGCTGTGCCGGATAATATCCTCCAACGTCACCGGCAGCGTGGAATCAAAGCCCAACACCACCATGCCCAGCGTATCGCCGACCAGCAGGATGGGCACACCAGCCGCATCCAGGATAGAAGCGGTGGAGTAATCGTAAGCGGTGAGCATTGGAATACGCTCACCACGCTGTTTCATGGCGCGCAATTGATCGGGAGTTGTTCGCATTGGTCTTGCCCTCCTGATGAAAAGATGAGCATCAGAGAAGTTGAGGCATCATAGAACCAGTATGAGGATGGCGCCAGCTTAGCCGTTGGATTCATCAGCAAGTATATCCTGAAGCGCCTGGTACTGCGCTTCGCCAAGTCGCCCTCTGGCATGGGCAACCGGCAAGCTCAAGCGTCCCAGCGCGCGATACACCTCGTTTAACAGCGCCGCGCCGGGCGCCTGGTCCTCCTGCTGCGCGGCAAGGTAGGCCAGGTGGGCGCCCACTGTACCCAGATCACCGCGCGCAAGTGGGCCAGTCAGGCTCTCCGGCAGGCCAAGATACCCCAGATTCGCAACGGTGCTGCGTAAGAGAGGCACCAGCGCGACAAGCGCGTCTTCCCGCGAGACGCCGAAACGCGCCCAGAGATCGGTGGCGGCTGAAACTAGCGCCACCGTATAGTTGGAAACCAGCACAGCGGCCAGGTGATAGGGCACGCGATCTTCCGCTTCGAGAAAGACCGCCCGCGCTCCCAGGCGCTCTGCTATCTCGGCAAGCACAGCGGCCAGGGGCGCGGGCGCTTCAATCGCACATGTACACCCGGCCAGCCGCGCCCGCGCTTCATCGGCGTGGGCAGGCCGGGCGCGTGGAATACTCAACAGGGGATGAAATGAGCCGTAGAGCGCGCCCTGTTCACCAGCAACGGCCAGTGCCCGCGCAGGCGTTGCCCCGCTGCAATGCACCACTGCCTGACCAGGCCGCCAGGGAACAGCGGCAGCCACTGATGCAATAGCATCATCCGGCACGGCGAGAATAACAAGCTCGGCCAGTTCTGCAACCTCAGCGGGAGAGGCGGTGGCTAGACAGCCAGGAAGCTGTTCCGCCAGCCAGGCAGCGCTACCAGAAGTACGACCAGCCAGCGCCACCACTGGATAGTCGCACGCAGCCAGCCCCCAGGCCAGGGTCGTCCCCACCGCGCCAACCCCTACCACCCCCAGACGTGGCAGCGCTCCAGCGCTTTTGAGCGGAGAAACAGATGCTTGCTCACGCGACATCGCAGCAGCGCGACCCTCCCTGACGGGCAGCTACCGAAAATAAAGGTTCAGCTAATCAAGATAATCTTTTAAGAGACGGCTCGACATCGGATGACGGAGCTTGCGAATCGCACGCTCCTCGATCTGACGCACGCGCTCGCGTGTCACCTTCAGCCGCCGCCCCACTTCCTCCAGGGTATGGTCCTGGTCATCCAGCAGACCAAAGCGCAACTCAATCACCTGACGCTCGCGCAGCGTCAGATTATTGAGGACACGCCGCACCTCCTCACGCAGCAGATGGCGATCTGTCGTCTCGACTGGACCTATTGTGCGCTCATCTTCAAGAATATCGCCCAGCGTATTCTCTTCCTCATCAGAGAGCGGGGCATCCAGCGAGAAGACTTTCTCGGCCCAGACCAGCAACTCACTCACCCGATCTGGAGACATACTCAACGCCGCGCCAATCGCGTCCGACGTTGGCTCACGCCCCAGGTCTTGATACAACTGGCGCATCATGCGCTTCACGCGCATGACCTCTTCCATGATGTAGACGGGCAGGCGCACCGCTCGTGTCCCCTCCAGGATCGAGCGGGTGATAGCTTGCTTAATCCACCACGTCGCATACGTTGAAAAACGGAACCCTTTCCGATAATCAAACTTTGTGACCGCGCGAATCAGGCCAATATTCCCCTCGCCAATCAAGTCTTCCAGGGACAGCCCCTGACCAACATACTTTTTGGCAATACTGACGACCAACCTCAGATTGGCCTCGATGAGCTGATTGCGCGCTTCCCGGTCGCCCGCTTCCGCGCGTTCAGCTAGCATCACCTCGCGGCTGGCTGAGAGCAGAGGGATACGAGCGATCTCACGCAGGTAGAGGCGCAAGCTATCACTCTGGGCCAGATTGCTCAGATCGGCGGAGTCCGTCTCACGGGCGCTCTCTCGCTCTGAATCAACCGCAGCCACCTTCTCCGCATCATATACCGCTTCTTGATCTTCGATGCTCATAGAACATTGCGCGGCGGATACCCATTCCCTTCGGGAATCGGGAGGAGCCGCATTCCTCCTGTTCGTGCTACGCGCCCCTGACAGGGGAAGGTGAAAACGTGCGGTTCTCACCACCTGCCAGAGATGGCTGGCGCCCTACGCCGCACCGTGTAACGTGGTCCTCGTCAAAGTTCAGAGCGGTTTGTATGGACCCAGCACTGGCTTCACCCCATACACCTGTTTAACCACGCACCGCAGAGCAAGGAACTGGACCGAGCATTCCCTGGTGCCTATGTATTCGCTCCGAACGTAGCCCGATAGGGATTGTTCCCCCTGGCTGGGACTGGTCAAGTTCAGGCGTGCAGTCAGCAGGACTGCATGCCCATCCCTTGCAAGGGATAGGGTACCTGACAGGATCAGTCATCCCTCCTCTGCACAAGGCGCAGTATAGCACCAGGAGCCGAGAAAGCGCAAGGGTCAGCAGGCCCCTCAGTCCTCGCTCTCAGGCGGCGCGAACCCAGCAAGCGAAAGAGAAAGGGAAGCAACCGCAGCATAGCATGCTGCACAGAACTGCTCCCCTCCGCGCAAGGGAGCGTTCCTAGACGAAACAAAAAGCAGGTAGACGATTGTCTACCTGCCTCGTCGGCCACCCCGGCGGGACTCGAACCCGCATAACACGGCTTAGAAGGCCGTTGCCTTATCCATTAGGCCACGGGGTGTGGTAAGCCTTGGGGAGACGTCCCTATACACCTTTGGATTGTAGAATATACCCAGGCGACTGTCAACCTACAAGTGAGCAGGCAAAGACCTTAAAAACAGCCTGTATGCCACTGCTTCCTGTGTTGCACATAGCACCATGCTCTGCTATCATGGCCTTAAACAGACACGCGCTTATTGTGCCCTTCAAGAGAGCCGAGTCGCACCTGATGATTGCTGCTATCATCCTTGCTGCCGGGCAATCTAGCCGCATGGGCCAGCACAAGTTGCTCCTTCCCCTGCGTGAAAAGCCCGTGTTGCTCCATGTCGTTGATCACGCCCTGGCCGCCGGTTTTGATGAGGCGCTGATCGTGGTTGGCTACCATGCGGACGACGTGCGCAGGTTGCTGGCTGAACGCCCGGTACAAATCGTCGAAAATCCCGACTACGCCCAGGGGCAAAGCACCTCGGTCCGCGCCGGAATTGCCGCGCTGGCTCCAGCGGTGGAGGCGGCCATCATACTGCTGGGCGATCAACCCCTGGTCGATGCAACCACACTGAAATTGCTCCTGGAAGCCTGGCAGCACACCACCAGACCCATCGTCGCTCCGTTTTATCACGGCCAGCGGGGCAACCCGGTCCTCTTTGCCCGAACGCTCTTCCAGGAACTCCTCAGCGTCACAGGAGACCAGGGGGGCCGCGAAGTGCTTCAACGCCACGCCCACGAGATTGCGCCAGTCCATCTCGACAATGCCGAGGCCGCCCAGGATATAGATACCTGGCAGGAATACCAGGCGCTGCTCAAATGGCTGGAACAAACCCCAGAGCTATAGAACGAGCGAACAGCACACAAACACGCTGAAAGGAGCAGCAGGATGGCGGGAAATCATGATGCCAGTTCGCCAATGGAGATCAAAGCGAACTATCGTGGCCGGGCCTTCACCTCTGATCTGACGGGCCAGGAGTTCTGGCTGGTAGTTGATAAAGGCTTTCTGCCAATGGGCCTAGTCCTGGGCAACTGCATCTACTCGATGGGCGCTGTGCGCAACTGGCTTGCCAGCTTCAAAGCCAACTTTCAGGGCGAGATTAAAGAATATTCCCAACTCATGTATCAGGCGCGTGAACTGGCCCTCAGCCGCATGCAATGGGAGGCTGATCGTCTGGGCGCCGACGGGGTTATCGGTGTTGATATTAAAGTAGAGTACCTGCACAACGGCGAGTGGATGGAGGTGACGGCAGTGGGCACAGCAGTACGGAAGATTTATGATGTGCCTCCCAGTCAGGGGCGTTTTGGCGCTGAATTAAACCCCTGGGTCAGCCCACAAAAATGAGAGGGGAACGGCAAAATTGCAAGAACCATCCTGCCCCCTGCCCAAATGTCCTGGTAGTGTGCCCATTTGCTTGACGACAGGCGCTGCCTATGCTACGCTTGTGTCACTCCATCATAATGCTTGATAGCACCCCCAGGTGGTGCGCTGGCTCTCAACGTCCGTGAGCATGACCTTACTGACACCCCTGGGATCGCTAAAAAGACTTCTATCCCTGGAGGCTGGGGTTATGACCGAAAAAGAACGGCTAGAAAAACAGGCGCAATCCTTTGAATTTTATGCGGGTCTCATTGAACGCGCAGTCGGTCGTGGAGCGCCACTACCTGTATGGGGGCCAACAACTGCTGAGGAATATCGGCGTCTAGCCCAAGAATATCGCCGACGGGCCGTGCTACTGGAGAAACAGGAAAAAGCGCCAGTTCAAGATCGGAGTAAAGGAGACCCCGCAGCGGTCACTCCCCAAATGGGGCAGTAACACACAAGCCGTTGATGGCCTCGACGGGAGCGGCGCGCAGACTGGCGATAGCCCGTAAGGAACACCTTTTCGTGACCTTGACAGGTATGCTAGAGTAGGGCTGAATGTAAGGGTCGAGGCAGTCAAAGCTCTCATTGTTTTGCGTGTCTCACTGCCGCCTGCTAGCTGCCAGGCAAAAAGCTGCGAGCAATGCCGCTGCCCATCCAGCATACATGTTCTCTTTGGGGTGGGCTTCCAGCCAGTCAATACGGTTGCGTGGAGCCAACACGCCAGAACAGGCCATGCAGAAGAATGTGGAGCGCCCTGATTGGCGCGCCCCGTCACTCCTGCCGGGAGCAGAGGTATGACAGAGCAGTTTCTCTCCACCAGCCGTTTGGGGAATGTCATTCAACTCATTGCCCTGGGGAAGCAGACGGGTGTGCTGAAAGTCATGCGGGGTCAGGGGTCTACTCGTGAGCAGGGAGAGATTCATTTCGTTGATGGACAACCAACCTTTGCCATGCTGGGGCAATTAGTAGGAAATGCGGCTTTGAACGTTTTCCAGAACTGGGGCGAAAGCTTGTACGCCTTCCTTGAAGGCCCGCTGGCGTCAGCGGAGCGACCGGCTTATCCAGCCGATCCTATCGGGCGGTTTGGTGAATCCGCGCTGCCGCAATCAGGCGCCTCTAGAACACGCCCTACACCGCGCTTCCCAGCAGCGCCAGGGCGCCCAATGTCAGGGAACCCGTCTTTGACTGGTCCACTTCCTCCGCTTCCTATGAATCCCGGTTCTGCCCCAGGCGCTTGGGGCGGCGGGAATACGGGTACCCTCTCTGGCAAAAACAGAGGCAACGATATGCGCCCTGGGCCAATACCGCCCCCACCCATGCGACACGAGGCGCTTCAGGCAGACCATGCGCCTCGGCGTTTGGCATCAATGGACCGCCTGGACACTCTCCCACTGGATCGGCGTGAACGCATGGTGCTGCTGCTGATCGACGGTCGCCGCAACCTGGCCGATCTGGTGCGACTGACCAGGCGCAGTGAGCAAGAGGTGCGCGTCATCCTCTCGCATCTGGCTACGCTACGCTTGATCGAATAGAGACCCACAGAAATGCCTATCGTACTCACTGAGCAAGATAATGATAAGCAACAAATAGCCAGGTCGAGGGGAAGTGCGCTTCACCGGACTTTTATTTGCTACCTCATAGGAGGATACTGTCTATGATGCCAAAACGCCTGCGGTTCGGTATCCGCGCTCAGCTTACCTGTATCGTCCTAGTTGCTGCACTGCTGAGTACCATAGCGACCCTCTATATCGCCAATAGCGCGATTCAAAGCTACGTTATCGACCAAGCCAAGCAGCGCGAAGCGCGCAACCTTGATGTCGCCTTATTGGTCCTGCATACAGAATTTGGCGATAACGTCTCCATTGACGTGGGGGGCCACCTTGTGGCCGATTCTCCGTTAGCCGCCAGCACCAGCGGATTGGGCCAGGGAAACCTGAACGATTTTCGCCCTTATCCGCTCAACGATGACGTGGACTACGTTGATGAAGTACAGCACCTCGCTGGGAGCGCTGTAGCTGTCTATCAATGCGCCAACGAGCGCGGCGACCTGATTCCCGGCGGCTGCCCCATGATTTCTACGACCCTGGCGAAAACGGGCGCCGGGCAGAACGATAAGCTCAACGACCCCGTTCTCCAATATATGAAGAACCATTCCTCATTAGTAGAAGAAGATACCGTCAGCGGGGTGCCCTATATTGCCGCCTATCAGGCCATGTATAGCCCGCAACATGATTTTATCGGCGTACTTTTCGTGGGTGAGCCACTGGCAGGCATTCAGGATCTCATCTTCCATACCACCCTTCAGCTCGCCATCGTCGGCGGCCTCATCATGATTGTCGGCGCGATCTTCGCCATCCTGTTGGCCCAGGCAATCACTAGCACCCTCCAGTCCGCCGCCCGGCAAGTAAGCTCGGCTTCTACCAAATTCGGCGCCATAGCTGCCCAGCAATCCAGTGGCTCTGCTCAACAGGTATGGGCCATCAACGCGATCTCCCAGGCCCTGCGGAACCTCTCAGAAACAGCCACTGACGTTGCCAGGCGCTCAGAGCAACTTGCGCAGATGGGCATGCAAGTTTTACAGCGCCGCTCTGAGATTTCCCCAACGCAGATGGATTCGATTATCAACTATATCACGCGCTCCACACACGATATTAGCGTCCAAAGTCGCCAGCAAGCTTCCACCGTAGATCGCATGAATGGGGCAATGCAGGCAGTCATGGAGGTGGCCCAGCAAGTAGCACATGATAGCCAGCAAACAACCGAAGGCGCTGAACGCCTGGGGCAGGTAGTCAGCCAGTTGCAACGGCTGGTCGGCGCCAATGATCTCGTAGGCAAGAGGGAAGAACCCGGCAAGACGAGCGCTGACAAGCAGAGCGTAGAGCCACAGCGCGAGACGACTGGCTCACCAGGAGCAGTGAGCATGCTCACGCCAGCCCCGCTCGCGCCTGTTGTCCGCTCCGCACGGCCATTGCAAGCTGGGAAGGCGTCCACCAGAACACCTGTATTGCCGCCCCTGCCCCTATCACCCAGCGGCGCCCTAAACACCCAGGCTCCAGGCCAATCGTTCTTCCCACCAGGCGGGTGGGACAAGCCCACACCTGACCAGCCAAAGACACGATCAGGCGTACTACGCCCACCGACCCGCTATGATCCAAGCGGCGATCCCGGCTCATTCCCATCGTTTGAACCAGGAAACCTCTTCCCAGAGAACGGGAACAACAATCCAACGTATCCAGCATCTCAACGTGATCCCAGAGGAAGGAAATAACCGCCGATGTATGAAGATCAGCTCAAACGGGTGGAACTGTTCGAGAATCTTGATAAAAAAGAGTTGCGCCTGCTCGCAAAGACCTGCACAGAGCGGCAATATGCCGCCGACGCTGTACTCATGCAAGAAGGAGAGGCTGGCGCGGGCCTCTTTATTCTCATTGAGGGAAAGGTTCGCGTCACTCAATCAGGTGGCGCCGGGCAACCACCGCGTGACATCGCCACCCTCGCTGCCGGTGAAGTCATTGGCGAAATGGCCTTGCTTGATGATCTGCCGCGTTCGGCCACCGTGACTGCAATTGAGCCATGTCGCTGCCTGCTTATTCCTGTCTGGGATTTCCGCGCCACACTGCGCGAATCGCCAGAGATTGCTATCAAATTGCTGATCCAACTCAGCAGGCGGCTGCGCAAAACCGAGCAGCAATTGCATAAGTAGCCAGCGCTCCAGCCAGGCGGGGGAGAGAACCGAAACGCTCCCCCGCTTTAGCGCTTGCTGCGTCGTAGGAGTTCTTCCATCTCCTGGCGCATCTCTTCAAGATCGCTAAACGAGCGATAGACACTGGCAAAGCGGATATAGGCAATGCTATCCATTGTGGCAAGCTTCTCCATCACCATCTCGCCAATTACCTGGCTTGCCACCTCTGTTCGCCCCAATTGATACAGCGCCTGCTCAATTTCCTCAACCGCATTTTCCAGTTCGCCCACAGGCAGCGGGCGCTTTTCGCAGGCTCTGCGGATGCCTCGATAGAGCTTCTCACGATCATACGGCTCACGGCGCCCATCACGCTTGACCACCAGTAACTGCGCCGTTTCTACCCGCTCGTAGGTGCTAAACTTGCGACCACAATCTTTGCACCGTCTGCGCCGATGAATCCCATCGCCAGCATCACGGGAATCCGTAACCATTGATTCGTGGCCGCCGCAAAATGGACATTTCATACAACTTGCCGCGCCCGCTTCAAGCGCTCGCGCTCCTCACCAGTTCAAGGACACCGATCTATAACAAGCGAGAGGGCATACATCCCAGCATCCACTGTGACATCAGGAAACAGCGGAATAGAATGACACAACATATCATACCACAGATGGCTTTCTCAGGCATACGGGCACTGAACCAGGTAGAAGAGATTGAAGCTCACCAACGGGCAAGAACAGATGAAGAACGAGGCGGAGGACTAAAGCGCTTAGTCTTCCGCCTCGTCAGAAACAGGCCAGATTGAGGAACAAGACGCTAGGCGCTGACACCGACTGGAATGGGCGCCAGCCGTGCTGTTGCACGCGCCGCATCCGCCGCGCTGACGGCAAGCGGCTGCATCTTCCCAATATAACCGGAGCGGAGCCTGGCGCCCTCGCGCCAGTACGCATACCAGTAAGGTCCGTGCCCTGCCCCCATCTTACAGGTACCACAGGTGGGCTTACCACACTTGCGATATTGGAGTTGATACGTAATATGCAGGTCCGCTGGTAACTGAGCCATCGGAGTCCACCTCCACCCGCTCCGTGCGGTATTTGATGAGATTCTGGCGAGCCTGCCAGCAGAAGCTTGCTCTCGCTCTCCATCGAGCCTGCTTTCCGACCACTGCTCGCTTTCACTGAGAGCATAGCATCGATAGATGAATATCGCCTGAATGCCATCCCACAAAAATGAATAGTTATTCATCCTGCCAGCGAAATTGAGGGAGAAAAACTGGCGCCTCTTGACAGTTTTTTCATCTTCCGCCGCCGCTTTTTCATGCGGCCAATTCCCTCTGGCGTGGGTTATACTTATCAGGAAGAAATGCCTAGTCTTCTCGTGCCGCAAGGAGAGAGATTGCTCATGGAAACACTGCACGCGCTCTTGTTACACCCCTATCCAGGCCAGATTGATGAGGCCCCCCGCCAGCTTGGACTCCTGATCGAGCGCCTCCCGGCGCTTCCAGAACTTCTAGTCGCACGCTTCTTTCGGAGTCAGGGCGAAGCGCACACCTACCTCATCCTCACCACCTGGGATGCAGAGGCGGGCAGGAAGTCAGAAACAGACGACCCACTAGAAAGCGCCGCCAACGACCTGGCATTACAGAGGCCAGATCGAGCCTATCGGCTGACACTCCCAGGGCTGATGCAAGGGGAGACGGAGGAATGGTTCCTTCGCTATACGTGGGGCTACAGCCGTTCTGGCCTGGAGGCCCGCCACGCCATTGTGCTGGTCGTCAGCGGGGTCACTGGGCAGCAGGGCTACATGCGCAAGCAGTGGATAGCAGGTCTGCGCACCCTGGCGACTGAAGCGCCAGTAGGGCAAATATTTGTGGCGCGCAGCATTCCCCAGGCGCCAGCCGAAGACACCGCGCCACTCTTCCTCTGCTACCTGGGCTGTCCCTCTGATGCCGAGGTCCAGGCTGTACGTGTACAGCCTATCTTTGAAGAGATCGTCACCTGGCTGAGCCGGTTCGCGCAGGTGCGCAGCTTCGACTTTGCCCCACTCTTTCCTGATTATCGCGCACCGGCTTGACGCTTCCCCCGCTCTAACTCATTACAGGCTGTTCATCAGCGCGTGATTGGATGAGCCGAAGCAAGGAAAGCAGCCTGGAGAAACTTCTATGCGCGCGGTGGCGTGTCTTCATCGCGGAAAGATGGCTCTTCCTGCACCCCCACCAGCCGCTGAAGCTGCTCGACCACCCGCTCAAGCTGGTTCGCGTACTTACCTGCCGCTTCAGCGCTGGAGGCCAGTTGGTCAGAGACCTGATTGGTCACTTTGACTGCCGTACTCAGCCTATCACTGCTCTCCTGCTGCTGACGTGAAGCCTCCTCAATATAACCGGCCAGCCTGACTATGAGCGCCACTGCGCGTGAGATCTCCACAGGAGGCAATTCCTCCCATTGCTGCCCAAGGACATTGCCGGTGCGGATCATATGGCTGGCAGCCTGGTTTGTGGCGTTCGCCAGATACGCAATGTTCTGCACACCCGCCTGGCAAGCATCAACCATCCAGAGTTGTTCAGCCGCAGCGCTCTCCTGCTGCGCGCCCAGCGAATTGAGCGAAGTCGTCGTGCTGCGCAACTCGCCGACAGAGGCAAAAACCGGCTTAGCCGTCGAGCGACCAACTAGAAGACCGATAATGGCGGCAACCGTCGCCACTGCCGCCGCAATGAACGCCGAGAGTTTGATCTGAGTATCGGCTACACTGGTGACGGTTGGCAGAGGGCTAAGGACAAAATACATCCAAGGAACTTCGGTGAGTTTCTGCCCGAAAAATTGATAGGTCGTCGAATCAGTGGAACTCGCCGCCGTCTGAAAAAGCGCCGTACTGGCCGTATTCTTCTGGGCATCAGCCACCAGGGGCAAGGGATCGACATTCACCGACGACGCCGAGCCATAACGCGCTTCGTCTTTGATTTCGTTCTGGACATCATCCGGCAGCGGCGCAACCGCTGTAAAGCGCTCAGCGGTATTCGTATCGGCAATGCGCACACCATTCTCGTCAATGATGAAAGCGCCGCTGCCATCGCCGTTGGCGCCCTGGTCGTTGGCAACAATGTCCCAGATATGCGTAATCCGCAGCGTTGCGCGAATAAAGCCAAGCACCTGCTTCGCCGGTGTAGCCACAGGCACATCAATATTCATGACTCCCTGGCGTGATTCGGGATCATAGAAAATCGGCGAGAGATACTCGCGCCCTTGCTGCTCGGCCTGCAATTCAGGCGCAGGAATCTGGACAGCGCCCGGAACCATTTGACCCTGATCGGTCGAAAGGTGTATCCGACCTTGCAGATCAACATACGACCAGAAGCTGTAGTTCTGATCACGGTACTGCCCGGCTCCCAAGGCAATCGCCGCGCGACCAGTGTCGGTGGGATTCACATGATTCGTAGCAATATCATTAAAGAAAATCAGCGTCGTCTCGATGTTTGCCAGGGTTTCTGCATCCAGACGACGCTCGTGAATATAGGTGTTTACCAGATCAGCTTTGCTTTGCACATCCGTTTGGAGCGCCTTCGTCCCTTGATCGATCAGGCGCGAGCGCGCCAGCAGATCATCGCTGGTCACAACGATAATGAGCGGCAGCACAGCAGCCAGAAAGAGCAGAAGCGAGAGACGTAACGAGAGGGAAAGGCGTCGGGATCGCCAGCGACGCCTGCCAGATGGAAGCATCATCTTCAAAAAACCTCACTTCTTCCAAGGGATAGGTCATCCTCACGAGAGGAACGTAATAAGGCCGAGCCGAAGCAGGTCGGCCAGCGAATGAACGACTTCCTCTTCAGGCCGCCCGGAGAGACGAGCTAACTCAGCAACGTTATGTTCTCCATCTGCCAGCAGCAGGAGCGCGCGGTGTGCCCACGAAAGGCCATAGCTTGCCGCCAGGCGCGGAATATCTTGCGGATTGGGGGCACGCTTGGGACGATGATAGGGCGTTAACACCAACAGCGGGGGCGTTGAAGGAGACCCACCAGGAGGTGAACCTGGCGGGCCATGCCCTGGCGGTTGAGGCAGTCGGGAAAGCCCATAGCCTGATGGCTTTGCCCCTGAGGCAGGCCCTCGCCTCTGCCCATCTGCGGAAGGATGTATGGGTGCAGAGGAAGAAGCAAGCGGACCAGAACGCTGCGCTGTTGGTGGAGAACCCGCCAGCGGACCAGATCGCTCCGGTTGGCTAGCCCCAGGACGCGAACCTGGCGCTGGACGGTGTATGGAGCCAGCTTGAGAGGCCCGAGAGCCGCGTAAGTCCGGGGTAATATTCGGAACGGGCCTCGGAATATCCACGAGAAAGGCAAACCGGCAAGCTCCCCAGGTAAACAACGTCTCCAGGGCTGCACAGCCACTCTGCATACCAGTGCTGGCGTAGATAGCTTCGCCATTGACGAAATAAATATCCCCTTCTTCCAGCCCCGCATCGTCCGTTCGTTCAATGCTGAGTAGCCCGGTGCGGCGCCCCAAGGCAATCACCTCAATCACCTGTGAAAGCTGGTCGGCGATAGTGGCTCTCTGTCTACGCATGTCTTTCTCTGTGATCTTTCTCCGGCACAGCCCGCTCTATTGGTCCGGTTGTGCAACAGCATGCCTGGCAAGTGGCAAGCGCAATGTTCTAGCCGGCATCCTGGGGGGCCTGCGCTATTATACGAGGTTTCCCCTTATTCGTCGAGAGCTACGTGCCCACAAGCCTCTTTGGCAAATGAACAACTTGGCAAATGACTTGCGAGGGTAATAGTATAGATAGGCAAAATACAGCAATCGTCCAGGTAGTACTTTTGGGGCGTTTCTATCGCTCCCCGGCTGATTGCATTAGAGGGAGCATAACCCCTGGTCTTCAGTAAGGCTGGGCGAACCTTTGACCTTGTGTTACAATTGAGGTAGAGGAGATAGATAAGGTTTATCCACCAGATGATGCAACACCATCAGCAGGCGCCCTCGAAGGATCAGATTGTCGGATGGGTACAGCTTCACATCTGTCCTGTGGAAGATCTCACCATTCAGGCCGTTACTAACCGGGAGGAGGCGCGTTAGTCAAGGTAGAATGGGGGCGACCCCTCATCACTTCATCTTCTTTACCATTCCCACTCCCTCTACTTCAGCGGCGCGTTGTACTTCCCCAACAGAAGGAGCTATCAGAAGCGCGGAGTATAAGTAGACAGTACGGGCAGGTTTCTTAACAGCCATGATGTAGTGACACGAGGAGCGTAATTTTTACTACTGGCCGAAAGAACCAGGAGGATACGTTGAAAGCACAACAAGTCAAAATCATCCCTCCTGAGGGGGGTGTACATGTGGGTGAGGACGAGGGCCAGCGGCAGCCACTGGTCGTCGTGAGCAGTTATCCACCAAGGAAGTGTGGGATTGCGACGTTTGTGGAAGAAGCGCTCGAATTTGTGCGTGCCCATCTACCGGAGCGGTCGATTCATATCGTGTCACATCTGGATGGTCAGGGGCCGAACGTCCATCCCATCCTTGACCAGCAAGACCCAGATTGGCCGGAGACTGTTGGCGCCTTTATTCAGGAACTGAAGCCCTATACCGTCCATCTGGAGCATGAATACGGACTCTATCAGTATAGTGACCCGGTGACTGGTCTCCATGATAATAACGAGCGGTTCATTCGGCTGCTCGCTAACTTGCGCGCCGCTGGTATCCCCACCGTTGTTGAAACGCATACCGTTCATGGGCGCTATACCGAAGCTGAAGAGCGCTTCTTGCGCCAATTGGTAGCAACTTGCACCACTCTGATCCTGAAATGTGACTATCAGCGCTGGCGCATGGAGTGGAACTTTCACGAGCGCCCAGAAAATGTCATCGTCATTCCGCATGGCGCCCGTCCCGATAAGCTCGACCTGGACCCGGAAGAGTGTAAGCGCCGTCTTGGACTAAACGAATTGGTCGGCAAGCCTGTCCTTGGACTCATTGGCTGGATTCAAACCAACAAGCGTTGGGACTTGATTCTCGATCAATGGGAAGACCTGCGGCGCGAGGTGGTGGGGCGCACCGGCCAGGAATGGATGCTGCTCTGCGCCGGAAACATGCGTGACCCCAACGACACGGCCTTCTTTGAGCAGTGCCGGGCTAAAGCGCAGGAACTCGAACGGCGAGGCATTGCCCGTTATGTGCAGTTTGACCCACGCGGCGACCGATACTATGAGATGATGGCTTGCTTTGATGTCGTCGCCCTACCATCGCTGGACGAGACGCAATCGGGCACACTGGCGCGCATTTTCGCGCTGGGCAAACCCTATATCACCTCAGCGCCCCTGGAAGGGCTGACTTCCCAGACGGTGGAGAGCGAGGCAGGATTGCTTTTCTCCAACCAGGCCACCCTGCGGCGGGGACTGGTGCGGCTGATGACCAATCCCAACCTGTGCGCCGAACTCAGCGCGCATGCGCGGGGGTATCTGCAACAGATCGTCAGTTGGGATGTCGTCGCCGAACACTATCTGGACGCCTATGCAATGGCAGCGGCGAAAATGCGCTACACGCCAGTCGAAGCGCAGCAAGCTGCCAAAGCATCCGTGCAAAGCTCCTAGTGAGCGAAGCAGTCACTCTGGATAGCCCAACGATACAAGCGTGTTACCCGGAGCGAGGGAGCATTGGCTTGCTGCCATCCCCTCGCTTTTTGCTGGTCGGCTGCAATGGCAGAAGAGGCACACCACTGCGCCAGGACAGATTGCTGGCAACATTTGGCGCAAAACGCTGGCATAGACTATAATGCAGGAAGCGGCAGAGACTGGACAATTGCACGAATAGTGGGTAGGGCAAAACGCCTAGATAGGCAGCGAGTGCGCACACACCTCTGGCGAAGGATTACCACCGTGTCGGGCGGCTCTTGTTTGTAGCGCAGAACCCTGAGCAGTGCCAGAGCGTATGTATATCAGAGATACCGATGCTGATCCTATCTCTTATAGATGGCTTCCTGGACACTAAAGAGAGGGTACAATGGACGTTCCAGTTGGAGCGCAGGAATACGCAGAGCAGGGCAAGGCGCTGCTCCTGCAAGGGCAGGCCCGCAACGCGGCGGTCGCCTTCGCTCACGCGGTAAAAATAGATCCGAATCTGGTAGCAGGCCATCTGGGGCTGGCTCAAGCCAATCTGGCGCTTGGTTCCTATGGGCTGGTGCATATGGCTTGCCGTCGTGTGCAGGAGTTGGAGCTATCCGGCCCCGACGCCGATATGGCGCAGGCGCTCATCCTCGTACTGGACCGCCGCTATGATCGCGCCGTCGAGGCGCTGGAAAAAGTGACCGCCGTCGAGCCTGATCGCGCTTACGCCCACGCGCTGCGTGGCTATTGTCTCAAGCGGCTCGGCAAAGATTATGAAGCGGCCCTGGCCGAAGCCAAAGCAGCACGCCTGGCAGGCAACGTAGACTTTGCCGAGCTTTTCCCCAAGGTCGAGAAGGCCGAGACGCCGCCAGAGCGCGAGCGCCCCCAGCCTGCTGCTGTCCCACAGGACACGGTAGATAAATACCGCGAGCCGTCCTGGCAGCCACCCTCGCAGGTGCGCCGTCAGGTCGCGCAAATTCGCTTCGCCACGCGCAACGCCACTCTCGTGACGACTTCGCTGATTATCATTAATGTCGTGGTTTTTCTGATCGGCGGGCTGATGGCAGGTGATTTGCTCAACCCACTGCAAGCTGCTGCGAATGGACACAATGGGTTTCTCTATATCTGGGGCATTCAAGATAGGCCCGATGTCTTCCAAGGGTATCAATATTGGCGAATCATCACTGCCATGTTCCTGCATGAGAGCTGGCTGCATATTGGCGTGAATATGTTCTCGCTCTACTTCGTTGGCCGACTGGCTGAACAAGTGTATGGGCATTGGCGCTTTTTGCTCATTTACCTGGTCACGGGTATTTTCGGCGGCATCCTGGTTCTCTTCCTTTCTGATATTCCCGTGCTAGGCGCGTCAGGAGCTATCTTCGGCGTTTTCGGCGCGCTGGGCGTTTTTTTCTGGTACAATCGACACGCATTTGGCTCGGCGATGCTCAGCCAGTGGGTCTTCTGGCTTGTCCTGAACCTTGCCTTCACCTTTGGCTTTGGCGATATTTCTGTTTCCGGCCACATTGGCGGATTGTCAATGGGACTGCTGCTGGGGCTGCTGCTGATGCCCGGCTTCTGGACACCCATCCGGGTGCGGCTGCGTCGCGGGCAAACCGGCGACGCCATCCTGTTCGCGCTCAAGCCGATTGCCGTCCTCGTCGCCATTGGCGCGGCGCTAATCCTCCTGGCCTACTTCCTCGGCGGCGGGCGCTAAAGCCAACGGCCAGCCTCGTCATCCACACGCGGGCCGCCCACGATGGCCGCCCGCGTGTTTCGATTTCCACGCTAGCTCTGCGCCACCTCGGCCTCTGCCTGATTGGTTGCCTGGAGCGTTGCAAAGCGCGCAAGCGCCTCTTCGAGCCGATCATCGGGGACCGTCAGCGAGAGGCGCAGATAGCCCTCGCCGCCGGGGCCAAAGTTCGTGCCCGGCGTCACGAAGACCCCGATACGATCCAGCAACTCGAAGGCGTACTCCTTGGAGGTCTGGCCCGGTGGAATCGCAGGCCAGAGGTAGAGGCTGGCTTTCGGCGACTCCACCCGCAGCCCCAGGCGCTGGCAGGCCGCCACGAGCAGATCGCGCCGACGCTGGTAGATCAAGTTGCGCTGAGCAATCCACTCCGGCGGCAGCGCGAGCGCCTCAATCGCAGCGTACTGGAGCGGGCGAAAGATGCCGGTATCGATGTTGGTCTTCAACTGGCCGAGCGCCCCCACTACCTCCGCGTTTCCTACCAGCATGCCCAGCCGGAAACCAGCCATATTATACGCCTTCGAGAAGGAATAAAACTCGACGGCCACCTCCTGCGCGCCAGGGATTTCCAACAGCGAGAGAGGTCGGTAGCCATCAAAGCTCACATCGGCGTAGGCCATGTCATGCACCAGCAGCACATCATACTCATGGGCAAAGCGCACAGCCCGGTGGAAGAAATCAGCAGGTGCAATCGCGCCAGTTGGATTATTAGGATAGTTCAGCCAGAGCAGCTTCGCGCGCCGGGCGACATCGGCGGGAATGGCCTCCAGATTGGGCAAAAAGCCCTGTTCGGCAGTCAGAGGCACAGAATAGTTGGTTGCGCCCGCCAGGGTGGACCCTACACCGTAAACCGGGTAGCAAGGGTCAGGTATCAGCGCCACATCGCCAGGGTCCAGCAATGCCATCGAAAGATGCACCAGCCCCTCTTTCGAGCCAATCAAGGGCACAATCTCGCGTTCCGGGTCCAGGCTCACCTTAAAACGCGCCAGAAACCAGCGCGAAATTGCCTGCCGGAACTCGGCCATCCCTAGATATTCTGGATAGCGCTGGTTGATCGGTTTCTGCGCCGTCTCGCACAGACGCTCAATCACCGTATCTGGCGTCGGCAGGTCAGGATCGCCCATCGCCAGGCTAATGACATCCACGCCGCTGGCGCGCTTGGCCGCGATGCGCGCCGCCGCATCGGCAAAGTGATAAGGCGGCAGGAGCCGCATTCGTTCTGATAATTGCATACGTTTCCTCACAACTTAATTCGCTGGTACAACCTCATACCAGTTGGGACCAATCTTCATATCCACTTTGAGCGGCACACTCAGGGCCATCGCCTCCTCCATCGTGGCACGAACCAGACCTTTCACCAGTTCGATCTCATCCTCTGGCGCCTCAAAGACCAGCTCATCATGCACCTGCAAGATCATCCTCGTGCGCAGACCAAGCTCCTCAAAGTGATCTTGCAAGCGAACCATCGCAATCTTAATCATATCTGCATTTGTGCCCTGGATCGGCATATTGATCGCCTCGCGCTCCGCTGCCTGGCGCTGCACCATCGGCAATGCGAGCAAGTCGGGCATATAGCGGCGGCGGCCTAGCAGCGTTTCCACGTAGCCCTGCGTGCGCGCAAAGTTCTTGGTTTCCTCAACATACCCTTTGACCAGCGGGAATGTCGCCTCATAGTTGCGAATATACTCGCTGGCCTCTGTTTGTGAAATATCTGCCACGCGCGCCAGACCAAAAGGCGACTGCCCATACAGCACGCCAAAGTTAATGGTCTTGGCGATGCGGCGCATCGCCGACGTCACTTCGTTCAACGGCACTTTATATAGGCGCGCCGCCGTCGCTGCATGCACATCCTCATCATGCTCGAAGGCCGCCACCAGTGCAGGCTCGCGGGTGATATGCGCCAGGATGCGCAACTCCACCTGAGAATAATCCGCCGTCAGCAGCATGCAGCCAGGGTCCGCCAGAAAGGCTCGACGGATGCGCCGCCCCACTTCCGTGCGAATGGGGATGTTCTGTAAGTTTGGCTGGCTGCTGGAGAGCCTGCCGGTAGATGCAATCGTCTGATTAAACGACGTATGCACACGCCCATCCCTGGGGTGTATCAGTTCCAGCAAGCCATCCACATAGGTGGACTTTAACTTAATAAGCTGGCGATACTCCAGCAGGTTATCAATAGCCGGATGCGCGCCCTTCAGCGTATCCAGCACCTCAGCATCCACTGAATACCCCGTCTTCGTCTTCCTGATTGGCGGCAGCTTCAATTCCCTGAAGAGGATGTCACCAAGCTGCTTCGTCGAGTTGATATTAAACTCGTGCCCGACGGAATCGTAGATAGCTTGCTCCAGCACCGTGATCTGCTCGCTCAGGTCCGTCGCCATACGCCGCAGGAAATCAGGGTCCACTAGAATGCCCGCCAGCTCCATCCGCGCCAGGACGGGAATCAGCGGCATCTCTACCTCGCTGAAGAGCTTGTAAAGCTGGCGCTCCTTCAGCCTGGCCTCGATCACCCCAGCCAGCCGATAGGTCATATCGGCATCGGCTCCGGCATACTCCGCTGCGGCATGTATTGGCGTCTGCGCCATGCTGATCTGCTTGGAGCCGGTCCCGATCAGATCAGTAATCGGCGTCATCACCACGCCTAGATGCTCAAACGCCTGATCTTTCAACCCCAGACCACGCCGCCCAGGATTCAGCAGATAGGCGCCCACCATCGAATCACACTCCAGGCCACGCAGCCAGACGCCATGCTGCGCCAGCGCCATCATATCGAACTTGGCGTTATGACCGTACTTCTTCAGGCGCTCGTCTTCCAGCAGCGGCTTGAGGACTGCTAGCACCCTGTCTAGCGCTAACTGCCGACCTGGCTCGCGGCCATCGGGCGTCGTGACGTGCCCCACTGGCAGATAGTACGCTTCATTCTGGCCCATTGAGAGCGAGATACCCACGATAGCAGCGTTTAAGACATCTTCCGAGGAAGTCTCGAGATCAATGGCAAACCCGCCGCTCGCCCGCAGGCTGCGCGCCAGCAGTTCCAGCCCATCCTCGCTATCTATGACCATCGTGCTGGTATACGCAGGCGCAGCCTGCTCTGGCGTCAGGATGCGCGGCCTGATCGGCGGCGCTGGCAGGTCTTCGCCCTGCTCGGCCTCAGCCTCTACCTCATCCTGCGCAAAGAGGCTCAGTTGCTCCGGGCCAATCGCCGGAGTTGCTGCCGCGCCAGACGGAGCAGCGAGAACAGAAGGAGCAGGCGCCTGCGTGGCGCTAGTAACGGAGACGGCGCGGCGCGCAGCAGGCAAGGAAGCGGCAGGCGGCGCGGCGACAGTCTTGCTGGCATTAGAGCGCGAGACGCGATCCACCAGGCTATAGAACTCTAGCTCGCGGAAGAGCGCCAGCACCTCCTCGCGGTTGAGCGACTGCAAGCGGCAGGCATTCAGATCGAGCGTCACCGGCACATCGGTGACAATCGTTGCCAGGCGCTTGCACTGGCGCGCCAGTTCCTCATGCGCGCTGAGCGTAGCGCGCACTTTGGGCGGCAACTCATCCAGATGAGCCAGAATCCCTTCCAGCGAGCCATATTGGTGAATCAGATTGGTCGCCGTCTTATCGCCAATGCCAGGGACACCGGGAATATTGTCTGATTTATCCCCAACCAGGGCTTTATAATCAACGAGCTTGGCAGGCACAAACCCATAACGCGCCTGCACCGTTGCCTCATCGTAGTACGCCAGTTCGCCACGCAACGGCTTGCTGGCGTAGGTCACGCGCACCGATGGATTCACCAACTGCAAGGTGTCCAGATCGCCGGTAACGATGACCGTTGAGACATCCCGCGCAGTGGCCTGGCGCGCGAGCGTCCCCAACACATCATCAGCCTCAAAGCCATCCAACTCATAGATCGGCATGCCAAACGCCTCGACCAGTTGGCGAATGCGGCCAAACTGCGGGCGCATTGTATCAGGCAGCGGGGGACGCTGCGCTTTATAGCCATCAAACTCCAGATGGCGGAACGTCGGTGTCGGGCGATCAAACGTCACCGCCGCATAGTCAGGATGAATATTCTTCAACGCATCCAGCAGCATCCGGGCAAAGCCAAAGACGGCGTTGGTTGGCTCGCCGGTATGCGTCGTACTCATATCTTCAGGAAAGGCATGGAACGCGCGGTGAAACATCGCATGGCCGTCAATGAGCATCAAGGTTGGCCTGGACTGCTCATTGGCCTCTGAAACACCGGCTTCATTCTGGCTGATCTCGCTCATCGCAAGCCTCTTAACTCTATCTAGCCCTCAGAACTCTTTGTCTCTTTGGATTCAGATTGGGAAGATTCAGGGATGCTCTGGAGCGGACGATAGGAACCATCCCATCCCCCAACCCATTCGTACAACTGCGCCGTCGTGGAACCATGCCCAGCAGATTGCAGCAGCGCAAACGTCAGGCGCGTTGCATCGCGCAGCGGCGCGGCGCCCTGCTCCGGTGCGCGCAGCCAGGCCAGCAACGCATAGCGCAGTTCATCCTTTGCCGGTTGGAACAGGCGATTGGTCCAGGTACCCGTATCTAGCAGGAGTTTGTTTCCTGGAAGCCGAAGCGCGCCCTCCAGATGCGTATGGCCGATCAGCGCAATCTGTGTCGCTGCATCCCGTAAGAATATATTCTTTGCGGCGGGATCGCTTTCGGCAAGATGGGTATGCTCATCGGCAGTCTCAGCAAAAATCCTCGCCAGCGCAGCCATCGGCTCGCGCCCCAGCGCCACGCCCAGCATATGGGCAACCTTCTGCATCTTCGCCTCGGTTTCGGCATCAAGAGCGATGCCAGCGATCTCTAAAACCTCACGCTGCAGCCCGGCCAGGTCCGGCCAGGCCGCCTCAAAGAGCGCAGCGGGATTGCGTTCATCCCCCGCCGCCAGCCCAACCAGAGACGGCTGCGGCGGATTGCGCAGACTGGCCGCGCGCGGCGCGCCTTGCAGAACGAGATCGGGCGCAAAGCGGCAGAGAAAGGCCAGGATATGGCTCGACGGGAGTGGCGGGACAAAACCTTCTAGATAGGGATAACGCTGGCGAATAGGCACGCTCACATCATAGTAGTAGCGCGACCCCCAGGGCAGCGGCATACTCTCTGGCCCAGCGGCGCTCTGTTCTTTGCCATCATCGATCAGATTGAGCAGCGGCCAATACCCATCCCAGAGTTCATCAATCCGATTCCAGGGATCAAACTGACAGCCATGCTCAAGCTCCACACCGGGCAGTGGGCGATAGGCGCGGCTCAGGCAGAAGCGCGCACGGCCAGGCTCCGCGCCGATAGCCTCACGCACGCGGGCGCGCACCGCAGCAAAGCACAACTCCAGATCATGATTGCCAATCGTAAATGTCAGCCGATGCTCCGGCGCGGCGAGAAAGCGACGCAGCGCGGCAAAGAACGGGGGATGCGCGGCAATGATGCGCTCAACTTTGGCAGCACCAAAAGCAATGTCGGTATACTGCCTGTCGGGGGCGGCTGGCGCGGCAGCCAGAAAATCGAAGCAATCGCCATTGATGACCAATTCCAGGCTGGTGGCCTGGCCCAAGAATCCGTCCGGCTCTATTGCAGCCAGCAAGCCATCTAGCGCGTCCTGCTGACGCTGGTAAAAGCCTTCACCTTGGAGCAGCCCATCACCCAGATGCAGATCACTCACCACCACACATACCTGTTGCCTATTTGTAATCATACGCTACACCTGGAACAGATGTTTGTATTTTAGCAGGCACATCATAGCACATCTGGCGCCGGATTACGAACTACCTGGGGTGCAGTGATGGTTGGAAATTGCTTAAAATATGGTGAAAACGTGTTGGCGAGGTGGTCCGAGGCTAACGCCTGATGCGTGGGTACAAGCGCGAGCGGGCAGCCCACCCGTCCCTCATCGCTCACCATACTTGCGCTTTGATCTCCTAAACGCTGAACAATCACACCAGATACAGGTTGAAGGTTTGGACGCGATGCTGATGTTTGGAGCAATAGCGTCGGCGACACTGCACCTGCAAGAAGCGGTTGAGCGGACTCCAGACCCACCGATTTTTGCCGTCTTCTCCCTTGTGTACCCAGAAAGCTGCCCGCTTGCACCACATTTGAGCCAGCGGCCAATAGTGGCACGGGTTACATCGCATTTGGCAGCTAAGGTCTCGTAGGTGGGCCAGCACTGCTCGCACAGATCGCCTGTCGCTCGATTGAAGTAGCACATCGAGCGCAGCACGTTGATGAGCGTAAACACGAAGCCCAGCCGCTGATAGAGGGAGCGACTCTCACGGGTCGGAGCGACGACTCCGACCCGAGCGCCCAAGTGCTGCGCCTCTTCCAGTACCCAGCGCATCAAGACCGTTCCCACCCCACGACGCCGCATCTGCTCGGCGACCTCGACGCTGTAGATGCCTGCGCCTCTTGCCCCAGAAGGAGCGAGAGTACTCCCGCAGACTTGCCATGCAGTCGGGCAATGTAGTGACGCAGGGGCTGCTCAAAGCCGAGACCCAGACTTGCTATAGAGCCGTTCGCACGGTTCATCCCTCCCGTCGTCCAGGTAGCAATGAAAGGTTCCACACAGCGCTACCCCCCTTCGTCCACGACCCGCTCGACGGTCAGACCTGGCGGCGGGGGAACGGATCCGCGATGGCCCAAAGATCCATTGCCATCCCAATGCCCTCCCGCATGCGCTTCCATCCATGTTGCAAGCGTCCACGAGGTCTCCCTGAGTGTGGCAAGATCAGCGACCTGTTGCGGCGCGTGGCGGCCCACGGCGAGGGGGCGTTCCAGGAAGTGCGCGCACGCATTCGCGCCAGTTCGGTGGTGCAAGCCGATGAGACGGGTCGTCTGCGGCTTGACACCGGGCAGCGTGGTCTGCCATACTAGCCATAACGTTCCGTCTGATACGTGTTTTCCCTCATGGGAAGGACATCCCCATGCGCCTTCACTGCTGACCTTGCTGAACAACACACCTCCACCTGTCCTGGCTGACTGCCGATGATCTGGAGGCCAGTCTAGCGCCAGTTGTGCCACCACCAGTCACTGCTGGTAGCTTGTGGTATGCCCGTGCGCCCCCGCGCGCACACTCACCTAGCGCTGACTCGTTCCCCTTCCAGAGGGGTCTTTGTGTTGTTGCTCTCCTGCCGTCTTGGAGGTCGCTTATATGGCTTTACCGTTCTCTGCTCGCTTGTCACTCCTGCGCACAACGATGCGTTTGCTCTATCGGAGCCATCCGCGTGCCTTTGTCGTCAATGCCATCGCCTCGCTGGCCGAACCCCTCTTTTTCCCTGCCGTCCTGTTTCTGCTCCAACGCTTGTTTCAGCAGTTGACTGGTTCACACGGGGCTGTTCAGTTCACCCCGACCATCGTCACCCTGATGATCGGCCTGCTGGCCGCCTTGCTCATTCAGCGGGTGGGGGTGATCGTACGCGATAGCGCCGCCACCATCCTGCGCCAGGAAGCGTGGGTGGTCATCAGCAAGCGCATTATGCAGAAACTGCCTGCTGTGCCCTATCCGCTCTTCGAGAACAATGCCTTTCAGGCCCGCTATGGCCTGGTCATCCGCGAGGCGTCCGAGAAGTCCATCACCCTGGTGGATTCCCTTTTCTCCACCGTGCCCATCCTCTTTGGAGTTCTCGCCCTGACCGCCACGATGATCGCCATTGCTCCGCTGATGGTGCTGGCAATCCTGGTGATTGCCCTGCCTGCCGCGCGTATCGAACGGCAGTTCAGCCGGGCGTATTATGCGCTCCAGCAACATAATGCGCCCAATCAATTACGGATGGAGGCGCTGACCAACATGCAGGTGGATGCCCCCTGGCAGCGCGATGTCCGGGTCTATCAGAGCAACCTCATCCCCCGGGAACATGCGTCACTGGCCGAAGCCTATCTGGCCGAACTGAAACGGCTGACCGCGCGCTTTCTGGGCTTGCGTGGGGGCGCCGCGTTGATCCAGGTGGTCGGTTTCGGGCTGGCGCTGGCAGCAGCCTTCTTTCTGATCAGCCAGGGACAGCTCAGCCTCGCCAGCTTTGCCGTGCTGATTCCAGGCATCGCCTGGCTCTCAGGCATGACCAATTCCTTTATCTATCAGTATCGCTCGTTGTTGGACTCACTGAACTATGCCCAGACGTTGTTTGAGTTTCTCACCACCGAGTCCTTGGACGGGCAGCCAATGGCCTCCTCCGCGCCTGCGCCCGGCAAAGCGTCGCCGCGCCTGGCCGCCATTCGCCTCGAGGGCGTGTCCTACACCTATCCTGAAACCCAGAAGATGGCCCTGGAGGAGCTTGCCTATACCTTCACACCTGGCTTGACCGCGATTGTCGGGACGAATGGCGTCGGCAAGAGTACGCTGGTCAAGCTGCTCTCCGGGCTGATCGCGCCGACCACTGGCGCCATCGCTGTCACAGACGCCACCGGAGCAGCAATCGCACTCTCTACAGCCATCAAGGCAGTGCTGTTCCAAGACCCGGCCCATTTCCATTTCAGCATCCGCCAGAACGTCACCATGCAATTTGAGCGAGCGCCAGGCGAGGAGGAACGGATTGCCGAAGCCTTGCGGTTGGCGGGTCTCTGGGAGGTCGTAGAGGGCTTGCCGGATGGCCTGGAGACCATTGTAGGCGCCGGGTTTGGTGGCGCCACTGATCTCTCTGGCGGGCAGTGGCAGCGATTGGCCCTGGCGCGGCTGCTCTACCACGATGCCCCGCTGATTATCCTGGATGAGCCGAGCGCGAGCCTGGACCCAGCGGGCGAGCGGCAGATTTTCGCCTTGCTGAAGACCCTGGCCTACGAGAAGATCATCCTCTTCACGACCCATCGTTATGATACGATTCGCCAGGCGGATCGGATTGTGGTGCTGGTGGATGGCCGTATTGTCGAGAGCGGCACGCATGAGGAACTGGAACAGCAGGCAGGGGCATTCTGGTCGCTCTACCTGGGGCAGGGCGCCCATCCTGGGACCACATCATCAGGAGATAGGCTGCTCCGCTCTGGTTGACGGCAGGAAGGCAGGGGCTTGCCCATCTGCTCTGTCAGGAACGTGGGCAAGCCCCTCATCGTTTCAACCACCTGGCGCTTCCCCTTCAGGCGGCCCGAAACCGGCTCCCGGTCCGTTTCCAATAGCGCCATTCGAGCAGGTGACCAAGGAACGCCGCCGCGAAAAAGACCAGATAGGACTCCCCCCTGGGGGGGTCAAGAGGGGCAAGAGCAAGATGGTACAGCGCCACGACGCGGGTCTGATGCCAGCAACTGCGCCAGTTCGGATGCAGCGGGCTGCGCTGGGAGCCGGGCTGGTGCGCCAGTGCGCACGGTCTGGAATACCAAGATGCGTTGACGCAGCGCCCGGAGGGCTGCGATCCGCGCCTCGACACGGGCGAGGGTCTGCGCCAGTTGTGCTTCCAGAAGGGCGCCGATTGGCTCGCTGGGATGCTCACGATAGCGCGTCGTGAGAGCCTGGATTTCTTTCAAGGTCAGCCCCAGGGAGCGGAGGCCCTGAACCTACCTGTACACACCACAACGCCTCTTCGCCAAAGAGCAGGTAATTGCTCTCGCTCCGGCCCAGGGTGTAGAGGAAGCCGAGGCCCGCGTAATCGCGCAGGACTTTGCTCGGCACGCCAGTGCGCTGGGAGAGTTGTCCGATGGTCATCGCATGCGACCGTAACATGGCTCTATCTTTCACTCGGAGTGTGTTGGGAATCGGGAAAGTTGCTAGCTGGCACAGCAACTGAGTCGGTTCACATCCTTGGTAAAGGAGATGGCAACCAGCTTGAGGGCCTCGGCCATTGTCGGGTAGACATGAATCAGCTCGATGAAGTCGTCGGTCGTGGCCCCGAAGCGCAGGGCCATCGCGGCCTCGTGAATCACTTCGCCCGCATTCACACCGAGCATCGAGATCCCAACAACTCGGCGCGTCGGGTGTTCAAGGACCATTTTGATGACCCCGCGCGTGTCGCGGATCGCACCAGCTCGCGGCACGACGCTCAAAGGGATGGCATTGCACATACAGACGATCCCAGCGGCATTGGCTTCCTCGTCGGTCAGGCCCACGACGGCGACCTGGGGGTCGGTGAAGATCGTGCGTGGGATGACGGTATGATCAATCTGGCGCAGCGGCTCTCCAGAGAGGGCATTGTGAGCGGCGATCTTGCCGTCGTGCGCTCCCACTGGGGTCGTCATCTGGCTCTCGGTTTCTCGCCCGATCACATCCCCGGCAGCCCAGATATGCGCGACACTGGTGCGCAAGGTGCGATCCACGCTCACGGCTCCCGTCTGGTCTACCTCCACACCTGATCGCTCTAGACCAATCTCCTGCGTATTGGGACGTCGCCCGGCGGCGATCAGGAGCCTTTCGGAGGTGAGGGTGTGCTGGCTCCCCTGCTGCTGGATCGTGAGTGCAATCCCTTCTGCTGTACGCTCGACTCCACACACCTGCGCGCTGGTGACGAGGCGCAGCCCTTCCTCCTGGAGCATGTCAGTGAGCGCCTCGACGATTTCCGGCTCGTAGCCCGAGAGAATGGTCCTACCTCGGATGACGAGGGTCACTTCCGTGCCAAAGCGGGCAAACATCTGGCCCAGTTCGAGCGCGATGTAGCCGCCACCCAGGATGACGAGCGAGCGTGGTTGCTCGCGCAGGGCGGTATCCCAGGGGTCATCGGCAGCACTCAAGAGATCACTCGTGAGGTAGGGAACCATCTCCAGGCCCGGCACGTTGGGAATGGTCGGCGCAGAGCCGGTTGCGATCAAGAGCTGGTCGCCCACCAGATAGCGTGTGCCATCGGTACTCTCCACGGCAACTTCGTGGTCGGAGACCAGCGTTGCTTGCCCAGATACAACCTGGATGTGGCCAGGCCCATCGAGCAAGCTTTCGTACTTGTGAGCGCGATACTGCTGGATAATCTCATCTTTCTGAGCCATCAGGTCTGCCCAGTTGACTGGCAGGCGCACCGGGGACAAGCCTGGATAGCGCGGGTGAGCAGCTTCGTAGACCAACCGCGCCGCTTCAATCAGGTTCTTGGAGGGCAGGCACCCTCGGTTGGCGCAGGCGCCTCCGATAGTGCGCCATTCGGTCATGACGGCGGTTTTGCCGAGTTCGGCGGCATGGAGCGCGGCGGCGAAGGCCGTCGAGCCGCTGCCCAGAATAACCAGATCATAACGCTCTTGGGTTGCTGTCATCGTAATTCCTATCTCCGGGTTGCAGGCTGATCCTCTCGCAAAGCAGACGGCTCCTGCACAGGCGTCTGAGTGGCGCCAGGCATGCAGGTGGGACAGGCGGCATCGCCGTCCCGTCTCGGAAGTTTTGGGCCAAACCAGAACCAATATCCCAGGGCCAGTGCGCCCACAAAGTAGATGCCCGCCCTTGTGGAGATCAGGCCGGTATGGTGGGTGAGAAAACTGCCCAGTGCCGTTCCAGCCAGGAGTGAAGCCAGGAGCGGCAAGGTCACGACCAGATGGCAGGGACAGACAATGAATCCGCTCACCATCAAACCTGCTCCACTGAGTTGGCGTCGCATGGAAGCCTCCTTTTCGTCACATACTTAACCTATCCAGATATCCAGATGTATTATTCAGCAATAGAAGGCTCCTCCAGGAGTGCGCCAAAGATCGTGCGGGCTTCTGACAGCGCCTGTTCCGGGGTCAGCAGTTGGACAACCAGCTCAGGGTGTTCGGCGCGCCAGCGCTCCGCCATGTCAGGACTGGCAAAGGCATTGATAAACGAGCATGAACACTCCGCCTTGATAACCGGTTCCTGCCCGCACTCGTTCGCCAGGACTACCGCCGTCGTTGGGCGCCAAGTCTGGTCGCCGCTTACTGGTTCGACCGTTATGGTGATGCGCGTAGCATCGATGGGGTCCTGGGTGAGGATGGTCGCCGGACGCCCAACCATGAAGGGCAGACCCAGGGCATCGATAACGCACATGGCAAAGACAGGCGGCGCGCCATCGGATTGCACCTGATGCGGGGTAGGCACGCTGGAAAACGGATAGGCCACCTGAATGGCGCCATCCGCCGCGCGCTGAATGACATCGTGGACCACCAGTTCAGCCAACACGCGCTCCAGCCCGACGCCGATCTGTCTCGCCACCGGGCGAAGTTCGGCCAGGGTGGGAGCGCGCCCGGAGTCAAGAAACGCGCGCAGCACCGCCAGATGGAAGGTGCGCGCCGGAGCCGAGAGGGCCGCAACCCGCCGCGCCAGATCAAGCTGGCACACCTCTGGGTTCAGGCCCAAACTGGCTGATGAAGCCACGTGAACAGGGGGGCCCGATTGCTGTGCAGACATCGTGTTGCTATTCCCTTTCGTCCAGTTCGTCTAGCGAATGACCCCACAATTGGCAACACCAGCAGCATAGTCGCGCAGCATCGCGTCTGCGGTGACCAGCAGGGCGCGTACCCGAGGGTCAGTGATAGCGTAGATCATTTGGCGTCCTTCGCGTCGAGCGGTGACCAGGCCACACCAGCGCAGGCACCCCAGATGGGTGGAGATGCGCCCTTGTGGCGCGCCCACCGCCTCTACGAGTTCGGTGACGGTCTGTTCACATTCCAAGAGCAGGGAGAGCAGGCGCAGTCGAGTGGGATCACCGAGCGCACGGAAGAACCGGGCCAGCAGGGCTGCTTCGGACAAGCCAGCGCCAGAGGAGGAGGCAGGGGACGGCGCTGCCACCGATGCCTGTGGGGGGGAAGAAGGAGTCATAAGGCTCTCCTTTCAGGAAAAGCTGATACATACGAATATCCTGATATGGTATATGTTAACGATCAGAGATCAGAGATGTCAAGAGGGGACACAAGTGGGGAGTGGCTAATACAGTAGAGGCAAGCGTCCGCGCAGGGCGGGATGAGCCAAATAGAGGCGCTGGTGCTGGGTGTAGTAGTAGACAAAGAGCCGGATTGCACGTCGCAGGGTATCCAGCGACCGGCTGAAGCAGCGGCTCCGGCGGGCTAACAGGTTAAGATACGTGCGCAGGTTGGCATTGAGGCTTTCAATCGTATAGGTTTCTTCTTTTGCCAGGGAGACGAGGTGCTGACTGCCTTCGGGCCAGACCAGTTCCCCATAGGCGCATGCCCATCGCTGGTGAAGCGGTAGGCTGGAGGCAAGGTGTCGACCACCGCTTGCAAGGTGGCAAGACCACGATCCTGACTCACCTGCTCACCGACGATCAGCCCAGTGGCGAGGGAGACGGCGACGATGACGTAGACCGCGTTTTTTTCTGCTGGACAAAGGTGTAGAGTTCGTCCACTTCAATCGTCTCGATGGGGGTCGCATCGGTCACGTGGGTCGGCAAGGCGTGGGCGGCCTGGGTGATCCAATTACTCACCGTCTGGTGATGCAGGCCCAGGAGGCGTCCGATAGCACGGAAACTGGTGCCCTCCAGATACCGTTGGAGAGCTGGCTAGCGTAACGTGCGGGCATACCCGTGTGGCTTGGGATCAAGCGTGAAGGAGCGGCGGCACTGCTGACAGCGATAGCGCTGCGATTTGGTATGATTGAGGCCGCTCTTGATGACGTACTGGTCCTGCTGGCAGGACGGGCAGGCTGGATTACTCATGCGCTCATTCTATCATTGCTCTCTTAGCTTCGCCACTCCCCCTTCCTGCTTGTCCTTGACAAACTGCCTGGATTCATGGTATGATTCAACTTGCCCGAGAGTGCTAACCCATAGGTAGCACAGGTCGCATACAAGGAGCCGTAGTGTAGTGGCCCAACACGCCTGCCTGTCACGCAGGAGAGCGCGGGTTCGAATCCCGTCGGTTCCGCCGCCAGA